>Ga0075012_10000888_pt1 | contig 31386 bp, 32 predicted proteins | sample All_14_2_FD_71474 | JGI IMG/M metagenome (GOLD analysis project Ga0075012, IMG submission 71474) | Freshwater microbial communities in response to fracking from Pennsylvania, USA - Allegheny Zone_MetaG_DW_15 | ecosystem: Environmental > Aquatic > Deep subsurface > Groundwater > Drilled...
GGTCCAGGATCTCCGAGATTCGCGCCCTTAGCTCAGCTGGATAGAGCACTCGCCTTCTAAGCGAGCGGTCGCTGGTTCGAATCCAGCAGGGCGCGCCATTTCGGTTCAAAACCACGAACGCCTAGCACCGCCGCCTCTACGCCAGAGGCGGCGGTGAGGGTGCGCAGCAGTTCTGAGCGGTTGCCGAGGATACGAACCTCCGTCTTGCTGACCACTTCAACGCGCTGCGCAACCGCACGCAGATGGTCGCGGGCAAAGCTACCGTCATCGTTCCGCAGCTTGCGCTTGGCCGCCAGGGCGAACCGCCGCAGGCTCTCAGCCGTGATCGCCGGGCCGATCTTCTCGATATGCGCCACGGCCCGCTCGGCATCGCCCCTGGTTTGATCGCGGATCGCCGTCAGCTCCGCAATGCGATCCTTGAGTGACGAATCGCGCATGTCGATCAAGCCATTCTCGATCGCTTCATAAAGCCGCTTGAGCTTCGTTTCCGCCTCGGTCGCGCGGCGCTCCAGCTCGGCGACGTGCTGGCGTCGGCGATCGACCCATTCGTCGCGCCGGTCGATGATCTGATCCATCAGGGCTTCGAGCCGCTTGGGTTCGAGCAGACGGGTTTCCAGATGCTCGGCGACCGCCGAGTCCAGCTTGTCCATCGGGATCGTGAGACCGGGGCAACCGGCCTTGCCCTGCCGCGCCTTGGTCGAGCAGGTGTAATAGCGATACTCGCGGCCAACGCTGCTGGTGCCGGTGCGCAGGGTCATCGCGCCGCCGCAGCACGCGCAGAAGCAGATGCCGGTGAGCAACGTCGTTCCGCCCACCGCGCGCGGCGGCATCGCCATCGGGCTCCGCGCCTTCAATGACCGTTGGACCGCTTCCCATTCGGCTTTGGTGACGATCGGCGGCACTTCCATAACCGCGTGCTCGCCCTCGGGCTTGCGCGTGCGCGTCTTGTGATCGCGCGTGTTGAAGCGATGCTCGCCGATATAGGTGGTGCGCGTGAGCACCTGATGGACGGCGGCCAGACCCCAGCGCCCGCCGGTGCGCGTGCGGATATTGTTGTCGTTGAGCCAGGTGGCGATCCGCTTGAGGCCCATTGCCCCGCTGTTCTCGATCCCGTTGAGCGCCATGCGGTAGATCAGCCGCACGGTTTCCGCATGGATGGGGTCGATCTCCAGCTTCTTCTTGATCTTCGCTCCGCGCTGTTCAGATGCCACGATGCGATAGCCGATCGGCGCCCGCGCGCCGTTCCAGAAGCCTTGCCGAGCGTTCTCATTCATCGCCCGCAGCGTGTGCTTGGCGTTTTCCTTCGACTGATATTCGTCGAACAGCGTCATAATCTGGCGCATCATGATGCTCATCGGATCGTCGCCCAGGTCTTGCGTGATGGAGACGAGCCTGACCCCGTTCTTCGCCAGCTTGCGGACGTAGAACTCGAACTGGAACTGATCGCGGAAGAAGCGCGAGAAGCTATGAACGACGATCACGTTGAACATCGGCGGCTTCTCCATCGCCGCGTCGATCATCGCTTGAAACGAAGGCCGGCGATCGTCGGTCGCGGTGTTGCCCGGCTCGACGAACTCGGCCGCGACTTCCCAGCCTTTGCTCAGGCAATGGCCTTCCATCTGCCGACGCTGATCGGGGATCGACAGGTCATGCTCGGCTTGGCGGCTGGTCGAGACGCGCATGTAGAGCGCGGCGCGGGCCGTCGCCACGACCGGCGCCTCATCCATTTGCAGTTGCACGGCGGCGCTGGTCATGACGCTTCACTCCTTACTTCATGGCAAGGGACCGAACAGCGCGTCCAATTCCTTGCGTAGATGGCCTTCAATGACGCGAAGCTCCGCGTCACCGATCGGAACTTGCTCGGGCCAGTCATCGGTGACGACGATCGGGCCATCATCCTCGACTGCGCGAGAGCGGGTTTGTGGGCGCCGTCGCGGCGGCGCACGCATGTAGTCTTGCAGGTCTTCGAGACCTTCCGACCATTGACGGGGCGCACGGCGGCGACGTTTGCGAGGCAGGGCCATGCGCCAACGGTGGCTCGCGGCGGCGTTCGGCGCAAATGGCGAACCATAGCGTAGCAGAGATAAGTGCCTACGGCGGCACTGTGCTGCCTGTCGCCGTCGATCATGCCCACCTGGATCATCGCCCCTCAATCCTCCGAATCGAAGCTGCGGTTCTCGCGGCAATGCCAGAGGCGCAGGATGAAGATGGTCGCGGCGGCGATCTCGTAGCGCAGCTCGTAGTCGCCCACGATGATCCGGCGGACCTCGCGCGGCTCATAGGCTTCCAGCTTCTCGCCGATCCTCGGATAATCGAGCAGCCGATCCGGCGCGTGGGCGAGCTGCTGGACCACGCGCGCCGCAGCATCAGGGGCAACCGGGCTCAGATGCTCGTGCAGGCGCACAAGGTCCGACGACGCCTTGCTGGTCCACTGGATTCTCATTTTACGGGCGGCGGCAGCGGCCTGTCGGTCCCGAGACTGTCAGCCCATGCCTGGATCGCCTGATGGTCGATCACACGCCCTGCATCCACATCGGCCAGGGCTTCAAGCGTCATCCGGTGACGTTCTTCCTCCAGATCGACCCAGGCGGCGAGCGCCTGCTTCATCACCCAGCCGCGCGAGCGTTCGAGCCGAGAGGCCATTGCATCCACCTTGTCCGCGAGGCCGAGCGGCACATGCGCGGTCAGGACTTTTGTTTCAGTCGCCATGAAGATCACCTCAAATCAGAGTGATTAAAAACTAATCGAAAATGCGTCTCAAAGCAACTGAATAGCGACGAAGCGAGCGCGCTCGCTGCCTTTGTTCCCGCGCCGCAAACGGTGCGGGGGGAACTGCTAAGGGCTTCGCCCTCGCGCCGGCAAGGTAAGTGGAACCGTCCGGCGCGGTATCCCCAGCCTTCCGCGCTTCGCTTGTGCAGGCCGGGTGATCCCCCTCCGCCCCGGCCGCCCTTGCTCGTTGCTACCCTAGTCTCGGCGACGGCCAGAAGGTCAGGCGCGGCGCACCGCTTCGCTGACCTTCAAGCCCACGGAAAACGCCATGAACAGCGCAGCTACGAACATCGGTCCCCGCATCTATGTGGCCTGTCTTGCGGCCTATAACAGCGGCATCCTGCATGGTGCCTGGATCGACGCGGATCAGGAAGCCGACGACATTAAGGACGAGATCGCCACGATGCTTTCGCGCTCTCCGATCAAGGACGCCGAGGAATACGCCATTCACGACTATGAGGGCTTTGGGGGCGTCACCATCGACGAATACGCCGGTATCGAGTCCGTGGCGCGGGCGGCTGCTTTCATCGGAGAGCATGGCGCGTTGGGCGCGGCCGTGCTGGAGCATTTTTGCGGCGATCTGGACGAAGCCGAAGAAACCTTGAACGACCACTATCACGGCCAGTTTTCGAGCTTCGCCGACTACATGGAGGAACTGACCCAGGAGTCGGTCACGATCCCCGAACCCCTACGCTATTACATCGACTGGCACGCGATGGCCCGCGACGCCGAGATGAACGGTGAGTTTTTCACCATCCAAACCGCACATGACGAGGTGCATGTATTCTCCGCCATATAAGGCAGGCCGCTTCCCATTGCACATCTGCGCCGCCGATTGGACGCCCCGATCGGCGGCCAGCGCGCGCTCGCCGGGCATAGCCCGGCTCGCTTGAGGCAGTAGCCAAAACCGGCCCGTCGCCCTAAGAAGGGCATGGGCTGCTACGCGGCAGCCTGGGGTTGGTAGCCCCACGTTTAGCGGTTTGGCGTCGGCCGAGACGACGCCGCGAATCCTTGACCATGCGGTCGGGGAGCCTGCGACGCATGTCCAGGCGCCTCGGTGCTAAAGGTCGTAGGACCGACTAAACGCGGTTTACCACTCCCCGATCATGGGTAAGGAAGCTGTTTGCGGGGGCGCACCGCAGACAAACCGTGTCCTGCCCAGGAGTTAGGCCGTTGCGGATGGCGCGCGGAACCATGCCGGCCGCGCGCGTAGCATTGTCACCGTTTCGGTCTAGTAGGTTAACGGGGATGAAGGTCGGGAACATCATGAGCGGCAAGCAATTCGAGGACCGCGCGCCCGAAGCGCCGCGCCTCACCGCCTATGACGAGAGTCATCTTGCGGACTATCTGCGCCTGCTCGACGAAGACGACGCGGGTGCCGACTGGCCCGATGTCGCCGCGCTCGTGTTCGGCATCGACCCCACGGCCGAGCCCGATCGCGCGAAGGCGATGCACGCCAGCCATCTCGCCCGCGCGCGGTGGATGACCGAAGTCGGCTACGCCTATCTGCTCGGCCCGCGCGCCACCGAATAGCGTTAACACTCGGTCCAGATTGGACTTTTCGGCCGTGCAACCCCGGCATGTATGGGCGCAGCCTTCGCGCTGTCGGCGAGGCATCCGCTTGTCGATCCTGGTCGTCAGGGTCCGCGCCAAAGCGGGCGGGAGGATGCTTATGCCGACGCCGCCACAACGGCCCCGGCGTGCCGGCCCAGGGCCGGACGCGCTCGGGCGGGCCGAGTTCGCCGCTTCGTTCCTGCGGCGCAATCGCCGTTATCGGACAGATCACGCCAGCATGGTCCACCGCATCGCGGAGGGCGCGGTGAGCGAGGAAGCCGCACACGCGGCGCTCGCCCGCCGATGGGGGTTGTCTTTTCGCCTATGCGCCGGATGACCTGTCGAACACGGTGATGTGGCGGCCTGAACTGGCCGCCGTCACGGTGATCCTCGATGCTGTTCCAGACGACTTCACCGGCGCGGCGATCGACCCGTTCGCGCTCGGCGCCCTGCTTGCCGATCAGGCCGGACTCGACGGCCGCCATGTCATCGTCGCGGACCCGGCCGGCGAGCATCGGCTATGGCTGCGCGATCCGACGCCAGGCCGACCGCTCGCCGCGATCATCCCGCTGGACAAGGATTTCGTCACTCGCATCGCCAGCTTGCTGCGCTTCCATCGCCTGATGTTCGGCAACCGGACTGGCCCATTGCCGCGCGGCTGGCCGCTTACCGTTTACCGGCGTGCGCGTCTCGACGCGATGCTACGCGCGCTCGATCTACGCCTTGCTGGCGCCACCTACCGCGAGATCGCCATCGCGTTCGGCAAGGACGAGGCCGCGCATCTGTCGGCGACTGAATGGAAGGACTCGGGCGCCCGTTCCTTCGTCTATCGCCTGGTGCGTGACGCCAGCGCGATGATGAACGGCGACTACCGCAAGCTGCTGCGTATCCGCTAACCGCGACCGTCCGGCCGCCTGCTCGCAGGGGGTGGGCACATCGGCGCGGTTACGAATCTTCGTTCCCCACCACGCCGCACATAGTTCGCCATGTTCGCCTCCTGCCGCCACGCTCCGCAGGAGACACCCCTTGACCCATTCGCCCGCCAATCTGCCGCCGCGTTTCCTGCGGACGCCCGAGGCGGCGCGCTTCCTGGGGCTGTCCGGCCGCACGCTGGAGAAGCATCGCTATTTCGGCACCGGCCCGGCCTATCGCCGGATCGGTGGCCGGGTGGTCTATGCGGTGGACGACCTTCGCGCCTGGGCCGATCTCGGCACCAAATACTCGACCTCCGATCCGGGCCAGGACGACCTTATGCCCCGGCGGGATTCGGCGCTGGCGCAGAGCCGCCGATGAGCCCGGTGTCGCCACCCATGCGCCGCAGGCGGGCCAGCGCGGAACGCACGCAGCTCGACCTGTTCCACTCGATCCCCGGCGACCTGGCCGCGCGCGACGCGCAGGACTTGATGGCCTGGCCGTTTTTCAGCCTCGCCAAGTCCAAGCGCGTGACGCCGATCGAGTTTCGCATGGGGCCGACCTGGATTTCCGTCGAGGCGGTCCCCGAACACGGCATGGCGACGATATGGGACGCCGACGTGCTGATATGGGCGGCCAGCCAGCTTGTAGAAGCGCGCGACGCCGGCCGCCCGACCTCGCGGCTGATGGCGGCGACGCCGCATGAGATTCTGACCTTCATCGGACGCGGCACGTCCGTCCGCGACTATGAGCGGCTGCGCGCCGCGCTCGACCGCCTGCAATCCACCACGGTCGCCACGTCGATCCGTCAGCAGCACCAACGCCGCCGCCATCGCTTCTCGTGGATCAACGAATGGCAGGAACGCCTCGACGGCGCCGGGCGCCCGCTCGGGCTGGAGCTGATCGTGCCCGATTGGTTCTACGCGGGCGTGCTCGACCGCGCGCTCGTTCTGACGATCGACCGCGCCTATTTCGACCTCACCGGCGGGCTGGAACGCTGGCTCTACCGCATCGTGCGCAAGCACGGCGGACGGCAGAGCGGCGGCTGGAGCTTCGACGTTCCGCACCTTCATCTCAAGTCCGGCGCGCTCTCGCCGCTCAAGCATTTTGCGCACGACCTGCGCCGGATCGTCCAGCGCCAGCCGCTCCCCGGCTATGTCCTCACGCTTGAACATGCGCTCGGCCGCGAACGGCTCAACTTCGTGCCGATCCCGGTCGATCCGTTCGACGCCGCCATGCGCCGCGTCGGCATCCGGCTTGTGGATAAGCGGTGATGGCACTCGTGCTATCAGGGACCGCCGGGCTCGTGCCATCAGGGACCGGAGAGTCGTGCTATCGGGGACCGAAACCGGCCCTAAACCCTTGCCGGCTAGCGGAAATCTGGCCCTCTAACCATCCTAACAAAAGAATCCTTCGGATTCTTGCTAACGCCGCCTGCGGTGTGGACAGCCCACCGTGGCGGCCACGCGCCGGCACCGCGCCGACTGCCAATCCCCGGAGACAAGCGATGAACGACAACATGCCGCTCGGCGTGCGCGTCGGCGGCACGCCCACGCCGCTGCGCCCACGTCTTACCGAAGTCGAGTTGATCTGGATCGAGAAGAAGCTGGAGCACTGGATACGCTTCGGCCGGGTTGCGCAGGAGCGCATCGTCACGCGCCGCACGCGCGTCATGGGCTTCCGGCCGGGCGCCGTCTTTGCCTTCGTCCGCTGGGCGTCCAACGACTTCGGCACGATCAGCTCGCGCATCGACGTGGTGCGCGCGGTCGGCGATGGCGAAGCCTACACGACGCTGCCGTTCGTGCGGCCGGGCGGCGACATCCTGCTCCATACCGAAGGCTGGCCGAAGGTTTCCCAGGTGCTCGCCGCGATCGACGCGGTGGAACTGGCCGGCGTCGATCCGTGCGACGCCGCGCCAGACCATTGGCGGCACGTCCACAACCGCATCGCCGCCGGCCACCAGCCACGGCCCTACACGCTGGAGCGTCATCGCGCCTGGCTCAAGCGCCGGGAGATCGAGGCATGACGCGCTTCGGCTATGTCATGGTGACGGTCGTCGCCGCGCAGGCGTTCGCCGTCCTGTTCATCGCGGTCGCCCTGCTCGATCCGAACCCGCGCCTGGTCTGGAATCCGAGCGCCAGCGCGCCGATCGGGCTCTATCGGATCGAGGCCGAGGACGATCCGCCGGTCGGCACGCTCGTTGCGGTGACGCCGCCCGAACGGCTCGCCCACTGGCTTTCCATGCGGGCATATCTGGCCGAGGGCGTGCCGCTGTTGAAGCATGTCGCGGCCAAGCCTGGACAGCGCGCCTGCCGCGTTGGCGACGTGGTGAGCGTCGATGCCCAGCCCGTCGCTGTCGCCCGCGCGCGTGACGGCCAGGGCCGTCCGCTGCCCGTCTGGCAGGGTTGCCGGACACTCGCGCCGGGCGAACTGCTGCTCTTGAACCCGGCCGTTCCGGGCAGCATGGACGGCCGTTATTTCGGGCCGCTGCCGACTTCCGGGCTGCTTGGCCGGGCGATTCCGATCCTCACCCGCGACACGCCCGACGCGCCGCTTACCTGGCGGGGAATTGGATCGTGAAGCGCCGATCCTTGATCCTCGCGCTGGCGCTCGGGATGCAGCCGGCTTGCGCAACCGTCGCGGTCGCACAGCAAGCGGCCGACACGCGCACCGCCCATCCTTACGCGCTGCATGTCGCCGACGCAGCACGGCGCTTCGGTATCCCCGAACGCTGGATATGGGCCGTCATGCGCGTCGAGAGCAACGGCGACTCCCGCGCAGTTTCGACGGCGGGCGCGATGGGCCTGATGCAAGTCATGCCCGCGACCTGGGCGGGCCTGCGCACACGTTATGGGCTGGGGGCCGACCCCTTCAACGTGCGCGATAACATCATGGCGGGCGCGGCCTATCTGCGCGAGATGCACGACCGCTATGGCGACGTGACGGGGATGCTGGCGGCCTACAATGCAGGGCCGGGCCGCTACGACGAATATCGGTCGCGGGGCAGACCGTTGCCTCCGCAGACGGTCGCCTATGTTGCGCAGATCGAGCCGATGATCGGTGATGGCATTACCGCCCAGATTGCCGCTGCGCCACCGCCCGATCCCTTCGCCTGGCGCCGCTCCGCGCTGTTCGTGCGCAGCGCAAGCGTTGCCGCGAGCGCCAGCGCCGCGTCGGCCGAGGACGAAAGCGCAACCGCCGAAGTCGTCGCCACCGCGCCGATGGAACGTGGTTTGAGCGACAGCGAAACCGCCGCCGAGACGCTGTTTGTCCGCCGTGCTGGCACGGCCCGACCGCAATGAGCCCCCGTCGTTTCAGATCGCCGGTTGCAGTCAGGAAAGGGACTGAGAGGGCAGGAGAAAGCCGGCAGAAGGGACGGCAAGATACAAGCCGCACCCCATTTCGCCGAAAAGCCTTGGCTTTTCATGGGGTTCATGCGGGTGCGTCGGTCGGCGAGCGTGCCGCTCGGAAGGAAAAGGCCAGCAATTTCAAAGCGCCGAATGGCACCAAAGGCCATTTTCGGCGAAAAGCGCGCCGGCCGTGACCGAGGACAGCGATTTCCGCGTCCGGCCAGGCAAGGCCAAGCGCAGCGCGGCCCAAGGCCGCAATGCGCGCGGCCTGGTCGCCGAGGTGCTGCGCGTCGCCGCGCTCAGTGGTGGAGGCAAGCGCAGCGGCCGGGGTGGATCACGCCCGCGCGGGCAATCGAACTTTGGCCGGGGCCGCACGGCCTTCGCCCGCAACCGTCTGTTCGGATCGGGCCGGCGCGTGCTGGTGAAGATGCTGCCCGTTACCCGTCTCACCCGGAGCGGCCGGCCCAAGGCGCCGCTGTCTGCGCACATCGCCTATCTCAAACGTGAGGGCGTCACCCGCGACGGATCGCCAGCGCAAATGTTCGACGCCAATGGCGATGCCGCCGACGATCGCGCGTTCACGGATCGCTGCAAGGACGACCGGCACCATTTCAGGATCATCGTCTCGCCCGAGGACGCGGCGGACCTCACCGACCTGCGCGAATACACGCGCGATCTTGTCCGCCAGATGGAAGCCGATCTCGGGACGCGCCTCGAATGGGTCGCGGTCGATCACTGGAACACTGACAATCCCCACGTTCATCTGCTGGTGCGCGGCGTCAACGACCAAGGCGCCGATCTCGTTATCAGCCGTGACTATATCAGCCACAATCTGCGCTCGCGCGCCGAGGAACTGGCCCAGGCCGAACTCGGGCCGAAGCCCGAGCATGAAATTCAACGCGCGCTGGACCGCGAGGTGACGGCCGAACGCTGGACCCGGCTCGACGCGGAGATCATGCGCTCGGCCGACGAGCTGGGCGTCATCGACCTTCGCCCCGAGCGGCCCGGCCCGGACGATCCGCGCTTGCGACGGCTGATGATCGGCCGCTTGGCAAGCCTTGAGACGATGGGGCTCGCGGCCGAGGCCGAGCCTGGTCAATGGGTGATGGCCGAGGGTGCGCAAGCGAAGTTGCGCGACCTGGGCGCGCGCGGCGACATCATCCGCACCATCGGGCAGGCATTGAGGGATCGCGGCCAGGACCGTCCGCTCGACAGCTACGCGATCGTGAGCGCGCCGCCCGAGACGCCGATCGTCGGGCGGCTGATCGACAAGGGCTTGCACGATGAACTCACCGGCACCGCCTATGCCGTGATCGACGGCACGGACGGACGCACGCACCATGTCCGGCTTCCCGGCATCGAGACGCTGGAGCATAGCCCGGACCTGGGCGGCATCGTCGAACTGCGCGCCATTGGCAGGCCGGGCGAGCAGAAGCCGACGCTGGTCCTCGCCACCCGCTCCGATCTCGATCTCGCCGCGCAGATCAAGGCACCCGGCGCGACCTGGCTCGACCATCGGCTGATCGAGCGCGGGACCGGCGTCGCCGATGGCGGATTCGGCGCCGAGGTGCGCCGGGCGATGGACGGGCGCACCGACCATCTTGTCCGCGAGGGACTGGCGCGGCGCTTCGGGGAGCGTGTCGTCTTCCAGCGCGGGCTTATCGACACGCTGCGCCGCCGCGAGCTGGACGCGGCGGGAGCGCGGATCGCCGCCGAGACCGGCCTTGAATATCGGCCCGCAGCGGCGGGCGGAAAGATCGCCGGCATCTGCCGCCAGCGCCTCGCGCTCACGTCCGGCCGCTTCGCCATGATCGACAACGGACTCGGGTTCAGCCTCGTGCCCTGGTCGAACGGCCTGGAGCGCCAGCTTGGCCGACAGGTGTCCGGCATCATGCGCGACGGCGGCGGCATCGACTGGACGCTGGGCCGCCAGCGCGGCCTCGGCATCTAGACAAGGAGACTCCCCTATGTCCGCTACTAAAATCCTTTGGGGCCAGCTCATCGCCGTATTCCTGATCGCGCTCGCAGCGATATGGAGCGCGACCCAATGGACGGCCGCCGCGCTGGCCTATCAGCCCGAGCTTGGTCCGCCCTGGTTCACGGTCGGCGACTGGCCCGTCTATCCGCCGCCGGCCTTCTTCTGGTGGTGGTTCTCGTTCGACGCATATGCGCCCGAGATATTCGAGACTGGCGCGTTCATCGCCGCGTCCGGCGGCATCGTCTCGATCATCGTCGCCATCGGCATGTCAGTCTGGCGCGCGCGTGAATTGAAGAACGCCGAGACCTATGGCTCGGCGCGCTGGGCGAGCGTGAAAGAGGTTCAGGCCGCCGGCTTGCTGGGCGGCGATGGCGTGGTGCTGGGCAAGCTCGGCATCCACTATCTGCGCCACGACGGCCCCGAGCATGTGTTGTGCTACGCCCCGACGCGATCGGGCAAAGGCGTCGGCCTGGTCGTGCCCTCGCTGCTGACCTGGCCGGCCTCGGCGATCGTCCACGACATCAAGGGGGAGAACTGGACGCTCACCGCCGCTTTCCGCGCGCAGCACGGCCGCGTCCTGTTGTTCGATCCGACCAACGCGGCATCGGCCGCCTACAACCCGCTGCTGGAGGTGCGGCGCGGCCAGTGGGAGGTGCGCGACGTGCAGAATGTCGCCGACGTGCTGGTCGATCCCGAAGGGAGCCTGGAGAAGCGGAACCATTGGGAGAAGACCAGCCATTCGCTGCTGGTCGGCGCGATCCTGCATGTGCTCTATGCCGAGCCCGACAAGACGCTGGCGGGCGTCGCCGCCTTCCTGTCCGATCCGGCCCGGACGATCGAGCAGACCTTGGCGGCGATGATGGCGACCCCGCACTTGGGCGAGGCGGGCGTCCACCCCGTCGTCGCCTCGGCCGCGCGCGAGCTGCTCAACAAGTCGGAGAACGAACGATCAGGCGTGCTTTCCACCGCCATGTCGTTTCTCGGGCTCTACCGCGATCCCGTCGTCGCGCAGGTCACACGCGCCTGCCATTGGCGGATCGCCGATCTTGTCGAAGGCGCGCAGCCGGTGACGCTCTACCTTGTCGTGCCGCCGTCCGACATCTCACGGACCAAGCCGCTCATTCGCCTGGTGCTCAATCAGATCGGCCGCAGGCTCACCGAAGAACTCAATCCTACGGGCCATCGCCATCGCCTGTTGCTGATGCTCGACGAGTTTCCGGCGCTGGGGCGGCTGGATTTCTTCGAGTCGGCGTTGGCGTTCATGGCGGGCTATGGCCTGAAATCGTTTCTGATCGCGCAGAGCCTCAATCAGATCGAGCGCGCCTATGGCCCGAACAACGCCATTCTCGACAACTGCCATGTCCGGGTGAGCTTCGCCACCAACGACGAAAGGACCGCGAAACGGGTCAGCGACGCGCTCGGCACCGCAACCGAAATGCGCGCGATGAAGAACTATGCCGGGCACAGATTGAGTCCCTGGCTCGGGCATCTGATGGTCTCGCGTTCCGAAACCGCTCGCCAGCTTCTCACCCCCGGCGAGGTGATGTCCCTCCCGCCCGACGACGAGATCGTCATGGTGGCGGGCGTGCATCCGATCCGCGCGAAGAAGGCGCGCTATTTTCAGGATCAGCGTTTCGCCGAGCGGATCATGACCGCGCCGGTCCCGGCGGCAGGCACGCCCCAGGCCGACGACTGGACCGGGCATGTGGCCGTCGCCGATCCGGCCGAGGTGGCGAAGATCGTCCGGGCGCAGGAGGACGCCGCCAATGCGGGCCTGCGCCGGGAGCCCGAGCTGCCCGATCATGTCGCGATCGTGAAGGAAACGACGCCCGCGCCGCCGGCCCAGGAGTTTGCCGTGGTCGAAGATGAGCCAGAGGACGCGGCGCGGCAGGCGGCGGTGCGCCGCCAGCAATTGCGCGGAGTCGCGCGGCAGGCGTCGCTCGACCCTGGCGATGGCATCGAGCTGTAGGAGGCGATCATGCGCGTTCGGCTCAATGTCTATTTCCCGCCCGAACTGGCCCGCCAGGTGAGCGAGCTGGCGATCCGGCGGCGCATCTCGCGCTCGGCGATCGTGGAGGCGGCCGTCGCCTCCTATTTGTCGCCGGACGGCGGTGACCGGCTGGAGGCGGCTTTCGCGCGCCGGCTCGACCGGCTCTCGCGCCAGGTCCAGCGCCTTGAACGCAACACCGGCCTTACGACCGAAACGCTGGCGCTGTTCGTGCGCTTCTGGCTGTCGGTGACGCCACCGCTTCCCGACGAGGATCAGGCCGCCGCCCAGGTGAAGGGCCGCAAACGCTATGAGGGCTTCATCGAAACGCTCGGCCGGCGCTATGCCAGCGGCAAGACCCTGCTCGACGAAATCCCCGAGGATGTCTGGCCGCAGGCACCAGCCGAATCGGAATAATCGGCTTCGGCTGGGCCATATCGGCAAGAGGTCGATCCGCACCCGGTAAGTATCTGCCGCCGCCTCTACTACGCCGCGACGCAACTGTTGCAGCGCGCGATTTCCTGCCCCTCTTGATGTGCCCCTGACGCCGGGCGGTTTGTCGCCCGGCCCAATTCAGGGGCCAATTTTTGTCCGTCCAACCGATCCGATCCGAAGGCTTCACGCGCGGCGCGCGGATGCTGCGCACGGCGCTGGGGCCGTCGATCGCGGCTTGGCTCGAAGACCCCGCCGTCATCGAGGTGATGCTGAACCCGGACGGCCGGCTCTGGATCGACCGGCTCGGCGAGGGGATTTCCAACACCGGCATGACGATGGGCGCGGCGGACGGCGAGCGCATCGTCCGCCTGGTCGCCCATCATGTCAGCGCCGAGGTTCATGCGCGCAGCCCGCGTGTCTCGGCCGAGCTGCCGGAGGGCGGTGAACGCTTCGAGGGGCTGCTGCCGCCAATCGTCGCGGCGCCCGCCTTCGCCATCCGCAAGCCCGCCGTCGCCATCTTCACGCTCGACGACTATGCGGCGGCCGGGATCATGTCGCCGGCCGAGGCCGGCGCGCTGCGCGAGGCGGTGACGTCGCGCGCTAACATCCTTGTCGCGGGCGGCACCGGCGCCGGCAAGACGACGCTGGTCAATGCGCTTCTCGCGGAAGTGGCGAAGACCACCGACCGCATCGTTCTCATAGAAGATACGCGCGAGTTGCAATGCGCCGCGCCCAACCTGGTCGCCATGCGGACCAAGGATGGCGTCGCCTCGCTGTCCGATCTTGTCCGATCCTCGCTCCGCCTGCGCCCCGACCGCATCCCCATCGGCGAAGTGCGCGGCGCGGAAGCCCTCGACCTCATCAAAGCCTGGGGGACCGGGCACCCCGGCGGCGTCGGCACCATCCACGCCGGAACCGCGCTCGGCGCGCTCCGCCGCATGGAGCAGCTCGTTCAGGAGGCCGTCGTGACGGTCCCCCGCGCGCTGCTCGCCGAGACCATCGACCTCATCGCCGTGCTGGTCCGCGACGGACACGGCCGCCGGCTTTCCGAGCTGGCCCGCGTCGTCGGGCTCGATCCCGCGACCGGCGACTACCGCCTCGCGCCTCTTTCCACCACCCAACCGGGAGACCTCCAATGAAGAAAGACTCCAAGCGCCGCCTGCTCGGCGGAACCATGCTCGACCGCCTCGGCCACGCCGGGATCACCGCCGCCGGGCTGCTCTACGCGCTTCCCGCGCACGCCGCCGGATCGTCGATGCCGTGGGAAGCGCCGCTGCAAAGCATCCTCGAAAGCATCGAGGGGCCGGTCGCCAAGATCATCGCCGTCATCATCATCATCGTGACCGGCCTGACCCTGGCCTTCGGCGACACCTCGGGAGGGTCGCGGCGAATGATTCAGATCGTGTTCGGCCTGTCGATCGCCTTCGCGGCCAGCTCGTTCTTTCTCAGCTTCTTCTCGTTCGGCGGCGGAGCGATGATCGTATGACCGGCGCGGCCGATCATGCCGAGCCGATCGCGGGATATTACGCGCCGGTGCATCGGGCGCTGACCGAGCCGATTCTGCTCGGCGGCGCCCCGCGCTCGCTCGCCATCGTCAACGGGACGCTGGCGGGCGCGATCGGGCTCGGCCTGCGTCTCTGGATCGCCGGCCTGGTGATTTGGGCGATCGGCCATGTGCTCGCCGTATGGGCCGCGCGGCGCGATCCGCAGTTCGTGGACGTAGCCCGCCGACACCTTCGCTATCCGACGTGGATGCAGCCATGATGAGCTTGCGCGAATATCGCAACAGGGCGGCGCACCTGGCCGACTTCCTTCCTTGGGCTGCGCTGGTCGGCGAAGGCGTCGTGCTCAACAAGGATGGTAGCTTTCAAAGGACCGCGCGTTTTCGCGGCCCCGATCTCGACAGCGCCACGCCGGCCGAGCTGGTCGCCACCACGGCGCGGCTCAACAATGCGCTGCGCCGCCTCGGCTCGGGCTGGGCGATCTTCGTCGAGGCGCAGCGCACCCCCGCGCTCGACTATCCCGAGTCCGATTTTCCCGATCCCGTCTCCGCGCTCGTGGACATGGAGCGGCGGGAACAATTCCATGAGGAAGGCGCCCACTTCGAGAGTGCCTATTATCTGACCCTGCTCTGGATGCCGCCGGCCGAGGACGCCGCCCGCGCCGAAACCTGGCTATATGAGGGCCGTTCCGGCGCGGGCGTCGATCCCAGGGAGCTGTTGGCCGGCTTCACCGATCGCAGCGACCGCGTTTTGGGCTTGGTCGAAGGCTTCGTGCCCGAAGTCCGCTGGCTCGATGACGCCGAGACGCTGACCTATCTCCACAGCACCATATCGACCCGCCGGCAGCGCGTGCGCGTGCCGGAGACGCCCATGCACCTCGACGCGCTGCTCGCCGACGAGCCATTGACCGGCGGGCTGGAGCCGCGCCTGGGTGACCATCATCTGCGCACGCTCACCGTCATTGGCTTCCCGAGCGTCACCTTTCCCGGCCTGCTCGACGAGTTGAACCGCCTGGCGTTCGGCTATCGCTGGTCCACCCGCGCGATCATGCTCGACAAGACCGATGCGACCAAGCTGCTCACGCGGATCAGGCGGCAATGGTTTGCCAAGCGCAAGAGCGTCGCGGCCATCCTCAAGGAAGTGATGACCAACGAGGCATCGACGCTGCTCGACAGCGATGCCTCCAACAAGGCGGCCGACGCCGACACCGCCCTGCAGGAGCTTGGCGCGGACTATGCCGGCATGGCCTACGTCACTGCGACGGTGACGGTATGGGATCGCGATCCCGCCATCGCCGCCGAGAAGCTGCGGCTGGCCGAGAAGGTCATCCAGGGCCGCGACTTCACCGTCATCCCCGAGGGAATGAACGCGACCGAGGCATGGCTGGGAAGCCTGCCCGGCCACACCTACGCCAATGTTCGGCAACCGCCGATCTCCACGCTCAATCTCGCCCACCTGATCCCCCTGTCAGCAGTATGGGCGGGGCCGGAACGGGACGAGCATTTCGGTGCGCCCCCCTTGCTCTATGGCAAGACCGAAGGCTCGACCCCGTTCCGGTTTTCCCTTCACGTCGGCGATGTCGGCCACACCCTCATCGTCGGCCCGACCGGCGCCGGCAAGTCGGTGCTGCTCGCGCTGATGGCGATGCAGTTCCGCCGCTACGAGAACGCCCAGGTCTTCGCCTTCGACTTCGGCGGCAGCATCCGCGCCGCCGCGCTCGGCATGGGCGGCGACTGGCAGGATTTGGGCGGCGGGCTGTCCGACGAGGATGCGCCCGTTGCCATGCAACCCCTGGCCCGGATCGACGAGGCGGCCGAACGTGCCTGGGCGGCCGAATGGCTGGCCGCCATTCTCGACACCGAAAACGTCACGGTCGATCCCCAGGCGAAGGAACATCTCTGGTCGGCGCTGACTTCGCTCGCCAGTGCGCCGGTCGCCGAGCGCACGCTGACGGGCCTCGCCGTCCTGCTCCAGAGCCAGCAGCTCAAGCAGGCGCTTGCGCCCTGGTGCGTCGGCGGCCCCTGGGGGCGCCTGCTCGACGCCGAATCCGAGCGGTTGGGCGAGGCGGCGATCCAGGCGTTCGAGACCGAAGGGCTGATGGAGAGCGGCGCGGCGCCGGCCGTGCTGTCCTACCTGTTCCACCGTATCGCCGGCCGGCTCGATGGGAGCCCGACGCTCATCATCATCGACGAGGGCTGGCTTGCCCTCAAAACCCCGGCCTTCGCCAAGCAGCTTTCGGAATGGCTGGTGACGCTGCGCAAGAAGAACGCCAGCGTCGTCTTCGCCACCCAATCGCTCGCGCAGATCAAGGATAGCGCGGTTGCGCCTGCGATCGTGGAAAGCTGCCAGACGCGCATCCTGCTTCCCAACGAGCGCGCCGCCGAACCGCAGATCGCGGACATCTACGAACGCTTCGGGCTCAACGCCCGGCAGATCGAAATCCTCAGCCGGGCGACGCCCAAGCGCGACTATTACTGCCAGTCGCGGCGGGGCAACCGGCTGTTCGAGCTGGGGCTGGGCGAGGTCGCGCTGGCCTTCGCCGCCGCCTCGGCCAAGACCGAACAGCTTGCCATCGCCGACATCATCGCCGCCCACGGCCAGGCCGCGTTCGCCGCCGAATGGCTGCGGCATCGCGGCTGCACCTGGGCGGCCGAGCTTCTTCCCCCCGAGCCCCATCAACCGCAGCAGGAGTTACCCCTATGACCCGCTTTCCCCTGCGCCGTGCCATCCTGGCCGGCGCCGTCGCCGCCACGGCCATCGCCCCGGTTGTCGCGCCCATGCCGGCCTACGCGCAGTTCGGCGGGATCGTCTATGACCCGACCAATTACGCGCAGAATGTGCTCACCGCCGCGCGGTCGCTCCAGCAGATCAACAACCAGATTCAGCAAATCCAGCACCAGGCGACGAGCCTCATCAACGAGGCGCGCAATCTCGCCAATCTGCCGTTCAGCTCGCTCCAGCAATTGCAGCAACAGGTGCACCGCACCCAGCAGCTTCTCGGCGAGGCGCAGCGCATTGCCTACGATGTCCAGAACATCCAGCAGGTATTCGGCAACCGCTACAAGGGCGCGGCGCTGACGGGCGACCACGCACAGATGGTCGCCAACGCCAATGCTCGCTGGGAGGATAGCGTCGGCGCGTTCGAGGACGCGCTGCGCGTGCAGGCCGGCGTCGTCGGCAATATCGACGGCGCGCGCACCACGATGGACGGCCTGGTCTCGGCCAGCCAGTCGGCGACCGGCGCGCTCCAGGCCGCACAAGCAGGCAACCAGCTTCTTGCCCTGCAATCGCAGCAGCTCGCCGATCTCACCGCCGCCGTCGCGGCACAAGGCCGCGCGCAGGCGCTCGAATCGGCGCGCAACGCGGCCGTCGAGGCGGAGGCGCGCGAACGCTTCCGCCGCTTCCGCAACCGCGACTGACCCGAACCGGCTGATGTCGCGCAATCTGAAAATCGCGGGCGGCGCGGCGCTGGCCGGCATGATGATGGCGGTGGCGATCGTCTCGGCATCTCACCGTCCCGAGCCGGCCGCGCCGCCGCCGGCCGTGCGTGAAAGCGCGCCGGACCCGATCATCGCCGACATGCGCCGGTGCCGCACGCTCACCATGCCCGACAGCGGATGCGAAGCGGCCTGGGAAGCGAAACGCCGCCGCTTCTTCGGAAAGGACGAGCGATAATGGAAGATACTGGCGTCATCGACACCTTCCTGGGCGTCTTCACCAACTACATAGATTCAGGCTTCGGCCTACTCGGCGGCGAAGTCGGCTTCCTGTCCTCGACGCTGATCGCGATCGACGTGACGATCGCAGCTCTCTTTTGGGCCTGGGGCGCCGACGAGGACGTGATCCAGCGCCTCGTGAAGAAGACGCTCTATATCGGCACCTTCGCGTTCATCATCGGCAATTTCCAATCGCTTGCGACCATCGTGTTCGAGAGCTTCGCGGGGCTGGGGCTCAAGGCGAGTGGTGACGCCCTCAGCCTCGCGGAGTTCATGAAGCCGGGCAGCATCGCGGCGACCGGCCTCGACGCCGGGGCGCCGCTGCTCGACGCCACCGCCGATTTGCTGGGGCCGGTCGGCCTGTTCGCCAACTTCGCTCAGATTTTGATCCTGCTCCTGGCCTGGCTGATCGTCGTCCTCGCCTTCTTCATCATCGCGGTGCAGGTCTTCATCGTCCTTGTCGAGTTCAAGCTGGTGACGCTCGCCGGCTTCGTGCTGCTGCCGTTCGCCTTCTTCAACAAGACCGCCTTCATGGCCGAGCGCGTGCTGGGCCATATCGTCTCGACCGGCATCAAAGTGCTGGTCCTGGCGGTCATCACCGGCATCGGCACAACTCTGTTCAGCCAGTTCACCGACGCGGCCGTCGCGGTCGAGCCCGACATGGAGCAGGTCATGGCGATCGCGCTCGCGGCGCTGACCTTGCTTGGGCTCGCCATCTTCGGCCCGTCAATCGCCAACGGCATCGTCTCGGGCGGCCCGGCACTCGGCGCGGGCGCCGCGGCCGGAACCGTGCTCGCCGCGGGCGGCGCGCTGGTCGGAGGCGCTGCCGCAGCCCGTCTCGGCGCTGGCGCGGCGGCAGGCGCCATCGGCAATGCGGCCAGGGGCAGCGCGTTCGCATCGGGCGCAGCGAGCAGCGCCTATGCGCTGGGCTCGGCCGGAAAGACCGGCACGGCGGCCGTCGCAGGAGGCGCGGGCGGTATCGGCAAGGCGGCGGTCGGCGCCGCCATGTCGCCGCTGCGCAAGGCGGCCGCCTCGTTGAAGGACAGCTATCGTTCGGGCGGCCGCGCCGCCGTCACCGCGACCGGCGGCACGATCACCGGCGGCGCCACGCCGCCCCCGTCATCGTCCGATGGCCCTCCCGCCTGGGCCGCCGCCATGAAGCAACGCCAGACCATGACCCACGGCGCCACCGTCGCCGCCCATACGCTGCGTGGCGGCGACGGCGGTGGCGGCGGCGCGTCGGTCGATCTCAGCCAGAAGGATTGATCCGCAATGTTCCGACGCCCCACCATCCGTTACGGGGAGACCCCCGAACCCGTCACCCCCTATCAGCGCGCGACGCAGGTATGGGACGACCGCATGGGCTCCGCCCGCGTGCAGGCGAAGAACTGGCGCCTGGCCTTCTTTGGCGCGCTGGCGCTCTCGGGCGGCCTTACTGCCGGCCTGGTCTGGCAATCCGCGCGCGGCCATATCGTCCCCTGGGTGGTGCAGGTCGATCGGCTCGGCGAGGCGCAGGCGGTCGCGCCGGCCGAAGCCGGCTATCGCCCCACCGATCCACAGATCGCGTTCCACCTGGCTCGCTTCATCGAGCAGGTCAGGAGCATCCCGGCCGACCCCATCATCGTCCGCCAAAATTGGCTGCGCGCCTACGACTTCACGACCGATAAGGGCGCGCTGGCCTTGAACGACTATGCGCGGACCAACGACCCCTTCGCGCAGGTCGGCAAGGTGCAGGTCGCGGTGGACGTGTCGAGCGTGATCCGCGCGTCGGGCGACAGCTTCCGCGTCGCCTGGACCGAGCGGCGCTATCAGGACGGCAGTCTCGCCGAGACGACCCGCTGGTCGGCGATCCTCACCATTGTCGTGCAGACCCCGCGCACGCCCGACGCGCTGCGCAAGAACCCGCTCGGCCTGTTCGTCAACGCTATCAATTGGTCGAAGGAACTGGCCCAATGAGAAATCCCCGCTTCCGCAAGGCCGCCGTGCCGGCCTTGCTCATCTCCGCGTCGGCGCTCGGCGCTTGCGCCACAACGTCGGCGAAGCCTCCCGCTGCCGCCTTCAACGTCCCGCCGGCCGAGATCACCGCGACGCCGGCCCCCGAACCGCCGCGCGCCGTTGAGGTGGTGACGATCCCTGAGCCCCTGCCGCTCCCCGGCCAGTTGAAGCCGATCACGGCCGGCATCCCGCCATCCGAACCCACTGATCCGCGCCAGCGCGTCGGCGCGGCCAACGCCGCCGCCCGCGTGCAGCCCACCCGCGACGGCTATGTGAACGCCATCCAGCAATATCCCTGGACCGAAGGCGCGCTCTATCAGGTCTATGCCGCGCCCGGCCAGGTGACGGACATCGCCTTGCAGGAAGGCGAGCAGCTTGTGGGCGTGGGGCCGGTCGCGGCCGGCGACACGGTGCGCTGGATCATCGGTGACACCGTGAGCGGTAGCGGCCCCACGGCTCGCGTGCATATCCTCGCGAAGCCCACCCGGCCTGACATTTCCACGAACCTGGTCGTGAACACCGACCGCCGCACCTACCATCTGGAGCTGCGCGCGACGCCTTCGACCTACATGGCGTCGGTGAGCTGGACCTATCCGCAGGATCGACTCATCGCGCTGCGCGGCGCCAACGCCGCCGCCGCATCCACCGCGCCGGTCGCCACGGGCCTCGACATCTCCGCCCTCAATTTCCGTTACCGCATCGAGGGCGACCGCGTGGCATGGAAGCCCCTGCGCGCGTTCGATGACGGCCGGCAGGTTTTCATCGAGTTTGCGGCTGAGATCTCGCAGGGCGAGATGCCGCCGCTGTTCGTGACCGGCGCGGCCGGCGACGCCGAGCTGGTCAATTACCGCGTGCAGAGCCGCTACATGGTGGTGGACCGGCTGTTTGCCAGCGCGGAGCTGCGCCTGGGCGACCGTCGCACCGAGCGGCGCGTCCGCATCCTGCGCGACGACGCGCGCAGGGGGCGGCCGTGAGCGATCCCGCCAACAATTCCGCCGCCCAGCCTGCCGCGCCGCAGGCAACGCCGCAACCTGGGCCAGCCGATCCCCGCGCGTTTCAGCTTCGGGGCGATCCGCCGCGCGTCATGCGCCTGTCTAGGAAGGCGCTCGCCGCGCTCGCCGCCGCCGCCGGCCTCGGCATCGGCGGTTCGTTGCTCTACGCGCTGAATCCTCCCGACAAGAAGCCAACTCAGGAACTCTACGGCACCGATGGTAAGGCGGCCGAGGCCATTACGTCCGGCCCGAAGGACTACAGCCAGGTTCCCAAACTCGGGGCGCCGCTTCCCGGCGATCTCGGTCGTCCGATCCTTGCGGCGCAGCAGCGGGGCGAGAATGTGCCTGTCCCGCCTATGGGCGCCGGGACGGGGCAGCCCGATCCGCGCGCGCAGGCGGCCGAAGCCGCCCGCCAGCGTGCAAGCCAGGAGCGCGACGCCGCGCGCACCGCCAGCCTGTTCCTCGGCGGCGGCCGGGCGGGCGCCGACATCGGCGCGGCAGCAGCGCCGCAGATCGTTCCCGGCGAAACGCAACCGGCGACACCGGCCGATGCCCCACAAGGCGACCAGGGGGCCAAGCGCACCTTCATGGCCCAGGCGTCCAACCAGCGCACGGTCAGCGTCGAACGGCTGACAGCGCCGGCATCGCCGAACATCGTGCAGGCCGGCAGCATCATTCCGGCCGCGCTCATCACCGGCGTCCGTTCCGATCTACCCGGCCAGATCACCGCCCAGGTGACGCAGAACGTCTATGACAGCCCGACCGGGCGCATCCTTCTCATTCCGCAGGGGGCGCGGTTGATCGGGGAATATGACAGCGAGATCACCGCCGGGCAGACGCGCGTGCTGCTCGCCTGGGATCGGCTGATATTGCCGGATGGCCGCTCGATCGTTCTCGAGCGCCAGCCCGGCGCTGATCCGGCCGGCTTCGCCGGGCTACAGGACCGCGTGAATCAACATTGGGGCAATATGCTGAAAGCCGCCGCGATCTCGACCCTGCTCGGCATGGGGACCGAGTTGGCCGCTGACAGCGACGACGATCTCATTCGCGCCCTGCGCCGGGGCACGCAGGACACTATCAGCCAGACCGGCCAGCAGATCGTGCGGCGGCAGCTCAACGTGCAGCCGACGCTCACCATCCGGCCGGGGCATCCCTTGCGCGTGGTTCTTACGCGCGACCTGGTGCTCGAACCCATCGGAGCGACACGATGACCAAATTGAAGCTGGGGCCGTTGGCCGACGATCGGCCGGTCAAGATCGCCGTGGAGCTACCCGCCGCCGTCCACCGCGATCTCGTTGCCTATGCCGCCGTGCTTGCCGCCGAAACGCGGCAACAGCCGGTTGCACCCGAAAAGCTGGTCGCCCCCATGCTCGCCCGTTTCATGGCGACCGATCGGGCGTTCGCCAGGGCGCAGCGCCAGCCTCACGGAACATCGAAGGACAGTGCGTAGCGGTCGCGCACGAAGGCGAGGAATCGCCGCAGCGCGGGATTGCCGTTGTCTCTCCGCCAGTATCCCGAATAGCCGATGAGCACCGGCCCCTGTTCTCCATGAACGGGCCGGTAAACCACATCGGGATAGCGCGCGCCTGTCCCGCCCTCGCAGACGATCGAGAGGCCGAGCCCATCACCCAGGATGCTCAGGATCGTCTCGCGGCTGGCATGGTGCATCCTGATGTCCGGCTGGACACCCACGAGCGACAGGCGGCCCAGCAGCAGGTCGCGGATTTCCGGGCCGGGATCGGCGGCGGTCAGTAGAAACCGCTCTCGCCGTAGGTCGGTCCAGTGGAGCAGGTCACGCTCCGCCAGCGGATGACTGGCCGGCAGCGCGACCATCACGCGCTCGCTCCAGAGCGATTCGTGCCGGAATCCGTCATGGCTGGCGTCGCCCAACAGGATCGCAATGTCGATCTCGCCGGTATCGAGCCCGGCGAGCAGCGCCCCCCGGTCAGCTTCAACGCCGTCCAGATCGACCTCGGGATGGGCGCCGCGCCAGCCCAACATGGTCGCGCGAAGGTTTCCGGCGGAGACCGAACTGTAATGCCCGACCATAAGCCCGCCGGCGCGGCCCTGGCCCGCCGCCCGCATCGCCTCCACCAGCTTGCCGGCGCTTGCCACCATCGGCCGGGCGCTGCGGATGAACTGGCGGCCCGCAATCGTCATGGTGACACCCGCACGGGATCGCTCGAATATCTTGACCCCGACCACACGCTCCAATTTGAGGATGTTCCGGCTAAGTGTCGATTGCTCGACTTCCAATGCTCGCGCCGCGCGGTAGAGGCTCCCATGATCGGCCGCTGCGATGGCATAGCGAAGTTGTCGTATGTCAAAAGGCAATACATATACTCAATGCAGCCGCAGCAACTCTGCTCTGGCAACCTCAAGATCGTGACGGAACGCACTATTTCCATGTAGTTGCGCGACGATCGAAGCCCCGGCGAACCGTCCGCCTTCGACGGCGCTCAGATTGTGGACGCCGCAGATATAGCGGCTGTCGCCATAAACCCGGCCGCGTTCGAGGATTTGCGTCGCGCGATCGGGGATCAACTCCGCCAGCACCAGTGCGACCGCCGTTCCCCAACTCGTATGGCCGGAAGGATAGTCATAGCTGTTGACCTGCTCGCGCGGCTGACAGGTCGCGCCCTTGTCGATCAGGAACGGGCGCTGTCGTCGCCATACATTCTTGGCGGCGTTGACGGTTCCCGCCACGTCCGGCCGCATTCGCGTGAGCAACGCAGCCAGCGCAGGGGCATTCTCCGTAGTCAACGGCCGTCCGACCGCTTCGGAGAAGTCGGCCAGCATGGTCGGGACATCCTCGCGCACATCTCCGATGGCCTGTTCGCCGCGCGGCGTCCTCAGCAGCTCCCGCGTTTGTCGGAAGGTGCGGCGATCGGCTTCATAGCGCGGGCTGCCGCGTTCCGGGGCAGGCGGGAGCACTTGCAGAAGATCGACGCCGACGCCGTCTAGGTAGCCCTCTGGTTGGCTCGTCTGCGCAGTAGCGGGGGTGCCGGCCAGCAGGAGCGCGAACGCCAGCCACTTCATCCGTTCTGCCCGATATAGAACTGACGATGGAAAGCGAACATGTCGTCGAAAGTGCAGTATTCGGGAGCGCCAAGGATGATCTCAGGGCTCTCTGACGCAATCTGAGCGGCCCATTCTCGCCACATCCGTTGCGCTTCGTGCTGCTCGGCCGAGTCGAACAAGGCTATCGAATAGCCAAACGAGATATGAAACTGATAGCCATCGTGGCTTGGCGGCCGTATTTTAAGAACGTCGGCAAGCCGATCCCGAAGCCGCCGCACCTTCACGTTTTCCGCATCGTCAAACGGCTGCAACCGGAAGGACAAAGCACGACCATTTTCGAGGTTTTGCACGGGATCGACCTTCATCCGAATAGGAAGCGTATTGGCCGGATCGAAGGCGCGAAGCCGATCCGCAACCACCCGATTGCAATCTTCCATCGGCATGTTCAGCGGCAGATCGGCCGGCCAGCTCTCCGACTTGCGCGGTTGATCGTTCGCCCCGCCGAAAACCGTCATGTGGTAGGATGACGGTGGGAGAAGGGCGACTTTCCGTAGGAAGGCGTGTTTTGGCGCTTCACGGTAGATGTCGAGAATTGCATTGAAGCAGGCGGCGTGTTCCCCCTGTTGCGGCAGATGACAAATGATAGTGTTGCCCGCAAACGGATGGACACGCCCATCGGGATAGAACTTGCGGCCCACGTCGGGCGAGTATGTAGCGGACTGCTGAGCGAGCAGGCTTGTCGGGGCGGCCATGCTTGCCGCCCCAATCGCTGCCAGTTGTAGGAAGTTTCGCCTACTTGTTACAGGAAGAGAATCCATCATTTGCTTCCCCTCTTCATGGTCTTTCGGACTCTCAGAACTTCGCGCGCGCACCGAGAAGGAAGAAGCGACCCGTGTTGCTGAAACGGATGCTCCGATCCGGCGTTTCCGCGTAGCGATGCTGCCCCTCATTCAGCAGATTTAGCGCGTTGAACGTCACCACAATGTCGTCGGTGATCGAATACTGTATGTTCATATCGAGCTGCCCATAGGCTCCGATGAAATTGTTGCGCTCTCTGCCACCCCTGACTTCGTCCAGATATTTGTCACGCCAAGAATAGGCGAGCCGCGTGGAGAACGGCCCTTTCTCATAGTAGACGACAGCATTGACGCTGGAACGCGACTGTCCGCGAAGTAGCGTCGTGATCTCTTCACCATTGAAGTTGATCGTGGATTTGCTGTCAGCATAAGTATAATTTGCGACGAAGCCAAAATCTGAGAAGAATGAGTCCGGGCCGATTAGGCTTGAGAGAGGAGCCTGTAAGCCGATCTCGAAACCACGGACATGGGCTGAATCGCCATTGATCGGCCGGCTCACGTCAAAAGCTTGTCCCGCGCGCGGGTCTGACGGCCCCAATATATCGGCCCCCAAAACTTCGCTCGAAGATACGCGCGTCACGAAACCGCTGACCTCCTTGTCGAACACGGCCAGAGACAGCAAGGCTTCATTGCTGAAATACCATTCCAGAGAAGCATCGTAGTTCCATGCTGTGTAGGGCTTCAGAGAGGGATTGCCGAAGTTTGCCGTATTCACGCCGACTGCAACCGTGCCGCCCGGTGTGAGGTCCGTAATCGTCGGGCGCGTCAGGGATTTCGAGGCACCAAGGCGGAGCATCAAATTGTTCGACAACTGCGCCGTGACGTTCGCACTCGGCAGGACTTCCGTGTAACGGCTGTCGACCGTGATTTGAGAGACGCTGGTCGGATAGCCCGTCGAAGACTGTTCGGTATTAACGACGCGCACACCAACATTGCCTCGCAGGGGCAGCGAAGACACGTTGCTGGCGTCGAAATCTGCTTGGAAGTATCCCGCCCATGTCTTTTCCTCCACCGCGTTGGTGGAGATCAGCCTTTGCGGCGGCTCGTAGCCGGCCGGGATCAGCGCAGTGCTGTTAAGGATGTTGCCGAAATCCACGACCGGCCAGTTGCGGATGATGCCGGGCGCGTTCTCGCCCTTGAAAAAGTCGTCGGCCGGAAGATCAATGGCATAGTCCCTGAAGTTGGCGTTGGCCCGAACGGTGCCATCGAACTGCACGGTGTCCTTCTTCCCATCGCTGAAACGGCCGCCCGTTTTGAGCGCCGTCAGGAAGGTGTCGAGCCGCCATTCTACGTCACCCTGCACCGAGAACTCGCGATCGGTAACGTCGGTATTGATGAAGCGGCCGACATGGCTGGGATAGTTGGCTGGATTGAGGATGTCTCGGCCGATGCCCTCGATCACAGGGAAAATCCGGTCGGTGAAATCATAGCGGAAGGCGCCGAAGCTGGACCACGTCGAGCGGAACTCATCGGTGGTTCGGCTGGCGTCGGAATAGCCGACCTTGCCCCTGATCGAGAGATTGTCGGTGGCATCCCATCGCGTGTCGGCGTTCAGTAGAAGCAGCTTGTCCTGATAAGGCGTCTGGACGTTCTCGGAACGGCTCTCCACGTTCGGCAGGTCGGCCGAAACGATGAGACCAGTCGAGTCGATTGTCGGCGGAGCGAGCGGCGATTGGATGTTGGCGGCAATAATCTGCCCGTCGATCGAGTAGCGGCGGCGCATCTCCTTCACATTCGCATAGGCGACATCGAAATTGAGCTGCAAGCTGTCGGCCGGTCGGAACTGAATAGCGCCGGTGATGCCGAGCCGTTTGCGGTCGATATTCTCGTTCACGTAGCGCGGGATGAAGGGATATTCTACGTTCTTGGTTTCTCTGACGCCGTCGCCGTTGGTGTCGATGTCGGTGAGTATGAAACGCAGTCCTTCGGCATTGTCTTGGCGCAGACTCTGTTCCGAGTAAGAGACTGACGCCAGAACGCCGATGGTGCCGTCCGCGAAGGTCTTGCTCACAATGGCGGAGAGACGCGGGTCAATATCCTTCGAGATGTCATTGTATTGCGCCTGCGCCGACACGCCGAAAACGGGCCGGTCGCCCTTATAGTCGAAGGGGCGCGCGGTGCGGAGGTCAACCGTGCCGGCCAAACCGCCTTCGGTTTGCTCTGCCACGTGGGACTTTTGAATCTGGATGTTGGTGAAAAGCTCCGATGCAAAGACGTCGAAGCTCACTTCACGGCCGGAGTTGCCAGACGTCACCGTTTGCCCGTTGATGGTGACGCGCGTGAACTGCGAAGCTAGGCCACGGACGGAGATGTTCGTCGCTTCACCGAGCGACCGCTCGACCGTTACACCCGTAATGCGCTGAAGCGAGTCCGCGATGTTGAGGTCGGGATAGTCCATGAGGTCTTTCGCCGAAATGCCATCGACGATGCCCTCGGCCGTGCGCTTCTGATTGAGCGCACGGGCCAGCGATCCACGGACGCCGGTAACAATGATCTCCTCGACCCCTGTAGCTTCATCCGCCACAGTAGCCTGATCGTCGGCGGGAGCCGCCTCGACTTGATCGGTCGTCGTCTGCGCGGCTGCAACGCCGCCCCAGGCTCCGCAGACAAGGACGGTGGCGATAGCCGTGGACCGCTTGAGCCGGTCAAGAATAGTGCGCTGCATGAGATTCCCCTTTTGCTCGATCGACAACGGATGCCGTGAGGTATTTGGCAAACCCACATGCACCAGATTCGCACCTGATATGTGTGTGTAGCAAACTCGATACGGCTCGTAGAGTCCCTATTGCACCTGATTTTGGTATCTTTTATGACGGGGGGCCGGTCCAAACACGTTTAGCGTATGGCGTTGCCCATGTGCTACAGACTGAGCAATCGGAGTAACCAGCGGCGATTCATGACGAAATCAGCGTTGCAAAACGTCCAGGTCCAGTGCCCCCCGCTGTCCCGCAGCGAGCGCCGCCTGCTGGGCCTCGTATTTCGTCGAGGCGAGATGATTCAGGCCGCGCTGGTCGAGGAACTGGAACTTACCCAGCAATCGGTCTCACGCATTGTAGGTGGATTGGTCGAGCGGAACTTTCTGCGCTTCGGAAAACAAGTGAGCATGGGGAAGCGCGGCTACCCCACTACCGCCGTCGAGCTTGTTCCCGGCTTCGTTTCGGCCGCCGGCGTCGCGATCATGGCGGGAGGCGTCGCGCTGGCGGTCGTGGATTTTGCAGGCCGCGTGCAGATCGAGCGCAAGGCGGCGCTCGATTCCATGACCGTCGATGCGGTGATGGACTGGGTCAACAAGGCGCTGGCCGAAATTTCCGCCTCGGGCATCGCTCCCGAACCCGGCCTGGTCGGGCTGGGCGTCAGCGTCGCAGGATCGTTCACCGGCGAAGGCCCCGGCTTCAACACCCCGCACTATCTCGATCATTGGGCCAATATCGCCGTCGCCTCTCTGTTCACCGAGCGCGTCGGCCTGCCCGCTTGGGTGGACAATGACGGCAATACCGCCGCGCTGGCGGAAAGCGTGATCGGCGTCGGCCGGTGGGCCAGCAGCTTCGGCTATCTCAATATCGGCGCGGGCGTAGGCGGAGGCATCATTCTGGACGGTGAGCCATGGCGCGGCCGCTTCGGCAACGCCGGCGAGTTTGCCGGTGGCCTGCCGCCCAACATCTATCCCTTTCCCAATCTGGAACTGCTGCGGCAGCTCGTCGCGCGTGGAGGCCAAGTGTTCGACACCGTGCGGGAAATGGTCGAGCACTACGATCCCGCATGGCCTGCCATCGACGATTGGATCGCGCGTGTCCGCGATTCCGTATCAATCATCGCCTCCAACGCGACCGCTATTCTCGATCTGGAGGCGATCGTGTTCGGTGGGCTCATGCCGAAGGACTTGACCGAGCGGCTGATACCGCGCGTCGAACTGTTCGATCAGAAACGTCGTGCCCAGCTTCGCCCGACCGCCAAGCTGGTCCCGACAGAGATCGAAGGCTACGCCGGAGCGATCGGCGCCGCCATGCTGCCGTTGCGCGCGACTTTCTTCCGCTAGGCCAGAGGAACCCGGCGGCGGCTGGCGGTCAGGCGCCAGCTCAGCGCCACAGCGGCGCAAACGGCTCCGGCAAGAATTGGGGGCGCCACCATCATGCCAACCAGCATTTCGCTGTCGTCGCCACGATAGTCGATGCGGGAAAGCATCAGTCCAAGCGCCAATCCGCTGGTCAACAGCGACAGTTTGGAGGAGGCGCCGAACAGGGCATAGCACCAAGCTTCCCTGCCTCGCGCGTGCCGGGCGACCGCATCGGCAAACGCGGCCCATATCGCCATGCCGATGCCGCCACCGGCGGCGCCAAATGCCAAGGCGCCTGCGAGCACCGCGCCGCCGCCGATCCCGGCTGCAAAGAAGAACAGCACCGCCATCGACACGATCGCGGCAGCCGTGATGACGATCATCACGGCGCGCGAGCAGCGCTGCGCGAGCAACCCCCAAAAAGGCTGAGCGACCGTCATGCCTACCGCGACGGCCATGGCGACGCCGCTGCCAAGGAGCGGGTCGCGCAGGACGAAGGCAGCGAAATACGGCTCGATCTTCGAGAACGTCGGCGCTGCCAGTGTGACGACGAACATGAGGACGATCAGCAAACGGACGTCAAATGGTAGCCGCCCGCCTCGGGTGCTGACATCGGGAAGCGACCGCTCCGTCGCACCGCTCACCGTGCGCGCAAGCAGCCAAGCCGACGCAATCGCGACCACCGAGAGACCCGCCCCGATCTTGCAGAACAGGATCGCGCGATCGGCGGCCGTGCCGGACGCGAGCAGTGGCGCAAGCGTCGCCGCGATCGTGAGAGCAGCGAGGCCGCTAAACATGTAACGCATTGCTGTGACATTCGTGCGGGCGCGCTCGTCATGCGTCGCCAGGCTCAACAGGCTGTTTTGCGGGATGTCATAGAGCGCGTATGACAATCGGAAGGCGAGGCTCGCAGCGAACGCTCCGCCCAGCCTGACCGCGTCGGGCAGCCAGTAGCAGGCGAACATCAGGATCATGCTCGCGGCGCTGGCGACGGCCCCGAGAAATTGTAGGCGGCCTGCATTGGCGGCCGTCGGCAGCAGGCGCGAGAGCCGCGAGCCGACCACGACATTAGTCACGGCGCTGGCCAGTAGGCCGAGTGCGAGGACCAGGCCCATTTGATCGGCGGGAATGGCGCCTACTTCCGTCAGGAAGAAAGCAAACAGCAACTCGCTCGCATACCAGAACAGGCTTTTGCCGTAGTGGGCGCAGCCATAGAGCATCGTTGCCGTTCGGCTACCGCTAGCGCCCAAGTTCGATGGGCTTGATGTGCTATGCCGATCGCGCACGATACCTCCTTCCTCACACTGCCACTTGCTCATGACAGTTGGGCGAGGCGAACAAAATGTCATACTGCGTTATGCTATATCGACATTCCCTGACCACTCTTGCTAGCCGAAGCCTATGCGGTGTGCTGGGGATGGTAGGGTGATTAAGATGAGATACGAGGTGTGGACGGCGTTTGGCGCGGCCCTTGCGCTTGTAGGCTGTGGCGATCCAAACACAACCGCTGATGCCAGCGACACAAGCTTCAAAGCGGCGCTACAGACATGGTTTGATGCTCACCCCGATTGCGTCCGGTTGGATAGAAGTGGTAGCTTGCCGATCGAGCGCGACGCCTCGCGTCAAGTGGACAAGCCAGCTCTCGACGCCGCAGTCGCCGCTGGCCTGCTCTCGGTCGAACCGCTCACCGGCGGGCGCGTCCGATACAGTCCAACTGATGCCGGCAAGGACGCCGTTCGGGACGGGGACCGCTTTCTTAGGGGCGTGAACCTCTGCTACGCCCGGCGCAACATCGAGGCGGTCGAGAACTTCACCGAGCCCACCGACGCGACCGGCGTGAAGGCGACGCGCGTCACCTACCGCTACACGCTCAAGGATGTCGCGCCTTGGGCGAGCCATCCGGCCATCGCCGCCGCGCTTCCAGCGATCCCCCAAGCGGTTGCCAAGTCTTCCTCGACAGACGCCGACGACCTGATATTGACCGACAAAGGCTGGACGCACCATCGCGCGCTGCGCTGACCGCTTTCCTTCTGCCATAGCGCACGAAACGCACGGCGACCGGAAACGGCGGGGCAATGCGGGGAAGGGCGGCCCTAGCGTAGTAGGAACGGCGACTCATATTTGTCGATTTCGTCCAGCTTGGGGCGCCATTCCGGTGCACGGCCGGGAACTACCAGTGCAGCGGCCTCCGAGCCGTTCGAAGTCGCGAGGGTTCGTATTAGCTCGACGCGGCAGCCGCTGATGTTCAGCTCGTTTCGTGATCG
>Ga0075012_10000890_pt1 | contig 31364 bp, 13 predicted proteins | sample All_14_2_FD_71474 | JGI IMG/M metagenome (GOLD analysis project Ga0075012, IMG submission 71474) | Freshwater microbial communities in response to fracking from Pennsylvania, USA - Allegheny Zone_MetaG_DW_15 | ecosystem: Environmental > Aquatic > Deep subsurface > Groundwater > Drilled...
GTCAAACTCACCGAGGCCTTGCGCCGGGGAGCCGTTCACCTGTTTGCGCCGGGGTTGAAGCCGGAGGACCGCCAAATCGCCGGAGTGATCTGCCACGGGGACTGGGAATCGGCGCTCCGGAGCGCCCTGGCGGTTTCCGGAGCCCGGGAGGCGCTGGTCATTCCCGAGGGCCCCTATGTGATTCCGGTTTGCGGATAAACCTTTCCCGACGCGGCGGCGGGTCCGGCCGGCCTGTAAGGCGATTCCGAAAAAATTTTTCATTGACCGCGGCGCGTCCCGGTTTAACTTGGCGGCAATCTTATCGAGAGTGGTGGAGGGACTGGCCCGATGATACCACGGCAACCGCTCGAGCGCATCCGCGCAGAAGGTCAAGGTGCCAAATCCAGCTCCGCGCAAGCGGGGAATGATGAGATGCGGGCAGTTTCAGTTTCGTTCCGAAGTTTGAACCTCCACCGCTCCGGCGTCTGACGCCGTCTCTTCAGCACTCTCGGTCGGACCTTACCTGACCTATGAGCAAAAGCCCTTATTTCACCAATCTGAAGTGTCGCGAATGCGGCCGCCTTTATCCCGCGGAAGCCATTCACATTTGCGAATTCGATTTCGGCCCGCTGGAAGCGGCGTATGACTACGACGCGATCCGCCGCGATCTCACCCGCGAAAAAATTCTCGGCCGGCCGCAGACCATGTGGCGCTATCGCGAGTTTCTGCCGATCGACGGCGAGCCGACCGTGGGCACGCAAGTGGGTTTCACCCCGCTCGTCAAGGCCGACCGACTCGCGCAGCATCTCGGCATTCGCGAACTTTACATCAAAAACGATACGGTCAATTACCCCACCCTTTCCTTCAAGGATCGAGTGGTTTCCGTGGCGCTGTCCCGCGCGAAGGAGCTCAACTTCAAAATCGTCGCCTGCGCCTCGACCGGGAATCTCGCCAATTCCGTGGCCGCGAACGCCGCCGCGGCCGGCCTGGCGAGCTACGTGCTCATCCCGGCCGACCTCGAGCAGGGCAAGGTGCTCGGATCGCTCGTGTATGGCACGAACGTCATCGGCATTCATGGTCCTTACGATCAGGTAAACCGCCTGTGCTCGGAAATCGCCGGCAAATACGGCTGGGGGTTCGTGAATGTCAACCTGCGCCCCTATTACGCCGAAGGCTCCAAGACCATGGGCTTCGAAATCGCCGAGCAGCTGGGATGGAAACTGCCGAATCACACCGTCATCCCGATGGCCAGCGGTTCGCTGCTGACGAAGATCCACAAGGCCTACCAGGAGCTCACCAAGACCGGCCTGATCGACGAGCAGAAGTATTCCGTTCACGGCGCCCAGGCCGCGGGCTGTTCCCCGATTTCCACCGCGCTCAAGAAAGGCACGGACATCGTGAAGCCCGTCGCCCAGCCGGAAACGATCGTGAAGTCGCTCGCCATCGGCACGCCGGCGGATGGTTATTACGCCATTCACGCGATGAACGAAACCGGCGGCGCGGCCGAGGACTGCACCGACGAGGAAGTGATCGAAGGCATTCGCTTGCTGGCTGAATACGCGGGCATCTTCGCGGAAACCGCCGGCGGCGTGACGGTGGCGTGCGCGAAGAAACTGATCGAATCCGGCAAGATTCGCTCCGACGAGTCCGCCGTCCTCTGCATCACCGGCCACGGACTGAAAACGTCCGAGGTCATCCGCGGCAAATGCGGCGAGCCCCGCCTGATCAAGCCGAGCCTTCGCGAATTCGACGAAACCATTGGCAAAGACTTCAAGGTTGAAGCCGCCGCCGCGTGAACCTAAACTTTTTGGAGAATCAAATCATGGCAACCCAAGTTCGTATCCCCACCCCGCTGCGCAAGCTGACCGCCGACCAGGAACTCGTTTCCGCGGAAGGCGGCACCATTGCGGAAATCCTCACGAGCCTCGATTCGTCCTTTCCCGGACTCAACGAGCGCATCTGCGATGAGAATGGCAACATCCGCCGCTTCGTGAACGTCTATCTCAACGACGAGGACATCCGTTTCCTCGGCGACAAAAACACGCCGGTGAAGGAGGGCGACGAGATCAGCATCGTTCCCGCCATCGCCGGAGGCTAGAAACCCCTTACCGCCAAGGCGCCAAAACGCGGAGGCACCCCGACATGTCCCAACAAGTTACCCGTTTGTGGCTAATGTATCCGCAGAAGCTCATCACGCGCCCCGTGCTGCACGAGCTCGGCCACAAGTTCGCCGTCGTCACGAACATCCGCCAGGCCAGCATCAACCACGAAATCGGCGTGGTATCCATCGAACTCGACGGCGAGCGCGAGGAGATCAAAAAGGCGATCACCTGGCTCGAAGAACTCGGCGTCAAGGTCGAGCCGGTCGAGATCAATACGATCGAAGGTTAGAAACCCGGCGACAGCCAGCCGGGGAACAAAAGGGGCGAAACCGCCCCGAAACCCGACAGGTTTCCACCTAGAAGAATTCTGGTTAGCCCGAAAACCAAACTCCGAACAACCGATGGGGAAGAAAGGGCGCGAGCGGGTTTTCCCCGGGCATTGAATTTACCCGCGGGCCCGGTTCCAACACGCTCTGCCAGCCGGCCGCCGGCAGGTCAAGGAGCGCATCTTTCCAGGCATCCCCGGCCGGCAATTGTGAAGTCAGCCGGGATACCGCCACGAGCAACCGCCTTCCCTGCCATTCGCGAATAAACACGACGGCGTTCCCGGAGCAGGTTCCCTTCACCTCCAGCGGCTGATAATCGGCCCGCTGAAAAAACTCGGGATGGTTTCGGCGGAAATGGAGCAAATCCTTCAGAAGGCGCAATTTGATTCCCCCGCTTTTCCAGTCGCGGAGAAGTTCCTCCAGCGACTGCGACGAAATCCATTCCAGCAATTCGCGCCGGCGCCCATAATCCACCGGCCGGCGGTTGTCCGGGTCCACCAAACTGAAATCCCAAATTTCGTTGCCTTGATAAATATCCGGAACGCCTGGCAGCGTGCACTTGAGGATGGTTTGGTTGAGTGAATTCATCGCCCCCAGCCGCGCAATCTCCTCGGCGAAGGGAATCAGGTCGTTGAGAAATTTTTGACCGGATTTCTCGTCGAGGATTCGCCCGATAAATGCGGATACCCCGGCCTCCCATTCCTCATTTGGTTCCGTCCAACTGCTATTGACTTTCCCCTCCTTGAGGGCTTTGAGCAGGTATTCCTGCAACCGCCCCGTCAAATCGGCGCGGCTTGCCGGCGTAAGTTCCTCCAATGGCCAGATCCCCAGCAGCGTCTGGTATATCAAATACTCCTCGTTGGCCGACGGCGCCCATTCGTCGCCGACTCTGCGGCGGTGCTTCCGGTTCAAGCGCGCCCACCGGCTGACGGCTTTCCGCCATTTTCCGGGCATCTCGGAAATCGCCGCGAGGCGCATGCGAACATCCTCGCTTCGTTTGGTGTCGTGAGTCGAGGTTGCCAGCAGGCAATGCGGCCAATGCCGCTGGCGCCCGGCATTCAAACGATGGAATTCGGACGATTCGATCCCAAACTTCCCGGGATTTCCTCCCACCTCGTTTAATGCGAGCAAACGGGGATATAGGTAAAGCGCGGTATCCTCGACGCCCTTGGCCATCAAGGGGCCCGAGCATTGCTGGAACTTCATCACAAATGCGACGTGCCGCTCGCGCCGCTCCTCGGAAAGGCCGTCCGGAAAACGCAGGAGAAGAAGATTCCGGAGAAAATCGAACACGGGCTTTTCAATCGCCGGATTTCGCCGGCGGGCCAGCGAGACCGCGCGCAGGATGTGGCGTTCATCCTCGCGGGACAAATGACCGTCCGGCGTCGCGTAAGTCCGATACACGGGAAAGCAGGCGAGCACTTCGCGAACCGCCGTCGTCAGCCGGTTTTGCGTCACGTCGCGGTAATGGCGATCCCATTCGGAGAGCTCGTCGAGCAGCCGTCCCAATGAGGCGACCTCGCTGGCGAACGAAAGCTGGGCGATGAGCAGCTTCTTCTCGTAAACCAATTCCTCGAATCCCCTGGTGGAACCGGTAAAGGCCGAATACGTCTTCGTGAGATGCCGTTCGGCGGACGAGTCCACCAACAGCTGAACGACCTGATTGGCAAACTCGTAACCGGTCGTGCCCTGCACCGGCCAGTCCGCGGGCAGTTGCTCATGCGTGGCATCGAGGATCTTTTCCACGAGCAAATAAAGCGGCAAACCATCCGGAGAATCCCCCAGATAGGCAGCCGCGTGCTCCTGCAAGCGGGCCAGGTATTCCCGCGGATTCCACAGGCCGTCGATATGATCGATGCGCAGGCCGCTCACGATGCGGTCGCGCAGCAGCTGGAAGACGTAGGAATGGGCCGCGGCAAACACTTCCGGCATTTCCACGCGGATCGCCGCGAGGGTGTTGATATCGAAAAAACGGCGATAATTGATTTCCTCGGCAGCCATCCGCCAGTAGCTGAGGCGGTAGTGCTGCCGTTCCAGTAACGCGTGCAGATCGTCAAAGCTGGCCGGGTCTCCCGCCGTTCCGTTGAGTCGCCTCAGTTCATCACTGATCGCCTGGGCGATGGCGGGATAGCTCTCCGTCAATTCCCGCAAACGCGCGATCGCCTTTTCCTTGGAAGGAACGCGCGAATCCGGATTGGCTGCGGCGGGCAATTCGGCAAACCAGGCCGTCAAATCCTGCAGCGTTTCGGCCAGTTCCGGTTCGTTCAGGCGCACCCGCGCGCCGCGAAGAAGGAACGGATAGGATTCGGGACAGATCGGCAGCCGGGTCTGATAATAATGCAGGGAAAACGCGCCCCCCGAATAGCGCACCGCGAGCTCGCCCCTCTCCAGCAGCTTGCCGTAACGATCCCCCAGAATCGGCAACACCACCTTGCCGCGCCACGCCGCCTTGGCCGATTCCCAATCAATGTCAAAATAGCGGGCGTAACGGGAGGCCACCCCGTCCTCGAGCACCTCCATCCACCATTCATTCACCGATTCGCTGATGCCCATGTGGTTTGGAACAAAATCAAGCAGCAGATGAAGATTCCGGGCGCGCATTTCCGCCGTAAACGCCGCAAACGCCGCCGGTCCGCCCAATGCCGGGCTCAGGCGGTTGTGATCGGCGATGTCGTAACCGTGCGTGCTGCCCGGGGAGGCCTGAAAAAATGGGGAGGAATAGACATCGCTGATTCCCAGTTTGTCCAGATAATCCAGAATTCTCCGGCCATCCTCGAAAGTGAAACCCGGGTGAAATTGCAGCCGGTAGGTGGCCGTGGGAAGATGGCTCATGACGAGGATTGCTCCCGTTTCTCCGCCGCCCTCGCCCGGCGGGACTTGACGAGGCGGAAAAGGGCCAAGCCGCGGCCGACCACCGGAATTTCCGTCCCGGCTTTCTGCGGACTGGATTCGGCGACGAATCCGGACTCCTCGCCGGTATCGAGAACCTTTTCCCAACGGGCCCGGTGATGCCTGAGCCGGGGGAGCTTGAACGCGACCGGCTCGTGGTGCGCATTGAAAAAGAGCACGAACGTGTCGTCCGTGACGGCATCCCCGTCCTCATCGCGAACGTCATTTGTCTGGCCGCTGAGAATGACTCCGACGCTGCGGGAATAGCCGTTGCTCCACTCCGCATCGTTCATTTCCTTACCGGATGGGTTCAACCACATGATGTCCTTGATGCCGAGTCCGCGAATCGGCCGCCCTTGGAAAAATTTCGGCCGCCGGAAAACGGGATGCGCCTGCCGGAAGGCGATGAGCCGCGCCACGAAATCCGTCAGCTGGCGCTGCTCGTCGGTATGCTCCCAGGCAAGCCAGCTCAGGTCGTTGTCCTGGCAATAGACATTATTATTTCCCCGCTGGGTGCGGGCGAATTCATCGCCGCCATTGATCATCGGAACGCCTTGCGAAAGAAATAAGGTCGCAAATAAATTCCGCAGCTGCCGGCGGCGCAGGGACTGAATCCCCGGATCATCCGACGGGCCCTCCGCGCCGCAGTTCCAGGAGGAATTATTGTTATCGCCGTCGTTGTTCCCTTCGCCATTGGCCTCGTTGTGCTTTTCGTTGTAACTGACGAGATCGTTCAAGGTGAACCCATCGTGAGCCGTGATGAAATTGATGCTTGCGTAAGGCCGTTTGCCATCGTGCTGATAGAGGTCGGAACTTCCCGTAAGGCGCGAGGCGAATTCGCCGATCTTGCCTTCGTCGCCTTTCCAGTAGCCGCGAATGCAGTCGCGGTATTTGCCGTTCCATTCCGCCCAGAGAACCGGAAAATTTCCGACCTGATAACCGCCATCGCCCACATCCCAGGGTTCGGCGATGAGTTTGACGGTTGAGATCACCGGATCCTGGTGAATGATATCAAAAAATGCCGAGAGCCGGTTCACCTCGTGCAATTCCCGCGCCAGCGTCGAGGCGAGGTCGAAACGAAAGCCGTCCACGTGCATGTCCAGAATCCAGTAACGGAGACTGTCCATGATGAGCTGGAGCACGCGCGGATGCATCATGTTCAACGAATTTCCGCAGCCGGTATAATCCATGTAATAGCGCCGGCTGTCAGGCACGAGGCGATAATACGCCGCATTATCAATCCCGCGAAAACTCAACGTCGGCCCCATTTGATTGCCCTCGCCGGTGTGATTGTAAACCACATCGAGAATCACCTCGATGCCCGCCGCGTGCAGGTTCTTCACCATTTGTTTGAACTCGTTTACCTGCTGGCCGCGGACGCCGCCGGCGGAATACGCGGAGTGCGGGGCGAAGTAACCGATGGAATTATAACCCCAGTAATTCGAAAGCCCCTTGTTCTCGAGGTAGTCGTCGTTCACGAACTGGTGCACCGGCAGCAGTTCCACCGCCGTAACTCCCAACCGTTTGAAGTAATTGATCGCTCCCTCACTGCCGATTCCCGCATAGGTTCCGCGAAGCTCCGCGGGAATCTCCGGATGCAGTTTGGAAAAACCCTTCACGTGGGTCTCGTAGATGACCGAAGCGTGCAGCGGAGTATCCGGGCGCCGATCGTTTTCCCAATCAAATTGCGGATCCACCACCACGCATTTCGGCAGGCCGGCGGAGTTGTCGCGCTCGTCCCGGTTCAGATCCGCATCCTTTCCCCCGAATGGATAGGCAAACATTTCCTCCCCCCATCGAATGAGCCCGGCAACGGCGCGGGCGTAGGGATCCAGCAGCATCTTGGCGTCGTTAAAGCGATGTCCGGCCGGCGGATCGAACGGTCCGGAAACCCGATAGGCATATTCCTGGCCCGCGACGATCCCGGGCAGAAAACAATGCCACACCCCATCGGTATGCTCCCGCATCCGGACTCGAACCGGATCATTGCCGTCTTCCGGGAACAGGCACAGTTCAACCCCGGTTGCATTTTCCGAAAACAGCGCAAAATTCACGCCTTCCGGCATCAGCGTCGCCCCAAGAGGATAAGGTTTTCCGGGCTGGATTTTATCAATCATAAGACGTCTTTCGGGATGGCTTCCTCTTCCGAGAGAAGCTCGTGGATCGCGCCGAGGGGAATAAACAAATGGGACGGACGATAGTGCAATTCATAGCCAATTTCATACACAGCCTTATCAATCAAAAACACTTGCAGCAATCGCCGAAAATCCCCGGCGGAATCCGGCAGGATATCCGGCGACCCGATTCCTTCCCGATACCCTGCCAAAAACGCGGAACCGGCCGCTTGGCGCCAGGGTGAAATCCATTCCTTCAGCCGTCCGCGCTGTTCCGGCGGCTGGCCGGACCAGGCGATCCGGACGGCGTAGTCCAGGGAACGCAGCAGCCCGGCCACGTCCACGAGCGGCGAACGTTTTAACCGCCGTTCCCCCAGCGGCCGCCGCGGCTCACCTTCAAAATCGATGATCACAAAGTCCTTTCCGGTATGGAGAACCTGGCCGAGATGATAGTCCCCGTGCACGCGGATCTTCGCGCCGCGGATCCGGTGCGAACGCAAAACTGCGTAGGCTTCGAGGAGTCGCGGAAATTGCTCCAACCACTGCCGGACGGGAGCCTGAACCGCCTCCGGAAGCTGGGAAAGTTTGGCGCGCAATTCGGACTCCGTCCGGCGGGCAAGACTGCGAAGGGACTGATAAAGCGCGCGTTGATACAACCCGCTGAACGGTTCCGGGGCAAAGGCCGGGCCGCCCACTTGCGCCAGTTCAGCGTGCAATTCCCCCGTGCGAACGCCAAGTTGGCGGATGCGCGCCGGATAGTTGCCGCCGATCAATTCATCCGCCGGCATTTCGGGATTCGCAAGCACCCGTTCAAAGAAACGTCCCAACGCGTCGAGCGTGTAATCCCAGCCGTTCCCCTCGTTGGGAACGTAAGCGGTCAGCAATCCGGCCACCGCGGAGCCGTGACCAAAATTGACCCGGATCTCGCCGCCGTAGGCGGGAACCGCCGCGCGGTTCCGTCCGGCGAGCGCCTGGAGGATTTCCGATTCGGGGTGAGGACCGGGTTCGAGGTTTCGAATCAGTTTGAGCGTCCATTCATTGCCATAGACCAGGGAAGTATTGGATTGCTCCCCTCCCAGCAGCCGGGACTCCCCGCCGGCCGGCAACGTTTGTTCGCTGACTCCCACCCACTGCGCGCCGGGTGACTCCCATTTTTCGCGCCGGACGATCATTTCCAGCAGGCGCCGCCGGAATTCGCGGGAGAGAACCGCATCGACCAGCACCTCGCCCGTCGCAAACGCCGCCACCACAGCCCGCGGAGATTCCTCCAACTCCTCCGGGCGGGCAATCAGCAGCGGCAGCATCACCCGGACGGGATCCCCCTCGGAATAGATCACCTCGAGAATCAAAATCCGGGCGTTCGCCGAAGCGACGGAGCATTCGTCGAGAATCCGCACCTGCCGGATGGATTTTTGTTTTCCACCGAACCATCGGCAGGCCCGCAAATAATTCTGCAGCCGGCCGCCCACCAGTTCCTGCCGGAGCGCTTCCGTCCATTCCGCGGGCAGCTCCAGGGAATCCCCGGCTGCTTCGGCCGGCTTTTGCCGCGAGGGAAAACGCAGCCAGTAAAACCCGTGCGGTCCGAGCGTGAGGGGATAGGGTCCGTCCGTAATCTCCGGAAATTGATTACCCCCGAACAACTCCTCGGGAGACTGCCCGGCGTAGGCGGAAAGATCGAGGGAAACCGATTGGGAAAAGCGCGAAAGATTCACCACCACGAGAATCCGCTCCCGGTCATTTTCGCGCAGATAGGCGAGGATCTTGCCGTTTTCGGAGGACAAGAATTCGATCCGCCCATCGGCGAAAGCGCTGACGCGCTTTCGAATCGCCAGCACCCGGCGGATCCACCAATGCAGCGAGGAGAGATTCCGCAACTGCATGTCCACATTGACAAACTCATAGTGGAATTCGGGATCGATGATCACCGGCAGAAAAAGCTGCTGCGGATTGGCGCGCGAAAATCCGGCGTTACGATCCGCGCTCCATTGCATCGGGGTCCGGACACCATTGCGGTCACCAAGGTAGAAATTGTCCCCCATCCCGATTTCGTCGCCGTAATACAGAATCGGCGTCCCCGGCAGGGAGAGCAGCAGGGCATGAATCAGCTCGATCTTCCGGCGGTTATTACCCAGCAGAGGGGCGAGGCGGCGCCGGATCCCGAGATTGATGCGGGCACGGGCATCCTCGGCGTAAATCCGCACCATGTAATCCCGCTCCTCGTCGGTAACCATCTCAAGGGTGAGCTCATCGTGATTGCGCAAAAAGATCGCCCACTGGCAGGAATCGGGAATCGCCGGCGTCTGATCGAGAATGTCCACAATCGGAAAACGGTCTTCCATTTGCAGCGCCATGAAGAGCCGCGGCATGAGCGGAAAATGGAATTCCATGTGGCATTCCTCGCCCTCGCCAAAATAAGCCGCGGCGTCTTCCGGCCATTGGTTCGCCTCGGCCAGCAGCATGCGGTCCCCGAATTTCGCATCGATGTGGGCGCGAAGTTTTTTGAGAAACGCGTGGGTTTCCGGCAGATTTTCGCAGGAGGTTCCCTCGCGCTCATACAAATAGGGAACGGCGTCCAGGCGCAGGCCGTCCACCCCGAGGCCGAGCCAGAAATCCACGACCTTGAAGATCGCGGTGTGAACGGCGGGATTGTCGAAATTGAGGTCGGGTTGATGGGAGTAAAACCGGTGCCAGAAATATGCCTTGGCCACCGGGTCCCAGGCCCAGTTGGAGGCTTCAAAATCCTTGAAGATGATCCGGGCGTCGGCGTAGCGCTCCGGCGTGTCGCTCCACACGTAAAATTCCCGTTCCACGGAATCCGGCGGGGCCGTCCGCGCGCGTTGAAACCACGGATTCTGATCCGACGTGTGGTTGATCACCAGTTCCGTAATGACCCGGAGCCCCCGACGCTGGGCTTCGCCGAGGAAATCCCGAAAATCCTCCAGGGTTCCATAGGCGGAATTCACGGTGAAATAGTCGGCAATGTCATAGCCGTCATCCCGCAGCGGCGACGGATAAAACGGCAGCAGCCAGATGGCCGTCACTCCCAGATCGCGGAGATAGTCCAGCTTGCCCGTCAACCCGCGAAAGTCCCCGATTCCGTCGCCGTCGTTGTCCGCAAAAGAGCGGACGTGCAATTCGTAGATGACCGCATTTTTGAACCAGAGACCGGATTTCTCCATAAACCATCTAGCTTTTTTTACGAGCCGGCTTGCGCCGTTTGGCGCGCAGGCCTTCCAACGAGACCACGCCGAGAAACTTCATGCGCGAATCGACCACCGGCAGATAGGCCAGCCCATGTTTTTTCATCAAGCGCCGGGCCTCGGCGACGGACTGATCCGCGCGGCAGAAGATTTTTTCCTCCGACATGTTTTCCCGCACGGAAACCGCGCGGGGATCGTGTCCATACCCCGCCGCCCGGCGGTCCGCGAGTTTGTCAGGAACCAAACCGATCAATCTCCCCTTTTCCGCCACCGGAAATTTATCGACATCCAGCGTGCGCATCTTTTCGCCCGCTTCCTGGACGGAGTTCGCGGGACGCAGGGGCGCCGGCTCCAGCTCCATGCATTCCTTGAGTTTTTTCGCTTTCATGATCGGCGAGGGTTCGTCACCCGCCCCGATCCTGCATGTCGGGGCGATCCCTGATCCGGTCCTCGGAGGGATTTCGCCGAATCAGACCGGTTCCCCCGCTTTCGCCCGATGGTCAATCCGGGGTGTAACCCGAATGAAATCCGGCCGCCGTTTTGCCATACTGGCTTCACCAACCACCGATAACTTCCATGAAAAATCCCTATCGCAAAATCAATCGAAACCATTTCCGGCTGGGGGATCTGATCTCCATCGTATCCGCCTGCTCCCGCAATCAAAACGAAGCCATGGCCACGCTGCGGGATTTATTTGAAACCGGCCGGGTGCGGGTAAAGAACTCCGGACGGCTGAAACGACTGCGGCTGAGCGAAAGCCCGGCCTGAGCTTACCAAGGAAAGCAAGGGATGGCTCAAATGAGCCATCCCTTGCCTCCAGGGGCCGGTTTCAGCCGACTGGTGAATCAGTTTCCGGGCAGCGCGGGGGCGGAGAGGAATTCGTAATCATTCTTCTTCCAACCCTCGACCGACTCGATTTCATCATCCTCACCCATCATCACATCCAAGCGCTCATAGGCCAATGAGGAGAAGGTGTCGTCGATGCCTTCCATCCGGGTTTGGAAGTAACCTCCGGCCAGACCCGTAATATAATTCGTCCGGAAGTTGAAGTTGTCATCGCTGTTGAAGGCAGCGAAGTCGCTGGACGAGACGGAAGATTGAATGGTGATCGGCCCGTTCACTTCCACGCCCGCGAAGCCAACCGTCCAGTTGCCGCCGCTGCCGACGAGAACGGTCGAGGTCGTCACGAGTTCGCCGCGGTGATTGTAAAGGGCAAGCACCACCTTCGATCCCGGCTCGGCGTGGCCGGAGATCATCGGCGAGCTGAAGATCGGCGTCGAATCCACGAGCTCCCAATCCGGCAGGAGCCAGTCGAAGCGCGGATCGAGCGTCGTCATGAAATACGTGCTCAGCGTATTGAACGAGATGCCGAAGAGGCCGGAAGGCACGCGGAACCCACCCGTGAGGGCGCGGGGATCGTAATACCCGAAATCCGCGTCGAAGCGGCTGCCGTTGGCCAGGCTGGCTCCGGTGGTGTGCGCCGTGCTGAGGCCATCGAGATCGAAGGTCGCCCGGAAGCGGGAGGGCAGCGTGTCGGGATTGATCGCCAGCACGTAGGTGCTGTTGAACAGATTGCCGAAGGAATAGTTGCCGTTGCCATCCGTGGTCGTGACCAGCAGCGGCTGGCGGCCTTCGTTGCCGTCGATGCGGCCGTTGCCGTTCGCATCCCAGTAAAGGGCGATCTCCACTCCGGCAATGCCCTTTTCCCGGCCGTCCTGAACGCCGTCGCCGTCCGCGTCGTGCCAGATGCGGTCGCCAACCGTGGCGGTGCCGCGGTAGCCGAAGTCGAGGTCGGTGCGGTTCTGGCTGGCCAGCAGCGTGAAGTCCGCGAGGTTCGCCGTGCCGATGCCGTCGAGATCGTAGGTCGGGACGGCTCCGGCGGGCAACGTGGAGGCGTCCACGCGCATGCGGTAGTCGCCGTTGACCAGGCCGCGGATGATGTAATAGCCGTTGTCGTCGGTGATGGCAAACGCCTCGAAGGCGTCACGCACGCCGTTGTTGTTCTGGTCGAGATAAACCACCACGCCGCCGATGCCCGGCTCGTTGCCTTCCTTCACGCCGTTGCCGTTGACATCGAACCAGACCGTGTCGGACACGCTGCCGAGGCCGCCCATGGAAGCGGTGACGCCGAAGTCCACCGCAAGGTCGATCTCGTTCACCGCGAGGCTCACGCTGGAAATGCGGTTGTCCGGAGCCGGCAGCTTGTCGTCCTTTTTGTAGGTCACGACGGAGCCGTTGTCGAAGACCCCGCCGGGGGCGAAATTGCTGTCGTCCAACTGAACCAGGTAATTGCCATAGGCGCCGCCGAGCAGGTTGTCGAAACCGTAGGTTCCGAAGTTGCCTCCCACCGTCTGGGTGGTGGTGGTCGCGATGATGGTATCCACTCCGGCGGTGTAGATGCCATCGCCGTTCACGTCCCAGATGAGGTTGACCACGACATCGTTGATACCGGGTTCGCCCGGGTCGCGCACGCTATCACCGTCGAGGTTGTTCCAGACGAGGTCGCCAATGGCGCCCTGGCCGCGGATACCGAAGTCCACGAGATTGTTCGTATCGCCATTTGCCAGCGCCACGGTCGTGCTCGTGCTCGGAGTGAGAATCCCGTCATCCGTCACGTCGGTAATCACCCCGCCCGGAGGCAGGGTCACCGTGATCGTGTAGGTGCCTTCCGCAAGGCCGGTGAAGGAATAGCTGCCATCGGCGGCGGTCGTGGTCACCAGGGTGTAGGTGGTGCCCAAGGTGGGATTGGTGCCCGTCAAGGTAATCGTGATTCCCGCCAGGGGAACTTCATTGGCGTCCTGATTGCCGTCGGCATTGAGGTCATACCACACGTAGTTACCGATGGTTCCCGTTCCCACGGTCACGCGTTCGGTGTCCTGGGTGTTGAGGGTATTGACATTGTAAACCTCGTTGGCCACCGCATCCGGACCCGTGCGGGCGGCGCCGTAGTCGCGGTCGCCGGTGGAATCCGTGCCCGTTCCCTCGAAGTAACGGTTGTCGTCAAACCCGCCGCCTGCGAGGCTGTCCCAATAGACGCGGGCGTTGTTGTCGATTGCCTGGCCGGCGTTCGCCACCAGATCGGTCGAGAACGTCGCGTCGTAGGTGACGAGAATGTAATGGCCCTGCTTGAGCTGGTTGAGGTTGAGCGTCCAGCCATCCGGACCCGCGGAAACCACGGTGTGGCTGTAACCCTCGACTCCCGGGTCCACCGCCGAATCGTCCGCGAGATTGAAATACTGGACGCTGACGATGTTCAGCGCCGAGAGCGCATCGGCGGGCATGAGATCGTTGATGATCACGTCGAAAGCCGTGCCGCCGTTGGCGGTGGCCGCGTCGTTTTCCACGCGAACCGTGTATTGCACCGTCTGGCCCGGAGTGATGACACCGTCGGGATTGTCGCTGACGTTCGCCTTGGTGAGCGTCAGCGAAGGCTCGATGACCGTAACGGTGACCGTATTGATGGGCACGCTCGGAACGAGCTCCTGCGGCGGAGTCACCGTATTCGGGTCCTGATCCGCGTCGTAAAAGATCTTGAAGGTGTTATCGAGCTCCGTTCCGGCGGTGTTCGTGGCCACATCCAGCACGGTTGCCTGGAAGGTGATCGTCACCGAGGTGGTTCCCTGGCTGACCAGGTCGCCCAAATCGAAGTAGATGTAGGATGACTCCGGATCGGTCACGAGGTCGCCGTGCACCGGATGCGTGCCGAGATAGACATTCAGCGCATCGCCGGTCACGTCGCCGGTGTAAACCGCGTTCGCGCTGGCGGGCACGTAAGCCATTCCCGGCGGCAGCAGGTCCACGATGATGAAGTCGTCCAGCCGGCCCTCGTAGAGGTCCACGGTGATCGTGTAGGTGATGACCTCGCCGACGGCCCCTTCGGCCGCACTGGCGGAAGCATGATCCGTGGCCGTCTCGCTCGTGGAGATGATCGCCTTGATCGCCGACGGATCGTAATCCGCGCTGGTCAGTTCCGCATCCTCGGAATCCGCATAGTTGTTCAGCCCGCTTCCGGCGCCGTCCGATCCCGTGCGCTCCGCGTTGGACGGATCATCCGCATCCAGATAGGTGGATACGCCCGTCACGTCACCCGGAAGGCTCGACCAGTCAATGTCCACCACGTTGTTCACCCATTGGTTCGGAACAATGTTCGCGGACTGAACCGTGCCCGTCACCGTGATGACAATCACGTCGCTCTGGTTCATCGAGAACCCGCTGCCTGCCGTCGTCAGGTTCTGGCCGGTCAGGCCGAAATAATGAGCCACATCCACCGAGCCATTGAGTTCGGCGCTGTAACTCAGATTGCCAATTGCCGCCGGAATCAAGTCGCTGAGCTTGATGTTGTAGGCGGTCGCCCCGTAGGTTCCCGCGACGTTGGTGATCGTGATCGTGTAGGTGACCGCGTCCCCGCCGTCCAACCCGCTGACGCTGGCCGAACCGTTGATCTCCTTGTTCACCGTCAATTCCGGCTCGATGATATACAACGGCCCGTCGTTGGAAGGATCGCTATCCGTAACCGTCCGCGTTTCTCCCGGGTCGCCTACCGGAATGTCATTCAATTCGCCATCCGGATCAAGGTAAGTCAGCGTGGCATTGTTGTCGAAAGCCACTCCCGCCTGGTTGTCCGCGATGTTGAGCACCACCGCTGAGATTTCCACCACGAAGGTGTTCGCCGCTCCCGATACCGGGACGGTCACGTTGCCGAAATTGAGAATGACATTCGCGCCAGCGGATCCCAGCGTGCCGCCGCTGGTGGGCGTGGGCGAAGCGGTCGCAAAAGTCAGGCCGTTGGCGTTAATGACATTGTAGCCCGTGAATGCCAGCCCGCTCGGAATCGCGTCCGTGATCTGCAGTTGCTCGGTCACGCCCTCGGGCAGCGTCACCACGATCTGCCAGGTGACGACCTCGCCCACCGCATATTGCGTCTGCACCGGATTGATCTTGTCGATCGTCGGGCCCGGAACCGTCACGTCCACCTGGTTCGATACCGCGTCCGGTTGGTAAACCCGCTCACCATCGGTGTCCCCCGAATCGCCCGGCGTCGCATTTCCCGTGCCCTGGTCGCCCGGGAGGGTGGTGTAGGACGTCAGCGTCGCCGTGTTGCCGATCAACTCGGACGCGCTCACCGTCGCGTTCACCGTCGCGGTGAATTGGAAGGTCACCGTCTGGCCCGCTTCGATGCCGCTGATCCGGAACACGTTCCCGTCTCGAACGACGGTCGGCACCGTCCCCGCATCATCCACTCCGATCGAAGCCGGAATCACGATCCCGAAGGTCAGATCATCGTCCAGCACATCGGTCACCACCACTTCGTAGGCGTTCGCTGTTCCCTGGTTGGTGATCGACAGCGAATAAGTGATCGTATCACCCGCGTCCACGCTTCCCGGGCTCAACAACGCCTTCACCGGCGCCAGGAGATCGGGTTCCACCACCGTCACCGTCACCGTATTGGAGGTCTCCACCAATGTCGGATCATTCGAAACGTCCGGGTCGCCGTCCGCGTCGTAATAAAGCTCGGCCGTATTCACCAATGGATCGCCGTTCGCCGGCTGGCTTCCATCCCCGTTCAGCACCAGCGCCGAGAAGGTGATCGTCACCGTCGCTCCCGCATCCGTGGTTGTCAGGTCGCCCAGGTGGAAATAAATATCGGTGCCGTCACCGAAACTCTGGCCGCTTCCCAGCAGGCTGTCGAAAATGAAGCTCGCGGAATCGAGCGGACCGCCCCACGTGTAGCTTCCGGCCGCGACACCGCCGATCGTGCTGCCGCTGTAGGTGATCGTCACCTCATACCCCGTCAGGAACTGCATGCCGGGCGGCAGCAGGTCCGCAATCACGAAATTATCCAGCGTGCCCTGATACAGGTCCGCCGTGATCGCATAGGTGATGACTTCGCCGATGGCTCCATCCACCGCGGTCGCGGAGGTCACTCCCGTCGCCGTTTCGCTCGTGCCGATCACCGCCTTGGTGATCGTCGGCGTGTAGGCGGCGGAGGATTCCGGCACCGAGTCGCCCACCGCGTAGTTGTTGAGCGGCGTGCCGTCATTGTCACCCGGCGCGGAATTATCCGTCGGGGACGGCACGTTCGAGCCATCGCGGACTTGAGCCGCGGAGGCATCCGGCAGCGAGGTGAAGGTCGCCGCGGCCTGGTTGAGGAAATTTTGCCCCGGCACCACGCTGGATTGCAACTGGGCGGAATAAGTGATCACCACGCTGTTCCCCACCCCATTGGCGATCTGGAAGACGCCGCTCAAGCCGGTTCCCCCACCGGTAAAGTCGGGCGCAGTAATCGTGCTGGCCGTGCCGTTCAAGGTCACGTTGATGACTCCCGTTCCCAATAATCCCGGGGGAATCACGTCGGAGAGCGCCACGTTGTAGGCCGTGCTGTTGCCGGTGTTCGTCAGGATGATTTCGTAAGTGATCGTATCTCCCGCCACATACGGGCCGCCACTGGTGATTGTCTTGCCGATCTCGACGCGCGGCTCGACCAGCGTCACGGTCTCGAAATCCGATTGGCTTTCACCCGGATCCGCCGCGTCGTTGTCGCCGTTCAGGTCGGCGGTGACCGTGGCGGTATTGGTCCGGCCCGGACCGCTTTCCGCCTGATTGCCCGCCACGTTGAGCACGATGGTATTATAGGTCACCTGGAAGTCAGCGGTGCCGACACTGGTGGTGGCCGGAACGGTCACGCTGGCAAAATTAAAGGTCAGCGTTCCGCCCGCGCCGCCGACTACGCTCATATCGGCGACGTTAATCAGCGACCCATTCGTATAAATGATTCCGCTCACCAGACCCACCGCCGACACGCCATCGGCGCTGCGGAAATATGCCGTGGTGGACACATATTGAAAGCCTTCGGGAAGATCGTCCGTCAATGTCACCGCTTGAGTCACGCCCTGCTGAAGGGTCACGTTCAACTCATAGGTGACGATTTCGCCGATGGTGACATTGACCAGATCGGCCACGCCATCCACGCTGGTGTTGATCACCGCCTTGTCCAGATCCAGGGTGCTGGTGGCGGTGATGGTCGCGTCATCGGAAACCGGATCATAGGTCCGGCCATCCGGATTGCCGCCGTCCTCGAGGGAAGTGTATTCGGTAACCGTGGCGGTATTGGTGATGTCGATTCCCGGCGCCAGCGTGTCTTTCAAGGTGACGGTGAAGGTAAACTCCACCTGTCCTCCCGCCGCGGCGATGGAGGTTCCGGCATCGCTGGTAAGCAGCAACAGACCCGTGCCCGGGTCATAAACCGCGGTCCAGCCCGATCCGAGATCCCCAATGGGCACGCCGTCCACTTCGATGCCGGTCAATGACCCAAGATTGAAATAGGCGGCGAGGATTTCATCCTCGATCACCACGTTCCAGGCATCGGAAGTTCCGCTGTTGGTCACGGTCAGCGTGACCTCGATCACATCCCCCGCGTCCACCGGGTTTCCGGCGTTCACCGGGAGGCCGGCGTGAGTCAGCGTCTTGACGATTCCCAATTCCGGCTCGACGACCGTGACGGTGACCGTATTGGAAGTCACCGCCGGCGTGGCGTCGCCGCTGTGATAAACCTCGAAATAATTGTCCAGTTCCGTCGGAGTTTCGGCGCTGTTTGCCCCGATGTCCCGAACCAGGACATCGAAAGTGATGGTAACCGAGGCGTTGCCCGCGCTGACCACCGTTCCCAGGTCGAACCAGATCGAGCCGTCGGGATCAATGGTGATGAATCCGGCGGTTCCCGCATAAGTGCCCGCCGCCACCGTCGAAACCACCGCACCGGTGCCCGCGCCGGTGTAGGCGATGATCACGTCATGGTCATCGAGGAACAACAGACCGTCGTCCAGCACGTCGCGGATATTCAGGCCGTTTACCGTGCCGTCGTAGAGATCGATCGTCAGCGTGTAAGTGATCACCTCGCCGATCGCTCCCTCCGCCGCGTTCACCGTCGCGGCGGTCGAAGACTCGCTGGTGCCGGTGATCGCCTTGCCCACCGGCGGAACGTAGTCCGCGGTGGTGAACTGCGCGCTGTCAGAAATCGGAGCATACACGCGCTCGCCGGACGTCGAAACGTTTGCCGCCGGATCATTCAGGCTCGTCCAGGCGACGCTCGCGGTATTGTCCACCGTCAAATCCGGCGTGACGGCGTCGGAAACCACGCCATGGATGGTGATCGTCAATTCCTGGCCGAGGAGCAGGTCGATGTTCGCTCCAGCCGTGGTTCTCAGCGTGTAGGTCGCATCGTCGATCTCAAAATGATCCAGCGGGTTGGCGATCGCGACCCCATTGATTTCGATGATGATTCCCGTGCCGATGTCCGCCGTCGTGAAGCGGATGTCCGCGCCGTTGTCCACGACCTGCTTGACGAGATATTGCGGAATGGGATCGTTGAAGATGAGATCGTAAGCCGGAGCCGTGGAAGTCGCGCCGGAATCAGCGGGGGCGTTATGCCGGATGGCGATTTCGTATTCCGCGTTATCTCCCGCCAGCAGGCCGGTGTCGGCATTCACTCCATTGACGGTTTTGTCGATCACCAGGTTCGGCGCGACCACGTCAAGCACCACCGCGGGGGTGTTGACATTCTGGACCACGTCCTGCCCGTTGGTGTAAGTCAACCGCGCGGTGTTCGAAACCGTATCCCCGCTTTGATTGTTCACATGATCGGCAACCCGGGCGGTCACGATGATCGTGATCTGGTCGTCCGCATTGTTCAATCCGTCGGCCTCGTTGTTGATATTACCGAAATAGAAGGTGGCGCGATCGTTGAAAGCGGAACCCGTCGAACTGTCAATGACGGCCGTCATGCTGGCACCGACGCCGCTGATCGAAAGATTGGTGGTGCCGGAAAGACTGGCGGTGGCGGTCAGGATCTCGAGGACCGCGCTGCCATTGTCCTGGCCGAAATCATAGACGTAAACCCCTTCGGTCATCCCTTCCCGGAACGTGACCACGATGGTGTAGGTGACGATTTCGCCGATCGTCAGATCCGGATTGGAAGCGTTACCCTGCGAGGAACCGGTGTTCGGATCGTTCGAAGAGTCGTAGGTTTTCGTGATGGTGGGAGTCGCCAGCGTCAGGCTGTCCGAGGCGGAACGGAAATAATCGTTCGGATCCCCATTAATTCCGCCCGAGCCATTTCGCTCGCCCAAATCGGAACCCGGCAATCCCGGAACGGCGCTGCTGGTGGCCGCCGAACCGGTCCAGTCGCCCGGGCTGACGTCCGGCAGGCTGGTGTAGCTCACCGTGGCCAGGCTGCTCAATACTTCGCCCGCTTCGACGGCCTGGGTGAGCTGAACCGTGAAAGTGAAATTCTGCGTGGCATTCTTCGCCAGTTCGGTTTCGGCGTCCGCCGTCCAGGTGACGTAAATGTAGGTGCCGTCATCCGTCACCGTCGCGTTGTAGCCGGCCACGGTCGCAGGCACGATGCTGTCCTTGTCGAACTGGGTGATGTCCAGCCGGTTCGTCACCACGGGCTCATAGGCGCTCGACGTGGTGGCCGCGTTGGCATTCGACAGCACCATTCGGATGGTGACGGTGTCGCCGGCATCATAAGAGCCGTCCGTCGCTTCCGCGGTGTTGAGGTCGTTGCGGATTTGATTGGTCAGCGTCAGATTCGGTTCGAACACGGTGACGTTCACCGTATTCGAAGTGGCCCGGTCACTCACCACTCCGCCATCGGTCTCCGCGAATTGAACCTTGAAGGAGTTCGGGTTCACGTCCCCGGCATCGCTCCCCCCGCCCGCGGTAACCGCGTCATCGCTGCTCGCCGCCGTGTTGACCACGATGGCATTGAACTCGACGATGATATATTCGGCTCCCGCATCATCGTCCAGGTTCGTCACGTTGCCGAAACTGAAGGTCACCGTGTTGCCGCTCGTCGTGATGGCGGAAGCGCCCAGCGAATCCAGAAGGAAGGTGGGCGTGACTACGGTCGTCCCGTAGAGAGCCGGAACCAGGAGTGGATCGGAAACGAGGCTGGAGTTAATGCCGTTATTGGAAACAAACAACACCGTGGCGGTATTATCGTCGAGGAATTGAAGCCCCGGCGCCAGGGCGTCCACGAAGCGCAGGTCGTAGATCGTGCTTTCCGGAAGCGCAATCAGCAGCCGGTAACGAACGATTTCACCCACCACCAGATTGGTGCCCGCCGTCACATCGTCGGGTTGGGAGGTCGCCACGATGCTCTTCACCGGGTCAATCGGCTCGATCGCGATGCTGGCCGAATCGTTGTCGGTATAGTCGCGCTCGGTATCAAGCGTCGTGTAATCGGACAGGTAAGCCGGCTCGTCGCCGTCCACGCTGGTCCAGGTCACCGTGCCGGTGTTGTTCAGGGATTCATTGGGCACCACGGTGTCCGCGATGATTCCCGTCACGGTGATGGTGATGGATTGTCCGGCCGCGAGGTCCAGCCCCAAAGATTCCTGCAAGCTCAGCGTGTTGCCGGTGAGATTGAAATAGGTGCTGGAGACGTTGCTGTCATTGACCGCTCCCTGAATCGTCGTGCCGACCGCCGTCCAACCGGTGATGATAAAATTCGGCGGAATGTTATCGCTGAACGAGATGTCGTAGGCCGTCGGGTTTCCGGCGGAGTTACCGATCACGATCTGGTAATACCCGGTATCGCCGGCATCGAGGCCGGCGCTTTGCACCGTGTCCACCCAATCCACCCCATCGCGCGAGGCTTTTTTGGTGATCGTGACCTCCGGCTCGACGATGTCGATCGCGGCATTGTCCGAAATCACCCGCGTTTCGCCCGGTTCGATATCGTAGTTCAGCCGGGCCGCGTTGTTCGGATGAGCGACTGGCGTGCCGGTGTTGGACGCATGGTTCAACACCACCGCCCGATAGGAAATGGTGATCGTTTCCGCATTCGCATCCGTGTCGAAATTGGAAAGCGTTCCGAAATTAATGGTCCAATCCGCGCTGGCGAAATCCGTCGCGCCGCTGCCGGCCGCGGTGTAGGTCACATTGACGTTCCCGAGACCGATGAGCGCGTTCAAGCCAGCCGCGTCCAGCGACCCCAGGTTCCCCAGGGTCGAACTGATGATCGAATTATTCGCGGTAATCGAGAAGTCGGTAAACTCCACGAATGCCAGTCCCGCATCCATGAAATCCCAAAGCCGCGCATTGAGCGTGTCCCCTTCGGCAAGGGTGAGCGTAATCGTGTAAATCACCGACTCGCCGATGACGGCCTGGGTCGGCGCGTCATTGCCCGTGCCCACGATCTCGGTAACCACCGACTTGGAAATCTGGGGAATGGCGACCTCGACATCCGCCGTGACTTCCTTGGGCGTCACCACCCGATTTTCTCCGCTGCCGGGAGTTCCGGTGTATTGGGTGATTTGCGCCGTGTTCGTCAGCGTGCCTCCACTGATGGCCGCGGGCGGATTTCCCGGGCCAGCCAGGGTCAAGTCGTAGAGGATCACGAGGTAATTCGAACCGTCATTGATCAAACTTCCATCGGCCGTTTTTCCCGCTCCCAGGCTGAAAGCCTCGTCAAACGTGATGGTGATCGTATTTCCGACCAGCGTCACCTCATAGAGGGCGGTATTGATGGGAGTCGTGCCATCGTTGCCCAGAAAGATCGCCAGTTGGCTGATATCGGGGATAAAGCCGTCCGGGATGACGTCTTCGATAATGAGATCGTAAGCGGCCGCCCGTCCGGTGTTTTCCACCACCATGGCAAAGCGCACCTCGTCGCCGGCGTCCACCAGGCCGCCCAGCAGGTCGCTGTTGTCGATGTTCGCGGCATCCTCCGCGGTATTGACCCCGTTGCCCGAACTGATGCTGAACCCGAGCGCGGCTCCGGGATTATTAAAGGTCACGCCGCTCACCACGTTGAGCGGATCCGAACCGTAACCCACCACTCCCTTGAAGAGATCCAGAATCGGTTCCTTGATCGTCACCTGCACGATGTCCTGCCCCACCAGGCTGTTGGTGGAGGTATCATTATAGGTGGCCTTGGTGTGGTTGGTGAGCTTCAGGCCGTCCGCCATCGGCTTGTCGGTGGCCGCAAGGGTGAAGTAAGCGCGGATCTGAAGATTCGCCGGCGAGGCATCGACGTCGAAGGAACCCAAATCGATCGAAAATGAATTGGTAACCGGATTCTTGCTGAAGGCGGTAGCCATCCAGGCGTTCCAGTCAAAGAGCGGATTTCCGCCGGAAATCGCGTCGTAAATTTCCTGGGGCAGAACCAGCACCAGTTGATTCGCTCCGGGAGTGGCGGGAACAAACAGGGGATTTCCCCCGTCGCTATACACCGCCGCAAACGCCAACGCCCCCACCTCGAATTTCGGAAGCGGCACGAAGTCGGTGATTTCGAGATTCTCAATGTCCGCGGTGGGCAGGGTCAGCGTCAGATTGTAGGTGACCGTCTCTCCCGGAGCGACCGATGGGTTTACGCCCGGAGGATTTCCCTCGATCGCGTAAATCGACTTGGAGATCGTCGGCTGCGGAACCGTCAGCGTCGTGCCGCTGTCGTCCCAGACATGGTTGTCGGCCAAATGAGCAGGATCCCCGTGATTGAGATCGCCCACCTCCCATTCGATGACCTTGCCATACAGCTGCACTCCGTTGTGAATCTGGTCGTCCACGTCGACGCTCGCCGTGTTGGTTCCCCCCAGCCGCGCCGGGTTGACATACCGCTCGTTGACTTTCGTCTGGTAGGTCAGCGTTCCCGTGGTGCCGCCGTGGACGCCGGCGCCGAGGGCAAGGCTGCTGACGTATCCGCCGATGAGCATTCCATCGGCGCCGGCAACCTGCTCCATGAGCGCGGAGAGATTGAAGACGATCAGCGTTTCACCACCGTAAATCTCCAGGTTTCCCGCAAAGGGATCCGTGAAATTCAGCGGACTGCCGCCGGTGTTGGCGTCGTAGTAATAGGCCGTGTAATCCTCGTAAGTAACCTGATAAAGATTCGGTTGAATCTGGGTCACCGCCAACGCGGTTCCCGTAAAGGTTCCGGCGTAATTTTCGCCTTCCTCGTGCCAGTTCAGGACGATATTCGCCCACGCATCGAAATCCCCGGGATTCGAGCTTCCGCTGACGAAATTCGTGAAAAACGTCTGCCCGTCGCCCAACCGGTCCACGATGTAGAGGTCCTGGAACTGGAAGTAATCCGAAACCTGGAAATGCAGGGTGTAATCCAGGTCATCCCCCGGAAACACGTCCCCGGCAGCCGGGGTGCCATTGCTCACGCTCTTCTGAATCGCCAGCGATTGGTCCTGAAGTTCGATGTCGTTCGGCGCCGCATGCGGATCGGCCACCGTATCTTCAACCGCCACCGTCAAAGGATCACCGGTTCCCAGCGGACGCCAGTCCGCCTCGGCATGGACTCCGTTGACCGATTCCGAAAACTCGCCGGTGGAGGGGTCGAGAACCGGAGCGCCGCCCGCGTCGTATTGCGGCACGTAGGTCCAGTAACGAATCTCGATGTCGTTGGCGGCGGTGCTGCCGACGATGTAATCCAGCGTGAAATTAAAGGAGCCTCCCGGGGTCGATGTGGAGAGGTCGGAGGTATCGAAGTTCCCCAGTCCCCAGCTGGTGCCATTGTAGGACACCGTCAGGCCGGCGACGGGAGCCCCGATTTCGTTCTCCGTGTATTGCAGATTATTTTGGAGATAATCCCAGATGCTCACGTTTTCCAGGCGTTCGCCATCGGCGATGTCGACCGTGAGAACCCACTCGCGTTTGAAGTTCGGCCCCGTGGCCGTTTCATCCTCCGGCGCGATCACGTCCTTGGTCACTTCCCAGACCGTGGGCAGGATGGAACCCGTATTGATTGTTCCCAGGATCAACGGATCGCTCCCCGGATTGTTCAACGGATCGGTGCCAAACCGGAATCCGCCCTGGGCGGTGATCGGCAATCCTTCCAACGGATCGAATTCAGTCAATTCCGACTTGTCAATCTTCGCGCTGAACTGGAGATCCACCGGTTCCTGTCCGGGCACAAAGCTGCCGAACGGCAGGTCGTAGACGTAATACTCTTCGCCGGCCCCCACCGTGACCAGCTGGCCGGTGTAAATGTGGGTGAAAGTGACCGCGCTCGTCCCCGCGGAATTGTCATAACCCGCCGCAACGCCGGCATAGTTTCCAACCAAATCCCCAGCGTTCGCCACGTTTCCCGCCAAGTCAACCGACTGTCCCACATAGGTGGGATTCACATTATTCAGATCGATCCCGGCGGCGATGCGAACGTCCACAAACGGCGCGTAGCCAATGCTGTTGCCTGGGTCAGGATCAAGAGTCGTGTTCGTGCCATTGTTTTGAAACTTGACGGCAAACGTGAAGTTCTCGTTGATCAGCGCGCTGCCATCCTCCTGCACTCCATCCGTGTCCGGCTGCATGTCCACCGAGGCGACCGGCGTGGCGGAAAAAAGGAGCCGATCTTCCAGCGGTTCAAAATCAAGGGTGCGGGTCAGAGTCGGATTGCTCATAGATCGTGGCCGTTAAAAGAAGTTGAAGGGATGAGACGGCGAAGCGCGGCCGGACGTTCAAAACTACGTCCCCAAGATACCCCGATCCCCGATTTCCCAATTCCCATTGGCCCATGAGGTAGCATGGAACGGGGCCGCCCGCTATTGTCTTATGGTGCAATGACCGCCGGCAGCCTACACCGGCGGACGGATGCCGAGACGATCGGCGATGCGCACCAAATCCACCACGGAAGTCGCGGAAAGTTTCTCCACCACGCTGGCCCGGTGCGCCTTCACCGTGCGTTCGGTAATGTTCAATTGCGCCGCGATCTCCTTGTTCAGCTTTCCGGTGATGACCCAGGCAAACACTTCCCGCTCCCGCTCCGTCAATTTCCCCACGCGTTCCTGCAGTTCGCCCAGCTCCCGTTGCCGCCGGAAAATCTCGCGCGCTTTCTCCAGGGCGTTCTCCACCGCGCGGATCAGGTGGGCGACGTCGATCGGCTTGGTGATCACGTCCAGCGCCCCGGTTTGCAGGGCCTTTACCGCCACCGGCACCGTGGCGTGCGCGGTGATGAAGATCACCGGCAACGGCCAGCCGAGGCGGATCAGTTGCTTTTGCACGGACGGCCCGTCCGCGCCGGGCATCTGAATGTCGAGCAAAAGGCAGGCCGGGTGAGGCGGCGGATCAATCCGGAAAAATTCCTCGCTGGTGGCAAAGGCCTGCACGGTGTAACCCGCCGTCGACAAAACCTGCGACAGATGAAATCGCACCAACTTGTCGTCGTCGAGGATATAGACGCGTTCCGCACTTTTAGTTGTCATGCCCGTTGCAGCCCTTTTTATATGATTCGTCGGCATCAATTCGCCAGTTGCCCAAATTGCAGCCGGGCTTTTATCAGAATTTCGGGGAACCGCCTATTGACCATAAGGCCAACAACCAGATGTTTGATTTTACCGGCCACGACATTGACCTAAAGGACAATACCCCAAGGTCCAATAGACGTTTTTTCGCATTTCCCTTTCAGTGGGCCGTTTCAAATCAGGAATTCGAGCGGGGGAAAATCGCTTCGAAGGGAACTTATTAACGCATTTCATCAGGGAAAAACAAAGGAATATGAATCGCATCATTCTTGCCAGCATCGGAGTGGCCGTTCTGGCATTGCCAGCCCAGGCCGAACGCATTCTGGGAATCAAGACCAGCTACACCGACGATCCGGAACTCAACGACCGGATCGACTTCATCATGCAGAGCGCCGACAAGGACATCTCCGATACCCGCGGCGGCGAATTCCATTTGAAAACCCCGGCCCCCAAGGAAACGGGCGACCAAAAGGTCTGGTGGAAAAATGACGCGGTCAAACCGTTGCTGCCGGGAACCCCGAAAAAAGTCACGCTGGAAGAACTCTACATCCAGGCCATCGCCCATTCGACGCAGATCAAGGTTTTCTCGGACGTGCCGCTCATTCGGGAGACCTCGATCCAGGAAGCCGAAGGGGTGTTCGATACCCGCGGGTTCCTCGAAAGCGCCTACGAATACACCAATGATCCCGTCAGCACGCTGCTGGATACCGGCGTGGCCAACGGACGCTTCATCCAACGGGAGTTCCGCAACGAAGCCGGCATCCGCAAACGGATCGCCACCGGCGCGGACGTGACCCTCTCGCAGCAATTCGGCTTCCTCGACAACAACTCGGAATTTCTCGTCCCGAACCCGCAGGGCACCGCGCGACTGAAGCTCTCGATCGTCCAACCCATCCTCCGCGGCGCCGGCATCGCCTACAACAATGCGATCATCGACATCGCCAAAATCGACACCGAAGCGGCCAGCCACGAACAGGTCCGCCAGGCCGAGAGCCATCTCCTGGAAATCTGCCGTTCGTATTGGACGCTCTATTTTGCGCGGGTCTCCTACGTCCGCCGCCAGCGGTATTACGATCAGGCCCGGAAGATTTACGACGAGCTCTCCGCGCGCAGCGACGTGGACGCCATCCAGGGCCAGATGATGCGGGCCAAAAGCGCCGTGGCCTTCCGCGAATCCGATCTCGCCCGGGCGCAAATGGACATCGCGAATGCCCAGGATCGCATCCGCACGCTGGTCAACAGCCCGGACCTCGCCGACATCGGCGCGCCGGAACTCATTCCGGTCGATCAGGTCTTCGCGCAAAAATACCCGGTGAATTACCAGCTCGCCGCCCGCCGGGCGATCATGCAGCGCCCGGAAATCCTCCAGGCGATCCTGCAAATCCGCGCCGCCGGGGTCCGCGTGCACATGGCGAAAAATGAAATCCTGCCGCAACTCAACCTCATCCTCGAAGGCTACGTTGCCGGGGTGGAGCAGGACCGGAACTTCGCCGGGGCGTGGGGCAATCAATTCAACCAGGGGGCTCCCGGCGCGCTGGTCGGCTTCTCCATTGAATTCCCCTTCGAGAACAACGCCGCCGAAGCCCGCCTCGCGCGCCGCCGGCTGGAAATGCGCCAGCAGTTCAGCCAGCTCAAGACGACGATCGATACCGTGCTGCTCGAAGTCAAAGCCTCCGTGCGGGAAGTCGAGACGGCCTGGAAGGATTACTCCTCCAAGCTTCGCAGCGTGCAGGCCGCCCAGGCCGACCTCGAACAGTTCACCGCCCGCCGCGAAATCGACACCCAGTCCGCGCCGGACGCCAACAACGCGAACAACCGCAGCCAGAGCTGGTATCTCGACGAATGGTTGAACACGCAGAGCCGCCTCGAATTCGCGGAGCAGGACTTCGCCCGCGTGGCCACCATCTATCAGGTGGCCGTCGTGAATCTGCAGCGCGCCCAGGGCAACCTGCTCAAATATGAGGATATTTCCATCGTCCGCACCACGGACGACGAAAACCTGCCGCTGCTGGAACTCCGCAAGGGCGCCGGCACCGCCGGGCCGGCCAAGGCGGCCAACTGATTCATGCGCCGGCTTTTGCCCAGTCTCTTCCTGACCGCTGCGCTGGCCACCGGCCTCGCCGAGGAACTCACCGGCTACCTCGAGCCCGGCCGCAGCATCAAGATCTCGTCGGCCGAGCCCGGGGTCGTGCAGGACGTGCTGGTCAAGGAAGGCCAGTTCGTGCGCAAGGGCGACATCCTCGTCCGGCTCGACACCCGCGTGCTGGAACAGGAGTCGAAGATCGCCGCGGAGGAATACCTCCTGCTCGAACGCCGGTTGGAAAAATTGCGCGAGCTCATTCCGCAAAAATTTGCCTCGAAGGACGAGCTCCTCCGCGCCGAGAGCGACCTGAAGATCACCGGCTTTCGCCACGAACGCGCGGAGGCCCAGATCGAGCGCCTGACGCTTCGCAGCCCGATCGACGGCGTCGTCACGGAGCTCCGCTTCGACGTCGCCGAAAGCGTCCCGGGCGCGAACTCCCACGTCGCCACCGTGGTGCAGCTCGATCCCATGCGGGTGCAATTCACCCTGCCCGTGCCGGACGCCGCCCGCCTGAAAGCCGGCCAGAAAGTCGACCTGGACTTTCCGGACATGGCGCAGAAACGGACCGGCATCGTGGACTTCATTTCTCCGGTCGCCACCGCCGTGGTGAATACCGTGCGGGTCCGGGTCGTCGTTCCGCAACCCGGCGAAGGTCTGCCCGCCGGCTCGAAATGCAATCTCTTGATCCCCTCCGCCACTCCACTTACTCTTACCGAACATGAGCAACGCTAAATCCGACGACAAAAAAACCGAAATTCGCGTCAAATACGACGTCTCCGAAGCCACCTACGCCTCCCAGGCATTGGTCCAGGCCGGCGCCGAAGAAGTTTTCCTCGATTTCTCCTCCTCCATCATCACCGACGGAAATGGCGCCCGAGTCATGCCGATCCACACCCGGATTGCGATGAGCCACGCCGCCGCCCGCCGGCTGCTTTCCGCGCTCGGGCAAACGCTGCAACGGCACGGCGAGACGAAGAAATAATTTCCCATGAGCCAGCCGCCGCCTGAGCCGGACGGCCGGGCCATCCGTCTGGCAACCATCCGGAACCTCACCGGCGCGGACGCCGTGCAGTGGGTCCGCTACGAGCCCGCGGCCAAGCTGGTGGCCGACTGCGCCCCGAGCCCGGAGATTTCCGCCAACCTTCTCCAGACCGCCGCCGACGTGCGCGCCGGCGCCAAGGGGGCGCGCAGCATTGCCAACACCTACCGCTTTTCCGGCCGGCTCGTGCACCTGATCGCCTCGTCGATCGGTCCGAAAGACTGGCTCCTCGTCTGGCTTCGCCTGCCCGAAGGCGCCTCGCCGGAGGCCATGGCGGCGGTGGTGGAACTCGCCGCCTCCGCGCTGTCCGCGGAATTCGGAAAAGACCGGCCGGAAACGCCCGGCGTGCTTCGCGCCGTGGATTTCTCCGCCCGCCGCCCGGTCCGGTTGCGGCAGCTCTGCCAATGGGTCGCGCAAGCCGCGGACGTTCCCGAAATCTGGCTCGCGCACAAGGGCCTGCTGGGCTGGCGCGTCACCGGCGCCGTGGGCCAGCTGCCCACCCGCACCGGCCCGCTGGCTCACGCCATCGTCCACGCGATTCGCGGCCAGGCCGGCGAATCCGCCCGGCAGGAAATCCAGCGGCTTTCGGGCCAGCCCGCAGCCGGCGTGCATCCGGCCGGGGCGCGCCACGTGCTGATCTCCGCCGGTCCCCGCGCGGAATTGCCGCCGGAGGTGATGGATGCCGCGGTCCGGATCCTTCCCGCCGCGGACCCGCACGCGACCCCGCTGCACACCTTCGCCCAACGCTGGCGGGAAACGCCGGCCCTCCGCCGCAAATGGATCATTGGCGGTTCGCTGGCGCTGGTCGCCATTCTGCTTTTTCCGGTCCATCAGCGGATCCGGACCGACGCCATTCTGGAACCCTCCGTGCGCCGCTTCATCGCCGCGCCCTTCAATGGCGTCGTGAAAAAAGTCCACGTGCGCGCCGGCGAAGTCGTGGAACCGGGACAGTTGCTCGTCGAGCTCGACGGCCGCGAAATCGCCGAACGGCTCTCCGAAGTCGAAGCCCGCCTGTCCTCCGCCGTGCTGCAAAACGCCACCGAACTGGAGTCCTCGAATTACTCCGAGGCCGCGGTGAAGGCGCTCGACGCGCAGAGCCTGGCGCACGAACGCGATCTGTTGAAATACCGCCGGGAAAACCTCCGGCTGGTTTCGCCCATCCGCGGCGTCATCGTCACCGGCGAACTCGAACGCTCCGAAGGCGCGGCGGTGGAATTGGGCAAACCGCTGCTCGAACTCGCCCCGCTCGACGAAATGGTGGCCGAGATCGCCGTGGACGAATCCGACGTGGCCATTGTCCGCGCCGGCATGAAGACATCGATCAAGCTCAACGCGCTGCCCGGACGCACCTTCACCGAGGAGGTCTTCCGCGTCGCGCCGAGATCGGAAACGCGCGACAGCCGGAACGTCTTCGTTGCCGAGGCCGAAATCGCCAATGCCAACGATCAGCTCCGGCCCGGCATGAAGGGCAAGGCGGTCATCTACTCGTGGCGGCGTCCGCTCATCTGGACGCTCATCCGCAAGCCCTGGCAGGTGGTCCAGCGCTGGTTGTTTCGATGAAGCCGGGACCGCCGCCGCTGCCGGAGTATCCGCGGCTTCATTCGGGTTGCCGCTTCGTCCTGCACTCCTTTGAAAAAGGCCCCTCCTGGGTGCTGGAAAACCCCTCCACCGGAAAATTTTTCCGAATGGGACTGCGCGAGGAGCGGTTCGCCCGGCGGCTGGACGGCAACCGCACCCTGCCGGAGCTGCTGGCGCTCATGCCGGAAGCCGGAAGCGACGAGGAACTGTCCCGCGCGGAGGCGCCCCAATTCCTTCTCGCGCTCAAAAACAGCGGCCTGCTGGAAGGCGACTCCGAATCCGCCGCCCCGAAAAGGCCGCTGTTCAACCCGATGTTTCTGCGCATCCCGTTCGGGAGCCCGGACCGGGTTTTCGACGGAATCGCCCGGGCGCTGCACCGCCTTCCGCGGTGGCCGCTATTAATTTTCATCCTTACCATTACGCTGACCGGCGCCTGGCAGATCCTGGCAAACCTGGACCGCTTTTCCGCCACGATGAACAGCGTGTTTTCCGCGGACAACATCGCCGGATTCATGGCGGTGTTCATCGCCCTCAAGGTCCTGCACGAAACCGCGCACGGCGTGGCGTGCCGCTATTTCGGCGGGCGCGTGCCGGACGCCGGGCTGTATTTCGTTTTCTTCGTGCCCTTGACCTACATCGACGCCACCGCGTCGTGGCGGTTTCCCTCCAAATGGGTGCGCATCCTCGTTTCCTCCGCGGGCATGCTCGCGGAGCTGGTGGTCGCGGCCATCGCCGGCCTTGTCTGGGTCAATACGCCGCCGGGATTCGTCAACACGCTCGCCTCCAATGCCGTGATCTCCGCC
>Ga0075012_10000891_pt1 | contig 31348 bp, 33 predicted proteins | sample All_14_2_FD_71474 | JGI IMG/M metagenome (GOLD analysis project Ga0075012, IMG submission 71474) | Freshwater microbial communities in response to fracking from Pennsylvania, USA - Allegheny Zone_MetaG_DW_15 | ecosystem: Environmental > Aquatic > Deep subsurface > Groundwater > Drilled...
CGCTCAGCTTCTCCCTCCCTCGGCGAGGGAGGGAGAAGCTGAGCGAAACCCATGCTGAACGTCCTTCACACTCCCGACCCCGATTTCATGCAGGAAGAGGAGATCGCCCTCTTCTCAGATAGCGTCGGCAAATGGATCGACGAGCACGCACCGCCCGAGGCCGTCCAGTCGTGGATCGCCAAATCTTCGGTGCCGCGCGAGCTGTGGACCCAGGCGGGCGAAGCGGGCCTGCTGGGCCTGTCGATGCCCGAGGAAGACGGCGGCATGGGCGGCGACTATCGCCACGAAGTCGTGCTGATGCGGCAGCTGGGCTGGAAGGGCGCGGACCATTTCGGCATTTCGCTGCACAACGCCATCGTGGCCCCCTACATCTGGCATTACGGCACCGCCGAACAGAAGGCGCGCTGGCTGCCTCGGCTGGCCTCGGGCGAACTGGTCGGTGCCATCGCCATGACCGAGCCGGGTGCCGGATCGGACCTGCAGGGGGTCAAGACCACCGCCATCAAACAGGGCAACCAGTATGTGGTGAACGGGTCCAAGACCTTCATCACCAACGGCCAGCTGGCGAACTTCATCATCGTCGTGGCCAAGACCGACCCGGCCGAGGGGGCCAAGGGCACAAGCTTGATCGTGGTCGAGACGGACGGGGCCGAAGGCTTCGAGCGCGGGCGTAACCTGCACAAGATCGGCATGGAGGGGAACGACACCTCCGAGCTGTTCTTCAACGACGTCAAGGTGCCCGGCGAGAACATCATCGGTGGCGGCGAGGGCCAGGGCTTCGTCCAGCTGATGCAGCAACTGCCGCAGGAGCGGCTGAACATCGCCATCCAGGGCGTGGCCGCCGCCGAGCGGGGTCTCAAGGAAACCCTCGATTATGTCAAACAGCGCAAGGCCTTCGGCAAGCGGGTCATCGACTTCCAGAACACCCAGTTCAAGCTGGCCGAGGTCAAGACGAAATTGACTGTCGCGAAGGTCTTCGTCGACCACTGCATGGGCCTGCATCTCAAGGGCCAGCTGGACGCTGCCACCGCCTCCATGGCCAAATACTGGGTCACCGACATCCAGGGCGAGGTGCTGGACGAGATGCTGCAGCTGCACGGAGGCTATGGCTATATGAACGAATATCCGATCGCCCAGCTGTACAAGGACGCCCGGGTCCAGCGCATCTATGGCGGCACCAATGAAATCATGAAGGTGCTGATCGCGCGAACGCTGTAGCGACAGGGACATGACTTGAGTTTGCGTACGCATTTGCGTACATTCACGTCATGAACGCCATGTCCATCACCGATCTGCGCAAGAACCTCGCGGCGGCCGTCGATCGCGTGACGGCGGACCACGACTATACGATCATCACCCGCGAGGGCGGAAAGCCGGCGGCCGTGCTGATGTCGCTGGAGGACTTCGCGTCCTGGCAGGAGACGGACTATCTGTTGCGTAGCCCGGCCAATCGTGCCGAGCTACTGGCTTCCATCGCCGAAGCCGATGCGGGTAAGGTCCAGGTGCGCGATCTGATCGAATGAACCTACTCTTCACCGGTCGTGCGTGGTCTCATTACGTGTACTGGCAGGAGACGGATCGTAAACTCCTGTCCAAGATCAACGGCCTGATCAAGGAATGCTCGAGGACGCCTTTCACCGGAACGGGCAAGCCAGAACCGCTGCGAGGCGAGCTCTCAGGCTGGTGGTCGCGGCGCATCGATCAGGAACATCGCCTGATTTATCGAGTGACGGACGCGGGTCTGGAAATCGCGCAATGCCGCTATAACTACGGCGACTGACCCGGCGGTCCCACCCCTGCCTGCGCGGGGGTGGGACGCCGTAGCCCTACAGGCCGTAGGCCTTGGTGAAGCGGATGCCGATCACGCGGGGAGCCCCGACATTGGTGAAGTGGTTGCGGGCATAGACGGGGTCGCCGTTGATGTCCTCGCGGATCAGGTTGTAGTCGGGGTTGGACCTCGCCCCGGTCTCGTAGAACTCGTCCCAGACGTTGTCGACATAGGCCGTGAGGGACCAGTCGGCACCCGGATCGCTGAGCCGGACAGACAGATTATGCAGCTGGAAGGCATCTAGGGTGATGCCACCGCCGCGCCCGCCCGTGCGGGTCAGGACGTCACCGAAGGCGCTGATGCCATAGGCGAAATTCAACTGTAGCCCATTGGCCAGCGGGTATTCGTAATCGCCATACAGGCTGGCCTGATACTCGGGCGATCCCGGAAGCCGGTCACCCGGCTGCCCGTCATCATAGACGATGTCATAGGGGCTGGAGGTATCCAGACGCGGCACCAGGTTGACGGTCAGGTCGGTCAGCTCGGCCTTGGCATAGGAATAGCTGCCGCGCAGGGAAAAGCGGTCGGTCAGTTGAGCGTCGAAATTGACCTCGAAGCCCACGCTTTCCGCGCCGTCCGCGTTCTTGATGATCGGCTGCAAGCCATAGACGGTCGCAGCGGCCACCTGGGGGTCCTGCCAGTCGATGAAGAAGGCGGCACCGTTCAGGGTCAGGCGGCGGTCCCACCACTGGCTCTTGACGCCGATCTCATAGTTGCGGGTCTTCTCTGAGCTGTAGGTCTGCTCGTTGGGGAGGGCGCAGACGATCTGGGTCGGCGAATTGCCGCTCGGATCCAGTCCCGGCGGGCAGGCTCCCGCGCCGTTGGCACCGCCGATCCGATAGCCGTCGCTGATGGTGCCATAGACCAGCAGGTCGGGATTGATCTCGTAGGAGGTGTTCAGCTTGTAGAGCCAGCCGTCCTCCTCGTCAGTGCTGTCCTGAAAGTCCAGCTCTATGGAGTCGGGGTCGCGTCCGTCGAAGACGGTGTAGAACAGAGGCAGGTCGGTCGCGCTGCTGGCGTTCAGCTCATAGGTATAGCGGCGGGCGCCGCCGGTGATCTGCCAGCCGCTGGCGAACTGCCAGGTCACCTCGCCGAAGACGGCCGTCTCGGTGAAGTCGCCCTGACCGACCGAATAATACTCCAGGCTGTCCGGCCGCAACGGACCGGAAGCCCCGAACTCGTCGATGGCGAACTGGTCGAAGCCCGGCGTGAATTCCGATGAGGAGTTGGAATAGTCGGTCTTGCTGTAGAAGCCGCCGACGATCCAGCTGAACGGCCCGGTGTCCGGCTTGGACGTCAGGCGCAGTTCCTGAGTCAGGGTCTCGTTGTCTTCCAGTTCCAGGGTGAAGGCGGTGAAGCCTGGGAACAGCTCATAGCCATAGTCCAGGGTGATCAGCAGGTCGGTCTGGTCGCGCTGGCCCGCCTCCTCGAAGGTCTGGAAGCCCGTGGCCGAGGTCAGGTCGGCAAAGCCCAGATCGATGACGGCCTCCAGCGCGATCAGGTCGCTGGTCCGCTCGTTCGGCTCGGCCACGCGCTGAATGGCGTCATACTCGCCGACAGGTGCGGGGAAGGTGGTCACGCGGCGACCGCTGACCTGGCGACCCCCGACGTCGGAGTTCTGATAGTTGTAGGACAGGGTGGCGTCGAACCGGTCGTTGGGGCTCCAGCGAATAGCGGCCCGCCCCGACAGGACCTCTTCGGTATTGACGTCCTCGGCTCCCGCCAGATTGGCGGCGACATCGGCGGGGCTGGAAAAGTCCGGATTGGCGTTGGACACCCCGATCTCGCGGACGAGATAGGGCATATCGATGAAGCCCTGGTCGTCCAGCAGGTCGACCGAGGCGCGGAAGGCCAGGGTGTCGCTGATCGGCAGATTGATCGTCGCCCCGAAGTCGGTGCTGATGCCCTCCCCTTCGGAATAGCCATAGGCGTCGCCGCGGATCGACAGGGTCCGCTCGGTGAAGCTGGGGGCGACGGGAATGTAGCGGATGGCCCCGCCCAGGGTGCCCGCGCCATACAGGGTGCCCTGGGGGCCGAGCAGGAATTCGACCCGCTCCACGTCATTCAGCTTCAGGTCGATCGAGATCGGCACCTCGCCCAGATAGGTGGCGACCGTCCCGCCCGCGCCCTGGCCGACCGACTCGCCGATCGGGTCGGCGTTCAGCCCCCGCACGACGATGCGCGCGGCGTTGCGCGAGCCCTGATCGACCAGGAAGACGCCCGGCACGAAACGGGTCAGCTCGACCAGATCGCCCAGGCCCTGTTCCTCGATCTGGGCGGCACCGACGGCGGAGATATTGATGGGGGCGTCCTGGACCGTGGAAGCCCCCCGCAGGGTCCCGGTGACGATGATTTCATCGACCTGGGTCGCCTCAGGATCCTGGGCCAGAGCCGGCGATGCGGACAACAGGGCGACGAAGCTGGCCGACGCCAGCATGGACAATTTGGAAGGTTTCACCGGTATCCCCATACTCTGTGAACGAAAACCTATGCTGCGACGCGCAATCCGTACCGTCAAGGGTGCCATCTTGCCCTGTCACCGGAATGTCACGCTTGGGCCGACCATTGACCTCTGGGCGACCGGACGCCAGCGTGAGGCGATGGAAGGTCTGAAGAATTCCGACGCGCGGGACGTCGCCCATGCCGTGGCTTGTCTGGATGCGGGCGATGCGCGCGGGGCCTATGCCCTGGCCCAGACGATCTTGCGGCGCGACAGATCATCCGTCCCGGCACGGATGATCTTGGGGCGGATTGCCGCGGACCATGGCAATTGGCGGGCGGCTGAACGCCTGTTCGCCGAAGCCGCAGCCCTGTCCGACGCGCCAGCACAGCGAACGACCGCTCTGGTCCAGCAGGCGCGTTGCCTGGTGGCGGTCAATCGCCAGGAAGAGGCGCGTGCCGTCGCAGACGAGGCGGAGAAGGCCCTGAACGGCCAGAGTATCGACGCCCTGACCTTCGACACTCTCGGGGTGATCCGCAGTCGGACGGGCGACCTGGCCGGGGCGCAGCGGCTGTTCGAAAGGGCGACGACCGCCGGACCGGACGTGGCGGCCTATCACTATAACTTGGCATTGGCGCGGCAGTTCAACGGCGACCTGGACGGGGCGAGGCTCGCCTATGATCGGGTTCTGGCGCTGGAGCCGACCCATCCGAAGGCGCTGGCCGCAGTAGTATCGCTCAATCGTCAGACATCGGACAATCATCGCCTCGATGTCCTGATCCCCCTATTCCGTGATGATGATCCCGACCCGGCGCGACAGCAGCAACTGGGCCATGCCATTGCCAAAACCTTCGAGGATCTGGACCAGCCGGTGGCCGCGCTTGACTGGCTGGCGCGGGCCAAGTCGGGACGCCGTTGCCTGGCTGGCTCGCCCATCGCCAACGACCGCGCCATGGCCGAGGCCGCACGCGCCACGATATCGGGCGCGACCTCGGGACTGGAGGACGACCACCCCGTCTTCATCGTGGGCCTGCCTCGCAGCGGCACCACCCTGATCGACCGCATCCTGTCCAGTCATCGCGATGTCGCCTCGGTCGGGGAACTGGGCGACTTCTCGATCGCGGTGAAACGACTGACCGGCACGGCGTCGGACCGGGTCATGGACGTCGAGACTCTGGTCGCTGCGCGCGGCCTGGACCGAGACATACTGGGCCAGGCCTATCTCAAACGCCTGTCGGATCAGCCCACGGCGGGGGCCCAGCCGCGGCTGATCGACAAGATGCCGCTGAATTTCCTCTATGCGGGCCTGATCCACGAAGCCCTGCCCCAGGCCCGGATCCTGTGCCTGCGCCGCCACCCCGTCGACAGCGCCCTGGCCAACTATCGTCAGCTGTTCGCCAGCGACTTCCCCTATTACGACTATGCCCTCGATCTGGCCGATGCCGGTCGGTTCTATGCCCTGTTTGACGGCCTGATCGCTCATTGGCGATCGGTCTTGCCGCCGGAGCGGTTCACCGAGGTCCACTATGAAGCGGTGGTCGCCGACATGGAGGGACAGGCACGGCGGCTGATCGCCTTCCTGGGCCTGGACTGGGACCCGGCCTGCCTGGATTTTCACTTGAACACAGCCCCGGTCTCGACCGCCAGTTCCGTCCAGGTCCGTAGCCCCATCCACAGTCGCTCTGTCGGTCGCTGGAAACGCTATGGCGAGGGCCTGCAGCCCTTGCTGGACGCCCTGGATGCGGAGGGGATCGCCTATTAATTCCGCTACTGCAGTGACGGTCAGTAGGCGAAATCGCGATACAGCCGCCCGACGTCGCCTTTCCAGTCGCCGTGATACAGGTCCAGCAGACGTTCTGCGGGGGTCACGCCGCTGTCGGCAATGTCCTCCAGTTCGGACAGATAGCCGCGCTCATCGACCATGCCGCCGCTGAACCGGGCGCGGTTCTTCAGGCCCCGCTGAGCGATGGTCACCATGTCCACGGCGATGTCACGGACGGACCGACCCGCGACCTCGGCCCGCAGGCCCAGGCGTGTCACGTCACGGCGCAGCCGCTCGTGGTCGGCGATGTCCCAACCTTTGACCAGGTCCCAGGCCGCCGCCAACGCCGCCCCGTCATACAGCACGCCCGCCCACAGAGCCTGGAGCGCGCAGATCCGGCTCCACGGCCCGCCGTCGGCCCCCCGCATCTCCAGATAGTTCTTCAGCCGCACCTCGGGAAACAGAGTGGTCAGATGGTCGGCCCAGTCCTTTCTGGTCGCACGCTCCCCCGGCAGGTCCGGCAGGCCGTCGGTCATGAAGGTGCGGAACGACTGCCCCGACAGATCGACATAGCGCTCGCCCCGCTTGGCGAAATACATGGGTGTGTCCAGGGCGTAGTCGGCATATCGCTCGAAACCGAACCCGTCCTGAAACACGAAATCCAGCATCCCGGTGCGATCGGGGTCGGTGTCGGTCCAGACATTGGCGCGCGCGGACAGGAAGCCGTTCGGGCGACCCTCCGTGAACGGACTACAGGCGAACAGAGCCGTTGCGATCGGTTGTAGCGCCAGGGCGGTGCGGAATTTCAGCACCATGTCCGCCTCGGACTCGAAGTCCAGATTCGACTGGATGGTGCAGGTCCGCAGCATCATATCCAGGCCGAGATTGCCCTTCTTGGGCATATAGGCGCGCATGATGACATAACGGCCCTTGGGCATGATCGGCACGTCCTCGCGCCGCCACATCGGGTCGAAACCGGCCCCCAGGAAGCCTAGGTTCAGCTGATCGGCCACCTGTTTGACCTCCATCAGGTGCTGGCCCGTCTCCGAACAGATGTCGTGCACATCCTTCAAGGGGGCTCCGGACAGTTCGAACTGTCCGCCGGGCTCCAGGCTGATGGAGGCCGTCATGCCCTCGGCATTGCGCCGCTCCAGGGCGATGACGTGGCCCGCCTCCTCTACGGGGGACCAGCCGAAGCGTTGCAGGCCGGTCAGCATGGCCAGGATGCCGTGCTCACCCTCATAGGTGGGACGGCGCAAGGTTTTGCGATCAAAGCCGAATTTCTCGTGCTCGGCTCCGATGCGCCATTCGGAACGGGGTTTGATGCCCTTCGACATCGCGCCGATCAGGTCTTCGCGGGAAAGCGGCGCGTCGGTCATGTCTTCAGCCCTGTTGTCGCGGCTAGATGGGTCAGATCAGGCCCGCACTCAAGGGGCAGGAGGGCGCCCTATCGCGCCGCGCGTGGCGCAGCGCTGTGTGAGGGCCGGCGGACGCCCTATCGCGGCCAATCGCCCGCCGCGGCCTGCCACAGGGTCAGGGCGGCGATCGCGGCTGTGTCCGCCCGAAGCACACGCGGACCCAGGGAGACGGCGGTGGCGAACGGCATAGCCCTGAGCCGATCGCGTTCTTCCGGCGAAAAGCCGCCTTCGGGGCCGATCAATATGGCCCAGGGCTCTCCCGGCGGCTCCCTCGATAGACCAGCCCCGACCGGCACTCCGCCCGTCTCGTCGCAGAACATCAGCCGTCGACCCGAATCCCATGCCTCCAGCAGGTTCGCCAGCTTCGCCGGCTCGTCGATGACCGGCAGGTCGACCCGGCCCGTCTGTTCGGCGGATTCGATCGCGATCGCGTCCAACCGGTCCAGGCGCAGGTGATGGCCCTGGGTCCGGGCCGTCAGCATGGGGCGGATGCGCCGGACCCCAAGCTCAGTCGCCTTCTCGACCGCAAACTCCATCGCCGACTTCTTGACGACTGCCATCAGCAGATCGACGTCCGGGCCGACGGTCTGCGACCGCAGCTGATCCTCGCATCGCAGGACGAGCCCCTTTTTCAGGACTTCGGCGATGACGCAGCGCCATTCCCCATCCTGACCGTTGAAGACCAGCACGCCGTCGCCCAGCTTCAGCCGCATCACCTGACTGAGATAGCGCGACTGATCCAGCGTCGGGGCCACAGCGGCATCGGTGGAGAGCGGCTGGGGGACATACAGGCGTATCATGGGCACGAAACCATTGTCGAAAACACCGGGAAGATAGACCACTTCGCCGGTCGGTCATGGGCCTTTTCCGGCTTGCGGTGGGCCTGCATGGCAGGTTATAGACCGCGCCTTCCCGCCCTCGGGGTCAAACCCAGGGCCGTTTCGGCGGACGCGTAGCTCAGCGGGAGAGCACTACGTTGACATCGTAGGGGTCACAGGTTCAATCCCTGTCGCGTCCACCATTCCTTCCCCGCATGACACGGCGATCTGGACGGTGCCCGAGGCTGCGCCGCCTAGAAGGCGCTTTCTCCGGTGATGGCTCGACCCAGGATCAGGGCGTGGACATCGTGGGCCCCTTCATAGGTGTTGACGGTCTCCAGGTTCATCGCGTGGCGCATGACGTGCATTTCGCCGGTGATGCCGGCCCCGCCGTGCATATCGCGGGCCTCGCGCGCGACGGCCAGGGCCTTGCCGCAGTTGTTGCGCTTCATCAGGCTGATCGCCTCGGGCACCCAGGCCCCGGTGTCCAGCAGTCGCCCCAGGGCATAGGCCCCTTCCAGGCCCAGGAAGATTTCCGTCTGCATATCGGCCAGCTTCTTCTGCACCAGCTGCCGGCTGGACAGCGGACGACCGAACAGCATCCGTTCGCCGACATAGTCGCGCGTGGCGTGGAAACAGAATTCGGCGGCGCCCATGGCCCCCCAGGCGATGCCGTACCGCGCCTTGTTCAGGCAACTGAACGGCCCGCGCAGGCCTTTTACGCCGGGCAGCAGATTGGCCTCAGGCACGAAGACGTCGTTCAGCCCGATGTCGCCGGTGATGGAGGCGCGCAGGGACAGCTTGTCGCCGATCTTGCCGGTGGTGAAGCCGTCGAAATCGCGCTCGACGATGAAGCCGCGGATGACGTCATCCAGTTTCGCCCAGACGATGGCGAGGTCGGCTATGGGGGAGTTGGTGATCCAGTATTTGCCGCCGTTCAGCCGGTAGCCGTCCTCGACCTTGACCGCCTTCGTCTTCATCGAGGCCGGGTCGGAGCCGCCGTCGGCCTCGGTCAGGCCGAAACAGCCGATCAGCGCGCCCGCCGCCATCCGGGGCAGGAAGCGCTTCTTCTGCTCCTCGGAGCCGAAGGCATAGATGGGGTACATGGCCAGCGACGACTGCACGCTCATGGCGCTGCGGTATCCGCTGTCGATCGCCTCGATCTCTCGCGCGATCAGGCCATAGGCGACGTGGCTGGCGTCAGAGCCGCCGTACTGTTCCGGCAGCATGGCCCCCAGGAACCCCATCTCGCCCATCTCGGTCATGATGGCGCGATCAAAGGTTTCATCGCGGAACGCGGCCACGACCCGGGGCAGCAGCCGGTCGCGGGCATAGCTGCGCGCGGCCTCCTGAATCATGCGCTCGTCGTCGGTCAGGCGGCCGGCCAGGTCGAACGGATCGTCCCAGCGAAAGGTCTGTTGCGGAGCGGTGGAGCCGTCGGCCATGGCGGATAAGTCCTGAAATCGTCCTGGGCGGGGTTCAAGCGAACGTCAGCGATCGTGACGAGGCACCCCCTGTTCTGGCGCGCGGTTTAGGCCAGAATGGCCGCGTCGGGTAGAGGGCCACCCGTCGCAGATCGGACCGACCATGATCCGCACCTTTCGTCGCCTGTTCTCCGATCACCCCCGCGAGGTAGGCGAAACCTATGCCCATCACCTGTTCGCCGCCGCCCGGTTCGGGTTCAAGCTGGCGCGGCTGTCGGGCATCGCCTTCCTTCACGCGGTGGTGCCCGGAGTCTGCAAGACGACGGTTTCTGACGAGATCCGCCGTATGGCCGCCGATCTGGGGGGGCGGGCCGAGGAAGCGCGCGACACCCGGATGCGACAGGCGGGGGTCTGGGATCCGGGCCTGTGATGCCCTGATGCCGCCAGGCCACAGTCTGATTGTTACGGACACGGTCACGATGCGGCCATGGAACGGCCAAGCTGATCTGGCTTTTCTCTCCGCACACGGAGACCCGAGATGCCCAAGCGTTCGACCGACACCGCCCAGACCAAGCCCGACCTGCGCCTGGTGAGTGCAGAAGCGGAGGTCTATGACCTGATGCGTGCGCCGCAGACGACAGCCGATCGCGTCAAGCGGCTGCAGGCCGAGGCCCGCGCCCTGGCGGTCGAGCAGTTGGAAGCCTTCGAACGCGCGCTGAACGCCACGGCCGCCTTGGCGCGTGAGATCGCCGAAGGCGGCGATGCCTATCCGGTCGGGGCCCGCGAACTGGCCGGACGCATCGCGACCGACCTGCCCTCCAAGGCCGAGACGATAGCCGTCATCACCCGTCGGGCCAGCCTGTAAAGCTCAAGAGGGCGCGTTCAGACCCGCTCCACGCACATCGCCACGCCCATGCCGCCGCCGATGCACAGGGTGGCCAGGCCCTTGTGGGTGCCCGAGCGCTTCAGTTCGTGCAGCAGGGTGGTCAGGATTCGCGCGCCCGAGGCGCCGATCGGGTGGCCGATGGCGATGGCACCGCCGTTGACGTTCACCTTGGCCGGATCCAGCCCCAGTTCCTGAACCACACACAGAGACTGGGCGGCAAAGGCCTCGTTGGATTCGACCCGGTCCAGGTCGGCGACCGTCCATCCGGCCTTTTCCAGAGCCTTCTTCGAGGCCGGGATCGGACCGGTGCCCATGATGGCCGGATCGACGCCCGCCGTCGCCCAGGATCGGATCACGGCCAGGGGCTTTAGCCCCCGCGACGCCGCCTCGTTCGCGCTCATCAGCACCAGGGCCGCCGCGCCGTCGTTCAGGCCCGAGGCATTGGCCGCCGTCACCGAACCCTCCTTGGCGAAGGCGGGGCGCAGCTTCTCCATCGCCTCGATCGTCGCGCCGTGACGGATGTATTCGTCCTTGTCGACGACGACGTCACCCTTCTTGCCGGGGATGGTGACCGGCGCGATCTCGGCATCGAAATGACCGGCGGCCTGGGCGGCCTCGGCCTTGTTCTGGCTGGCGACGGCAAAGGCGTCCTGGGCTGCCCGGGTGATGGCCCAGCGCTCGGCGATGTTCTCGGCCGTCTGGCCCATGTGATAGCCGTGGAAGGCGTCGATCAATCCGTCCTTCAGCATCGTGTCGACCAGGGCGACGTCGCCCATCTTGGTGCCCGTCCGCATCGGGGCGGCGTGCGGGGACTGGCTCATGCTTTCCTGGCCGCCCGCGACCACGATCCTGGCATCGCCCTGGACGATTTGCTGATAGCCAAGGGCCACGGCACGCAGGCCCGAACCGCACAGCTGGTTCAGGCTCCAGGCCGGGGTCTCGACCGGCAGGCCTGCGCCGATCGACGCCTGGCGGGCCGGACCCTGACCCGTCCCGGCCTGCAGCACCTGGCCCAGAATGACCTCGTCGACGTCTGCGGCGGCGACCCCGGCCCGCTCCAGCGCGGCCTTGATGGCGATCTCGCCCAACTTCGACGCGGGCAGGGACGACAGGGCCCCCAGGAAGGATCCGACCGGCGTGCGGGCGGCGGACACGATGACGACCTCGGTCATGAGGGACTCCGAAAGCGATTGTGCAGTTGCGAGATGGGATAGGCCCACTCGCCATCGCTCTCAAGGGCCAAGGCGTTCCCCTGTGGCTCCGATGCCGCAGGGTGCGGGCTTTCGTCGTTAGGAACCCGTCGATTCAGCCCCTGCTCACCAGACCTGCCCCAATCTTGGGGAACGAACGCAGCGGACGGAGGCTTGTCAGCCCATGCTCACGCGACTGAGATCCCTGGCGGCGCGCCTCTGGACGCCCGACCACCTGGACATGATCGACCACTATCAGACGCGAGCCGAGCGGCTGGCGGACCTGTGGGTGCATATCGTCGGACTGGTTCTGGCCGGGATCGGCGGCATCGTCCTGGCCGTGCTGTCGGCCCTGTATGGGGGCATAGGCCTGACGGCGGCGACGGCCATCTATGCCCTGTGCCTGATCGCCATGCTGACGGCTTCGACCCTCTACAACTGGACCAACCCTTGCGCGGCGCGCCCCGTGTTGCGGCGACTGGACGAGGCGGCCATTTTTCTGATGATCGCGGGCAGCTATACCCCTTTCACGACCCAGCGGTTCGAAGGCGGCTGGGCCCTGGGCTTTACCGCCCTGGTCTGGGGCTTCGCCTTTGCGGGCGTCCTGGCCAAGCTGGTGCTGCCGCGCCTGTCCGATGCGATCTGGAGCGCGGTCTATATCGTCTTCGGCTGGCTGGCCGTGATCGCGCTCAAGCCGATGATCGACACCGTCCACCCGGTCGCCCTGGGCCTGCTGGTCGCGGGCGGGCTGATCTACACGACGGGCGTCCTGATCTTCATCAGCCCCAAGGTGAAATTCCGCCGCGCCATCTGGCACGGCTTCGTTGTGACCGGAGCCATGACCCACTGGGCGGCCGTCCTGGTCGGCGTCGTCCTGGCTCCGAATTCCTTATAGGAGGGGCGCTATGCTCGCGACGCGGTCGCTCGCGGCTTGAGCGCAGGATCGCTGCCTGACCCAGACAGCCGTCACAGTGCTCGACCTGTCTGCGCTCAAGCAGCAAGCCGCCGCGCGGCGAGCGGTAGCGCCCCCTCTTCACGGAATGCGTTTGCGCTTGCAAACGCAGTGCGGGATAGTGTTGCGGTGCAACGATGGGAACGCGCGTGGCCGACAAGAAATCCGAGAACGGCAAGGGCATGGACGGCGACACGGTCGTCATCAAGAAATACGCCAATCGACGGCTCTATAACACCGCGACCTCCGCCTATGTGACGCTGGAGGATCTGGCCCGGATGGTGCGCGAAGGCGTCGATTTCGTCGTCTATGACGCCAAGACCAACGAGGACCTGACCCGTCAGATCCTGACCCAGATCATCTTCGAGGAAGAAAGCCGGGGCGAGGCCCTGCTGCCGGTACAGTTCCTGCGTCAGCTGATCGGCTTCTACGGCGGTCAGATGCAGGGCGTCCTGCCCAGCTATCTGGAGATGTCGCTGGAATCCTTCTCGAAACAGCAGGAACAGCTGCGAGGCCAGTTCACCCGCGCCTTCGGCTCCACCCCCGGCGCCGGGCTGATGGAGGAGGCGGTCAAGCGCAACATGGCCATGTTCGCCGATGCGATGAAGCTGTGGCCCGGTTTCGCCATGGCCCGCACGGAAGCGCCGGACGCCCCAGCTCCATCCGATGCCCCCTCAGCCCCCGCCGTCGATCCTCTGGCCGAGATGCGCGCCCAGATGGAGCAGATGCGGGCCCAGATCGACCGTCTGGCAGGCGGAAAGCCGGGCGAATGACGAAGGGCGTCGGCCCCGTCGACTCCATTCGGCCGGTGGGTGAACGGCGCGAGCGGTCCCGTCGCCAGACCGAACGTCGCGAAGGCGAGGGGGCTATGGCCTCCACATCCCGCGATCTGGTTCCGGTCGGCGAGCGTATCGATCACCCGACCAGCAACCGGATCGACCCGGCAAAGCCTGCCCCCGCCCCGGTCGATCCTGCGGCGGGCGCGGCGATCTTTGCGGCTCAGATGATCGGGCAGACGGGCCAACGCAAGGGGATCCGCGGCGGCCCGCCCGTGCTGGACGCGGCACGTTCCACCTATCTGGGCACCGAATACTCGGGCGAGGCCGAGCGCCGGCCCCCGGTGGGCACCACCAAACGCACCGACGTCTGATCGCGGCGAGGATAGCGGCACGGCCCTTGCTGGACAGCGGGCCGAACGCCGCAATTCGGAACGCCCCGCATGACGACCCTGACCAGCCTGATCGCCCGGACCGTCGACGTGACGGTCGTCGCCCTGATTTTCAGCCTGTTCGGCTGACCTAGATCAGCGTCAGTCCGTTCTGCTCGGCCAGGGTCTTCAGGGACACCATCGGGCGCGGGCCCCAGTGGGCGATGACCTCGGCAGCGGCCAAGGATCCCAGCGCCCCGGCCTGGGCCAGGGTCAGGCCCCGCGCCAGGCCCAGCAGGAAGCCCGCCGCATACTGGTCGCCCGCGCCGGTGGTATCGACCACGGTCACGCCCTGAACGGCCGGAACCACGACCCGTTGGTCGCCCGCGATCACGACCGAGCCCTCGGCCCCGCGCGTCACGGCGGCGATCTCGACCATGCCAGCCAGACGGTCGGCGGCGGCGTCAAAGTCTTCGGTTTCGAACAGGGCCGCCAGTTCGCCCTCATTGGCCAGGACGATGTCCGCAGATGCCTCGATGAAGGCCAGCAGTTCGGCGCGCCAGCGCGCGACGACGAAGGTGTCCGACAGGGTGATGGCCACCTTGCGCCCGGCCATGTGGGCGGTCGCCGCCGCCGCCTCGAACGCCGCACGCGCCGGGGCGGGATCGAAAAGATAGCCTTCCAGATAGACTATGGCGCTGTTGCAGATCAGAGCCGCGTCGATGTCGTCGACCCCCAGTTGATTGGCGGCCCCTAGGAAGGTGCACATGGTGCGCTGGCCGTCGGGGGTGACGTTGATCAGGCAGCGACCTGTTCCCGGACCGTCCGCCAGCGGCGCGGTATCGAACGCCACGCCCGCCGCGCGGATGTCGTGGGTAAAGACTTCGCCCAGGGTATCGGGCGCCACCTTGCCGATATAGGCGGCGCGTCCACCGAAGCTGCCGATGCCGGCCACCGTATTGCCGGCCGAACCGCCCGACGCCTCGACGCCCGCCGCCATGGCGTCGTACAGGGCCGCGCTCTGATCCTCGTCCACCAGCTGCATCGATCCCGGCGTCAGGCCTTGGGCCTCAAGGAACGCGGGCTCGCTGGGGGCCAGGACATCGACGATCGCATTGCCGACGGCGCAGACGTCGTATTTGGGCGCGGGAGCTTGGGTCATGCTCGCCCCTTAGCCGAGGCCGCACAGGCTGTCATGCGAAACATATAACGACATCCTTATGCGATCGCAGCGACCGGGGCTCGCCCCGGCCGCCACCCTGGGCTAGTCAACAGCCATGATCCGTATCGCCGTCATGACCCCCGACCCTGCCGATCCCTCCTATGCCGGTCAGTGGCCGGGCGTGCTGGAGCGGCTGGCGGCGGCCCTGGACCGTGCGGGAATCGTCGCCGAGCCGACCGCCTGGACCGACCATGTACAGGACGCTTCAGGCCTTGCGGCCTATCCCCTGGTGCTGCCGGTGATCGCCTGGGGCTATCATCGCGACCACGCGCGCTGGATGCAGGCCTGCGCGACCTGGCAGTCTGCCGGGGTGCCGCTCGCAAATCCGGCCAGCGTGCTGGCCTGGAATTCGGACAAGTCCTATCTCGGCCGCCTGGCCGACAAGGGGGTGGCCATTCCGCCGACCCTGATGAGCCGGAGTATCACTCAATCCCAGGTGAATGCCGCCTTCGACTCGTTCGGATCCGACCAGGTGATCGTGAAGCCGACCGTCTCGGGCGGCGCCTGGCGGACCCTGCGCCTGTCGCCGGGCCAGGCCCTGACAGACCCGCCGGTGGGAGCGGCGATGATCCAGCCCTATCTGCCGACTATCGCCAGCCACGGCGAACTCAGCCTGCTGTTCTTCGGCGGGCGGTTCAGCCATGCGGTGCTGAAGCGCCCCGTAGACGGCGATTTCCGAATCCAGGTTCAGTTCGGTGGCCTCTACTCCCCCGTGGCCGACCCGCCCGAAGCGGCGCTGGCCTTGGCGGAGGGGGTCCTGGCGGCAGTGGACGAGCCTTTGCTGTACGCCCGTATCGACTGGTCCCGGACGCCGACGGGCGGTGGTTGCTGATGGAGGCCGAACTGATTGAGCCAGACTTCTATCTGGCGACGACGGCCACGGGCGGCGATGCCTTTGCCGCTGCGGTCAGGGCGCGATTGTGACAGGGTCGGCGGCAGGCTTTTCCGCAAACTGTCCGCCCCGGCGATAGCGCCAGAGATAGGAAGGGGCGATGGCCTCGATGCCGGTCGGCTGAATGTCGAGGGCGGCCAGGCCCTCGGCTCCGGGCGAAACGACGTTGTCGCTCTGCAGCATGATCACCTGATCCTCGGTCAGGACCGGGGCGATGCCGATCAGGGCGGTGATCTGTGCCAGCGCCCCGATCGTGCGGGCTGCAAAGAAGGGCAGGGGCAAAAGCAGCCGCCGGCGGTGGGTCTCGCGCAGGATCAGCTTCAGCACATCCTCGAAACTCATCACGGCGGGCCCGCCCAGTTCGAAGGTGCGCGCTGCGGCATCGCTGCGGACCACGGCGCGGGCAACCGCCTCGGCCACATCCCCCACATAGACGGGCTGAAATTTCGTCTTTCCACCGCCGATCAGCGGCAGGGCAGGGGCAAAGGACGCCATTTCGGCGAACCGGTTCAGGAAGCCGTCCCCCGCGCCGAAAACGATAGAGGGACGAAGGATGACCGCATCGGGCCGCGCCGCGCGAACGGCGGCCTCGGCCTGGCCTTTGGTGCGACCATAGGCTCCGGCGCTTTTCGGATCAGCCCCGATTGCCGAGATCTGCACCAGTCGCTTCACGCCCGCCGTCACCGAGGCCTCGGCCACGAGGCGCGACCCCTCGATGTGCAGGGCCTGGAATTTCCGCGACGGCGTCTCGAACAATATGCCGACCAGATTGACGGCGGCATCGGCTCCCGCCAGGGCGGCGGCGACCTGATCCTTGTCGGTGACGTCGCAGCGGATGGGCTGGATCTGGCCCACATCGCCCAGGGGCCGCAGGTCAAAGGCCAGGCTGGGGCGGCGCACGGCCACCCGGACCCGCCAGCCCCGCTTGGCCAGGGCCCGGACCACCTGGGTCCCGACAAAGCCGGACCCTCCGAAGACGGTGACCAGACCGGGCGAAATCTCAGCCATTGCGGGCTCCAGCGGGACGAACGACGAACGGGCTTGCGGCGGCGAAAGCCTGTGCGGTCGGGATAGACGATGCGCCCGGTCCCCGCAATGAGACGACGGGCCCTGTGTCGTCTTGCCGGGCTTGAGTCTTCTCGCGCAACGCCTTCGAGGCTAAAGCGTATGAACGACAGGGCGCGCGATCAGAGACGCGGCCGTCAGGGACAAGGAAACATCCATGGCTAGAACGGCATTCGTCACCGGCGGCACCCGCGGCATCGGGCGGGCCATCGTCCAGCGTCTAAAGGAAGACGGGATGCAGGTGGCGGCGGGCTATTCGGGCAATGTCGAGGCTGCGGAGGCCACGGCCCGCGAGCTGGGCGTCATGGTGGTGAAGGGCAATGTCGGGTCCTATGACGACTGCGCCCGGGCAGTCGCGGAGGTCGAGGCGCAACTGGGCCCCATCGACGTGCTGATCAACAATGCTGGCATCACCCGCGACGGCTTCTTCCACAAGATGAGCGCCGATCAGTGGTCGGACGTGATCCGGGTCAACATGGACAGCGTCTTCAACATGACGCGCCAGGTGATCAACGGGATGCGCGACCGGGGCTTTGGCCGGATCGTCAACATCTCCTCGATCAACGGCCAGAAGGGACAGGTGGGCCAGACCAACTATTCCGCCGCCAAGGCCGGGATGATTGGCTTCACCAAGGCTCTGGCCCTGGAGAACGCGCGCAAGGGCGTGACCGTCAACTGCATCGCTCCCGGCTATATCGACACCGAGATGGTGGGAGCCATGGACGAGAAGGTCCTGGCCGGCATCGTGGCCCAGATTCCGGTCGGTCGTCTCGGCAAGGGCGAGGAGATCGCCGATATGACCGCCTGGCTGTGCGGAGAGCGTGCCGGATATGTCACAGGTTGTACCCTGTCGCTGAACGGCGGTCAGTATCTGGTCGGTTGACCGGATTCCTGCCCAAAATCCGCCGATGTGGCCGCGCAAGTCTGCCACCATGAAGACGACGGTCAGGGTCAGAACGACGGACAGGTCGATCCTGCCCGCCATGGCGCTGTTCGCCATGGCGGCGTCTCTGCTCGTGGCAGCGCTGGTCCCTACGGCCGTGCAGGCCCAGATTCGCGGGAACGCCCAATCCGAACAAGCCCGGGGTCTTCGTGATCGCCCGCCCATGCCTGCCCAGCCCGGTCCGGGCCGCTATGTCTCCGAGGGTGGGCAGGCCTTTGTGCTGGACCGTTCGGGCCCGCGCACCCTGATGCGGTTCGAGCAAGGGGAAGAGGTCTGGGTCCTGCGCCCCAATCCCGCCCCGCGCGGCGACGTCATCTATCGCAATGATGCGGGGGATCAGGTGCTGCGCGTCACGCCGGACGGCGGCATGACCGTCTTCACGACGCGTGCGCCCCAGGGGGCCCCGGTCGCGGCGGCCGGATCGGCCCCGTCCCTGTTGCCCCCGACCCTGACCGCGATCCAGCTGTGGAACTTCATCGTCCGCCAGAGCGACCGGGCCAGCCGGGCCCTGGGGCGTCTGGTGGTGGTCGACGTGGATATCGAGCCGGGGTCCGAGGCCGTGGCCGCAGACGCCCTGAGCACTGCCGTCGATGCCATCGCCCGGATGGCGCGCTCGGCCACCTTGCGCCGCCAGGTGTCCCAGGTCCGCCGCATCATGGTCAGCGACGAGGGCCGCCCCTCGGTCGCCTTTTCCCAGGGCACGCTGCGGATCACCATCGATGCCGACGCCGGCTATGCCGGTCGACCGTCTTCGGCCCGGATCGTCCGCGTCATCGCCGAGGGCGGCTAAATCGGCCAGCGCCCCGCGCGACTGAGGGCGCTGGGGGCCGGACGACCGATCGCCTGACCGATCCACCGCGCGGTTTCGATCAGGGCATCCAGGTCATATCCCGTCGGGAAACCGGCCCGCTCGAGCATATAGACCAGATCCTCGGTGGCGATATTGCCTGTGGCCCCCGGCGCGAAGGGACAGCCACCGATCCCGCCGACCGAGGCGTCCAGGACATCGATGCCAGCCTCGACCGCCGCATGGGCATTGGCCAGGCCGGTGTTGCGCGTGTCGTGGAAATGCAGGCGCAGGACGGCATCAGGCGCTGCGGCGCGGGCCGCCTCGATCTTTCGCGTCACGCTCCAGGGATCGCCGACCCCGATCGTGTCGGCCAGGGCGATTTCGGCGACTCCCAGGGCCGCGATCCGCCCGACCAAATGGGCTACCTGATCGGTGCCGACCTCTCCGTCGAACGGGCAACCCCACACGCAGCTGATCGTGGCCGACAGCGAGGGTGAGGCCCCCAACGGCGAGACCCCGGGGCCCGTCTCGGCATTGGCCCGGCCCGCGACGATGTCGGACAGCATTTCGATCTGCTGATCGACCGACAATCCCTGGTTCTTCAGCCCGAACCCGTCGGTGGCGCTCAGGGCCATATTGACCTCGTCCACACCCGTTCCCAGGGCGCGATCATAGCCCTTTCCGTTCAGGACCAGGCCGATCCGGCTGTGGCCCGGCGACGGGGGCAGGGCCGCCATCACGGCCTCTGCCCCGGACATCTGGGGCACATATTTCGGATGGACGAAGCTGACGGCCTCGATCCGCCGGGCCCCCGCAGCTTCCAGCCGCCGCACGAAATCGGCCCGCAAGGCAGGATCCAGTACCACCTTCTCGTTCTGCAGCCCGTCGCGCGGACCGACCTCGACGATCTGGATCGGGCGTCGGCCCTTTGCCGCGCTCATTCGGAAGCACCGGCGCTGGTCGGCATTCCCGGTGGGGCATAGACGGTCAGGCTGACCTCATCGCCGCTGGAATAGTTCTGGCCGGTCACGGTGCCGACGGCCCGGCCCATGACGCCCTGCTCGGCCGCCGCTGCGCGGAAGGCCTCCGCATCGCGCGCTTCGACGATGGCGGGCCGACCCTCGGCCAAGGCGCGGGCCGCGCCGATCGCATCGGTCAGCTGTGTGTCACGCCCGGTCAGGAAGACGAAGCTGGGCTCGTGGAATGTGGTGATGGCGATGGGGCCCGGCACCCGGCCCTGGCTGGGGTTCAACCCGGCCTGGTCCAGGGTCTTGACCAGTTGCGGCGCGATCGAGAGTGGCCGCAGTTGGCGAAGTGTTCCCGCCAGGGCCGCATGGGCCACCACACCCATGACCAGGGAGGCCAGGACCGCGGTCACCGCCTCCTTGTTCAGCAGCAGGAAGGCCCCGACCGCTGCCGCCGCCGCCGCAGAGACGATGGTGATGGTCGCCCAGGTCTGGGCGGTCGAGGTCCCGAACTCGGTCAGGCCATAGATGGTGATGCCGATGATCAGGGTGGCCGCGAACACCGCCAGAACCGCCCCGGCGATCCGCGACACCCGCCCGATGGGCTGCATCAAGGCCGCTGCGGCCAACAGGGCCAAGGCTCCGAAGGTCGGCAGGGTGTAGTGCCACAGCTTGGTCGGGGCGATCTCGAAGATCAGCCAGGCCGGGACCAGCCAGCAAACCAGGAACCGGATCGCCGGCTCCGCGCGGCGGTGCCAGGCCGTCGACAGGGCCGCCGGCAGCATCAGGGTGGCGGGAAACAGCAGCAGCGGCGACAGCACCAGATACATACCCGGAAAGCCGCCGTGGCTCTCGGCCGCGCCAGTGACCTTGGGGGCCAGATCGCCGCCGATCGCCTCGCGCCAGAAGCCGCCGTCGGTGGCGATAGTGATGGCGATGGCCCAAGGCCCCACGATCAGGGCCACCAGAGGCAGGCCCCAGCCCCATCCCAGGCGTTTCATCCACGAAATGTCGCGGTCCCAGGCCGACAGGGCCAGCATGGCGGGTATGACCACGATCAGGCTGATCGGCCCCTTGATCAGGATCGACAGGCCCAGGCCCAGCCAGAAAGCGAACTTATACGGGCGGATCGGGACCTCGCCCGCCCGGTGGGCCATATAGATGCGGGCCAGACCGGCCATGGCCAGGGTCACCGCCCCGCACAGCATGGCGTCGGTCTTGGCAATTCCCGCCTCGGACGACAGCAGGAAGGTGGCCCCCAGCATCGCGCCGGCCAGGAAGCCCGCCCGCCGGCCGAACAGGGCCGCCCCGGCCCAGGCGGCGGCGGCGGCGGCCAGCATGGCCCCCAGGATCGACGGGATGCGATAGGGGGCGATGTCCCGCGCCTCGACCGAGGACGTCACAGCGACGGCGGCGGCCTGCATCCAATAGATGCCGACCGGCTTCTTCCAGCGCGGATCGTCCTGGAAGCGGATGTCGACATAGTCGCCGCTCTCCAGCATCTGCGAGGTCGCCTGGGCATAGCGGCTCTCGTCCCGGTCCAGCGGCGGTAGCAGCAACAGGCCGGGCAGGCCGGTGATCAGGGCCACCAGGGCCGCCATCGCGGGTCCGCGCCATCCGGCGATCCAGGTATCGAGGTCGAGTCTTGCCATAGGGCGTTCTAACATGGTCGAGAACGGAACGTCAGCGTGGCCGTGAAGCTCTCCCGCATCGCCGAAAAACCCGTTACAGACCCGCTCATGAGCCAAGCTGCGAGCCCTGATATCTCAGTCGTCGTCCCCGTCCATGACGAGGCCGGTGCCGCCGGTGCCCTGGCGCGCGAGATCGCCGCCGCCTTCGCCGGCCGGGCCTATGAAATGATCTTCGTCGACGACGCCAGCCGGGACACCACCCTGGCCGAACTGCGCGCCCTTCAGGCCGAGCTGCCGACCCTTAGAGTGCTCAGTCACGGATCGAATGCCGGTCAGAGCCGGGCGGTCCGCACCGGCGTCCTGGCCGCGCGCGGGGCCCTGATCCTGACGCTGGACGGCGACGGCCAGAATCCGCCCGCCGACGGTCCTGCCCTGATCGACCTGTTGTCGGCCTCGCCTTCGACGGTCGGAATGGTCGGGGGGCGGCGGGCCAGCCGGATGGATTCCGAGGCCAAGCGCTGGGCCTCGCGCTGGGCCAACCGCATTCGCCGCCGCCTGCTGGGCGATGACGCAGACGATACCGGTTGCGGGCTGAAGGCCTTCCGCCGCGACGTCTTCCTGCGCCTGCCCTATTTCGATCACCTGCACCGCTATCTGCCGGCGCTGATGATCCGCGAGGGGTATCAGAATCTCTATGTCGACGTCGGCCACCGGCACCGCGAGACGGGCCGGTCGAAATATACCAACTGGGGCCGCCTGCGCGCCTCCATCTCCGACCTCTTGGGCGTGATGTGGCTGAAGTCCCGCTCGCGACGCCCCGGCGCAATCTCTGAATTCTAAAGGGGGGCGCTACGCTCGGCTCGCGGAGCCTCGCTGCTTGAGCGCAGGAAGGGGCGCTACGGGGGGCATCAGCGCTCAAGTCGCGAGGCTCCACAAGCCGCCCGCAAACGCAGTACTCGTCTCCGCGCTCAAGTAGCGAGCGACCGCGTCGCGAGCGTAGCGCCCCCACTTAGGCTTAATGCCGGAAGACCCGCACGCCGGTGAAGGCCATGGCCAGACCCGCCTCGTCGGCGGCGGCGATGACCTCGGCGTCACGCATCGAGCCACCGGGCTGGATCACGGCGGTGGCTCCGGCGGCCGCGGCCTCGATCAGGCCGTCGGCGAAGGGGAAGAAGGCCTCGGAGGCACAGGCCGACCCCTGCGCCAGGGAGTGGGTCAGGCCTTTCGCCTCACCGGCCTCCCGGGCGCGGATGGCGGCGATCCGGGCACTGTCGCGACGGTTCATCTGGCCCGCGCCGATCCCGGCGGTCTGTCCGTCCTTGGCATAGACGATGGCGTTGGACTTGACGTGTTTGGCTACGGTGAAGGCGAACAGCATATCCTCGATCTCCTGCGGCGTCGGCTGGCGGCGGGTGACGATCTTCAGGTCCGCCACCGTGATCCGGCTGCGATCGCGCCCCTGCACCAGGAAGCCGCCGGCCACCGAGCGGAACACCTCGCCCGCCGCCAGAGGATCGGGCAGGCCATCGGTGATCAGCAGTCGCAGGTTCTTCTTGGCGGCAAAGACCTGGCGCGCTTCGTCGTCCGCTCCCGGCGCGATGACCACCTCGGTGAAGATGTCGGTGATGGCTCGGGCGTCGTCGCCGTTCAGCGGCCGGTTGACCGCGATGACCCCGCCGAAGGCCGAAACGGCATCGCATTCCAGGGCCCTGGCATAGGCTTTGGACAGGTCCGCGCCCACGGCCACCCCGCAGGGGTTGGCGTGTTTGACGATGACGCAGGCCGGGGCCTCGAACTCGGCCACCAGTTCATAGGCGGCGTCGGCATCGGCGATGTTGTTGTAGCCCAGTTCCTTGCCCTGAACCTGTTGGGCATGGGCGACGCCGGGCCGCGCCTCTCCGGTGCGATAGAAGGCCCCGGTCTGATGCGGATTCTCGCCATAGCGCAGGGTCTGGGCAAGGGAGCCGGCAATGGACCGGCGGGCCGGGGCCGCGTCTTCGACCTGACCGGCGAACCAGCCAGACACGGCGGCGTCATAGGCGGCGGTCCGAGCAAAGGCACGGGCGGCCAGCCGCTTTCGCAGCGCCAGGGAGGTCGTGCCCTCGGCCTTCAACGCCTCGACGATCCAGCCGATCGATTCGCCGTCGACGGCAACGGCGACATAGCCGTGGTTCTTGGACCCCGACCGGATCATGGCCGGCCCGCCGATGTCGATGTTCTCGATGACGGCATCGAAGCCGGCTCCCGAGGCGACAGTGGATTCGAACGGATAGAGGTCGATCCAGACGATATCGATCGGGCCGATTCCATGTTCGTCCATCGCCGCCTTGTGATCGGCGGCGTCACGCACGCCCAGCAGTCCGCCGTGGACCACCGGGTGCAGGGTCTTGACCCGGCCGTCCATCATTTCCGGAAAGCCCGTCAGATCGGCCACGTCCCGGACAGGCAGGCCGAAGCCGGCAATGGCCGCACCGGTGCCGCCGGTCGAGACCAGTTCGACGCCCAGATCGTGCAGTGTACGGGCGACATCTTCCAGACCGGTCTTGTCCGACAGCGAGATCAGGGCGCGGACAGGGCGGACGGCGTCGGGCGCGGGCGGAAAGTCGGGGGCGGCAGGCATGGTGGGAGGCTTCCAGATGGCGCGGAGGGCGGGCGCGCGCCTCCTAGCACCCCAGCGGTCGCCTGCCACCCCCGAAGACGAGTCCATGCCGGGGCGATGCACCATTGACGCGACACCGCGCCACACCGACAAGTCGAAGCATGAAGGACGCCATCGCCATCCCCACCTCGACCGTCTCGCGCAACGCCCTTGTGCTGCTGGCCTGCGTGGCGGGCGGGGCGGCCCTGTTCTGGCTGCGGGGCATTCTGACGCCCCTGGCCATGGCCCTTTTCCTGCTGATCATGATCGACGGGGTGAAACGCTCGATCGAGGAGCGGCTGAAGCTGCCCTCTCGCATCGCGGGTATCGCGGCTCTGGTCGGCGTGGTCCTGGCCTTCTTCGGGGCCATCGCGATCATCACCAACGGGGCCCTGGGCTTCTTCGGCGAGGCGTCGGGCGTGTCCGCCAGCATCGGCCCCCGGATCGATCGGATCATCCAGGATGTCGCCGCCCTGTTCGGGATGCAGGAGCAAGCCCCGACGGCCACCGACCTGATCGCCCAACTGGATATCCGCCCCTATCTGGCTCAGGCCGCGACCCAGGTGCAGAGCGTTCTGGGCGGGGCCTTCTTCGTCCTGGTCTATCTGGGCTTTCTGCTGGCGGCTCAGTCCGGGTTCCGGCGCAAGATCGTGGCCATGTTCCCCCGCCGGGTCGCCCGCGACGAGGCCGTGGAGGTGTTCCGCCGCGTCCGTTCGGGGGTCGAGGGTTATCTGTGGGTCCAGACCGTGACCGGCATCATGATCTGCGCCGCCGCCTGGGCCCTGATGAGGGCCGTCGGGCTCCAGAACGCGGAGTTCTGGACCTTCGTCATCTTCATCGTCGGCTTCATTCCGGTGCTGGGCGGGGCGGTCGCGGGTCTTGCCCCGCCGCTGTTTGCCCTGGTCCAGTTCGAAAGCTATTGGCCGGCGCTCATTCTGCTGGGCGGGCTTCAGGCGATCCTGTTCATCGTCGGCAACTTCATCCAGCCCCGGATGCAGGGCGAGAACCAGAACATCGACCCGGTTGTGGTGCTGCTGTCGCTGGCGCTTTGGGGGCAGCTATGGGGGGTCGTCGGGATGTTTCTGTCGACGCCGCTGGCCGTCATGGCCATGGCCATACTGGCCGAGTTCAAGGGCAGCCGCTGGATGGCCATCCTGATGTCCGGAGACGGCGAACCCTATGCCGATGAGCCGGCCGCCGCATCGGGCTCGCCCCGGAAGCCCCGCGTCAAGGCGCCGCAGTCAAAGACGACCAAGGACGACGAGCCGGCCTCTTGAACCGTCGCGCGATTGACCCATTTCCATCCTGTCGGCGCGGCACCCTCCCCTCCTGGTCGCGACGACACGAGGTCGATGCACCCCCCCCTCCCGTATCGACCCAGGCAGGCCGCCGGATGAGAATCCGGCGGCCTTGTCCTTTTCGGGGGTAATTTTCCAGGCCGTTGGAGCGCCTCAGTGCGCCTCGGGCGGACGGGCGGCGGGGTTCAGGTATTCGTTCTCTGGATGCGGATGCGCCGACAGGACGAAGCGACGATCGCAATAGCCGCACTCCACGTGATCATCCTCTCCCATGTCCAGATAGACCAGAGGATGGCCCAATGTGGCCCCCAGGCTGCGACTGCCTCCGTCGCAGGCCACGCGCTTGGACAAGACGATCACGTCTTCGGGCGGATGAACCAGGGTGTCGGGATGGCGGGGCGGCATGGCGGATCCTGATGCTTGGCCTATCGCGCTTGACACCCCTCCGGGCCGCGCGGTTCGGACCGATGCCGCGTTCCTAATGCCTTGCCCGCCACTTGGAAAGCAGCCTCAGGCCTCGGGGGTCGCTGTCGCTTTGCGGCGGAAAACCCGATCGAACATGGCCTTGCGTTTCTTGAACAGCGACAAGCCCAGGCAGCCGGCCCCGACCCACAAACCGATCTCGCCGACCACGGCCGATATCCCGGCCAGGATCACCGTCTGGGTCACGTCCATATGCCCCATCTTGCCCAGGACGATGAAGGCGGCCATGCCCGCATAGCCGATGACACAGACCGCCATGGCGCTCCAGCCAATGATCCTGATCCGGCTCATATCCCATCTCCGTCAAGGGTGATTGTCACTATGACAAGGACGCTAGACATATCTGATGGCCTAGTCAAGCGTCATTGACACGTTGCGACCCATGCCTTGGCGAAAGGCGTCGGCCACCCTACCTAGGCGCACCGCTCCTCGCCGGACCCCCCATGACCCAGACCGATGCCCTGCCCGATCATGCGATTGCGATCCGGGCGCTCCGCAAGACCTATGCCGGGTCCAAGAAGGCCGCGCCCAAGACGGCGCTGGACGGGGTCGACCTGACCATCTCACGCGGATCGATCTTCGGCCTGTTGGGGCCGAACGGGGCGGGCAAGTCGACCCTGATCAACATCCTGGCGGGGGTGGTCAACAAGTCCGAGGGCGAAGTCCTGATCTGGGGACGCGACATCGACAAGCGGCCCCGCGACGCGCGCGCGGCCCTGGGCGTGGTGCCTCAGGAGATCACAGCCGACGTCTTCTTCACCCCGCGAGAGGCGCTGGAGGTCCAGGCCGGATTCTATGGCGTGCCGGCGAACGAGCGGCGCTCGGACGAACTGTTGGCCGCCGTCGGCCTGTCTGACAAGGCGGATGCCTATGTCCGGGCCCTGTCGGGCGGAATGAAGCGACGACTGATGGTGGCCAAGGCCCTGGTCCACAATCCGCCGATCCTGATCCTGGACGAGCCGACGGCCGGGGTGGACGTGGAGCTGCGGCGGCAGCTTTGGGCCTATGTCCGGCGGATCAATGCCCTGGGTGTGACCATCCTGCTGACCACCCACTATCTGGAAGAGGCGCAGGAACTCTGCGACACCATCGCCATCATGAATCGCGGACGGGTCGTGGCGTGTGAACCGACGCCCCAACTGTTGCGCCGCCTGGACACGCGCAATGTCGTCGTGACGCCCGAACATCCGCTGGACGGCCTGCCGGCCCTGAACGGCTTCGAAGCGGTGGCGCGCCCGAACGGGGCCTTTGCCGTCACCTATCGCAAGGGGCAGGCGTCGGTGGAACAGGTTCTGGCCGCCGTCCGCGCCGCGGGCGTGACCATCGCCGACATCACCACCGAGGACCCGGATCTGGAAGACGTCTTCCTGGCCCTGACCTATGGCGACGCGGACCAGTTGGATCCGACCCGCGACTAGATCGGGCTTCGATCCACGACCGATTTGGTCGTCAGACCGGCAGGGCCCCGCGCTTGACCACCGTTCGCATGGCCACGCTGGAGGAGACGCGGGTGACGCCGGGTATGCGGGTCAGCTCGCGCGAGTGGACCCTTTCCAGGTCGTCGACATCACGCAGGACCAGCCGCAGCAGATAGTCCGAGCCCCCGGTCATCAGATAGCATTCCACGACCTCGGGCACCGTGGCGATGGCGGTCTCGAAGGCGGTCAGGGCGCTTTCGGCCTGGGACGACAGAGTGACGGTGACGAAGACGCTGATGGGCAGGCCCACGGCACGCTCGTTGATGATCGCGGCATAGCGGCTGATGACGCCAGCCGCCTCCAGCGCGCGCAGCCGACGCAGGCAGGCGCTTTCCGACAGGTTCACCAACCGGGCCAGGTCGGTGTTGGTCATGCGGCCGTCCGCATGAAGGCCCCGCAACATCTTTCTGTCGGTGGCATCCAAGGCGACGGCAGAAACGGTCTTCATCCGGGCATTCCTTGCGGCTTTCTGCGAGTTTACGCCGTTCAGTTGTCGAAATGAACAGGATGCTGCGCTTAGCGCGGCGCTAGATTGCGCTCAAACGGTGCCCGCCCAGACTGGCGGAGCGCCCCAAAGGGAGAGAATGAAATGCGTGTCGGTGTGCCCAGGGAAATCAAGAAGAACGAACACCGGGTCGGTCTGACCCCCACGGCCGTGCGCGAATACGTCGCCCATGGTCATACGGTCGCGATCCAGACCGGAGCGGGCCTGGGTGCCGGCTTCACCGACGACGATTATGTGCGCGCCGGTGCCGCCATCGTAGCCGATGCCGCGACCGTCTTTGCCGATAGCGACATGATCGTGAAGGTGAAGGAGCCCCAGAAGGTCGAGTGGGAGATGCTGCGCGAGGACCAGATCCTCTACACCTATCTGCATCTGGCCCCCGACCCCGAGCAGACGCACGGCCTGATCGCGTCGAAATGCGCGGCCATCGCCTATGAGACCGTGACCGACGCGCGGGGCGGCCTGCCGCTGCTGGCACCGATGTCCGAGGTGGCGGGCCGGATCGCGGTCTTCTCCGCCGCCGAGACTTTGTTGAAGCACAATGGCGGCATGGGCCTGTTGTTCTGCGGCGTGCCGGGCGTGGCCCCGGCACGGGTGCTGGTGCTGGGCGGCGGCGTCGTTGGACTGAACGCCGCCCGCATGGCGATGGGACTGGGGGCCGAGGTCGTGGTGCTGGAACGCTCGATCCCGCGCATGGCCTATATCGACGAGGTGACGGGCGGGCGGGTCATCACCCGCTATTCCTCCATCGGCGCGATCGAGGAAGAGATCGTCAAGGCGGATGTGGTGATCGGCGCCGTCCTGGTGCCGGGAGCCGAGGCGCCCAAGCTGGTCAAGAAGGCGCATTTGAAGCTGATGAAGCCGGGCTCGGTGCTTGTCGACGTGGCCATCGACCAGGGTGGCTGTTTCGAGACCAGCCACGCCACGACGCACGAAGACCCGACCTATACCGTCGACGGCGTCGTCCACTATTGCGTGGCCAATATGCCGGGCGCCGCGCCGCGGACCAGTTCCGAAGCCCTGAACAACGCCACCCTGCCGTTCGGGCTGGCCTTGGCCGATCACGGCCTGGAGGCCCTGAAGAAGGATCCCCACCTGGCTCGCGGCCTGAACGTGCTGAAGGGCCAGATCACATATCCGGCGGTGGCCCAGGCCCTGGGCCTGGATTGGTCCGATCCCTTCGGCGTCTGGGCCAAGGGGTAAGGCAACACCCATCCGCCGCAGACCCGATCGTCTCTGGAGCACTTCAACAAGTTTGCAATTCAAACTAGTCTGTGCGACACGGTTCCTTATCAGAGGGGGACCCCATGTCATCTACCGACCCGACCGACCGCCTGCACGGACTTGATGCCCTGAGGGGCGGCGCCTTGCTGCTGGGCATCGTCCTGCACGCCAGCCTGGCCTATACGCCCATGCCTATGTGGATCGTGGCCGAGGATGGCTCGCCCGTCGCCAGCACGCTGTTCTTCGCCATCCACCTGTTCCGCATGACGGCCTTCTTCATCATCGCCGGGCTGTTCGCCCACATGATGCTGGCCCGACGCGGATGGATCGGATTCGTTCGCAACCGGCTGGCGCGGATCGCCGGGCCACTGGGCATCCTGTGGACGCCGGTGTTCGCCGCCTTCCTGATCGCCCTGTTGTGGAAGGTGGCCATCGACAACGGTGGCAGCCTGCCGACCGAGGGGCCGCCGCAACCGCCGATGACGGTGTTCAACTTTCCCCTGCTGCACCTGTGGTTCCTGTGGGTGCTGCTGATCTTCTATGCCGTGGTGCTGGTCCTGAGGGTTCCGTTCGCGGCGCTGGACCGGTCGGGCGGCTGGGGCCGGATGGTCGATCGCCTGACGGGTGCCGCCACGGGTCCCTGGTCGCCGCTGGTGCTGGGCGCGCCCCTGGCCGTGGCCATGGCCACGACGCCCAGCTGGATTCCAATTGTCGGCATTCCGACGCCCGACACCGGCCTGGTGCCCAATGCCATCGCCCTGACCGGGTTTGGCACGGCCTTCCTTTTCGGCTTTTTGCTGGATCGTCGCCGCGACCTGCTGGTCCGGATCGAGCGACTGTGGCCGGTCTTTCTTGTCATGGCGCTGGGCACGGGCACCGGAGCTCTCGTGCTGGGCGGCGGGGCCATGCCGCAACTGGCCCCAGTGGCCGATCCCGTCGCGCGGGCCGGGGCCGCGGCCGTCTATGGCTTTGCCGTCTTCGCCAGTGCCCTGGCCGCCATGGCCCTGTGCCTGAGGTTCCTGTCGGGATACAGCGCGGTCCGGCGCTATCTCGCCGATGCCTCCTACTGGATCTACATCGTACATATGCCCATCGTGCTGGCGGCCCAGGTCGTGATGTTCCAGGTCGAGGCGGCATGGTGGGTCAAGTTCGGCGTGGTGATCGTCGGCACCTTCGCGATCAGCCTGGCCAGCTATGAACTACTGGTGCGACACACCTTCATCGGGCGCTGGCTGAACGGACGGCGCATCCCCTGGCGTAAGGCCAGGACCGGAGCCGACGCCATTCCCGCCGAATAGTCACGCCGCCGAATAGCTTGCCAATACGGACCGGCTCGTCCACGCCAGGGCGAGCCGGACGCCCCATGAGAGTCGCCATGACCGCCAAGACCCGCAGCAATCCCGAGGCCGACCTGGCCTTCCTTCGTGCCATCGTCGAGGGCGGCAACAACAGCGGCAAAGCCATGCTCACCATGGGGGTCGCCTATATGGCCGGGGGGCTGCTGTACGGTCTGCAGTGCCTCTTCCACCTGGGCCAGATCTGGGGCGTGATCCGGTGGCCGGCCCTGCCGACGCTGGCGTTCGTTGCCTTCATCACCCTTGCCTTCACCGCCGTCATGGTCTGGGCCGTGCGCGAGGACCGCAAACAGGGGGTCTCGGCCGGGCCGGTGGTCACGCGGACCATGAATGCGGCCTTCACCGGCACAGGCATGGTCAATCTGGCCGTCATCATCATCTTCGGCGTCGGGTCCAGCCGGGACCAGGATTTTGCCGTCTGGTTGTATTATCCGGCCATCGTCTTCGCCATGCAGGCGGCGGCCTGGTATGTGGCCTGGTCGCTGAAGAAGCGCCCGTGGATGCTGGCCACCTCGGCGGGGGGATGGGCAACGGCGGTGGCGCTGGGCCTGCTGGTTCGCCAGCCGGACATCTATATGTATGTCTGCACCGCCGCCCTGTTCCTGCTGTTCGCCCTGCCGGGCTGGGTGATGGTGCGCGGGGCCCTGCGCGCAAGGGCCCTGGACCTGAAGGTCGCGGACTGACCATGGGGCTGGGCGATCTGGGCAAGATCGACGAGGTGATCCACGGCCGGTTGCGGCTGGGGATCATGATCTATCTCGCCGATGTGGAGACCGCCGAGTTCACCGAGCTGAAGGCGGCGCTGGAGACCAGCCAGGGCAATCTGTCGGTCCATCTGAAGAAGCTGACCGAGGCCGGATACGTCACCATCGACAAGAGTTTCCGCAACAACAAGCCCCTGACCCGGGCCTCGATCACGCCGGCGGGCCGCAGGGCATTCGCCGCCTATCTGGAAGCCCTGGGCGGGCTGATCGGAGGGCGGGGATGAGCCACC
>Ga0075012_10000893_pt1 | contig 31300 bp, 29 predicted proteins | sample All_14_2_FD_71474 | JGI IMG/M metagenome (GOLD analysis project Ga0075012, IMG submission 71474) | Freshwater microbial communities in response to fracking from Pennsylvania, USA - Allegheny Zone_MetaG_DW_15 | ecosystem: Environmental > Aquatic > Deep subsurface > Groundwater > Drilled...
GTTTTGAGGATGGCAAGATTTTGTGCAAGGTCGCGGAACCGATTGATCGGGCGGCGCTCGACCAACTTAGTAAGACGGTGGGATTTGGGGTGATTATTGAACCGACGCCGATTGACGAGGTAGTTGTAGGGTTGCGGGTTGCCTATGCAGAGTTTCAGGATTTCAATGCACGGTTTGCGGTGATGTCAGGGGCTCAAAACCGATCGGGATTGGTTGAAAAAATTAGTAATATGTGGAAGAAGCCTGCATAGGGATGAAGACTTTAGCGGTTACGAGTGGCAAAGGTGGCGTGGGCAAAACGGCGCTTGCTTGCAGTCTGGCGACGATTATTGCGCGAGACGGGAAAAAGGTTCTGCTCGTTGATGCGAACTTTGGTCTGCCCAACGTTGATTTGTATTGTGGGCTTGAAATGGGCTGTACTTTGGGTCATGTTGTGCGGGATGGCCGCGATATGCGCGATGCGATTATGGCAACTGATGAGGGCGTGGATGTTCTTTCGGGAGGAAGTGGATGGAAGGAACTATCGCTTCTTGATTCGGCAGGGGTTGCGGGATTAGTCCAGTCGATTGTGGGGTTTGCGGGCGACTATGATCATGTGATTTTTGATTGTCCTTCCGGATTTGGTGATCGGGTGAATCCGATTTTGGAATTGAGCGACGGCATGATGCTGGTGACTTTGAGCGATGCGGCGAGTTTGATGAATTCTTATGCGATGCTTAAGAATAGCTGGGAGTTGAAATCGGACATCAAGGCGGGGATCGTGGTGAATCGGGTTGCGGGTAGTGCATTGGGTAAGCAAGTTGCGACAGAAGTTCAGGGGATTGTTGGACAGTTTTTGAGCCGTGAATTGCAGTATTGGGGTGCGGTAAGGGAAGATGCTCACGTAGGAAAAGCGTGTGCGGAGCGACGCCCATTTGCCGAGAAGTATCCGGTTGCGGGGGCAAGCCAAGATATGATTGATGCGGCGAACTGTGTTATGGGCGGGGAAGTTGATGAGACAGTTGAAGTCTCGTTTCTTGGTCGATTGAAAAGTAAGTTTGGCAAGGGCGATGCGGGTGCCGTTGAGCACGCAGATGCCGCTTAGTTTTGGTTTGTGATTTCGGTTCTTGGAATAACGCCGAGGGTATTTAGGGCGCCCACGATTTGACCGGTTCGGTTCATGATGGGGCTGGCAAACCATTTGATCTTGCGGGGTTCGCCTTTGACGTTGAGTTCGATCTCGATGGGGGCGGGGGTGAGTCCGAGGAAGACCATGTAGATCATTCCTTCGGCGTCGTTGCGGAAAATGCCGGATCCGAGGATGTCGGAAATTGGTCGATCAACGGCTTCGTGCTCTTTGAGGAAGAAAAATTCTTCGCTTGATCGGTTCCATTCGATGATGTTGCCTTGATCGTTGACGGTGAAACAGGGGAGAGGTAGTTCGTAGAATGTGGTGCGAAATCTTTCGAGAGTTGCCGACTGGATCGATTGGGTTTGGTGAAGCTCGACGCGGAGAGCGGCGTTTTCGGCTTGGGCTTCATCGAGTTGTCGCTGGAGGTTTTCGAGTTCGGAAATGGGAGCGGTGGTGGGAGGTCGCTTTGCGCTATTCCGCCCGAAGAACGGGATCGCAACGCCCGACATTGTCAGGAGGGTTGCGAATGAGATAGCGATCTCATTGGGGGTGGGCAGCTCGACCATTTCTTGAATCCTAGTAGGATTATCGGTGCGAAGATTTGACTCTAATAGGTTATTGTCGTGAAAATAGTTGCGGTGGGAATCGCAATATTTCGACCGAGAATTGAATTATGCGGCCCAGCCGCTTGGCGGGGATGTCAGCAATTGATGCTGATGACCCTGTAAACTGCGCCTTGTGGAGATCAACGTGGATCAATACCGACATTTAGACTTCTTGCGGGTTACGGAATCTGCAGCTCTTGCCGCCTCGAAATGGGTGGGTAAAGGGATGCGCGACGAAGCAGACCTGGCGGCTTGTGAGGCGATGCGTGGCGAGCTGAACAGCATGGAGATGGACGCCACCATTGTTATTGGCGAGGGTGAGCGCGATGAAGCTCCCATGCTTTATATTGGGGAGAAATTGGGTCGGCCCGGGGGGCCGGAAATCCAGATTGCGGTTGATCCGCTTGAAGGGACTAATCTTTGTGCGAATGGCACTCCGAACGCGATTGCGGTTTTGGCGGCGGCGGTTGAGGGCGATGGTTTTTTGATGCATGCGCCCGACTGTTATATGGAGAAGTTAGTTGTTGGGCCGGAGTGTGCGGGGGTTGTTGATATTACGGTTCCGCCACGAATTAACGTTCGGATGATGGCGAAGGCATTGGGCAAAGACATTGACGAATGCATTATTGGGATTCTTGATCGGCCGCGACATGAGGCTTTGATTCAGGAGTTGCGGGATGCGGGTTGTCGGGTGCATTTGGTTCCGGATGGTGACCTTTCGGTCGCGATTGCGGCACTTGACCCGGATAGCGGCGTTGATGGTTTGATGGGAATTGGGGGTGCGCCCGAGGGAGTTATTACGGCGGCGGCAGTTTTGTGTACGGGCGGGGAGATGCAGGCGCGGCTGAAGTTCACGATTGATGGTCAGCGAGAGCGGGCCGAGAAGATGGTTGAGGGGGATGTTGACCGAGTGTTTACGACCGAGGATTTGGCGCGAGGGAATGTTACTTTTGCGGCGACGGGGATCACGGCGGGCGACTTGCTGAAGGGCGTTCGATTCCGGTATGGGTGCGCATATACGGAGTCGATTGTGATGCGCAGTTTTAATCGGACGATTCGCCGGATTGAGACGACGCATCGGTTGGGCATTGGGGTTGCGGATCGCCGGAAATAGAAATTATGTGAAACGGTCTTCAGGTTGTGAAAAATACCTGGAGACTGTCACGTTATAGTTCGTGTAGACTTGGGTTATCTGTCGCAAGAAAGTGTTTTTGCGCGATGTTGTTCGGAGAAGTAAATGAAGAAAGAATTGATTTTTGCTGTCGGTTTGCTGGCAGCATTTCCCGCCGTTAGTTCGGCGATTGTGTGGCGCAACGATATTTCTGAAGCCACGGTTTTGAATTACGGTGCAGGGTCGCGTTTCCAAGGTGTTGGCTCGGTCAACGTTGGCGGTGGTTTTGGTACGGGAACTTTCCTTGGGATTGGGACGGGCGGACAGGCTTGGGGAATTTCAGCGAAGCACGTTATCACGACGGGCAATACCGGGACTTTCACTTTTGAAGATGGCGGTAACTATACGATTTCGCAGGCAATTGGTTTTGCGGGCGTTGATGTTTCGGTTTTCAAGATTAACGGTTGGAATCGTAACGTTTTTACTCCGACTTTGAATACGACAGGCGTTTACACGATTGGTACGCAGTTTGATTCGGCGGGGTATGGCGGTCATGGCGCTGAGGGCTCGCTCGGGGGTGGTTATGGCTTTGACAATAAACGCCGCGGGATGCAAACGGTATTGCACGGGACGCGAACGGCAAGTTTTGCGGGTGAGTCGCAGTTCCAGATTTTGGACTTATTCAACTCACCAACGAACGGAGCTCGTCCGGTTGAAGGATTTGGGGCACCGGGGGATAGTGGTTCGATGCTGCTTGACAATAACGGAGCCATTTATGGAGTGCTTTCGGGTGGTCAGTTTGAGCAGTACGGGGCTTTGAACTGGTATGCGGCGATTACGCCGACATTGGCGGCGAACATTTATAGCACGACGGGAATCAATCCGGTTCCGGAGCCGATGTCGATGCTGGCTCTGGCGGGATTGGCGGGGGTTATTGCTCGTCGACGAAAGAAGAGCTAACCGGCTTTTGGGTTAGAAAGTGGGGTCAGGCAAATATTGCCTGACCCCACTTTTTTTATACAGAGGTTGGAGTTTTTGTTCCGAGGAGGTCGCTGACGCGGACTTCTTCATCGTATCCAGATTCGCCGTGGTAGGCGAGGTCGAGCCCGAGTGATTCATCGGTTTCGTCGGCGCGGAGTCCGATGGTTTTTTCGATTGCTTTTCCGAGGAGCCAGGACGTGATGAAGGCGAATGCACCGACAGCGACGATGCTGATGAGTTGGTTGAGGACGATTGCGCCTCGGCCTGCATCGAGATTGACGAGGGGATTGATTTTGGGATCGGCGAAGACTCCTGTGAGGATTGCGCCGAGGATTCCGCCAACTCCGTGGATGCCGATGACATCGAGGGCGTCGTCGAGTTTGAGTTTGTGCTTGAGATTGATGCCGAAGCAGCATATTGTTCCGGCGGCGAGCCCGATGATGATGGCGGAGCCCACTCCGACGAAGCCGGCGGCGGGCGTGATGGCGACGAGTCCGGCGACTAGGCCGGAAGCGCATCCAATCGCGGTTGGTTTGCCGCCGGTGAGAGATTCGACGAGCATCCACGCGATCATCGCAGCGGCGGCGGCGAGATGAGTTGTGAGGAAGGCGTTGACGGCGATGGCATCCATGGCGAGGGCGGATCCGGCGTTGAATCCGAACCAACCGAACCAGAGCATCCCGGCTCCGAGCAGGGTGAGTGTGAGGTTATTGGGAGTGGTTTGTGACTCTTTGCGGGGGCCGAGGATGGTGAGGAGGGCGAGAGCGGTGATTCCGCTGGCGAGGTGGACGACAGTTCCACCGGCGAAATCGAGGGCACCGAGTTTGGCGAGCCAGCCGTTGGGGTTCCAGACCCAGCATGCAAGGGGGGCATAGATGAGAACTGACCAGAGAGCGGTGAAGAGAACAAATGAGCTGAATTTGATTCGCTCGGCGACGGCACCGCTGACGAGGGCGGGGGTGATGATGGCGAACTTCATTTGGAACAGCATGAATAGGGCGAGGGGGACGGTTTGTGTTCCGTAGGGGGTATCGAGGCTGAGATTTTGGCCGAGGAAGTAGGTGAAGTTGCCGATGAAGCCGTTGGTGGATTCGCCGAAGGAGAGGCTGAATCCGAGGAGAACCCAAGTGAGGGAGACGACACCCATACAGACAAAGCTGAGGATCATCGTGTTGAGGACGTTTTTCCTTTTGACCAAGCCGCCATAGAATATGGCGAGGGCGGGGGTCATGAGGAGGACTAGCGATGTGGCGACGATGAGCCAGGCGGAGTCGCTGCGGTTGATCGTTGATTCCGTGTCTTGAGCGAATGCCGCAATGGGCAATAGGAAGAGGGCGAGAATTGAGGTGAATTTGAGCAGTTTCATTCCAGTACCTGTGGGGTAATTGATGGAAAGCGGCGTTGGTTTTCCCTTTTATTTTTGGGGCAACTGTGCCTTAGCTCAAACGCGTCGTTGACGTTTGGCTGATGGTACAGGTTTTAGGGGCGGAATGTCAACCTGCTATTTACGGGAAGAACTAGCTAGAAGTTCTTCTATGCGTGCATGAAACCGGGAGAAGTTAGTGAGCCGACCATCTAAAACGATTTTCTTCCCTCGCGAGTCTTTGAACTCAATCGAGTCAGTTTTGTCTGCACTTTGGATCAGGTAACTCTGCCCTGAATCGGAGAAGGGCGCGGAAATCTTGATGTCGGTATCTGTAGTAATTTTGATTTGCTTGGAGCCGTAGCATGAAGAGACATTGAGAGTATTTCCGGTTAGAGTGACGACATAAGTGAGTAACAAGGCTGTGTACGCAATCGAGAGAAGAGGGATCAGTAGAAATGGAATCGAAATCGGATCAAAATTAGATAGCAAAGATATTCCGTTGATGCCGAAAATAACAGCAAAGAGCATTATTATGGCGGCGATGAAGTATCTCCCGGTGTATTGCCCTGTGATTGTTGAATTGTCCTCGTTCATATTCACACGGGCTTTTATAATTTGGAAAAGCTCGGCCGAGTTCTGAACGTAGGCCATGGGGATGCTTACTTTTTTACCGTTTTTGCCGACGATGGCGACTCCGGTCGCGTTACTGCTGAGCGTGTCATATCGTTCGATTTCGCTCCAGTTAAACTTCTTTTTTCCGAAAAGAGATTTATGGGTAAAGGCTTCGTCGGTTACCGTTATCGTAACGTACTGGGCTAAAAGCAGGGCCGACATTGATCCAGAAAACATGAGAAAGATAAAGAGAAACAAGACGCTCCCAAAGGAATCGGAAACGCCGGGTTGGTAGTCTTGGATACTAATTGTCACTGCTCCGCAGGACATGAGAAGAGCGAACACTATGAAGAACCCGAAGATGTATTTCGCACCTGGGGTTGGCGGGTACACCTTTTTACCTTTGAGGTTGGCGGGGAGGGGCGGGGTCGGCATTGCGTATTGTTCATACTTTACTCACTAGATGGAGTCGATGTTTTGATGCTGGATCGCCTGTAATAATATTCTGACTGGGTTTCGCTATGGCTCTCGACTATTTAAGTCATTCCGAAATGAGCATCGTGGTCTGGAATTGACCCGTCCATGCGATTGGAAACGATCTTGAATGGAAAGGATTTTTGTATCTGGCTACGAATCTAGAAATTCGAAATATATTTTTGAATTGCCTGAGATATAATTTGTTTGTTTCAGAAAATATTGAAAGATGGGTGTTTATCAGAAGATTCTGGGAGAAGACTTTGAGAAGCTGGGCGCGGCTTTGAGGTCTTTTCATGATGAGCCGAGGCGAGTGACGGGTCGGTTGACGGTTACGCATTCGGAGTTGTGGGTGCCGAAGTTTTTTGTTTGGTTGATGCGGTTGCCGAAGGCGGGGTTGGACTTGGAGACGACTCTGGAGGTTGCGGAGAGTTCGGAGTCGGAAAAGTGGGATCGCCAGATTGGGGCCGTGAAATTGGTGACGCGGCAGTATTCACGCGATGGGCGTTTGGTGGAGGCGGCAGGGCCGATTAATTTTGTTTTCGACTTGAAAGAAGAGGGAGGAGCGATGGTTTTTCATCATTATCGTTCGGAGCTTTTTGGGGTGCCGATGCCAAAGCGGATTGCGCCGATTATTGATGCGCGGGTTGACCCGGATGCGCGAGGTTGGGCGGTTTGTGTGAACATTCAGTGCCCGAGATACGGCACGATTTGCAAATATGAGGGAAGGATTAACACGGTATGAAGGTTGCGATTTGGATTTTGCTTGTGCAGGCGAGTTTGGGGGCGTTTGATACGCTTTACTATCATGAATATAAGCTGAAGCTGGCGCATGGCGACCACACGAAGATTGAGTTGCGGCTGCATGCGGTGCGGGATTTTGCTTATGCAATTATTATTGGGACGCTGGGTTATGTGACTTGGCAGGGGTGGTTGGCGTGGGTGCTTTTTGGGATTTTGGCGGCGGAGATTGTGATTACGCTTTGGGATTTTGTGGAGGAGGATAAGGTGAGGAAGTTGCCGGCGGGGGAGCGGTGTATGCATTCGATTATGGGGATTGTTTATGGGGCGTTTTTGGCGATGTTGTTTCCGGAGATGTGGAAGTGGAGTCAGCTTCCGGCGGGGTGGGGGGCGAGCTATCACGGAATTCCGGCGTGGCTTTTGCTTGGTTTGGCGATTGGGGTTTTTGTGAGCGGGGTTCGGGACTTGCTTGCGAGCTTTGGGGTGAGGGAGAAATCGAGCGAGTTACTTCACTAGCCTGAACTTGAAGATGAGTTCATCTTTGGGGGGAGTTGTGCCATCGTGGAGCCAGGCGTTGGTAGTGTTGCCGGTTCGTTTATAGGTGAGCCAGGTTTTACCAGCTTCATCCAAATGGTGGAAGGTTGCGGTGTTGGGGCCGACGGAAACGAGATTGAAGTCGGAGGTTTTGTCTTTTTCTTCGAAGGCGACAAAGTCGGGGTTGAAGTGTTTGACTTTGAGTTTGATGAACTCGCCTTCTTGGACCAGACGTTCGGATTCGCTGAAGACGAGTTTGCCATCTTGGTGCATGCGGAAGGAGGCGTGCATGATGCCATCTTTGGGGGCTGTCCAGATCTCTTGAACCCAAGCCGGGCCGCGGTTGCCTTCCCAGTGGCCGATCATGAAATCGAGTTGTTCGATTTTGGCTATCAGGGGTTCGGTGGGGGCTGGGGTTTGGATGATGGTTGCCGTGAGCAGGAGAGTGGTGATGATCATGGTTTTAGTTTGACGGTTACGTGGGTGGGAAGCGGACAATTTTGTGATTCTTTGGCAGAAAAGTGGATATAAGGAAGATATGGATGCAGTGATCACGAAGATTGTTGATGCGGAATTTGACCAACCGATTCCGCTTTTGGATCGGTGGAAAGTGACGGGGGAGCAGATGTTGGTTGCGCGGGTGGTTTTGCATCCGGGTTGTGTGGTGGCGGTTCACTGGCATGAGAGTGAGCAGATGGCGGTGATTTTGAGCGGGAAGGTGAAGTGGATTTTGGGTGAGGAAGGTCGAGAGGTCATTGTGGAAGGGGGGACGATTTTGCATTTGCCTTCGAACTATCCGCATGGGGTTGTGGCGATTGAGGAGACTCACATTGTTGACATCTTGAGCCCGGTTGGAGCGATGGGAGTGGATAGTCAAACGAGTTAGATCTTGTGGGAATTTGATCGTGAATTTTGGTAGGATTGCTTCGTGCCACTATTGAGTTCATTGTTGTTAGGGTCGGCCCTGATTGGTCAAGTTGTTGATACGGATCGGGATGGATTGCCGGATGAGTGGGAGATTAATGGGTTTGGTCCGATTGACCCGAAGAAGCACGGATGTAGCCCGAAGCGGTCGGATGTTTTTTTGATTTTTAAGCCACGAAATGGGGTGAAGCGGGCGGAATTGGATGCGACGATAACGCGGATTGTTAAATTTTATGGGGACTTGGATTATGTGAATGTTGATGGTTCGAAGGGGCTGCATGCGATTCCGATTGTATTGGAGCCGTTGACGAAAGAGCAGGATGGAGTTGGGTATCAGGAGCTTTATGAGACGGAGATGCCGAAGGAGTGGCGAGGGATTGGGCATGGGGTTTTGGTTGAGGTTTCGCAGGGGGGCGGGGGTCAGGCGAATCGGTCGGATTGGTGCGGCAGCAGTAATCGGTGGGAGACGATTGTGCATGAGTTGGGGCACCAGTTTGGGCTGGATCATGGACCAAAAGGTGGAGAAACGGGATCACCTTATCATACGAGTTTGATGAACTATGACTACTCTTATTCTTTTAACGGGAGTGCGGAATTGGTGCATATGAGCACGGGGAAATTTAAGGATTTGAAGATGAAGGAGACGGACTTGGATGAGAATTTGAATTATCCGAGTTCGGATTTGGAGTTTTTGACGAAGCGGCCCTATTATTTTAAGATTCAGGCGGATGGGGCGGCGAAGACGAAAGTGGATTGGAATCGGAATGGGATTTATGGGGAGAAAAATGTTCGGGCGGATGTGAATGATGGTTATGCGCTTGAGCTGAGGGGGAATTCGACGGAAGATTTGGCGGCGGGGTCACCGGTTTTGGTGGCGGTGGGTGATTTGTTGGGGGTGGTTACTCCGGTTTTGGAGAAGGAGGAGGAATATAAGGAGCAGATTTGGAATTTATCGGAGGATCGACCGGGGACGTTAAAGGTGGCGCTTTATCAGGATGGGAAAAAGAGTTCGGAGTTGGTGGTTCCGGTGGGTGATGCAGGGGCGGTTACGGGAGATGCGACGGCGGTTTCAGTTGAGGGCCGGATTTATGTGGCAGCGCGGGCTGTTGGTGGTTTTGGGCTTTATGAGTTTTTGGTGAAAGATGGGAAGCCTTTGCTCGTTGAGTGTCGACATGTGGAGTCTGATGCGGGGGAGATGACGGTTGTTTCGACTCCGCTTGGGGTGCAGGTTGTGCGGTGGAATTCGGCGACAGGGGCGGTTTATGTGAGTGATTGGCGCCGGAACCGGGAGCGGATTATTCCGGGGGTTACGAGCAATACGGGGGTGGGGGCAGCTTGGAATTCTAAGTGGAATTGCCTTGCGGTGACGGAGACGGTGAACCAGGGTAAGAAGCTGGGTCGGGTGCGGATTGCATTGGTGGGCGGATCGATGGAATCCGGTTATTCAGTTCGGGATCGGGTTTGGGTTGAGGGGGTTGGCGGGAACTTTGCGACGGCGGATCGGCCGGTTTTGCTTTTTGATGATAGTGCGGATCGGGGGCCGAACGGGGGATATTTGGTTTATGTTCGGGGATATGGCAAGCCGGAGACGAGTGTGGTGAGTTTTATCGGTCGGCAGATTGAGGATCCTTCGATGAATGATGGGTGGCGGGTGCGGATGGTGGGGAATGAGTGGGCGAACGGGATGAGTCTGCCGGGGGTTTGCTTTTATCAGGGGGACATTGCTTATGCTTATCGGCTGGGGTTTGGGGGCGGGATTCAGCGGATTGCTTTGAGCATGCGGGCATCGGGGATTGAGGATCGGTGGTTGACGGATTTTGACGAGGTGAAGTTTATTTTTGAGACTGGTTTGGCGGATTCGTTGATTCCGGTTCAGAAGGAGAACGGGATTAGGAAGTAGGGTCAATTTTGGGTAAGATTTTGGGGTTGGGCTCGGTTAGCTCAGTGGTAGAGCACTTCGTTCACACCGAAGGGGTCGTTGGTTCAAATCCAATACCGAGCACCATGAATTATTGATTTTTAAAGTGCAGGTTATCCGCCTAATGTGGGTTCTTGTGCTTGGAACCAGGTTAGGGCGGCGAGAAATTGATTGAGATCGTAGTCGGGCCAGTAATCATCCACGACGAAGAAATCTGAATAGACGGATTGAACGGGCAAGAATCCACTTAATCGGCGGCAGCCGCCCCATCGGACGACCATATCGATCCGGTTGACTTGGCGGGAAGCGAGGCCATCGATAACCTTTTTCTGGCCGGATTCAATTGCGGCTTTGAGATCCCATTCCCACCCGTAGTTGACCAGCATGTTGACTTTGAGTCCGCTGCCTTGGCGTTCGTTTACGAATGGCTTGAGTTCGACAGGAAACATGGGTGAAGTTGAATCCCCGACGACCAGTAGCGCGATTTCTTGATTGAAGGCGGCTTGGACGAACGCCACGCATGCGCCGGCGAAGGCGATCCTTTGCTCTTTTGGTCGCTTGGTGTTGTCTTGCGTAAATCCGTACACGGAAACTTCTTCTATTCCGAGGTTGGAGCAGTCGCGGAGCATTTGCAAGCCTTTTTCGACACCGGCCATGTAGCCTGCGGAGGCAGGCATTCCTTTATTCTTTGCCCATCGGCGGTTGCCATCGGGGATGAGGCCGACATGTCGCGGCAACCTTGTAAAAGGATTTTTGATTGCTTCAGCGGCTCTGGAGTCTATGGATGGGGTGGTTTGAACGGACACTTATGTTCCTTTCCTTGAGGAACTGCGCATTTTGATGTCGTTACATAGCCCGTTGGGTGACTTTAAGTAAATTGTAAAAGGGAATCGCATGAATATTGGGGAGTATCCCGATCTTTGATTTTTGGGACAAGTCGCGACTTTTACTGACATTGAAAATCGGTCTACAAAAGATTGGTCGCGGTTGGCATGGTTGAAAATTCTGGGAAGTGACTTGTCAGATTGGAGTTTAGGGCGAGCCGATAGTGTTTGAATGCGACTCAGTCAACTTCAAGAACAAAAAGCTCTTGGCTACGGCCAAGAGCTTTTATTGCGCGGAGTTTTAGTTGTCGTGAACTAATACTTGCCGTATCCAATTGAGATTTTTGTTTCTTCGTCTTTCTTTTTGATGATTGTGATGGCGAGCTTGCCTCCGTCATCGGCTTTGGTTTCACCGATCATGGTTTCGGTGTCTTTGCCGTTGAACCCGTTGAGTTTGAGCCCGTCGACTTTTGATTCATAGAACTCTTTGACTTGGGTTGGTGAATCAGGTGTATAGAAGACCGCCATGATTGACGACTCATTTGGAGTTTTGACAACCATGGTTTCTTCGTTATCTAGCACGGCACCAGGATAGAAGGGCATATGCAGATCTTTCTCGGTTACCTGGGGTGCCTCTTGGTTGGTGGTCGTCGAAGTGCTGGCTGGTTCGGCTATTGGCGAGTCAGTTGGCTTTTCGGCAGAACATCCGATGAGGATGATGAGAGCGAGGGATGAGAGTGCGATGAGGTTTTTCATGATTTGACGATCCTGTATTCGGGAGCGATGTTTGAGGTGACGTATTGGTATTTGCCGCTTCCTTTGTAGTCTTCTTTGATTTGGGTGCTGTATTCGATGAGGTGGTCGAAGCCTTCAAGTTTGAATTGCACGACGACGCTACATGTTCGATAGAGCGGTGTTCCGACGGCATTTTTGGTGATTTTCCAGCTTGCCGATTCGGTGTTGACTTTTGTGATCTTTCGATCTTTCCAAGCTCCACTTGCCCATCGTTGTTTGAGCGGTGCGACGATTGATGAAATTGTTGCGGTTGCGGATGGTTTTGTTTTTGGAGCCATCTCTTTTGCGACCGAAACGAGCTCGTCGCAGGCTTTTTCGAGTTCATCGACGGTTGTGCTTTCCATTGGAAGTTGAACGGCGGAGAACAGACCCGAGACTTTTTCGAATGTCTTTTTGCGAATGGGTTCGCGTTTGCCTAGGACGACATTGAGCCCTTCCTCGCTAAGTCCCCACCCATCAAAATCTCGCAGACTTTGTGTCATGGATTGAATGGTCATGATTTGCGGTCTTAGGATGCGCGAGAGTTCTCGTTTGAGCACTTTTTGGCTAATTTGGACTCGGGCCTGGCAGATTTCTTGCCAATTTTGGGGTCTTTGGATGATGTCATCCTCTCTTCCCCAGAAGCCATTGAGTCCACTGTACTTTTCACTGGTGATGATTTTTTCGATTTCTACGAGGTCGTTCATGAGGGAGGTGAATTCGGCGGCGGTTGTGGGCATAACGCGGTTTTGCGAGTACCACTTCTTTTCATCGAATTCGACGGCCCAACTTTCGAGACTATTGCGATAGGGCTGGATGGCATCCATGAGGCTGGGCCATAGATCAGTTGTTCGCTTCTTCTCCGCTTCGGTGATTTCTTGAGAGAAGGCGGCTGAGGAGCCGCCCACGAGTAGGGCCATGAAGATGGCTTTGGAAAGGGCCTTCATTTCGCCACCACCGTGATGTACATGGTTGCTTTGCCGCCGTTGGTTTTGTATTCTTTCTTTTCGCCGAGGAGCGAGAGTTCGTAGAGATTTAGATTTAGATTGACGTCATAAAGCATGTCGTCTTTGCTCATGGTGTCGCGGTCTTTGAGGTAACCGGTCAGTTTGAGGGATTCGGACTTAACAAGGAACGCGGGAAGAGTTCCATCTTTTGGTTCAACGCGTTCGTTTTTGACCTTTTTGTTGTTGTCGGCGTTGTCTCGTTTCAGCTCCCAGCGCTTGACATTGTTGAACTTGAGGATTCCGAAGACCTCGACGGTGTCGTCGTGAACGCCCGCTTTTTTAGCGACGGCAGTGGCGACTTCGGCGGGTTCATTGCCTTGAGGGTTATCGTCGGTGTCGGTCATTGTGAAGGTGATGATGACCTGGTAGCCTTTTTTAGCTTGGGCGGCTCGTTCGGTTGGGGTTAGTGATTTTGTTCCGGTGGATTTTGGGCGGTCGTTTCCGGTGGGTTTTTCTCCGGATCGATTTTGTTCAGTAGGTGAGCCCTTGCCGCCGCCAGTTGATGCGGGTCGTTCGCCGAGTTGACCTTTTTCGGTAGGCGATTTTCCTCCAGATCCTTGGATTCCGCCACCGGTTCCGGTTGATGCGGGTCGTGAGTTTGAGGCAGGGCGATTCGAATTGCCTTCAACTACTACTCCGAGAGATTCGGACGTGTCGGCGATCTTGTCGGCAATTGCGACTCCGTTTTTGACGATGCATTTGACCCAGAGGACGGGTTTGCCTTCGAGCTTTTTGCGTGCGACGGATTTCCCTTCGAGAATGAACTGGGTGTTTTCGTTGATGACGTAGTATTGATCACCGATGATGAGCGCTTTTGCGTAGAGCCCGCTGACTTGGCCGTTTCGTGATCCGTTGTGTTCGTTCACCCATTTGGTGTAACTTTCGGAATCCCAGATTTTGGTGACAGTGAGGATGCCGTTGACCTTTTGGGTTTGGATGTGGACTTGCTTGTTTAGTTCGTTTTGGGCGAACTTTGTGAGCGATCCCGTGGTTTGATCATTGTAGTATTTTGTGTTTGCGCTGATGACGATCGTGCGTTGCTGGTTGTCTGTGCCTTTAACAACGACGCTGGCGTTGTTACCGAAGTTGATGTTGACCAAGGTGACTTTTTCCAGCTTTGGGGCGGGGTTTGTGTTTTCTTGCGTGGCGAGGGTATTCGTCGTTATAAGGCTCCAGGGGGTTAAGTTCGCCTGGGCGACGGTTGCGGATGCAGCGACGAGTACGAGCCAGCATGCGGTGATTGATTTCAGTTTCATCGTTTTGTTCCTTTGAATTGGGTGCGAGAGTGATTCATCGCACGATTTAGGAGATGATAGAAATTGATCGTAAGGAGATCGTAAGGGGTGAAAAAAAGTCCTGGAAAGTTTAAAGAATTTTGGCTTCAGTGCCATTTTTGAATTCAAGAATTCCGTTTTGCAGGGCGGCTGCGGAAAATTCTGTGACTTCGGAAATTGTCATGTTTCGCCCTTTTCGCTCGAGGGCCAGTTGAAGTTCTTTTCCGAGAGCGCTTTCCGCTTCTGAGTAAGCGTTTTTGACTTGGGTGACTTCTTCGGGGGAGAGTTCAAGTCCGAGAATGTTTTCCCAGATGTTAATGGAATTGGCAAGGAGCGGAACTCCGATCATAAATTGATTCAACGAACAGAGGGCGAGTCCGAGATTCCAGAGTGGATAAAGCAGTCCTTGATAGTCTTGGTTTTTTCCGTACAACTCTATCGATTTTACAAGTGCGGAATTCCCTTCAGTCCAATTTTTATCCCGGTGATGGGTGACTCCTAAGAGGTTATAGCTTTTGGAAATGAGGCGGACATCTACTGTAAGGTGATTTTGATTGATGATTTCTTGAAAAAGCAGAATAGCAGTTTGATTCTCACCAATTTCGCTGGCTCGGAATGCGCGATCGTAGAGGATTGAAAGGAGGTCATGAATTCGGTTTGCTTTCCGAACATACTCCTCGGCTTTGTCGAAATGAGACACGGACTTGTCGGAAAAACCTCTTAACTGATAGGCAATGCCGATGGTGTGATGGCTTTTTCCGGCGATTCGGAATTCATTGATGCGCAAAGCGATGGGAATTGCTTGTTCGGCGTATTGTTCAATTTGATCCCATTTGCGGTAGTGGGCCAATAGATTTGCAATCGCGAACAAGTGAAATGCGCGAAGCTGGTCTCCGGTTGTTTCACTCTTGGGCAAGAGTTCGATAAGTTGCTCGTATCCTTTTGTGACTCCGTGATAGCAAGTCAGTATTTTTGACTGGAGCTGAGCAAGTTCGGAGGCGTCAGGTTCATCTTGGATTTGGCTGAGCCAGGAGATGACCTCGGATTCCCGGTTGAACATGCGCCAAATCCACTCGATGTTAAATAGGAGTTGGGCGACATCGTTGAATCGACGCTGGGAGAGGGCGAATGAGATCGCGGCCCGTAAATTGTCCCATTCGAGGTTCCAAAATTGGCTCCAGTCCCTTTCGCTCTCTATATTAAATTTTGGCTCGGGAAGACAGGAATAAGTCTTTGCAGAGAGTTCGATGAATGTTGACAGGAGATTCTGCTGAACTTCGGATTTGAGACTGCGGCTGTCGGGAAGATTGTTCGCGAATTGCCGCAGGCTTTCTAACATTGAGAATCGAATCGATTCATTTTCTGGATCACTCTTGAGTAGAGCGGCACGAGTTAGGTCGCTGAGTGTATCGAGGTGGTCACCTTGCGGAGCGACAGCATTGAGTAACTCTATGCTCCATCCTCCTCGGAATGCACTTAGCTGGATCAGGAGATCAATTTGATTTTGGGTGAGGAGTGATGTCGTAGTCGTGAAGGCATCGATTAGTGACCGTTGTCTTTCGGGAACATCTTTTCTTTTGGATACGAGTAGTGAGTTATCTTCATTTAGTTTGGCAAGCATTTGGGCTGGGGTCAAAACGTGTGACCACGCGGCACACAGCTCAAGAGCTAAGGGCATTCCGCCAAGTTTTTGAAGGAGAGTCGTGATGTGATCGCGGTTGTGATCGGTTATTTGAAAATCGGCACGTGACTTACGGGCGCGGTCGATGAATAGCCTTGCGGCAGGGGAATCGGCAATTTCAGCCAAGGTTTGTTGACTTGTCGGGATGGGAAGGGGAAAGAGGGGAAAATCTGCTTCGCCATCGTTATCGAGGGGGATACGCGAAGAAGCAAGGATTCTTATGGATGGGCAGGTTTCGAGAAAGCTGTTGAGGATTTGAGCAGTTTTGGGGCCAACTAATTGCTCGAGATTATCGAGGATGATGAGGTGTTCGTCGCCTTTGATGAGTTGGGCGAGAGTTTCGAGAGGAGTTAATTTGCTGGCGGGCGAGGTGCCGAGAGCGTTGAGGACGGTTGGGAGAAGTTGCTCGGGATCGTCGACTTCGGCGAGTGACACGAATGTGATGTTTGTGAAATCTGCATTTTCTGCAACGTTGAGCGAAAGTCGGGTTTTGCCGGTGCCGCCGATTCCGGTGATGGTGACGAGGCGACTGGTCTGAAGCCGTTCGAGAATTGTATTTGTTTCAGAATCTCGGCCGAAAAAATTTGTGACTCTTGTCGGAATATGTCTATTGAGGGAAGGTTTGGGGACGGATTGTTCGACAGTTGCTGTGGGAGGGAGGGGAAACTGGGGGATGAATCTTTGCTCATCGGTATTGGATTCGATCCATAGGCGGATATCGTCGAGCCATTCATCATAGATTCCGGGCAAAAACTCTTCTCGCGCGATTTGCTGAATTGCGGAATGGTTTTGGGATTGAAAAGCGGCGATGAACTCTTGATAGTCGCTGGATATTGAACCTGGCTGAAGAGCGATGGTGTCCCGATTCGCGATAAACACGGATTCGCGCTGCACTCCAGGGGGCTCAAGCAAACGGCGCAGTGATGCCAGGGTTTGTTTTAGCCGGTTGCGGGCGGTGGTGAGATCAGCTTCGGGCCAAAGTCGATCGGCAAGGGCTTCGCGGGATTGTCCTTTGGGGTGGATGATGAGATATGCGAGAAGAGCAATCGAACGTTTTGATTCGAACCGAGTGTGAGTTTCGCGACTGTTCGCGACCTTGAATGAACCAAAAAGTTGGGCGTGCCAGATCGCTGAACTGCGGGGAGTTAGCGGATCGGTCACGCGCTAAAGATTACCTTTGGAAACTAAGAGTTTGTTGAAGTGGGAACTTGAACAAACGAGTTCCCACTTTTGGTTAGAAGTATTACTTTTGGTTGAGCATGGTTTGGTAAGCAATACCGAACCGGTGGGTGCGGGGAGCGGAGTCGTTATTGGGGAAATAGACTCGGACATCGAGGGACCAGTTTTTGTCGAAGAAGTAGTCGATTCGACCGGATGTGCGTCCGCTGGGGCCGGTGATATGATCGGCGGTGAGGCGGAGGTCGTCGGAGAATTTTTGTCGGTAGCCGATGAAAGCTTGACCCTTTGACTTATCGATGAATCCGGCGTGGAGTTCGAAGTTGGTGAAATCTTTGGCAAAACCCAAATAGAGCTCGGGGTCGTCGAAGATATCTTGGGCGCCGATTCCGACTCTGATTTTTTGTTCTTCATCGATGAGGAAGGAGTATTTTGCGCCGAATCGGGAGTTACCGTCGAGGTCGTTGTCGAAAGCGAGTTCGATGTTTTTGGTGAGCCCGTAGAGAAGTTGGAGGTTTTTGACGTAGCGGCTATCGAGCTCGGAATCGAGGGAGGTTTGGCGAAATTGAATTTTTAGTTCGTTATGCTTTTGGGTTTTGACAGATGGGGCTCCGGCGAGTCCGGAATATTGCGGCATTGCGATTGCGGCGAGGGAAATGATTGCAACAGGTGCGAGAGTTCTTGCCAAGTTAGGTCGAAGCATGGGGGATTATAGAATATTAAGAGAACGTTAATGCTTGGTGTGGTGTCATTTGTTAAGGCTTTTGATTCTGTGAGCTTAAGGAGTAGTTAAGCCTTGCATTTGAACGACTTCGAAATTTGATCCGGCGATGGTTTTGAGGCCGTTGAGGTCGTTGTCATCCCAGCGGGAATCGGGGGCACCCGAGATGAACCAGTTGGAGCCGTTATCAGCGACGATCATGCCGTATTTTTTGAGGGCTCGGAGGATGACTTGGGTTTGAGGGCCAAAGCTGCTGATGTCGAACGACGCTTTGAGCCGGACGCGCATGCCCATGGGCGGGAGATTTGGGCTGGTGTTGTTAGAGGCCCAGTGTCGAGCGGGGGTCACATAGGCACGTCGAGATTGGGAGACGGTGAATCTGAGGGCGTGATTGATTTCTCCGGCGGCGACTTCGTCATAGCGTGCTAGACCGGGAAGAATCGGGAGTCCGGCGGCGTCGGCAGATGTCCATCCGGCGGGCCGAGTTGTGCCGGTTTGAAGATCGAAGATAGCGCCACTTCCGGCATGCCATGTGCCATCGGACTGCGGGTGGGCATCGAAGAGTTCGTACAGTTTTTTGTTGGTTGAATCGACAACGAGGACATGGCGGTCGCCGGTGGCGTTCGATCCGCCTTCGATCGGCGCGTTTGATGGGATTGGGTAGGGGCCAGGATCGCTTTCATCGGAGTAATCGAATGTGACGGCTTTGCGTTTTTGGGTTCCGGGAACGACGACGTAGGGGATTCCGAATGGGCCGCCGTTCCAATTTGCGCCGAAATCGGGGTGGAGATTGCGGGTGAGTCCGATGCTGGCGATGAGGTTGGCGCTGTTTGCATCGATTGGGGCGGTGTCAATGGGGGTGTTCCAGGCGTCGGTTGAGGGAAAAATTTGGATTGATTGCAGGCTTGCGTTGGGAGTGCCGGTGTCGGTTTCGCCACTGCCGAGGACTTGGCCACCACCGGATGAACCGCCGCACCCGATAATAGCAAGGGTGGTTGCGATGAGAACGGTGGCCTTCATTGATTTGTTCACCACTTTGAGGACGGTTGGGTTGGGCATACCTGTTCTTGATCTTTTCCTTGATATGGTGGGTTTTTTATCTGGTGAAGTTGGGAGTTTGTGGCGTTGTGTACTGGTATTTATACGGAAAATTTTCCATATATTGGCAAGTCTGCAGAATTGTAGCTAAACTGTTGGTGTTGCCTGGCGGCGTTTTTTGTGCCGGGCCACTACATTGGAGAACTTATGAGAACTTATGCATTGATGGCATTAACCGTTGTTGCTTGTGCTGCGCATGCTCAGATGGCGATTTCGATTGGCATTCGAGAGACCGGTACGACGGCAGGGATCGGGGCGAATGGCGGATCGGCGAACGGAATTGAGTTTGTGAACCTTGATGGTCAGACACTGAATTTTGATGGTACTTGGCAGACTTTCACGTTTAACTTTCAGAATGATCCGTTGACGGCATTTGCTGGTGCAACGGCGAACGGCTCCTATGACGGAACTCGCGGTGTTTTGGAACACATTCGGATTCGGAATACAGGCGGGATGACGGGCGTGCAAACGATCTGGCTTGATTCGATTACATGGACGAGTGCGGCGGGCGCGCCAACCAATTTTGGCGATTTTGAAGGCCATGCGAACAATACTGAGGTTATGTTCCAGGAGCCGAGTTTCTCGGGTTCAACCTCGGCGAACTTGTTGGCGGGATCGACGGCTGGCGTTGATAATACGGTTGCCAATACAGGAACGGGCTCATATAAGATGAGCTTTGCCTTTGTTGACAATTCAGCGACGCGATGGGTTCGGATGACGACATCGGGTACGGCGATTCAACCGAATCCGACGATTGATTGGTCGAATGGTTCGAGTTTGACGTTCCGGATGAAAGCGGGCGAAGCGGTTCCGGAACCGATGACGTTGCTTGCTCTTTCGGCGGGTGCGGCTTTGATCGCGCGGCGTAAGTTGCGAAAGTAAGGCTGGATTTGTGAGATAGGGCGGCTTTCTTGCCGCCCTATTATTTTTTTGTGGGAGTTTTGTTAGGCACCGGCTCCGTTTTCGACAAGGAGTTTGAATTGGCCTTTGACGAGGTTGAAGATGTGGGCGGATTGGCCCTCGTAATAATCGGCGGAGATGATGACTTCGTAGTTTCCATCGCCGGTTAGATCGGCAATTGATTTGAGATGGGTGATTTGGATGGGTTCTTGATCGGCTCCGGTCGGGGAATGGAAGAAAAAGATGGGTTCGGTGATGGCTTTTCCATTTTTGATATGGCGAAGTAGGGTGCAGCTGAGGTTGCCGGTTTTTCGGGGTTCAAACGAATATTGATCGCTGATTCCTTGATGTCCGGCTTGGATGAGGACTTCTTCTTTTCCATCGCCATCTAGATCGCAGCGAATGATGGTTGTTATCTCGATTTTGAAGTCGGGTTCTTTTTTGAGTTGGCTCCGGACAAAATCTTTGACGAGAACGTTGTAGTCGGTTTGTTCGGGATTTGCCGTGCGGATGCTGCGGGAGTATTTGGGTTTGGGCCCTGACCACATGACACCATTTGACTGGTGGCCGGGGAGAAAATTGCCGATGACACCATCGGAGTATTCGAGTTCGTAGACGGTGGTGGCGGTGGTTGTGGTGACAAGATCGAGTCGATAGGCTTTGAAGGGGAGATCGACTTTCATGGGGGCGGTGATCGGCGTCCAGACTTTGTTTTTGTATGTTGCGATGGCGAGGGCATCGACGAAGACAGTTGGGGTGGGGAGGAGTTTTGGTTCTTGGATGGCGATGCAGGCGGCGAGGAGGGTGGTGAGCATGTTTGGTAGTAATGATTGTGGCTCAAATCATGCTGGCGGACGATGAGGGTGTTTTGATCAGCCTTATAAGTTTTGGGGATTTAACAAAAATAGAACCCCTTGCTGAGTGAGCAAAGGGTTCTCGTTATGGGTTTCTAGATTAGCCGACTTTTACGGTTACTTGGTCGGTTGTGTATGTAAATGATGTGGGTGCGGTGCCACGGCGCTTTACGGGAGCAAATGCCATGCATCGGACTTTCATCTTCATGGTTTCGGGATGGACATATTGCGCAAGTTTTTTCTTGGCAACTTGAATTTCAGCTACGTTATCGGTTGCGGTTAAGCGTGTGCTGCTGATATTGTCCCAGAGACCTGTTGTGTAGTTGTAGAGGGTGACGTATTGAGTTGTTCCGGTTGCATCGCTGGCGGATTCGACGGTGAGCCGGATTGACTTGACGTCCGCAGGTAGTTTTGGTGAGGTCACGCCGAGTTCGAATGCGGCATATTCACCGCGACTTGCGGATGGTTGGGTCGTGATGCTGACGCTTGCATCGTCGGAATCCAGAATTGTGGCGAGGTTGCCAGAATTGTGGACGCCCATGATGACATTGAGGCTGTCAATTGTCGTGACCGGGATGACTCCCTGAATTGCGTTGGCAGCATTGACTCGCTTCCCATCGGGGATGAAGTTTGTGAGTGCGGCGACTTCATCAGACGAGGAGATAAGGAGGTCAAGGGTTTCGCGGGCGGTGAGGGTTGGGAATTTTCCACGAATCAGGGATGCGACACCGGCGGCAAGTGGGGTTGCCATGGATGTTCCATCAAAGAATTCGTAGTTGTTGCCAACGGTTGTTGACAAGATTGCACTACCGGGTGCGCCGATTTCGATCAGAGAACCCCAGTTAGAGAAACTGGATTTTGTGTCGGTTCGCGTTGTGGCGGCGACAAAAATGAGGTTGTCGGTTAGCGTCCGCAATTGTTGGCGCGGGGGATCTTGTTGACCGTTGTTTCCGGCTGAGTTGAGATAGACAACATCTGCGTTACCAGCACGCTGGATCGCTTGCGTCAACGTTTGGGTAAATCCATCGATGGCGTAGCTGACGGTGATGATGTCGGCTCCGTTTGCCCAAGCATAATCGATGGCGGTGGCAAGATCTGACATCCAGCTTCCTTGACCCGCATAATGCCGCATGGCCATTATTTTTGATTTGGGGTTTACGCCTGAAACACCAATACCGTTGTCATGTTCGGCTGAGACGATGCCGGCAACGTGAGTACCGTGGGTATCGCCGCCTTCCGGTCGAGGATCTTTGTCATTTGCGGCAGTATCCCAGCCGTGCATGTCGTCAATGAATCCGTTATTGTCGTCGTCGATGCCGTTATCCGCAATTTCGTTGGGGTTGGTCCAGATCACGTTTTGAAGGTCTTCGTGATCGAGATCAACGCCATCATCACAAACGGCGACGACAGTTTCTTCGATGTTAGCAAGGTCGTCCCACGCTTCAACGGCATCAACATCGGCATCTTCGGTTCCGCCGGATTGGCCCGTGTTATTGAGGTGCCATTGTTGGTTAAATTGGGGGTCGTTGGGAATGAAATCTGGGGTGATCTGAACGTCGAGCTCGGCAAATGCGATGGCTGCGTTGCTTTGGAGAGCGGTGACAAAGTTGGAGGGTTTGAGGCCAGCGCTTACCATTTGTGGGGTGAGATCGAGCCGGGTGAAATAGCGGTTTGATTTTTCGAGGTTTACTCGGAGCCCGTATCTTCGCGTGAGATCGGAAATGAGAACCGTGCTCGTGCCGGGTTTGAATGAGACGATGAGGTGGGTTGGTGCGGTGACGTAGTTTTGATTGGGGACACCAAGACTTGGAGTGCCGCCGCCGAGAGACTGAGCACTGGAGATTCCGACGAGGAATAACCCGGCTGTCATCAGCAAAGGTTTCAGGTTGGATTTCATAATTTCACTTGCAAGTGGGTTTGCTTCCGAAGAAGCACTAACTATAAACGATGACACAACTTGGGCCAAAAGTTCATCTTTTTAAGTTTGAAAAGTTTGCAAATTGGATGCAATCAGCTCGATTCAGTAGTTTTACGGGGAGGTTGGTTGTTGTTGGGAGAGAATGAGTAGCTCGGCGAGGTGACGGGGGTGCGTCATATGAGCCATTGCGTCGGTGCCTTCATAGCTCCAAATATGAAGATTTCCTTTATTAAAAGTTCGTAAGAGGGGATAAGTTTTGTCTTGAGTGGCGGGAAGATTTGGGTCGGCGGAAATCATTTTGGAGTTGTTATTTTTGACAATTGCTTGAACAACTTCCCATGATCCAGCGTAGGTCTCGGGCGTGATTTGGGTGGTGGTGAAAATTGTTGTGGTTTTTCCGGCGAGAGCCCGTTCGATGAGAGGTTGCCAGACCTTGACATGATCGGGGAGGACGGTTCTATTTTCTGTATTTGATGGGTCGAGGGAGGCGTAGATTGAGTCGCACTGGATTACGATTTTGAGTTGGTTGAGGATTTCGGGGTCTTGAATGAGATTGCGGACGGCGCCATATCCGGCGGAGAAGCTTGTGAAATTGAGACCCTGAATTTTGGTTTTTAGATGGTCTTCGGCTTGTTTGATGAAGGGTTGCAGGGTGCCGGTTTGAATGAACGGTTTGCCGTACACCGTTGATCCTTGGCCGAGGTTGAACGTGAGGATTGGCACGCTCATTTTTGCTCGCTGGAATTCTTCGATGATGAACCAGTCGGCGGTGTGGAACTGGATCCAGAGAGGGGTTGGAGATTTGGAATCAAAGTCGGAGGGGATGAAGAGGGATGCAGACGTTTCGCCGACTGTTATGGTTTGAGTGGTTCCGCCGGTGATGGGGGATGCGGGGCCAATTTGGCGAATTGTCATTACTGGAGGTTGCATTTGAGTTTGAGATAGCGCGAAAACTAAAAAAATTGTGGATATGGGAATCATTTTCCAATTATATCAATATATGGCTCTGCATCCTTCCAAGGCACAGATATTAGCTGCTTTGAGTAAAGCTCTTGATTTGGTTGAGGGACAACCGGATGGTCATGCGGTTCGGACTTGTGCACTTTCTTTGCGAATTGGGCAGCTTTATGGATTATCGGAGAAGGAACTCTCGGATTTGTTTTTTGTTGCTATTTTGAAGGATTGTGGGTGTTCGAATAATTCGGTTCGTTTGCAGAAGATTTTTGGGGGCGACGAAGTTTTGATGAAGCGGGATGTCAAGTTGATTGACTGGACTTCGACGAAAGAGAACGTGAAGTTTGCCTTTGCTTATACGGAGCCGGGGAAGAACTGGATTGCGAAGCTGCGGCGACTTTCATCGAACTTGGGGACGCCAAAGAGCATCATGGACGAGGTGACGCAGGCGCGGTGCACGCGAGGGGCGGCGATCGCGCGGAAATTAGGATGTTCGGAGGCGGTGGCGACGGGGATTCACTCGCTTGATGAGCATTGGGATGGCAAGGGTTCGCCTTATGGCTTTAAGGGTGATGCGGTTCCGGTTTTGAGCCGGATTGTTTGTTTTGCCCAGACTTTTGAAGTCTTTATGTTGGCTTTTGGGTTGGAAGCGGCGTTTTTGATGGCACACGAACGATCGGGGACTTGGTTTGAGCCGGAGATTGTTTCGCTTTGTGAGTCGCTTCGGGGGGATCGGGCGTTTTGGGAGTCGGTGGGGGATGCGACTTACGCAAAGATCGTTCCGGTTTCGCTTTCGGCGGCGGCGATTGAGGCAGATGTTGATGCGATTTGTGAGGCGTTCGCAATGATTGTTGACGCGAAGTCATCGTTCACTGCGGAGCATTCGAGTCGGGTTGCGGAGTATTCGGTTTTGATCGGTCGGGAACTGGGTTTTGGTGCGCAACAGTTGGTTGAACTTCGGCGGGCCGGGTTGCTGCATGATATTGGGAAGTTGGCGGTTTCGACTTCGATTTTAGAGAAGCCGGGAGCTTTAAGCGATGAAGAATTTGCGGTGATTAGAAGTCACCCGAAGCATAGTTATGAAATTTTGAATCGGATCGAGAGTTTTTCGGAGATTGCGGCATTGGCTTCGGCGCATCATGAACGGCTTGATGGACGAGGATATTGGCAGGGGTTGGGGGCGGATCAACTTTCGGTGGAGATGCGGATTATGACGGTGGCGGATGTTTATGATGCGCTATCAGCGAAGCGGCCTTATCGTGATGCGTTGCCGTTTGAGAAGTGTCGTGAGATTATGGAAAAGGACTCCGGTTCAGCCTTTGATCCGGAGTGTTTAGCGGCGCTTTGGTCGGGTCTGTTAGAAGATTCGGGGCGAATTGCGGCTTAGTACGGAGTGAATTCTCCGTCATCGGCGGAGTTGTTTGTGAGGTTAGTTAGGCCCGTTCCGTCGAGATTAATGGAGTAAATCTCTCGTGATCCTCCGTTGTTGTTGATGAATATCACTTTGGTTCCATCAGCACTGAATTTTGGTGCAGTTTCGGGGCCTGTGCCGGACGTCAATTGCAGAATATTTGAGCCGTCGCTATCCATGATATAGATGTCGTTGGACGTTGATCCGTTTACCCTTGAGAAGGCGACTTTTGATCCGTTGGGTGAGACTGCGGGTTGGCCTTCGTTTTCCGGGGCAGATGTGAGGGCTGTTACACCGGAGCCGTTGAAGTTCATGGAGTAGATGTTAAAGTTTCCATCGCGATTGCTGGCGAAGAAAATTTTAGAGCCGTCCTTTGCAGTGGCGGGGAGGAGGTCGTCGGCGGAGTTGTTTGTGAGATTGACCGTACCGAGCCCATTTGGGTTGACGGCATAGATTTCAAAATTGGCATTCTGGTTGACGTAGAAGATTTTTGAACCGTCGGGGGAGAATATCGCACTGGAATCCGGGGTTGAATTGTTGGTGAGTCGGACTACGCTTCCGCCACTAATGTTCATTGTATAAATTTCATCGTTGCCATGGCGGTTTGAGATGAAGAGAGCGCGGTTTGTGTTTGTGTTGTAACTTAGGAGTTGCTCATCAAAATTGTTGTTGGTGAGTTGGGCGAGGTTGCCGCCGGACTCGTTCATTGTATAAATTTCGTAATCTGATCCATCATCGAGCACGAAGAAATAAAGCGAGCCATCACCGTTTGGAATGGGGGTTAACTCGTCGGCAGTGGAAGTGGTTAGTTGGGTCAAACCGGTGCCGTCGTCATTTACCGTGTAGATATCGTAGTTGCCATTTACTTCCGAATTGAACGCGATCTTGTTTTGGTTTGTTGCACTAACGCCGGCGCCCGCGCCTCCGCAGCCGAGGATAATGGCGAGCGAAATTACAGCGAGGGTTGCGAGGGCGGGATTCTTTTTGCGCATAGTCAAGACAATACCTATTTGCATATGGATCGTGGGCTAAAGAAATTTTGGGGGCATTGGGAAGCTGATCAGAAGTGGTTCGCCTAGCAACATTACTGGTTTCTGAATCGCGAACCTGAACAGTTCCTGAACGAGGGGTGTTCAGAGATTACGCCCCGTATTGTAGCTTTATCCGGTTATCCGGGAAATTGGAGAAGACAATGAAAATTCATTACTCAATTGGGCTATTTGCGGCCCTTGGTTTGTTTGCTCAGTCAGCGAGTGCCGTCAATGTGTATGGCCTTACTGACCGCGACCAGTTGGTGACGTTCGACTCAGGAAATCCGAACACACTGACGAATTCGGTTTTTATTTCGGGCCTAGCTTCGAACGAAACCTTGCTTGGCATTGATATTCGCCCGGCGGACAATGCGATTTATGCAGTGGGAAGCTTTGGCAACGTTTATACGCTCGATCGAAACACGGGTGCGGCGACTTTCCGATCTTCGCTTTTTGATTCAACGACGATGAATCCGGTGAGCTTGATGGGTACGGAGTTTGGTATTGACTTCAACCCGGTTGCTGACCGATTGCGCGTTGTGAGCAATGCAGGGATGAACTTGCGAATCAATGTTGCAACGGGTGCGACGATTTTTGACGGTGCTTTGAATCAGGCAGTTGGCACACCTTATTTGGTTGGTACGGCTTACACGAACAGCGATACCAATCCTAATACGGGTACAGCGATGTATACGGTTGATTCTGATCTGGACGTATTCAACTTGCAGAATCCGCCGAACAACGGTACGCAATCGTTGGTGGGTGCCCTTGGCGCGAACGTTTCCGCATTGGGCGATATTGACATTTTGACGGTCGGCACGATGAACACGGTTTATGGTGCGTTCCAAGTCGTTGGCGATACGGGTTCACGGTTTGGCACGATTGACTTGATGACGGGTGTTTTGAACTTGGGCGGATACATTGGTAGCGCGCAATCAAACAACTCGGTCGCGATTCGTGGCTTGACGGTTGAAACGGTTCCGGAACCGGCAACTATGGGCTTGCTTGCTCTTGCTGCTTCGGGAATTGCGGCACGCCGCCGACTCAAAAAGTAGATTTTTTGTCGTTCCTTTCCATTCGGGTGGGGTTAAGAACCCCACCCAATTTTTTATCAGAACGGACGGATAGAAAGAATTGTCGCGGTGGTGTTGTGGATGACATCTTTATTGGTGCCGTTGATGTCGACGGTTGCGATATCTTGCCCGGTGGATTCACCGATCACAAATATGACTTTGGAGCCATCTTTGCTGAACTGAGGCAGGTTATTGTACAGGGTGTCATTGGTCAGACTTGTGAGCCCAGTGCCATCAGCATTTGCGATCATGATGTTGCGATTGTTGGAAATATCTTGGCGGGCGAAGACGATTTTTGAACCATTGGGGCTCCATTGGGGGAGGAGATCTTCGAAGGCATCGTCGATGAGGATTCGGATATTGGTTCCGTCGATGTTTCGTATTCCGATGCTGGAGTCGTTGGTTGTGGTGTTATAGAACTCGTAAGCGACTTTTGTTCCATCGGGTGATATTCGTGGGTTGGTGTAGGAACCGTCGTTGCCAGAGATGGCCAGGTTGTTTGTGCCGTCGGCGTTGCAGGCGCGGATATACCAATCGCCTTGGCGAGACAGATAGACGATTTTTGATCCGTCATCGGAATAGTGGGCGTTTTCGACATCGCTGTCTAGGGTTGTGATTTGAGTGACGCTTGTGCCGTCGGTATTCATGGTGAAGAGTTCTTCGGTGCCATCTCGGTTGCTGCGGAAGAGGATTTTTCCGGTCGCGGTTGAATAGTCCATGAGCCGATCACTACCGCCGTGGTTGGTGAGATTGGTGGTTGTGTCGGTTGCGGGGTCGAATTGAAAGACTTCGAAGTTACCGATGGCATTGCCGTGATAGATGATTGAGCCGTCTTCGAGAAGGATGGGATTGAACTTGGTTGGAGAATCGGTTGTGAGTTGAGTAGCGGGGCCACCATTAAGTTCGAGTTGATGAACTTGGTAGAACGAGCCGGATTCGTTGCTGGCGAAAAGAAGGGTTGTGGGTTGAGAGGGGGTTGCTCCACCGCCACCTCCGCCGCATCCGAGGATGATGGCAAAGGAGATGATGCCGAGGGCGGTGAGCGTTCGATTCTGCAGTTTGGTGCGCATATCGGGCTAAGGTACTTGGCGGGGTGTCACAAGAACGTCACAGCCTGTTGAATTTATGGTGATTTGGAGTTGCGTCGCCGATAGATTGTCCAAGCGATGAGCGCTCCCGCGAGGATTGAGCATGCGGCGTAGCTGAATTTGTGGGTTGCGAGGACGGCATCGATTTCGTCGGGGTTGCGGGATAGATTTATGGCGAGGTAGAGATAGGCGGCGATGAGGACGGCGAGGAGTCCGAGGGTGATGGGTTTTTTGAGTTGAGCGAATGCGAGGGGGTTTTTGCCGATCGTAGCGGCGAGGGCGAGGAGGAAGCCGAAGAATGCGCCCATCCACCAAGTTGCAACGACTCCCCAGATGAGAGCGAGGTGAATCGGTGATTGGGTGGGGATGATGACGACGTGGTAGGGAGGGAGAAAGTATTCGGGTGAGATGTGGGCGGTGACAAGATCGTGGAGCCAGCCGTAAATGATGGAAGCGAAAATGGTGAAGAAGAGGATTTTTGTCCCTTCGGCGAGTCGATTCACTTTAAGATTTTATCTAGATACTGCCATTTCTATACTTTGAAGAGTTGAAAACTGAATAAAACAAAGTAGCAATGCGAGATTTTTGTCGTGGTGTGAAATGGAAGATACGATGTGATGAACAGATTTATTTCGATGCTGGCATTTGCCATTGCGGCCGTCGGAGCTCAAGCTGCAGGATTTGCGATTGGACCAATTGGAGGTGGGGGCGGCGATGTCACCACCACGGTTGTTTTGCAAGGGGATCAAGTGACGATGACCAGCCAAGTATTGAACGGGGCTGATGAGGTGGATTTTGAAATTAAGGATCCATCTGGAGCAGTTGTGTTTTCGGGAAGCGATGCTCCCGATGAGTCCGGTGAAGTTGAATTTGTTTGGTTTCCGCTTTTTGACGGAACGTTTACTATTGAGGCAACAAGCTATTTGAGTGGTTCGAGCTTGGGTACACAAGTCGTTGATCTTGGTACGTCTATTCGCCCTGATGCAAGTGGATTCATCACAGGGGGCGGTTGGTACAACCAGGCCGGTGGCAAAGACAACTTTGGGTTTAATGCTCAAGTTTTGGGTAACGGTAATGTCAAAGGCAATCTTCAGTTTCAGGATCGTGGGAATGGGATCAACATTCACTCGAATTCTGTGGACTGGGTTTATGCTCCGAACTGCAATGTCGGCTATTTTAGTGGTTGGTGCAAAATGAATGGTCAGGGAAATTATCGATTCTTTGTTGAAGTACGCGATAACGGTGAACCTGGTACATCAGACGGAATGTATCTTTGGGTCTATGATCTGGATGGGAATCTGATGTTTAGTTACTCTGGTCAGATTGATGGTGGAAACATGCAAATCCATTGTCGCTAGATTAATATGCTAAAATGAGAAGGGCCAGTATGTGAATACTGGCCCTTCTCATTTTTTATTTCTATTATTTATTTCAAGAGTTTGTCGAGGACTTTGGCGAGGCGGTATCCGCCTAGGGCGGCTTGCTTGAGAGCGAGGTTTAACCGGATGTCCCGGTATTGGGGGGATTCAACGGTGTTTTGTTGAATGTTGGCGTAAACAAATTTTTCGGCGAGACCAGCTCCTTCGTCGGCCCAAGTATCGGGGTTCAGATCTTTTAGTTGGGATTCGAAAGTTGATGGGGGATACATTTCGACAATTTTTGCGGCTTTTTCGACTTGACCGCCGCGCCAGCCTTCGCGGGATACGGCATCGGAGATTGCGCTATCCCAGAGGAAGTGGAGGTTTCTGGGTTCGCCGCTGAGCCGGAAGAAGTTACCGCCAGCATCGCCTTTGCCATCTTCGGCGCAGCTTGCGGCGCAGTGGAGAGGTTGGTGGAGGTCGCCGACGATGTGGCTGGAGAAGGCGATCCAGAATGCTTGCATTCGGGGGGTGGTTTCTTTGGGATATTGTTCGTTGATGAAGTTGATGGCTTTGACGGCATCGAATGTGGGGTCTTGGATGTGGTCGCCGTGCTTTTCGGTGAAGAGGGGACGGTTGATGTAGTGCCAGACCTTCATGCGGACGCCTTCGTTTGATTTGGGGTCTCGCTTATCGAGAGGGTAAGCCCAGTCGTTGTAGTAGTTGATTTCTTTTTCGTAGGATGTGTTTTTGTTGCCTTTGATGACATCGGGGAAGACGGTGGCTTGGGCGAGCCAGAGGCTGGGGTGGTCGTTGTTGAATGAGAATTCTGGGTCGCCTTTTTTGAGGATTTCGTTGAGCTTGGCTTGCTTTTCGGGGGTGAGCTGGGAGTAGGCGATGATTCCGACGATGCGGTGGCCGGTGGCGTCCCAGGCGACGGCGGGGAGGGTTGATAAGGTGAGGGCGGCGAGGATGAGGGTGCGGGCGAGTTTCATGAGAAGATTTTGGCAGGAAACCGTGGTTCCGAATTAAGCCGTACTGTTAAGACTTATGAAGTACGCTTTTGTTTTACACATGGTGCGGTTTTCGGCGGACGTGAATGCGGTTTTGGGAGTGGGGTTTTGCTTGGTGGGGTTGCTTGCGGCGCTTTTGCAGAGTTGGCTGTGGACTTTTCCGATGGCACCTGATCCGGGTGGGGTTGACCCGAATGGGGTGACGACGGCCCCGAAGTTTTGGCGGATGGTGCACCGGGGGTTGGGTTATGTGTTTTTGGGGATTTATTTAGTGTTGCTGGTTCAGATGGTGCCGCGGCTTTGGAAGTTTGAAACTGAGGCTTGGTCGCTTAGGCCGGTTTTGCATGCCGTAGTGGGACTGGGGATTGGGGGGATTTTGGGATTGAAGATATGGATTTTGCGGCGGGGTCAACGGTTTGGGAAGCGGTTGCCGCTGCTGGGTTGGTCGATGGTGGTTCTGGCTTTTGTGGCGGTTGGTTTGGTATGGAGGCCGGCGGTTCAGTTGCAGAGTGTAGATCCGGTGTCGGATGGGGATTTTACGTTTGAGGAGGCGGCGGTGATGCGGGGGATTGTTAGCCGGAATTGCATTCAGTGCCACGGGTTATCGGTGGTTGCGGGGGGTTCGGATGATGGGTGGATGAAGACTTTGGAGGAGATGGCGGAGAACGCGGAGGATCGAGGTTTGGCTGATCCGGCGGGTGGTGATCGGTCGCGGATGGCGGCTTTCATGGGGCATGTTTATTTTCGTGTCAAGGATGAGGATGGGGA
>Ga0075012_10000899_pt1 | contig 31112 bp, 29 predicted proteins | sample All_14_2_FD_71474 | JGI IMG/M metagenome (GOLD analysis project Ga0075012, IMG submission 71474) | Freshwater microbial communities in response to fracking from Pennsylvania, USA - Allegheny Zone_MetaG_DW_15 | ecosystem: Environmental > Aquatic > Deep subsurface > Groundwater > Drilled...
GTCCGGGACTACGAAGCCCGCATCGACGTCTCCGAAGCCATGATCCTCGTCGCCATGGGCGGCAATCTGCTACGAAGAACCACCCATCCATGATTTTCCAAACGGACTCTGAGACCTATTCGGCGAACCGAAGGCGGCCCGGCGCCCGAAGGCCGGCGTCGCCCGCCGCCTCGATCCCGGCGAGATCGGCGGGCTGCGCCCTCAGGAAACGGTCGAGAAAGGCGAGCGTGATCCGGATCGTCTCGGCCTGAATGGCCGAGTCGGTGGATTCTGCGGGTCCGCGCGTGCGGCCGCCGAAGACCGCGTGGTCCGCGCCGTCGAAGACAACCAGCATACGGAAGGCGCGGCTCAGCGCGCCATACGGCTCCTGGCGTCGTTCCGGGGGGAAATCGTCCACGGGGCTGGTATCGACCGTGCCGGTGAACATCAGGACCGGAATGTCGATGGTCCCATAAGCTTGGACACTAGTCTGCTGACGGGGAGGACTCGGACTCAGGGCAACCGCCACATCGATCCGGGGGTCGCGGGCCGTCCGCCCGCCGGGAAACGCCTGGCCCGCGACGGCGAGGGAGGTCACGGCCCCGAAGGAATGGCCGAGGATCGCAAGATGGTCGCCGTCGATCCGACCCTGGAGCGCCCCGGCCTGGCCATTCAACCGCAGCAATTCGGTCACGGCGAAGGGCACATCCCCGAACCGGTTCGCCGCCACCTCGGGATCCCTGGCGGCCGCCGCCAGGTTCTGGATCGGCGTGCCGGTCCCGACCCGGGCGGCCCCGATGTCGCTGCCCGCATGCTGCACATGGACGGCGACGTAGCCATGGGCCGCCAGCGCACGCCCCATGTAAGCCAGCCCCTCGCGGGTCCCACCTAGACCATGGGAGACGATCACCGCTGGCGCGGGGCCGGTTCCGGCGGGCAAGTAAATCCTCACGGGCACATCGCGGCTGCGGGCCTCGTCACGCCAGACGGCTTCGAGGACTCGAATTTCGGCGGCGGGCCGTGTCTCCGGCGCGACGGGCGCGGCAAGAGAGGGAGCCGCCGCACAGCCCAGGAGCGGCGAAGCGCCGATGAGCAGGGCGGCGCTGAAGACTTTCAACATGGCGTTTGTCCGAAAGGCGTCGTCAAAGACGATGCGCGGGTCCACAAGCCTTTGCTGCGGGCACCGCGCGGAGGGTGCCGAAATCTAGCGCCGACCGCTCACCGATGTCCAGATCATTGTCGACAATTAATCATCTGCGTCGAGCCCGGCTTTGACGGTGTCGATGTGGGTCTGCTCGGCGAGCCGCGCGGCCTGTTGGGGGTCGCGGCTTATGATCGCGTCCGCGATGCCTTTCCAGCGTCCGGCGGCTTGGGCCCTGAGCGCCGGGGTCGTGAATCCGATCGGGCCGAAGGCGTCGGCCGCGCCGGTGCGCACGTCGACGATCAGGCCCTTGAGGCGAGCGTTCTTGGCCGCGTCGACCACCGCGAGGCCCGCCCGCAGCGTCTGGCGAAAGAAGTCGACGGCCTCGACGCCCTCGCCCGACATCGCCTGGAGCCGGTCGACCTGCCGTGTCACGGCCTCAACATCCGCCAGGGTCGCCCGTTCACAGGCGTAGCGGGCCGCCAGGGCGAACAGGCCGGCGCTGATCTCCACGCTCTCACGCACCTCATCGTCGGAGAGCCGGGCAACCGAGGCCCCCTTCATCGGCTCGATATGGACGAGCGAGCGGGTCGCGAGGATGCGAAGGGCCTCGCGGACCGGGGCCCGGCTCACGTCGAAACGCTCCGCCAGTTCGATTTCTCTCAGGCGGGCTCCGGGCTTGTAGACTCCCGTCTCGATCAGGAAGGCGAGATCAGCGGCGACCCGGTCGGCGGTGGCCCGGGTGCGCTTCTGCTGTAGCCGGCTCAGGGTTGCTGTCTTGTCCATTTGTCTACAATGCTTCGGGTTCGCGGGTGCGATCAAGGAGTTCCTATGTCTCTTTCCGCAACGCGGCGCTCTGTTTTCGCAGGCGCCGCCCTGGCCGGACTTCCCTATCAGGCGATCTCGGCGCCGAAGGCAAGCGATGGAGACGGTGGCTTCGGCACAGACATCCCGAGCGATCTGCAGCGTTATGCCTGCTTTGGCCCCAAAACCTCCGGCGGCCCCGGGGACGAGGCCTGCGGCGCCTGGGTCGAGACGCGAATACAGGCGCTCGGGTTCGAGACGACGCGGCAGGAGGTCGATGTGCCCTTCCTGGATGTATCCACGGCGCGATTGTCTTGTGGGGAGACCGAAGCGCCGGTCTGGATCATGCCTTGGAACCTGCAAGCCGCCGCGTCCTGGACGCTCTCGGTGAACGGGCCCCTCGCCTGGCTCGACGCGGCAGGCTCGCTGGCCGGAAAGATCGCCATTTCGGAACTGCCCTTCAAACGCTGGTCTAGCGCCTCCGCGCCGGAGATCCAGGCCTGCATCTCCCGGGCCGTGCAAGGCGGAGCTAAGGCATTGGTTCTGCTCGCTAACGGCCCAAGCGGCGAGGCGGTTGCCCTGAATATGACGGCGGAGACGGCGGTCCCTCTGCCTGTGGTGACTCTGGGATCCCGTTTCGCAGGCGATCTTCGCGCTTCGGCCTGGTCGGGCGCAGAGGCCGGGCTTGAGGCGGCCGGCGTCGCAGGCCGCCGGCCCGCCTTCAACCTGATCGGCCGGCGACCAGGTTCCGGGCCTCGCCTCGTCCTGTCCACGCCACGATCCGGCTGGTTCGGCTGCGCCGGGGAGCGCGGTTCCGGCCTCGCGGCCTGGTTGGCCGTCGCCGCGGCGCTGCGCAACCATGACGGCCCCATCGACCTTGTCTGCACCACGGGTCACGAATGGGAAGGTCGGGGTGCCGAAGCCTATCTTGCCGGCCTCGCGCCGCGGCCGGACGCCGTCGCCCTCTGGGTTCATTTCGGGGCGAATTTCGCGACCCGCGACGCCCATGACCTTGGCCAGAGACTGCGCTTCCTGGAGACGGCGGATCCCCAGCGATACCTCGTTGGATCGGCGGACCTTCAGGACGCCCTAAAGCGTCACTTCGCCGGTCAGCCTGGGCTGGAGTCGCCTTATCCTCTGGCAGCAGGGGCGGCAGGAGAACTCAAGACGCTCATCGACCATGGCTACGAGCGGCTGGTCGGGGTCTTCGGCGCTCACCGCCTTCACCATACGCCCGCCGATACGCTGGAGACGGTCTCCTCACGCATAGTCCTGGACAGCGCGCGCGCAATGCGAGACGCGATCGTCGAACATGTTTGACGATTGTCGACAATTATCTAAACTGAGTGAAAGGGCGCTATCTCAGCACCCGCCCTAGTTCCCACTGCGCCAGACCTCGACCATGTCCGTAGCCTTACCTTTGACGATCGCCCGACTTACGAAATTGTCGGGGGCCACACCGCGCGCCCTTCGTCACTATGAATCGCTCGGCTTGCTTGACCCTCGCCGGACGCGAAACGGGACACGGCTCTACACTCCCTTCGACTGCGACAGGGCCGTGCAGATCGCCTACCTCCGACGCTTCGATTTGCCGCTTTCGGTAATTCAGAAACTGCTCGACGCGGATGTCGGACCGGAGGCCCGGGCGGCCTCGATCCGCAAGGCGCTTGAGGCGCAACTTCACAAGCTCGAGGGTCAGATTCCCCGAATCCGCGCCGCGCTCGGTTACGCTGAAAGCGCTGAGGCCTGAATTCGGCTCGGCCGGTGAACGGAGGAGGCGTTTTTGACGCCGATCCTACGCCACTCGCTGGAGTGCAGGGACCTTCCAGGAACGGTCTCGAAGCTGCCGCTTGGGCAGGTAGGCCCGGAGCGCCAGCCGCATCGGCCCCTGCGGTGCAGGCAACCAGTTGGCGGCCAGGACGCCATCCGGCCGATCCTGCTGGATGAGGATCTCGAAACCCCCGTCGGGATCGACGACAAGGCCCGGCGTCCGATCCCCGATAGAATATCGGTTGATAGGGTTCTCAGTGAAGAAATAGCGGCCTTCGGGCGTGACCTCGTACATGGTGAGGGACCAGAAAGCATCGACGGGCACCCCGCCAGGCGGAACACGCCAGCGATAGGGCACAGCGCCATTGAGCGGGGAGTTGGCAGCGTCGAAATTGGCGTGAAAATACATCGCCTCCTCCTCGCCGAGGGCCGCGATGCCGCCCAGAGCGACCGCTGCGCGCAGCTGGTCGTTGTCACCAAAATCGGCGATCCCGGGGGGTTGGTAGCTCCAGCCGTCCACGGCGTAGGCCCGAAACTTGAAGGTCTCGCGGAGCGTCTCGAGCGCCCCGGGAATGGTCGTTCTCCAGCGCTCCAGAACCTCCGGCGCGGGCAGGCCTTCCCGCCCGATCCCTTGCGCAGAAAACTGCCCCGCGCGGCCAAACTGGGCGCCGCCGCCGGGGGAGCGGGCGATCACCTCATTGACCAGGGCCAGGAAGGCGGCGGGGTCGTTCACGTCGCTGGCCGCAGCTGCGAAACCTTTCGGCGCTGGCCGGTCCGGTGCCACCGTCAGGGTCAAACCGCTCTGGAAGGCCTGGGCTGCAGCAAGGTCGCCGGGACCATCGACCAGGGTGCGCATCAAGGCCCAGACGTCGTCGCTGGGCGAACGGATCAACCGCACTCCCGACGGAGCCTCGCCCTGCCAAAGCGGCCCAACGACCCAGACCCGGCCGCCCTGTCCGACCGTCGCGCGGGTGCCGATATAGGCGAAGACGTCGGTGAAGGCGTGCATGAAGGCGAGCGAGAAGTAGCGGTCCGCCGAACCGGGAACGCGCAGCTCGACCGGGCCGCCCGACAATTCCAGAAACACCGACGAGTAGATCGTGTCGTTGTTCGGCGCGGTGACGAGCCGCGATGTGGCGTCCAGCAGTTGCGACCGGTGGACGATGGTATTGAGGCGGCCCGCGCCGCCGACCGCTCCGGTCCGCTCCTGCTCGATCCGGGCGAGCTCGTAGAGAGGAAAGGCGTAAAAGAAGGCCCGTTCAAATGGATCCGAGGTCTCTGTCGCCGCAGTCGCGGTCAGGGCGCACCCGCACAGCGAAAGGGCGGAGACGCCCAGGGCGGACTGGATCAACTGACGACGATGCATGGCGTGACTCCGGGTTACTGTTCGTGTCGGCGACCGATCAGCGGCTGTGGGCGCTGAAGAACCGCCAGATGATCTCGGTAGCGTCGATTTCGTCGTAGCGCGCGCGTTCCAGTCCTGCTTCCGGCACGACCGGCCCCGGCCACGTGTGTCCCGCGGAGGCCAGACGGTAGAAGACCACTTCGCTCGAGCTGGCGCACCCCGCGTAGGTCTCGACGGTTACGTCCCCGTTGACGGTGTTCGACGGCGTCGGGTCACAACCGTCCGCCTTGCGCCAGAAGTCCACGGCATAGTTCGCTTCACGGAAGGGGCGCGACTGGGAGCGGGCGACCAGCTGCATGGGGGACTGTCCGCCGTTGAAGGGTACAATGTCGTCGCGTACCCCGTGCATGATCAAGACCGGAAGGGGCACCAGTGGTACCGGCTCATCACCGAACATTGCCCCCGACACGACCGCGATCGCGGCGATCCGCGGCGCCAGCGCGATCCCGATCCTGTGGCTCATCATGCCCCCGTTGGACAGGCCCGTGACATAAATTCTGGCTGGATCGATGCGGCGGGTTCTCGCGACGTCGTCGATGATGGCTGCGATAAAGGCGACGTCGTCGCTCCCGGACGTCATCGCGAAGCCGCAACAGCCTCCCGCGTTCCACGTTCCGGCGTTGGGCGTACGGCCGACACCCTGGGGGAAGGCGACGGCGAAGCCTTCCCGTTGCGCCGTCTCTATCCAGCGCGGCACCATGGTCTGGGCGTTGCCGCCCCCGCCGTGAAGCGCGATCACGAGGGGAACCGCCACCCCCGTGTCGGCCGGCGCGGCGACGAGATAGGTCCGGCCTGCGTCATCGACCTGGACGGTCATCTGCACGGGCGAGCCGGTCTGTCGCGCGCAAGCCTCGGTCGCCCCCAGAAGGAGGATGGCGGCGAGGATCGAGGGAACGATCGCTTTCATGGTTTCAACCTGGGCTATGGCGAACGGCTCCAGCGCGAGCCGGCGCCGGTTTCAATAGCGGAGCGTAAGCTCTCCGCCGTACACCCGAGGCTGGCTCCAGAACTCGGCGGTCCCGACGACATTGAGGACATAGCGTTCGTCCGTCAGATTGCGGCCGAACAGGGAAAACCTCCAGTTCTGACCCTCAAGGCCGAAACGCGCGTCGTAGAGGTCATAGCCTGCGTATTCGCGGCTGTTATCTGGGGTCTCGAAGCCGCCGTCCGCGAACTGGGCGCTCGCGCCGACAAACCCGCGCAGTTGCCCGATCGGCTGGGTATAGAGCAGGCTGGCCGCTACCTGATAGTCGCGCAAACGGGGCACCTTCTTGCCTTCGAGATCGACCGTCGCCCCCTGGCTGATCAGGAAGGCACCCTCTTCATACTCGCCATCGGCGGTCGAATAGGAAATACGGGCGACCAGTCGACCCGGTCCGACATTGAATATCCGGCGGGCCTCGGCCTCGAAGCCGTAGACATGAGCGTCGCCGGCGTTCGACAGAATGAATCCAGTCGTCCCTGCTGACGGTGCCGTCACGACCTGAACATTGTTGGTCCAGGTATAGTAGAGCGCCGCCTCGGCGTTGACGCCGAACAGTCGCCCCTTCCAGCCGGTTTCGTAGTTGTAGGCATATTCCGCGTCATAGCGGAGAATTTGCGGAAGCAGGCTGCGGGTTACAGATGGCGGCAGATTGGTGTTGAAGCCGCCCGACCGATAGGCCGTTGCGAAACGACCGTAGAGGTTCTGATCGGGAGCGACATTCCAGCGGATGGTCGCGGTTGGCGTGTAATAGGTCTCGCTGAAGTCCTCCGCGACGGTCGCCGTCTCGTTGCCGGGCGCGCAGACGGGCGCTGTGAGTGTCGGCGGGCAAAACTGAGCCGTGGTCGCGCCGGAGCCGCCGATCGGGGCGAGCAGACCGACCGGCACAGCGCCGGACCCGAAATGGACGAGCGGATCCTCGGACCAGCGCTCGAACTGATAGTCCCGGCTATCGTTCTGGGCGCGCAACTCCAGACCCAGGGACCAATCCTGGCCCAACCTGGCCTCGATCGCGCCGAACACGGAGACGGATTCAACGTCCTCGGTGAAGGTGTCGTGGTTCATGGTGCCGCGGCCCGCCTGGCGCGCTGCCGCCGCGAAGGTCGTCGCCGCGCCGATGTCGGCCGTGCCCACGAAACATCCGGCCGTGGTCGGTTGAGCCGCTCCCGTATAGACAGGACAGGCCTCGGGCTCGGTGACGACATAGTCCGTCGAGGTCAGGAACTCTGCGCCGAAGAGCCAGCTGATCCGTCCGTCTCCCTTGGACGAGAAGGTCGCCTGTGCGACATCGCGCTCGTAGGCCTCGAACTGGGCGCGGGAATAGTCAGGAAAGCGAACTGCGGCGCCGGGCGCGACGTCGGACAGAGAAAGCCCCGAAAAATGATCGTCGTCCTCGTTGGTGCGAGCGCCGTCGCGCTCGCGGTGCGATCCTCGGAGCGCCAGGTCCGCCCAGCCCAAGTCGACATCGGCGCGCAGCATCAAGCCGGTCTCCTGGATATCCGTGCGACCCTCGCGGTTCTGGTTGGCCCGCACGTAGGGTTCCGGATCCAGTGCCGGACTGCGGGCGAGACCCGTGAAGCCCGCCGCGCTGCTGTCGAAATATTCGACGGCTCCGCCCAGCGTGACCGTCGGTGACGGACGCGCCTCAACCGCGAGCCTGACACCACGGGAGTCTTGAGTGTCTGTGAAGTTGCCCGTCATTGAGTTGACGATGAACCCTTCGTTCTGGTCGCTGATGAAGCCGCCGAGCCGCACGCCGAGGGCTTCGGTCAACGGCAGATTAACGATGCCCTCCAGGTCCGTGCGATTGGGGTCCGAGTACCTTGCTGTCAGGCTGCCGCCGAGGTCGGCTTTGGGGGCGTTGGAAATGACGTTCACTGCGCCGCCTACGGCGTTGCGGCCGAACAGGGCACCCTGCGGTCCTCGTAGGACTTCGACGCGGGCGTTGTCGAACAGATCGAGACGGGTCAGGGAGCGACCGCCGAATCCCCCGCCGGAGTTGTAGAGCCCATCCCGGTAGAGGCCCGTCGCGGTCTCGGTGAAACCGACCCGGCCGCTGCCTTGGCCGCGGATCGAGATGTCGTTCAGATACTCCGGCCCTGAGGTGACCAAGGTCACTCCCTGCACCTGCCGCAGATAATCGTCCATGCGATCCAGGACGAGGCCCTGCCGGTCGGCCTCGGTGATCGCTGTGACTGCACCGGGGACATCCCGGAGTTGCTCGGCGCGCCGCCGGGCCGTCACGATGACCTCGCCGACATCGGTCGCGGCTTGCGGGTCCGGGGCAGTCTGCGCGACAGCCGCATCGCCGTAGAAGACGCCAGCAAAGACTGCTGCCGCTCCGCAGCACAACAGCCCTCGGGTTACCGTGGCGGGCCGGAAGGGTTGGAGCCTCGGCCAACTCGCCTTGCCGTGGTGTCGGTGCGTATTGGAAATCTTCATGTCGTCCTCCCATGCGGCGTCTGCGCGCCCATTGGTGGGGAGCCTAGGGCGTACTTTTGTTCCTGTCTATAGATTGTCGACAATCTAGCGGCGAAGTGAAGTGGTGGGTGGTGGCAGTCAGCGACCTTGACCAGCATGACGAAGCGCGAGTGTCGCTCGACCAGCGTCGCGACGTAGCTGTTTCTGGAGCCGCCGACGAGGTCGCCTTCCCAGTGACCGGGTACGGCGCGATCCTCGACGGAGGCGGGCCTCTCGCTGATCGAGACGGCGTCCTTGATCTGGACGAGGCCGCTTCGCTTCGGCCTGGCGTGCCTTGAGCGACGGATGGTCCGCCGGGCTCTGAGGTGACCCAGCAACTCCTTCTTCAGCACCTCTCGGGTCTGGATGAACAGGCTGCGAGATGGTTTCGTGCGACACCTGATTGTGCGGCTCCCCGGGCCAGGTGCGCTTGAGCCAGCCGGCGATCTGCTCGGGCGACCAGTTCCGCCGCAGCTTGGCTGGTACTGTCCGCGCCAGCGATGGTCGGCAAGCCAGCTTGCAGCGTTTCGGACGCAAGGCCCGATCCCAGGCCGCCTGATCAGAGCCTATCGCGCGATACCGTTCCGCCCCGCCGTTGCGCAGAACCTCGCGGCTGATCATGGACGGTGATCGACCCAGCGCTTGAGCGATCTGACGCAGCGAGCATTGGATGCTGAGCCCCCGCGATATCTCCTCTCGCTCGCCCAGACTGAGCGCCCGATCCGCCCGCTTCCGGTCGGGAGGTCGGATGCCGCCCATCGGCGACAGCACCGAAAACACCGACGACGACTCCCTATCAACCGTCGTCCGATCGCACTCATCGACTCGCCGGCCTTCCAGCGATCCCAGATTTCAACCCGCTGGGCCGCCGAGTAATAGATCCGTCGCCGCTGCTTCATCGCCCACGCTCCATCTCCGAGGAAAAGTTAGCGTGTCGCGGTCACCGGTTGAGCCCACCACGGAAAGGGCAGGTCCGAATGACCGGGTCTGACAGGATCCCCCATTCACCTTTTGTGGAGTTGTCGGCGAAATCGGTCTGGCACTGCGGGCCGTCAGACGGGTGAGTCGCCCTCTTGGTTGCTCGAACCTGTCTCGCGCCAATAATTGAGCAAGGCTCGAACCATGCCCTCGGTCAATCCTGGCCGGTTGGTTGCCGGCCCCTTGGCGACGGTGCCGGGCAGGGTGGCCATGCCGGCGACGGCCGCGATGATGCTGATCGTCGCCGAGTGGGCGTCGATCGCCGGCCGAGGCAGGGTCGCCAGAAACATCTCCGTCGCCTCACGATGCAGTTCATAAGTACGTTGCGACACCGCCGACGTATCAACCCCTTGTGCCTCGCCGTCCTCACCGATGCGGCTGCGCTCCGTGCTTGAATAGATGAACCGGATGCCGAAATTCTCGGCACTCAGGGCCGCGAACTCGCTGGCGAGCCTCACCATTGCAATAATGCGCTCTTCGGCGTCCGTATGGCTGTGGAGAGCGAGTTCGAGGGCATCGGCGAAGGGTTGGATCACCGCGTCCCGAATGGCCCTGAAGAGGGACTGCCGATCGGGGAAATATTTGTAGACGACGCCTGGCGAGTATCCGGCATGCTTGGCGATCTGCCGCAACGAGACGTCGTCGAAGTCCTTGGTCGCAAACAGATGGCTGCCCGAGCGGATCAGGGCCTCGCGGACCTGGTCCTTGGCAGAGGCGGTCCGTGCCCGCGATGCCTTGCCGGTCGACGACGTTGACGGGTCTGCACTTTTTCCGACGCTCAAAGGAGGCTCCGACACCTGGGTAGTGGAGCTATCGCCTACCACGACACCCGTCTGGATTCTAAGGCTGTCGAACCGATCTGCGCCAACATCTGGACGTGAACAGCGTAATCTTACTTGCAAAGAGCTCCGTCGCCGCTTATGCAAACACTGTTAGCTTATTTTTGAGGTCCCCGTCAGTGGGGCCCGAGCGAGCAAGGGAAGAAATCAATGCGACGCACCGCCGTAATGCTGTCCGCCAGCTGTTCTGCGCTGGCCCTGATGATTGCCGGGCCTCCCGCTCTGGCACAGAACATACCGCAGGAGACCCAGGAGCAGGCCACGGGCCTTGACGAAATCATCGTCACGGCCAGGCGTCGCTCCGAGAATGTGCAGCGGACGCCGGTCGCCGTCACCGCGCTAGGCTCAGAAGCCCTGGACAGGGCCCAGATCACTGATGTCGTCGGCCTGCAACGCGCGGTGCCGAACCTGGCGATCACGACGAACTCGACGGGCGGAGCGTCGGCAACCTCCTTCTCGATCCGGGGCCAGGTCAACCTGGGTGGTGCCGGCGCAAACGACCCGGCCGTCGGCCTCTATGTCGACAACGTCTATATCGGTCGGCCAGGGGGATCGCTGGTCGATCTGATCGACGTATCGCGCGTGGAGGTGCTGCGCGGACCCCAGGGTACGCTGTTCGGGCGCAACACGACTGGCGGGGCGGTCAACATCATCACCAATCAGCCGGTCGATGGGTGGGAGGGATCGCTGCAGGCCAGGACCGGCAGCTACAACCTCAGGGAAGCGACCGGTATCCTCAATGCCCCCCTGATCCCGGACCGCCTGGCGGCGCGGCTCGTCGCCCAGGTGTCGGAACGTGACGGGTTCGGGACAAACCAGGAGCGGGGGATCGACGTCGGCGATCGAAAGAACATCTTCCTGCGGCCGTCGGTGAAATACACGTCCGCCGATGGCGACATGACATTTGTTCTGGCGGGCGACTACACCGACTACGAGGACCACGGGCAGATGTTCGTCCTGCGGGGCTACAATCCCGCCAACACCTTCCTGCCGCAGTTTCTCGCCGCTAACGGCGCGGCGCGTGGCGATGTGAACCTGGATCGCTATCTTCAACGCAATGTCGGGGAGCGAACCAACAATTCGAACGAGATTGAGAGTTCGAACGTCACCGTCAAGGGTGTTTCAGGCGTCCTGGAATGGGACCTGGGCTGGGCTGATCTCAAGTCCGTCTCGGCCTACCGCGAGGTGTCGAGTCGCGGACGCAACGACCTGGATGCGACGCCCTACCGACTGCTGACGACCGACTACGATTTCGGACAGCATCAGGTGTCTCAGGAGTTGCAGTTGTCCGGCACCGCCGGCGCCCTGGGATGGATCGGGGGAGCCTTCTATTTCGAGGAGACCTCGCGCGAGAATACAAAGTCTATAAACTATATCACTACCGTGCTGACGGGCGGCCAGCGACGCTCGTTCAATGACGCCGAACTCGTCAACACCTCCTATGCGGTTTTCGGTCAGGTCTATTACGATCTCTCGGACCGGCTGAAACTGACCGCCGGACTTCGCCAGACGCGCGACACCCGCAAGACCATCCTGCTCAACTTCTCGACTCTGGATCCCACGCCGGTCTGCGCCGTGCCCGTCGCAAGCCGGGACGATGGCGTGACCTGTCGCCAGACTCTGGAAAAAGACTTCGACTACCTGTCCTATCTCGTCAGCGTCGATTTTCAGGCGTCGGACAATGTCTTCGTCTATGCCAAGACCAGCCGGGCCTTCCTTGCGGGCGGCTTCAATGCGCGCTCGGACGTGACGACCGCGTTCGAGCCCGAAAGCGTCACGGACGTCGAAGCCGGTATCAAGGTCGAATGGTTCGACCGGCGCCTGCGCACCAATCTGGCCGTCTTCTACGGCAAGCAGTCCAACCTCCAACGGACGGCGACGAGCATCAATCCGCTGACGGGTCAGCCGGCGGCCTTTCTCCAGAATGCAGGCGAGGCCCATATCCAGGGCCTGGAGTTCGAGCTGGCTGCCAGTCCCTGGACCGGCATGGAGGTTAAGGGTTCGGTCGGTGTTCTCGATGCCGTCTACGACGAGTTTTCCGACAGGTTGAACATCGGCACCGTCACCGCTCCGGTGCTGGTGGATGTCGATCGGACCGGCGAAACGCCCCTTCAGGCACCCGAGTTGACCTGGTCCCTCGACGTCACCCAGAGGTTCTCCGTCGCGCTGGGGCAAATCACCCTGCACGGAGACTATGGCTATACGGGCGACCAGACCTATTTCACCGTAACGCCTTCGCCGGCGGCATCGGCGGCGGTCAGGACAGCGGCCGGAGTGGCCAATCAACTGGCCTTCAATGATGCCCACGGCGTCTTCAACGCGCAGATCGAACTGGCATTGGCCTCCGCACCGGTGACAGTCGCACTCTGGGGCCGAAACCTCGGTGATACCCTCTACTACAATCGCACCTACGCCGATCTGTACGGTTCTCTGGGCTGGGCTCTGGCCTTCCCGGCTGCGCCGCGGACCTACGGCGTGACGGCGACCTACAAATTCTGATGGGGTGCCATCGGAAATGTCGCGAGCGTCCGTTGTTGGGTGGTCGGGGTGCAGTCATCGGCTGCACCCCGATCCCGGCGTCGGTCGGTGAGACGTGAGCGCCCTGACCGCCGACGCCCGCAGGGACGTCGAGGGGCGCTATAGCTGGTATGCCCTCGCCCTGCTCACGGCCGCACAGGGATGCCATGCCCTGGACCGCGCGATCATCGGCCTTGTGCTCGAACCCGTTCGTCTGGAGTTCAGCCTTTCCGACAGTCAGTTGGGCGTCCTTGCTGGCCTCAGCTATGGCCTGGCGTTCGCTCTGGCCGCCGTCCCGATGGGAATGCTGGTCGATCGGGTCAATCGCAAGCGTCTCCTGGCCGGCGCGCTCGCGGCCTGGAGTCTGCTGACGGCGGTTTGCGGTCTGACGACGTCCTTCCTGACCCTGCTGCTGGGCCGAATAGCGGTCGGCGCGGCCGAGTCGGCGGGGCCTTCGGCCGGGATGTCGTTGCTCGCCGACTACTTCCGCCCCAAGCAGCGGGCGACGGCCGTCGGCATCTGGTATCTCAGTTCGGCCCTGGGGATTTTCGGCACCTATCTGGTGGGAGGCTATGTGGCCGCCCACTACGGCTGGCGGGCGGCCTTTTTCGTGGCGGGGGCTCCCGGCCTCGTGTTGGCCTTTGTCATACTGGCGACACTGAAGGAGCCAATGCGTGGCCGGCTCGACGGCGATGTCCCGAAACAGCCGCCGTGCGGTCCGCGTCAGGGTCTGGCCTATGTATTACGCAGCCCGCAGTTGCTGCTGTGCATGGCGGCTATCACCCTGATGGCCGTGGCCCAGGCGGCGACCCTGACCTGGTTGACCTCCTTTTTGGTGCGGGGTCACGATTTCAGCCTGACGTCGGCGGGATCGGCGACAGCGGTCATGATGGGTGTGATGGCTCCGGCCGGCAGTTTCGTGATCGCCCTGCTGGTCGATCGCGGCAATCGCAAACATGGCTTCAGCGTGCGGCGGGTGGCGATCGCCTGTCTGCTGACCAGCGTGATCTCGGCCGTTGTCGGGGTCGCCGCCCTGCTGAGCCAGTCAACCGTTGTCCTGCTGGTGCTGCTGGGCGTCTTCACCCTGCTGCAGGGCGGTCACAACGGCTCGGCCAACAGCCTGCTGGTCGGCCTTGCCGGCCCGCACGTCCGCGGTTTCGTGCTGGCCATTCTTCAGGTCCTAACCAATCTCGTCGGATGGGGGCTGGGGCCCCTGATCGTGGGTGTCGTCAGTGACCGGATCGGCGGACCGCTCGCACTTCAGTGGGCCCTTCTCAGCGTCCTGATCTTTCACCTGTTGGCCGGAGCGCATTTCCTCTTCCTCGCGCGCGCCAGGCCGACAGCCCCAACCGCAACTGTTCCGGAGTCAATATGAGTACCACCGCCATCCACGAGGATGCCGACGACCAGGGCGTGAGGTCCTGGCTACAGGTCAATCTGAAGGGAGACGTCGTGAGGTTCGAGCGGCACCGGCGCTGGCGGCCCGCCTGGTTCGTGGACATGCTGTCGGATGGCGTGATCACGCCTCTTTATGTGCGTGGAGAGCGGGCCGAAGGTCTTCATACCCAGCCTCTCGAGCGGGAATATGAGGTTCTCAAGCTGTTGTCGGCCAATGGCGTCCTGGTGCCCAGGATCTATGGCTGGTGCGACGCCCCCAAGGCCATCTTCATGGAGCGGATCGACGGTGAACCCTATGAGGGCGGTGCCGAAACCGTGCCCGCGCGCAGGGCGGCCGTCGAGGACTATATGCGTCACCTGGCGCAGGTTCACCGGATCGATGTCGCCGACGCCGTCGAGGCCGGTCTTCAATGCCCGCAAGGGCCTGAAGCGATCGCGCTGACCTACTTCGCCAAGGCCGAGAGCGCCTACTTCAAGGGCAAGATCGCCCCCGATCCGCTGGTCGAGTTCGTTCGCGGCTGGATCAGGCGACACGTCCCGCATCATCGTGACCGACCCGCCGTCATAACCTCGGACGCACCGCAGTTCTTTCACCGTGATGGCAAGGTATTGGCTCTCTACGACTTGGAACTGGCACAGATCGGCGATCCGATGATGGACCTCGCGTCCATGCGGCTGCGCGACACGATGGAACCGACCGGTGATCTGGGCGGGCTGTTCGACATCTATGAGGCAGCGGCGGGCGAGCCGATCGACGACCAGACGCTGAGCTTCTACACTGTGCTGCTCTTCATGTGCGTGTCGATGATCGCCAGACCACAACTTCGGATCAAGCCACCACATCCTGCCTATGTCGAATACCTGTCGTGGAACATGTCGACGACACGGTCGACCATGATGGCGATGGCGGAATATCTGCGCCTAGATCTTGATCCGGTCGAAACGGTGCAACCCGTCGCCACCCGGCAGTCGGTCGCCATGGCTGATCTGGTGGCCCACGCCGAGACCCTGACTGCCGAGGGCCACTATCGCGAAGCGCCGATCCTATCGCTGGCACGTTATCTTCAAAGGGCGGACGCCCATGGTCAGACGATCGAGGCCCAGGAAAAGGCTGAGGCGGAGGCGCTGCTGGATCGGTCCCTTGCCGACATGGATGAGGTCGAGCTGGAACTGGAGCGGTGTGTGCAAGCCGCTTCGCCGGCGCGTGATGAAGACCTCGTCCGCTATTTCTATCGCCGTGAGACGCGCAGGCTGCAACTTCTCGCGGACTATCCCTCCCCGATCGTGAGCCGCGGCATGGGGCCGGGCCGCGCCAGGGTCGACCAGACAACCCCTCCTGTCATCGAAAGGGCATGCTGATGGCGATTCCTGACGCCGATGAAATCCACCGATTTCTGACCAGCCAGTTGGACTACTGGAACGCGGGTCAGCGCGACCAGATGACCGATCTCTACCGACACTACGCTTCCGAAGGTCTGACCATCGAGTATGTCGGACAACCCGTCGGCGACGGGTGGCCGCTCTTCGAGCATATGTGGGACACCTATGGCGGTTCGGTGCGGACTGAAATCGTCGAAATTCTCGTCAACGGCACGGAAGCCGCCTGTCACTTCCTGAACGTCAGACAAGAAACCGGGATTGGGAATCCCAGCATAGAAATCTATCGTTTCGAAGAAGGCCGGCTGCACATCCGGTACTTCCATCGAAGCCACACAGCCCAGGCGTGACGCAATGACAGCAGAAATCGAGCGGAAGGTGATCAGGTTTCTGGACTTGTTTCACGCCGATCCACCGGATCCCAGCGCGATCGTGGCCTGCGTCAGTCACGACGCGATCTACTTGAGCCGGGTCACACACGCCGAGCCACTACGCGGCCGAGACGCTATCGAAGCCGAACTCCGCAGTCAGTTTATGAGATACCGGGACTGTGAATGCGAGATCGTCGGCATTGCATCTACCGCTCATAAAGTCTTTGTCGAACGTCGTGATACCGTGACGATGAGATCAGATGGTCGGGAATTAATTGTCCTCGTCTGCGCGGTATTTAATTTCGATCATCTTGGATACATATCCATCTGGAAGGAATACTGGGACATGGCCGACATTCGAGAGCAAATGGAGCGTTAGATTTTCAACTATCTCAATCTAAAATTTTTATGAGCATTTAATCTGGATCGAAGCTTGATTTTGACTGTGCTTGCTACCGCGTTGTTCGAACTTCGACCCAGTGTATCCTCCCAACTGGCCTATTCTCGCTCAGGTCCCGATCGGCGTAGCCAAACCGGCGCGCCGATTTTTTTTCTATCCAAGTCGCCTCCGGCACGGTGGACACCGGATCAAGTTGCAGCGGTCTACTTATCGAAAGGGAATGCGTTCGATTCGAACTCTCGGTGCCTACGGTTGACATTTGCACTTCGACGCTACAGCACCGTTTCGCATACTGGCCGTTATGCGCAGAAGGGCAGGGGACTTAGGGCCGAGACTGAGTCCAAACGGCGGTTCGAAGCGTCTGCTTTAAGGTGGAGGGATCGATCAGATGATTGGAAAATGTAGGCCCTAGAGGCTTGCGGCGGTCGATTTTCACAACTCAGATTGCTTCATCGTCCCGCAAGTTGAGCTGCTGCAATATATCTGAGATGCGGCTTGCCTCGACGTTGGCGCGCGCTTCGAATGCGTCTGCCTCTCCCAAGAGGTCCGGAACGGATCGGCGCTCGATCGTAGCGACGAAATGGTGGCCTGGCCTAAATTGACCTGATCGGAAGAGGAACTCCGAGGAAACGGTGGTGGCAAAGGCCGTCTCCTCCTTGCGTAGATAGGTTTCCAGTAGAAGAGGCATGATTTCTTGTACGTCGCGTTGTCGGCCCTTTTGCCAACCGGGCATACGGCTGACGTCGATCATCCGGATGTCGTGGCGCGCTGCGGGCGGATCGCTGAGAACAAGAATCGCGAGCTCTGCCGAGGTCCACGGCGAAAACCCGGAGGGTAGAGCGATGATGCCCTCCACGAGGCCTTGCCCGACCAAAGATCTGCGAATGTCCTCGTCGAGGCCGCGCCTCGCAAGAAACCCCTGATTGACCAGGACAACCCCGCGACCGCCGGCTTTGAGGGACGCGGCACAATGGTCGACGAACAGGGCTTCATAGCGCCGGTTCCCGCCTGAACCGGGGCTAGTTCGGAGCAGGCCGCGACGGTCTGCGTACTGACCGGACGGCGGGTCGCAGACGATACGGTCGAACTGCGAGGGCCGTTGATCGAGGCTGTCGCCCAGCTCCATCGTTGCAGTTGCGCCCAGAAGCTGCAGGCGAAGCTCGCCAAACGCCCAGGAGATCGGATGGATGTCCCGTCCGACCAGGGACAGGCCGTCGATACGTTCGCTCGCCAGCGCGAGCAAACCGGCCAGGCCGCTGCACGGATCGTAAAGCGTCTGGCCCGGTTGAAGATCTACCAGACCAACCAGGAGTTCCGACACGCTACGAGAGGTTGCGATATCGCCGACGGACGGGCCTCCGTTCGAGGCGTCGTCGAGGGCTGCGCTGAACCAGGCACCAAAAGCCTTCAGGTCTATGACCTGGCCCCATTCCCCCAAGACGGCCAAGGCGCCCGATATCGTTTCGGCGAAGCTTCTGGAGTGGATGACGTCATTCACAAGGATCTGCGAGAACACCCGCGCCAGGGCGGGCATACGGGCCTCGACGGCGTTCGCCAGACCCAGCAAGGTGTCTCGCGCTTCATCGAGGGTTTCGGAGTGAAGGATGCCGCGAAGGCGGCGCCACGCGCCGGGATCTGCGGCATCTGCGAGGACGCCAAGGGCGACGACGCTGAGCAGCCGCCGGCCCACGGCGAAGCGCTCAGAGTTGCGCAAGCCCCTGAGGATCAGTCCAAAGCGGTCCGCGCCGGGAAACAGGTCAGTCATGAGGCCGGACCTTGCCCGTCCGGATGAAGATGGAAGAAGATCGACTCGTCGGCCGCCTTTTCCCGCAAGGCGATCACCCGTTGCTGATACTCGGCATAGGCGTCGACCCGAACCACCAGCTCAGCGAGCAGCACGGCGAAGCGGTCGTCGGTCCGGGCAAGCTCGATGCGTTTCAGGCTTTCGATCGTGAACCCGGCCGTAGAAGTGCCGACGAATTCCCTGAGCAGTTGGGCCGAGATCAGGGGATGACGGAGATAGGCGGCGATGAGTTCGGGCGGGACCTCCCCCTCGAGCCGCACGACGATCAGATTGGGTCCGGCGAGGACGCCGTCGTGCTCGCGCTGGGCGACAGCGGCGCGGACGTTGGAGCCGCGCGACGTAACGACCACGTCGCCCGGCCTTAGCGCCGAGCGTGCCACGTCCTCTCCATCGGCGATCTCCACGGCCTCAAGGTCCGACAGGGGCGAAATGCGTCGGCTGATGTCGCGCAGGCCGACGACACGCGCAACGTGAGGCGTGTCGCCGTCGGCGGGGCGCTTCGCCGGGCGGCCGGAAAAAATATGGGCTATTTCGCCGAGATACATGGAGACCTCTCAGCTCGCGTCATTGGCGGAGTGTCGGCTGATTGACAAGCCTGTAACCCCTCCCTATGTGCGAAAATAATGGATTATAGAACACGGCGTCCGGCCTTATCCAAATGCCGGTCACGTCCGACTGATCGACCCGAAGACCGAGAAGGGAGGGATATCTTGTGTTCCGGTGAGCGCCGGGCACTAAATGGAGGGGTAGTGCTCGACGTGCGGATCCGAATCGGAATATGCATGGAAGGTTAACGACGCCTCTTTGTGACCTGCGCGACTCGCGATAGGTCATCAATTTGATGGCGTCGGCGTGTTGCTCCTTCACCATTGAAATTTCGGAGGCGTTGATCACGCATCCAGAACGGCGACCCCGGTCGCTGCGTAACTGTGGCTTTGCGTAAAATCGGGAGAGAGGGCGGCTCCGACTTGCCGGTCCTGGACCGCCCTCTCACCCATCTTCACCGACTCGTTTCCGGTCGGCGATCCTCCCTTAGCGATCACGACCGTGGCACACAACGGTCGTGGGTGCCAAAGGCGGGATGGCTGCGACCGGGTTTTGACCCTTCTGGAGCCTTCCGCCTGATGACCCATTCTTGGAACTTTGATCGCGCCAGCGATCACATTGACCGCAAGATCGGTGATGTCGAGAAAGTCGACATCTTCATCTACAAGCGCGACCTCACGCTTGAGAACATCCCGACCAACCGCGCCTACCGCGTGGACGGTGTTCACCTCTACGCCGATATCCTGAACCTGAAGGACATGCTGAACGAGACGGCCGAGGAATCGGTTCGTATTCACCAGCGGGTGCTTCGATTCCTAAACCTGCAGTACCGGGCATTCGACCGGATCCTGAACCGGACAGCGGTTCGGCGCGTGGATTTCCAGAACCAGCGGCTGCATGCCCTGGTGACCCAGCCCTTCGGCACCGACCAGACGGCCGCCCGAGTTCACAAGGCGGTCGCGGTGGCCCAACTGGCCGTCGATGTGCTCGACCAGACCGGCGACGCTGAAGCGCAGCTGCCCGACGCGATCGTGCGCATCGGCATCGACACAGGTGAGACACTGGCGGTCAACAACGGCCGCAACGGAGGGCGTGAGCCGCTGTTCCTCGGCGACGCGGCCAATCACGGCGCCAAGATGGCTTGCGGCGGAAAGGCCGCGGGTGTCTTTCTGACCAACGCCGCCCGGACCGCCATCAGTCTGGCGGAGGTCGACCACCCGAAGCTCACCCCCCTGACCGCTGCGGAAATCGCGGTCAGTCAGGATGCCGCGGGTCTGGACCTTAAGGTGGAGACCCTGGTCGACGAATGGCATGAGGATCTGAAGAAGAACCCGCTGGGGGCGGTCGCGTTCTCGAGCCACACGCCGCCGCTGCGGACGCTGGATATCGGTGTCCTGACCCTGGGCAATTCGCGTCGCCAGGATGCCGTCTCGCTCTACGCGGATCTGGACGGGTTCACCGCCTTCGTTGCCGGGCACATCAAGGACCGTCCCGAGGATGTCGTGAGGGTTCTGCACGTCATCCGCGCCGAGCTCGATCGCGTCCTCGTCTGTGAGTTCGACGGGCGCCGAATCCGTTTCATCGGCGACTGCATCCATGGGCTGATGTGCGAAGGGACCGCTCAGACCACTGACGCCGAAGCCTCGATCACCGACGCAACCCTTTGCGCCGCGGCCTTGCGCAGCAGCTTCGACCTCGCCCTCGAAAAGCTCAAGGCCGAGGGGATCGACGTCGCGGGGCTGGGTCTGCAGATCGGGTTCGAGTACGGACCGATGACCGTCACCCGGATGGGCCTTCACGGCGATAGGGTTCGCTGTTCGATCAGCCGCGGCGTCCTGGCGTCTGAGGCGGAGCAGGGCCGGTGCAGCGCCGCCGAGACCGCCATCGGCGAAACGGCCTACGATAAGGCGTCCAAGGGGGTCCGGACGCTGTTTGAAGAAGACCGCAAGGTCGAGGATCTCGACTATGCCGAAGCCGTCGACGCCCTGACCGAGAGCGGCGACGGCAAGGCCCGTCTTGCCCAGGCCGCCGCCTTCGTCGCGGCGACCCCCGCGGTCGCTGCGGCCGCACCTGCCGTGGTTCGCCCCTATGCCCAGCGCGTCTGAACCTATCGGGCCAGCCGACCGGATCGCATCCCTGGCCTCCGCCTACGAGGCGGAGGTCATTGGCCGGGCCGGAGGCCGACTGACCCTGAATGTGGCGGTCAGGCTTTCGGACGGCCGGGTCGCGCCCTTCCGGCTGCACGTCGAGGCAACGTGTCCAGTCGTTCTGGTTCGCGAGGACAAGCCGGATCGCCTGCCGGCGGAATGCTACGAACGTCACATCGTGCCGGATGGTTGGTTCTGCATGAACTTTCCGACCGCCGATCCGCTTGACGTCGTCGACGAGCCGTCGGCGGCGCGGTGGTGGATCACGCTTCTGGGCTATCTGCGGCGTCAGGAGCGGGCTGCGAGGACCGGCCGGTGGCCTGGCAAGGCCTGGGCGCATGGGGCGGCGGCTGACGCGCAATGGGCGGTAGAGCGCGCGGCAGCCGGCCTGGGGAAGGCCTTCGTCTCGGCCTTGGCCCTGGGACGTCTGACCGCTGTCGCGTCGAAAGGCGGGTCGGGCCCCTTCCTGCAACTCCGGATGAACGGGCACCGCCTGTATTCCGTCTGGTCCGCAGCGGGGCGGGTCGCGACTCTGCGCCAGCCCTGTCCCTGTGGTTCTGGCGTTGCTTTGGCATCATGCGGGGAACACCGCGAGCACGCCGCGCAGCTGGCCCTCGGGCTGGCCCGTCAGGAAGCGGAGGAGGCGCGGTTCTGGAGGTCCATGGCCGCCAAGACCTGTTGCGGAACCATGAAGTCCTGTCCGTTGAAACTCGTCCAGCCCTCAAACGATGCCGACGCCGACGCCTGCGCGGCGGCCGCCTGATCCGGAGAATATCATGTCACTCAAGACCCGCTTCGAGGGCCCCGAAAACCGCGCAAGACTGCTTGAGGCGCTGAGCGGCCAGCGCCTCGTTGGCAACGACCCGGCCCTGGCCGCCGCCCTGGCGGACCAAGGCGTGCTCGTCCATCTGGAGCCCGAGGGCGTCCTGGTCCGACAGGGGGACTGGGACGACGACGTCTATTTCATCCTCGCCGGCGAATTTCAGATCCTCGTCAACGGTCAGCCCAAGGCGATCAGGGGACCTGGCGTCCACGTCGGCGAACTGGCCGGCCTCGACGGCGCCCGGGCGCGAACGGCGACGGTTAAGGCGCTGAAAGAAAGTCTGGTCCTGAAGGTGGGGCTTGCGGCCATGACCGTGATTTCGGCAAACGATGTCGCGATCTGGAAGCGCGTCGCCAATGTGGTGGCCGAGCGTCTGGAAGAGCGGAATAGCGAAATAGGGTCGACCAATGCCGTGCCCCGCGTCTTCATCATCTCGTCTTCCGAGGCCAAGCCTGTGGTCGATCAGTTGGTGCTTCATCTGGATTCACCCGCCATCCGGGTGGAGACTTGGGACAGGGGCACCTTCGGTCTTTCCGACTATCCAATTAGTTCCCTGATGGACGCGATCGAGGCGAGCGACTTCACTATCTCCATCGTACGCGGCGACGACAGTCTGGTCATGCGCGACAAGGCCAGCAAGACGGCCCGGGACAATGTCCATCTTGAGTACGGCATTTCCCTCGGGGTCTTGGGGCGCAGGCGTTCCATCCTGCTCGTCTGCGCCAGTGACGACCTGCATCTGCCCAGCGACCTGGCCGCGTTGAAGACCTTGCGTTACCGCGAGGGGTCAAAGGATGAAGTGCGGTTGAGCGTAAGGACCGCCTGTATCGAGGCGCGGGAGTACATCCTCGAAGAGGGCGTCTTTCCTGACAGGAAGGCCCGCTAGTGGCGTGCGCGGCGATCAGGGAGGGATGTCATGTCGACGTCTGAGGCGGCGCTTGCCGAGCGGGTGGATACGATTTTCGAGACCCGGTGGGACGTCCGGGACGGAGAGGTCGTTCCCGAAACGGCCGATGTCGCGCTCAAGAATGGCGCGGTCAAGCTGAACGCGGTGTTCCTCTACGCCGACCTCGCCGGTTCATCCCGGATTGCCGCGACCTGTCCCTGGGGGACGACGGCGAAGATTATCCGGGCCTATCTCGACGTCGCGACGCGGTTGATCCGCGCCCATGGTGGCCGCGTGCGCAGTTTCGACGGGGACCGGGTCATGGGCGTCTTTATCGGCGACACTCCCAACAGCGACGCGAGCTTCTGTGCCCGGGAGATCGACTATTCCGTCGAGAAGATCATCGGTCCAAAGGCGCATGCGGCCTTCGCCTCGGTTCGCGACAACGAGATCGAAATCCAGCACTGTGTCGGGATCGATGTGGGCGTGGTCCGGGCCGTGCGCGCCGGCATACGCAACAGCAACGACCTGATCTGGATCGGCAAGGCGCCGAGTTTCGCCGCCAAGCTCTCTGATGTCCGGGCCTATCCCTACGCCGTCTATACGTCTGCGCGCAGCTACAAAAAGCTCAGCGCGGCGGCAAAGGTCGTCGGCGGGGAGGACATCTGGGAGAAGCAATCCTTTGAATTCAACGGTGAGTGGGAAGATGTGTTCCGCACCCTGAAAATGCGGCAGCCGTGATGGGACCAGAGATTATGTATCAGAAGGCAGGCAAGGCGATCGAGCCTGTGATGTTGGCCAATCTGGCGCGCGCGATCGATTTCGTGAAGTTTGGCGAAGCCAAAAACGCCGCACTTTTGACATTCGCCTCGGCCTGGATCCTCGCCGCTGCGACACTGGCAATGAACCCGATTGCTCGGGCCTTGCCGCAGATCCTGTGGGGGCTGATCTTTGGTGTGCCCTGCTTCGTAATCGCGGCCAGTCTGGCGATGATGTCCTTCCTGCCGCAGATTGATCCCGACAGGATCACTGGCGACAAGCAGGGGGATCGCCAAATCTTCTCTTCTTTGGCGATCTCGCCGAAGGGGAGCCTAAGGAAACCTTCGCACGTCTCGCCGACCGCTATGTTGCGAAAGCGGGGGGCGAACTCACAGACGAGTATTTCACCGACCTGGGATGTCAGATCGCTCTCAACAGCCGGGTTGCACACCGAAAGTACAAACTATTCCTCTTGGGCCTCGATGCGCTTCTGATCGGATTAGGTGTGTACGCGCTGAATGCGGCCCTTCTGGTTGCCGATCTGTGGGCTCATCACCGCTTCTGATCAGGGGGAGCTGGTTTCTCCACTTGATGCCGACTTCAGCCGAAGTGTCAGCTTTGCGTTCGCCCTCCGCTGTCCGCTCATGGCGCTGACCGGTCCTGCGAAACGTTGGTCCTCTGATCGATACTGATGTGCTGTATGGCGACTGCCTGACGTGAAAGGCAGGGCGGCGCCTTGGCGTCGGCGCGACGCAGACCCTGCAGATAGCGTGGAATGACTGCGCGACGCCGTCAGGGCCGCGAGGAGAACTCGCGATCATCAATGGCCCGAGGGCCAGATTCATGGTGACGCATGCTGCATATCGACAACGCCAACCTTTTGCCCGCGCCGTCTCTTTCGGGCGAGCCGTCTCAAGAGAAGGCTCAGATGATCAGAGAAAAGGTTATGGCCTGGCTGGCCGGGAAGACGAAGGGACGCACTACCGTCTGCGTCGGCTGCCGGGTGATGGAGGGCAGGTTCTGGCTCGCCGGTCCGCCCGCCGCAGGAAAGCAGGCATGGATGGTCGAGTATATCGGCGCCGACCGTGGTGTCGGGCTCGAGGTCATCTCGGCCAGGATGGTCCGAGCCTGAGATCGACCCTCGTTCGGACGGGCCGACGGTCCGTTCTGAGCGAGGGTTGATTTCGCGGACGAGATGTGGCCACAACCGCCTCGGCGTCCCCACACAGGCGCCCGGCTCCCCGGAGCACTTCGCTTTTATGGCGAGGTGCGTCTTGCGGCAGGGGCCAATCCGGTTCCCTGGCGAGACCAGGGAGACTGAGATGACGGAACACCCCGATATCCACGCGTGGGCGCCGCAGGTGGTGATGAGGCCGCCCGGCGAACTGAAGCCGGCGCAGCGCAACGCCCGGAAGCACTCGCAGAAGCAGATCGCGCAGATCGCCGCCTCGATCCGCCAGTTCGGGTTCACCAACCCGGTTCTGACGGACGCGGGCGGACGGATCGTCGCGGGCCACGGCCGGGTGGAGGCGGCGAAGTCGCTGGGTCTGGCGCAGGTGCCGACGCTGTCGCTGTCTCACCTCTCGGACACCGATCTGCGGGCCTATGCCCTGGCCGATAACCGTTTGGCGGAACAGTCGGGCTGGGACGATGATCTGCTGAAGCTGGAAGTGTTCGAACTGGAGCCGCTGCTCTCCTACGATCTGGAAGTGACGGGCTTCTCGACCGGCGAAATCGAGGTGCTGCTCGACGGCGGATCGTCGAAGGACGCCGCGCTCGATGCCGCGCCGGAGAAGAAGCGGGCGACGGCGACGGTGGAGCGGGGCGATCTGTGGACGCTCGGCGATCACAGGCTGCTGTGCGGCGACGCCCGTGAGCTGAAGGACTTCGCCAGGGTGATGGGCGAAGACCGGGCCAGGATGGTCTTTTCGGATCCGCCCTACAATGTGCCGATCGACGGATTCGTCGGTGGTCTGGGTAAGGTGAAGCACGCCGAGTTCGCGATGGCGTCGGGCGAGATGACGCCGGCGCAGTTCACGGACTTCCTCGCACTGGCCTTCCGTAACGCCGCCGCTGTCTCGATCGACGGGGCCGTCCACTATCAATGCATGGACTGGCGACACATAGAGGAGATGATGGAGGCGGGCCGGACTGCCTACTCGGACCTGCTGAACATGTGCGTCTGGGCCAAGGATACGGCAGGGATGGGGTCCTTCTACCGGAGCCAGCATGAGCTGGTCTTCGTCTGGAAGGTCGGACAGGCCGCGCACCTGAACACCGTCGAGCTCGGCAAGCACGGCCGTTTCAGGACGAATGTCTGGAACTGCCGCGGCGTGAGGAAGACCGGGAAGGGGTCGGAGCTCGAGCTGCACCCTACGGTGAAGCCGGCGTCGCTGGTAATGGACGCGATCAAGGACGCTTCGAAGCGGGGCGAGGTGGTGCTCGACTGCTTCGGTGGCTCTGGCTCGACCTTGATTGCGGCGGAGAAGACGCGGCGCAGGGCCAGGCTCATCGAATACGAGCCGACCTACTGCGAGGTGACGATCCGCCGATGGGAAGCGCTGACCGGAAAGGCGGCGGTGCTCGCGGAGACGGGTGAGACTTTCGCCGAGCTCGGCGCGCGCCGTGCCGCGGAGATGGAAGCCCGGGCCGACGCTGCCCTCGAGATGGAGGCGGCGTGATGGAGGACGAAGAGAGGCACGACGGACGGTTCCGGAAGGGTCAGTCCGGGAACCCGCTCGGTCGCCCGCGAAAGCTCCCGGGACGACACCGTCTGCCGATGGTCAACCGAATGGCTGCGTTCGAGGTCGCCGAAACGCCGATCACGATCACCAACCGGAACGGTGAGAGGGAGACGACGACCGTCTATCGCGGCGTACTGATGGCAGTGGCGCAGAAGGCCCTCGCCGGCCACGCCCCGTCGCAGAAGCTGCTCCTGCAGCATGTGGACAGCGCGGCCGGCGTTTACGGCGATACTCACGCACTCGTGCAGTTCCAATTCCGCGAGATGGCCAGGCTTGAGGCCTTGGTGGATGCCTATGAAAAGAAGGCCGAGAAGCAGAAGACCGGCGTTCTGATCGTGCCGATGGAGGAGTTGGAGCGGCGCTTCGCCGAGAAGAACAGGCTGTGGGAGGAGCGGAAGGTGCGCAACTTCACCTGATCGCGCTGACTAGAATGCTTCTCAGCCGGGCGTAGGCGTCCGCGAACCAGCGAAGGTCATCTTTGCTCTCGCCGCTGCCAAACCTGAGGCGGCGATGCTCCACAAACATCGCCGCCCAGAGCGCCGCAGGACCGAGGTCGTCGAAGTTGTCGGGCCGCCGTCCGGCCAGAGCCATCTGGATGGCGTCAGGCGTCTCAAGCCCGACGAGCGCATAGCCGTCCACTATGTGAGCCAGATCGACCGATTCATCCGGATCGATTTGTTCGGGCAGGGCGTCGAACATCCCCTGCTGCACGAGTCGCATCCATGCCGGCGCCGAGGGGGGCAGCGCTGGCTGTCGCGCCAGATGAGCCCTCAATCCGAGGACCTCCCGGTCGTGAGCATCGCCGAACAGCCGCTCGATCAGTCCGTCGATCGTCGTAACCGTCTCGAAACGGCCCCGACCCACCTTCCGCAGGTCCGGCCGCTCGGACTTCTTGCCCTGACTGTTGGCCTTCGCGTGCCGGACGACCTTGTCGCCGAGCTGCGGCAGGGGTTCGCCCGGTTTTCCCCCAAACCAGCGCCAGGCCGTGGTGATGAACGTGTCGGGATCGACCAGCATCCAGATTACGCAGCCGCTCGGCTTGGCCGCCAAGGCGACGTGGATGTCGACGTCGGCGCGCTTGCCGTCCGCGCGCATCGCCTTGAGCTGGACGTGGCGCAGGACCCCGTCCGCCTCCAGGGCGAGGTCGAAGCCCGAGCCGTCAAACTCCGCGCGGAGCACCTCGCACCGGCGACCGGCCCGCAGCAAGGCCCGCGTCAGGTCGCCCAGGAAGATGTGCTCGAAGACCTTCTCGCGAAGAACCGAAGCGTGTGCGGTCCACGGATCGAAGGTGGCGGATGCGGTCATGCAGTCTACTCGTCTCGGCAGCGCCGATGAGCCATCGAAACCGCAGGACATCAACCAAAATCGAGATGAGTAGGCTGTAGATGACAAGGCTGCGCCACCGGACTTCTGATCCGGATGGAAATCGAGGCCAGATTTGCCGAGCGGGTGAAGGCGGAACGCCTCGCCAGAGGCTGGTCGCAGGAGGAGCTCGCGCACCGGGCGGACATGCACCGCACCTTCGTCTCCCAGATCGAACGGGCCGTCAAAACCTCCACGATCCGTACGGTCGGGAAAATCGCCAGGGCTTTCGACGTCAGGCCGGGGTCCCTGATCGACTAGAGTCTCGCAAGGGCTGGACTCCTGTCCTTCCGGTCGGGCGTGGTGCGGGGCGGAGGCCCCATGATCCATCCCGACAACGCCAACCCAGCCATCGACCAGTTGATTATGACCATCGCCGACCTCGGCGTCGATGTGGCGGACATCTCCGTGGCCGCGTTCGACGGACCGGTCACCGAGCGTCTGTCTCGACTGGAAATTCTGGGCGCGGATATCGTGTCCATGGCGGCGGCCGCGAAGGCCATCGCTCGAAACCGCGCCGAAAGGGCGCCCTCGTCTCCGGAATGACTGGACTTGGCTCGCGACCAGAGCGTGATGGGGACGCGCCCGGCGGAGAACGCCGGGCCCGCCCACGGCGCCCGGCGACCGGGGCTTCGGGTCGTGCGGCCATCCGCCGCTGACCGGAGTCACCTCAATGACCGACAAACTCTCATCCGCCCAGGGCGTCCTGCTGCGCCGCATCGCCGGGGCCGGGGATCAGCCCTTCGAGATCGCGCCCCGCGCCCGCGCTACCGCCGTCATCTTGGCCGGACGTGGACTGCTGACCGGGGAGGGCGATCTCTGGACCATCACACCGGAGGGCCGGACCGCCATCGGCCTTCCGCTAAAACAGGGCCTCGCCGAAGACGCCGCTAGGGAAGTGTCGCCGCCCGTCAGCGGCCGGGCACCCAAGCCCGGCACCAAGGCCGCGACCGTGATCGAGATGCTGGGCCGGCCCGACGGCGTGACGGTGGCGCAGATCTCGGACGCCACGTCATGGCTGCCGCACTCGGTGCGCGGCTTCCTGGCCGGGGCCCTGAAGAAGACCCACGGTCTGGCCGCGACGTCCGAGGCGGGCGAGGGCGGTCGCCTCTACCGCCTGGCGGGAGCGGCCTCGTGAGCCCTGACGAGGCGGCCGAGGCGCTGGAGACGATGAGCCTGCAGGAACTGCGGCAGGAATGGAGGACGCGTTTTGGCGCGCCTCCGACCCTGCGGTCGGCCGAACTGGTGCGTCGCAGCCTCGCGTGGCTGATCCAGACTTCGGCCTTCGGCGGCATCGACCAGACGTTGCGTCGCCAGCTTCGCGGGCAGGCGGCGCGCGGCGGCGAAGTCAGTGACGGCGCCCGCATCATCCGGGAGTGGCAGGGCCAGCGTCATGAGGTGGAGAAGGTGGAAGGCGGCTATCTCTACGCCGGCCGCCGCTGGAAGAGCCTGTCGGGCATCGCCACCGCCATCAGCGGCACGCAACGCAACGGGCCGAAGTTCTTCGGCCTCAGAGAGAGCTGATCGTGGGTCCCCGGCTGCGCTGCGCCATTTATACCCGTAAGAGCTCGGAGGAGGGGCTCGACCAGAGCTTCAACTCGCTCGACGCCCAGCGCGAGGCCTGCGCGGCCTATGTAAAGTCGCAGGCCGGGGAGGGGTGGCAGTTGCTGCCGACTTGCTACGACGATGGCGGCTTCTCCGGCGGCAACATGGAGCGGCCCGGTCTGGTCCGCCTACTGGCGGACATCGATGCGGGGCGAGTTGATGTAGTGGTGGTCTACAAGGTCGACCGCCTCACACGGTCGTTGCCGGACTTCGCCCGAATCGTCGATCGCTTCGACCGATCCAGCGTCTCGTTCGTCTCGGTGACCCAGGCCTTCAACACCACCACCTCCATGGGCCGGCTGACGCTGAACGTGCTGCTATCCTTCGCCCAGTTCGAGCGCGAGGTCACCGGCGAGCGCATCCGCGACAAGATCGCGGCGTCCAAGGCCAAGGGCATGTGGATGGGCGGAAACGCCCCCTTCGGCTATCTTCCGCACGAGCGGACCCTGACGATCGAACCCGAGGAGGCCCGGATCGTCCGCTGGATCTTCGAACGCTATCTGGAGCTCGGCTCGGTCCACGTCCTGTGCCGCGAGATGAAGGCGGCCGGCGTCCTCTCGCGCAGGCGCACCTCGGGCGCGGGCAACACGACCGGCGGGACGCCGTTTCCGCGCGGCGCGGTGTTCGGCATGCTTCGCAACCGCATCTACGTCGGCGAGATCGTGCACAAGGAGAAGGTCTGGCCCGGCCTGCATCCGCCGATCCTGGATCGCGATCTGTTCGACCGGGTCCAGGCGCTGCTCGACGCCAACACCACACCGCGCCAGCAGAAGATTCGTCGCTCGCCTGCGTTGCTGACCGGCCTGATCCGCGATGCGGCGGGCCAGCCGATGAGCCCGGTGACGGCGCGTCAGGGCGACAGCGTCTACCGCTACTATGTGAAGGCGAAGATGCAGCAAGGGCAACTCGCCGACGCGAATGACGACAGTCTCCGCAGGGTCGCCGCCCCGGCCGTGGAGCAAGCCGTCGCCAACACCCTGCGTGAGCTGATCGGCCAGCCACTGGCGGACTGGGCGGCGCTGCGCGATCTTGTCACCGAAGTGCGGGTGCATGCGGACCGGCTCGTGCTGACTCTTAGCCTGTCGGCCCAGGCGCGGGCGATCCACGATCTGCCGCCGCCGGACGACGCAGGTGTAATACGGCTGATCGTACCCGTGGTGCTGCAACGTCGCGGCGGACGCACGTGGCTCGAACGCGGCGCGCATCAGGATCGCCGGCGTGTCGACCGAACGCTCGTCGCGGGCCTGCGCCGGGCTCATGAGGAGCTGGCCAGGGCTGGCATCCATACGGCCAGCCGCACACCGCTCTGGCGTGACGCGACTGGCATCAACGATCCCTACATCCGCCACCTCGTCCGGCTGGCCTTCCTCGCCCCCGATATCCAGCAGGCGATCATGGACGGATGTCAGCCCGTGGGCCTGACGCTGCAGTCGCTGCGCGAGCAGGAAATTCCGGTTTCATGGGCTGCGCAGCGCAAGGCGCTCGGGTTCTCCGTCTGATCGGACAGTTAGCAGGGGCTGATAGTCCCAATCGCAGGCCCTGCTCCTCGCCTTCGCAGGCCCTGATAAACTGCGCGGCAGGGCCTGTTATCGCCTGTTCCTGATCGCAGGGGATTCACCATCCGCGCTGGCCGAAGCCCCGCCGCGTCGGGGTTTGCGCGGTATTGGCGGCAAATGGGCCTCCCGAAAACCGCGTCGAAATACGCCATAGCAGGAGAACAGGACTCCAAAGGGTGTATGGACGCAGACGCGCAGAGTCGCGCCCAGGGATTGAGGGCGAAACAGGCGAGAATGCGGGATTTCTGCCGAAACCGGTTCGGGAATGGGCCGAAAAGGGCCGGGAATTCCGGTGGCTTTGGCGCTTAAGACTGAGACGAGACCGCTAGGCGGGGACGGTGGCGGAGAGGGTGGGATTCGAACCCACGGTACCCTTCCAGGCACGCCGCATTTCGAGTGCGGTACATTCGACCACTCTGCCACCTCTCCGCGGGGCCGTAAGGAACGCTTGGTCGAGCG
>Ga0075012_10000900_pt1 | contig 31086 bp, 26 predicted proteins | sample All_14_2_FD_71474 | JGI IMG/M metagenome (GOLD analysis project Ga0075012, IMG submission 71474) | Freshwater microbial communities in response to fracking from Pennsylvania, USA - Allegheny Zone_MetaG_DW_15 | ecosystem: Environmental > Aquatic > Deep subsurface > Groundwater > Drilled...
CGGTTGACATCTGGGTGAACGGGGCGCCGTTCCTGACGAACTTTGAATATCGCACGGCAACACCATACGTGGACGTTCCAGCCGGGACCACCCTGAGCATTGGCGTGGCCCCATCGCCGAGCGATGACCCAAGCGACATCATCGCCACTTTTCCAGTAAATTTTGCGCCGGACGGCACATTTTACGTCGTAGCGAGCGGTTTGGTGGGTGACCCAACGACGCCATTTACCCTCAATCTTGTTGAAAATGCAAGGGAGGCTGCACTGGCACCCGGTACAGTGGATGTTATGGTTCACCACGGCTCAACTGACGCTCCTGAAGTGGATGTGATTGCCCGCGGCGTTGCAACCATCGTGAACGGTGCGGCTTACGGAGATTTCACGAATTATATCACCGTACCAGCCAATGACTACACCTTGGATATCACACCTGCTGGCGTGAACAGCGAAATCGTGGCTTCTTACTCCGCTCCGCTGAGTGGTTTGGGCGGCGGCGCTGCCTTGGTGTTTGCTTCTGGCTTCTTTAATGGTGCTACTTCGTCACCGTTCGGCCTCTTCGCAGCCCTGCCTGACGGCACGGTCATCGAACTGCCAGCCGTGCAGAACACAGCCCGTGTACAGATCATCCACAACTCCGCAAGCCCGACGGTGGATATTTGGGTGAACAATGAACCATTCCTGACGAATTTCGGGTACCGAACAGCAACTTCTTACATGGACCTACTTGCAGGACAGACCTTGAACATCGGAGTGGCCCCATCGCCCAGCGATGATCCAAGCGATATCATCGCTAGTTTTCCAGTAAACTTCAACATTGATGAGACTTACGTAGTGATTGCCTCTGGGCTTGTTGGCAATGCCACCACATCATTTACCCTCAATGTGGTGGAAGGCACACGCGAGGCCGCTACCAATTCCGGCAACGTTGATTTCATTGTAAATCATGGCTCGACGGATGCCCCTGCGGTGGACGTCATCGCCCGCAACGTAGCCACCATCGTTTCCAATGCCGCCTATGGCGATGTGACCAATTACATCAGTGTGCCAGCAGGCGAATATATCCTCGACATTACCCCCGCAGGCCAGCCTGCTACGATAGTTGCTTCCTACAATACAGATTTAAGCGGCCTCGGCGGCGGTGCTGCTGTGGTTTTTGCCAGCGGGTTCCTTTCGCCTGCGGCAAACGACCCGGCGTTCGGCCTATGGGTGACTTTGCCGGATGGCAATACCTTCCCGCTCGACCTGCTAAGCAGCACGGATGAGGCAACGGAGATTGAATCCTTGGGTGTGTTCCCCAATCCTGTCAGCGACCGTCTCAACGTCAAGCTGGAGTTGAATACAGCAACCGAGTTGGAAGTGAGGCTTTTCGACAGTTTTGGCAGGCAGGTTTTCCGCCAGCCAAGCACCTTGGCGACTGGCTCGTTCAGCCAACAGCTACTGTTAGCTGACCTGCCTTCCGGTACTTACTTTTTGAAGATTACAACTGCTACCGGAAGTGTAGTGCGCAGCGTTGTGAAGGATTAATAAAAAGCCATAACGGCTACAAATCGCCACAATATTTCACATGCAGGGTTGTCTGGTTTGCCAGCACCCTGCATTTTTTTTACCCCTTCGTACCCGCCCAAGCCTCCCTGTCGGGCACGGTGTGCCGGCCAAGGATCCGCTCATTTTCCTGCTGCACAACCGGGTGCGAGCGCATACCCCAAAGCTTTTCACGGGCATGGCGGTGTGCAGCTTGCAGGTCAACGACGGGTGCGGGATAGTCTTTCCCAATCGAAACATGGTAGAGCTGCTGCTCCATCGCCGACATTTTCCAAGGCTCGTGGAGGAAGGCCTCTGGCACGCCCCGCAGTTCCGGCACCCATTTTTTCACAAAAACACCAGTTGGGTCGTTGTCTTGCCCTTGCTTCACGGGGTTGTAAATCCGCACCGTGTTGATGCCCGTGACGCCCGCCTGCATCTGCCACTGCGGGTAGTGGATGCCCGGCTCAAAGTCGAGGAAGAGCTTGGCGAGCCATTCCGCCCCGGGCTGCCACGGCTGCCAGAGCAGATGCGTGAGGAAGGAAGCCAGCATGGCCCGCATGCGGAAATTCACCCAGCCCGTAACAAGGAGGCAGCGCATGCAAGCATCCACGAGGGGGAAACCCGTCTGCCCGTTTTTCCACGCATCGAACAAGGCGGGGTCGAATTGTTTTTCGAGTAAATCGTAACCACGGTTCACGTTTTCGAACTCCATCCGGTCTTCGCTCTCGAATTTTTGGATGAAATGCGCCTGCCAGCGCAGCCTCGATTGAAAGGCCGCATGTTGAAATTTCCAGCCGTGCTGCTCATGCGACTGTGCCGCCGCCTGCCACACCTGCCGGATACTCAGGTTGCCCCAGGCGAGGTAGGGCGAAAGGCGACTGCAGCCCTTTCGGCTTTCCTCTGGTTTGGAAATGGCCTTTGCGTATTGGCGGATGCGGTCGTTGAGGAAGGATTTCAGGTAACTGTGGGCGTAGGTTTCGCCGCCGGGCTGGAAGTTGGGGGCATGCTGGAGGCTCAGGTTTGGCAGATTTTCAAAACCTGCCAAACCTTTGGTTGAAACAGCCCGCCACAGCTTCCAATCCACACGGGCCTGCGGTGCAGCCATGAACTCATACCAGTGTTCCCGCCAATCCTTGCGGCTGCGGAGGCCCCGCCGCACGGCATTGTACTCACTTTCCCGCCATTTTATTTGGTTTGCTTCGCAAAAAGCGGCGACGGCTTTGTCCCGGTCGTAGGTGATTTTCAGGCCAGTTTCCTGATGGGAAAAAATAGTTTCGATGCGGAATTTCGCCAGCAAACGCTTCAGCACGGGCAGCATTTCATCATGAAAAACAACGACCGAAGTGTTGTAAGCCTGAAGCTGGCGGTTCATGTCGTCGAGCGACTGCTGCACGAAGCGCCAATGCCGTTCGTCGTATTGTGGAGCAGCCATGACCGACGGCTCGAAGACGTACAGCAGCAAGACAGGTAGCCCCGCCTGTTGCGCCAGCACCAGCGGCTCATGGTCACGCAGGCGCAGGTCCCGCTTGAACCAAATGAGATTGATCGGCTCACGGCGCAGGTTGGACAATGGATGAGACACGGCAGGCTACTTGGGTATCGAAGCCTCCAACTGCTTGGCCACTTCTTCGGTCTCCGCCGATTTTTCGGCAAAGCCTTTGATGTCGCCCTTGCGCTGGAGGTCACGGGCCTCTTCCAGCAGTTTTTCATATCGCTGCCGCAACTGCTTGGCGGGGTCTTTTTTGAATAGTCCGAACATTTCTTTGCTTGATAAAAGGTGGATGAAGTTGACAAAAGGTTGATAGCGTCACAGCTTTAAGGTGGACATGCCACCGTCCAAGCCAATGACCTGTCCAGTAATCCAGCCGCTGTTTTCACCCAAGAGGAAATGGGCAAGTGCGGCAGCCTCTTCGGCGGTGCCGACCCGTTTCAGCGGATGCCTTGCGCCAGCCGCTTCCTTTTTTTCATCGGAACTGAGCAGGCGAGCCGCCATCGGCGTATCGGTCAGCGATGGGGCGATGCAGTTAACCCGAATGGCGGGTGCCCACTCGGCGGCGAGGCTGCGGGCGAGGCCCTCCACAGCACCTTTTGCTGCCGCAATGGAGGCGTGGAACGGCATTCCCTGTCCCACGGCTACCGTGCTGAACAGCACCACGGCGGGGTTTTCGGCAGCTTTCAGTGCTTTATGCGCCGCTTGCAAGACCTTCACTGCGCCGAGCACATTGATTTGAAAATCCTCCAAAAATGCCGCTGGCTTCAAGGATTTGAACGGCTTCAGGTTGATGCTGCCAGGGCAATAAACCACGCCATCAAGGGTTGGGGGCAGGTCGCCTTCGGCAATTTCGTCGGTGAGCAAGTCTTTGTGCAAATGGCTAACGCCGGGCAGCCCGGTCAGGCTGTCACCCGTGCGGGAAACGACGAAGATGCGGTGGCCTTCGGCGCTCAGTTTTTTCACCAAAGCCAAGCCGATACCGGAAGAGCCGCCTGCGATGAGGTAATTTTTCATGGAAAAAGAGTTGAGCCAGCTTGAACAGGGATTGTCCGAAAAGGTTTATGGACGATTTTACCCAACCACTCATCACTGCCACTGACCCGCCGCCCAGCGAAGCGCAGCCTCGGTCTTCCTTGCCTCGGCTTGGAGCTTGGCCAGTTTCAGTTGCGCCTCGATGAGCTTGTTCTCCCTTGAGTTGACAAGGAAAACGGAGCTTTCGCCGAGGCGGAACTTGTCGTTTTCGCCAGCCAGTAGCTGAGCGTAGTTGTCCCGCATGGCGTTGGCGAGGTTTATCTGCTGGCGCAAATTGGCCAGTTCGTTCTGGTAGGCGTTGATTTTATTGCTGATTTCCTGCCGTTTCTGCGTAAGCCCAAGCTCGGCGTCCATGATTTTCAGCTCCGCCAATTGCAGGCCGCCCCGCTCCTTTCGGAAAAAAAGCGGAAAGCCCGCCTGCACGCCCCATTTGTAGTTTTGGAGGAAAAAATCGCCGTTGTTGGGCGAGAGGTCGAAGCCGTCGCCGAGCAGGTTGTACGACACGTCCAGCCGGGGCTTCAGCGCCTCCCGCTTCAGGCGGCGCTCCACGTCGAGGCTTTCCAACTTAAAGCGGTAGCCCTGCACCTGCGGGTGCTGCGCAGCCAGCGTGTCGGCGGGAGCAAAGTTGATGGCGTCTGCGAACAGCCCATCGGCGAGGGGCTGTGGGCGCAGCGTGGAATCAACGGCCACGACCCGGCCATTTTCCCAATTGAAGTTTTGCAGCACCAGCCGGGCGTTGCGAAAATGCAGTTGCGCAGCGTTCAGTTCCAGCCGCCGGTCCTGCACCTGAATGAGCGCCTCCAGCGTATCAATGGCGGGCCGGTCGCCCTGTTCCCAGCTTCCCCGGATGCCGTCGAGGCGGATTTCGGCATTGCGCACGGCCTCTTCGTAGGTGCGCACCCAAGCATCGGCCAGCGACCAGTCCCAGTAAGATTTGGCAGCCTCGTAGAGCAGGTCGTTCATCAGTAGGCGTTGCTCCGCAACATTCGCCCGCTGGAGGATTCGGGCTTGGAAGAGGCCCGCCCGCCGCTCGTCAATCACCAAGCCTTGCAGCAGCGTCATCGAGGCACCCAGCACGGCTTGGCCATCCTTCGGCAGCTTGTTTTCAGGATTCAAAAAAACGCCGCTCGAATAATTGTATCCCAATTTGCCTTCAATTCCGTACCAAGTGGGCAGCTTCACGCCGCCTTCAGCGATGTTGAAGTAGTTTTTACCTTCAAAGCTCTTGCGCTCCCAATCGCCATACACTTTCGGGTCGAAGCCGCCACGGGCCGACAGCATGGCAGCTTCCGCCTGCGGCGTGAGCAGGATTGCCTGCTTCGCAATGGGGTGGTTGGAGCGCACTTGCTGTAGGAACGCGTCGGGCGACCATGTTTTTTGTGAGAAAACTGGCAACGAAGCAATGACCAAAACCGTTGCTAAAGCAGAATGCAATTGCTTCATAATCAATTCTTTGGCGTTTTTTCTTTCCCTATCACGGTTCCTTCTTTTTCATAAAAATCCGGCGGGAACCCGTTCACCTTCCGCCACATTTCGTACCAAAGCGGCACGTTGTTCAGCAGCGCCACGCACTGCGCGCCACCGCCGGGTCGCAGGGCTGTCGGCCAAGGTTTCACATCCTCCTGCGGGGCGACGAGGATGCGGTAGGTGCCGTCCATGCCGATGTTATTGTCCATGGCGAAAACCTCGCCCTCGTAGGTTCCGAAGGTGAGGTTCGGCCAGCCGCTGAACACAAAGGCGGGCCAGCCGTCAAAGATGAAATTGACCCGGTTGCCGAGCGAAACGAGCGGCAGGTCAATGGGCTTCACGTACATTTCCACCGCCAGTTTTGCGCCAGCGGGCATGATGGTCACCACTGGGGCACCCTCCTTCACCGTTTCGCCCACGCCCGCCACCACGGCCTGTGTGATGTAGCAGTCCTGCGGGGCGGTGATGTAGTAGAAACCGCTGCGGCGGCGGTAGTTTTCCTGCTCCACCTTGAGTTTGTTCAGCTTGTTTTCCGACTCAAATCGTTCGCTGAGCGTGCTGAACTTGTCCGATTCAGCCTTCGCAATCTTATTGGCGTACTCGTTCAGCACCGTGGAAAATTCAATCCGGGCATTGTCGAGTTCATTGCGGCTGATATTCCATTTGTTCTCGGCATCGAGGCGCTTGGTGGCCGTTTCCTGCACTTTGAGCTTGCGCTGCTCGAAGGTGGTGAGCGGGATAAGTCCCTTTTCGTACATCTCCTCCGCCCGCTTGAACTGGTTCTGCGCCACGTCGAGGTCCAGCTTTGCCCGCACAAGTTCGATGCTATCGGACGTGACCTTGAGGCGGCCTTGGCGCAGCTTGTTGCGAAGCTGTTCGTTCTTGAACTTCAGTTCTTGTTCCATCGCAACAATCTGATTTTCAAGGGCTTCCACTTTGTTGGAATAGCTCCCCACCGAGCCTTCCACTGCTGCCACCTGCGAGCCGGTGCGCCCCACGAGGTCAGGGTCGAAGTACTCGGTTTTTATCTCCGACAGGTAAACGATGGTGTCGCCCGCCTTCACGAGTTGGCCCTCCCGCACATACCATTTTTCCACCCGACCGCCGATGGTAGAGTGGATGGTCTGCGGGCGCTGGTCGGGGTAGAGGGTGGTCACCTTGCCCTTGGTCTGGATATTCTGCGTCCAAGGCAAGAAGAGCATGACGATGAAAATAATGAGTATGCTCAAAAGCCACCGTTTAAAGGTGCGGTTGGCACGAGACAAGTTCGTGCGTTGGAACGAGCGGTAGCGGCTCGTGTCCACTTTGTCCAAGATGGTATTTTCAGAAATGTTTAGCACGTTTGGATTTACGATTTAGCGATTTACGGCTTACGATTGAGTTCCACACTTTACTTTAAAACCTATTTGAAAACATGTTCGAAATGCCCGCTACGGCTGATTTTCTCAAAACTTCCCTCCTCTACGATGACCCCATCTTGCAGGATGATGATGCGTTCGCACTCGGCAGCCATCAGTGGGTCGTCGGTGACGGTGACGAGGGTGCAGTTGGGGATAGTCGTAAGCATTTCGGCAATGCGCTCCCGGTCTTCTTTTTCCAGAAAATCGAAGGGTTCCTCGATGGCCAGCAGCGAGGGGCGGGAGGCGAGGCACCGGGCGAAGATGATTTTCGAGATGATGTTGCGAGGCAGGTTTTTGCCGCCAGGCAGCAAAATGGTGTCGTAGCCTTCCGGCAGTTTTTTCACAAAATCAGCCAGCCCGACCTGCTCCACGGCCTTGATGGCATCTTGCAAACTAACCCCCTCATGGCCCATCGTGATATTCTCCAAGAGCGTTCCCTTGAAGATGTCTTCATGTGACATGTGGTCGCCGATGTGCGCCCGAAGGCTTACGGGGTTGAGGTTGCGGAACGGAATGCCGTTAAAGGTGAGCGAACCTTTGAAGTCGGTGTAAATGCCTGCCACGATTTGAAGCAGCGTGGACTTGCCCGACGAACTGTAGCCAGCGATGCAGAGTTTTTCGCCTTCGGCAATGCGGAGGTTTATGTTGCGCAGCGAATCCATCTCCGAATTTGGGAAGCGATAGTTGAGGTCGGCAAGTTCCACAGCGATGCCCTTGCCCGTGTCGCATTGTTCGAATAGGATGCCCTCTTCCCGTTCCGTGTCGAGGTCGGTGAAGCCGCCGAGCTTGTCGAGCGCCGTAAGCGTGTCATAAATCGTTTCCATGGTGAGAATGAGTTTTTCCACCGAGTTCATCACGAGGATGATGACGATTTCAGCGGCCACGAACTGGCCAAGGTTGATGTCGTTATTGATGACCAAGGCGCTGCCGAGTATGAGCAGGCCCATCGTGACGAGCGCCTTGAAGCCCACTAGGCTTCCGTACTGCGTCACCAGCACCTGGAAATGTTCTTTCCGTGCGTCGAGGTAGCCGTTCACCAGTTTGTCGGTTTTTTGCAATGGAAAGTCGCTGGCCCCGGCCAGCTTGAAGGTGCCCATGGAACGGGCGAGTTCTTCGAGCCAGTAGGCCACTTCATACTTATACTTCGATTCTTTTATGCTGGTTTTCAAGCCTTTGCGCCAAGTGGCAGCCATGATGGCGCCCACGATGGCCAAAAGCAACAAGCCGAAGAAGATGAAAAACGGGTGGTAAAACGAGAGCAGCAGCAGCCCAAAAAAGATTTGCAGGATGCTGGTGGAGAAGTCCATCAGGATTTTTGGCAGGCCCTTCTGCACGGTGAGAGTGTCGAAAAAGCGGTTGACCAATTCGGGGGCATACTCGCCGTGGATGGCTTCCCATTTCAACTTAGGGATGCGGTAGGCAAAGTCGAAGGCCGAACGGGTGAAGATGCGCTGCTGAATGGTCTCCGTCACCGATAGCTGCATGACCGTGAGCACCCCCGCCAGCACGGTGCCGAGTGTCACGACGCCAATCAAAATCATCCATGAACTGGACACGCTGCCGCCCGCTATCAGCCCGATGATGGCCTGTACGCCGAGGGGTAGGCTGAGCGCTATCAGCCCAGCGAAGATGGCGTAGAGGTAGATGTATAGAATGTCTTTCTTGTCCAGTTTTATAAGCCTGAAGAAGCGCTTGATGGGTTTCATGGTCAGAATCTTGTTTATCCGTGCCTTGAAATGAAAAAAATGTGGATATGGTTGAAATGCAACGATATTTCTAACCGCATTCTAATTTTAGTTTAATGCTTCTATCATCCGAATTTCCAAAATCCAGCTAGTTTTTGAATAAGCTTGTGTAGCATTGCAGCATGAAAAGAATCTTCAAAATCCTTTTTGTGCTTTGCTTGGTGGTGCCATCTGTATCACTTCACGCGCAAGAATCCGACCTCGGCAACTGGTTCGTCTATTTCGGGAATTACCGGGTGGCCGACCGCTGGAGCATCTGGCTGGAAGGGCAGCACCGCAACTACAATTTCGTTGGCGACCTGGAGCAGGCATTCGTCCGCACGGCGGCGCTGTACGATTTGCCGAAGGCAAATTCGCAACTCGGCTTGGGCTACGGCTTTTTCCACACCGCTAGCTACAAGACTGGCACTGATGAAAAAAGCTACACCGACGAGCACAGAATCTATCAGCAGTTCATCACCCGGCAACGCTTTGGGCGGCTCTACCTGACCCACCGCTACCGCTTGGAAGAACGCTTCCTGAAGGCAGGTTTTCGCACCCGTTTTCGCTATTCCCTGGGGGCAAATCTTTGCCTGAACAAACCCGAAATGACGGCGGGTACGCTCTACTTTTCTGCGTACAACGAATTGTTCATCAACACTGAATCGCCCATTTTCGACCGGGATCGATTGTTTGGTGGCTTAGGTTACTCCCTCGGCCCAAAGCTACGTTTCGAAACAGGCCTGATGTATCAGCTTTTTGAGAGCCGGAAGCGCCCGCAGTGGCAGATAGTGTGCTTCCACAACATGGATTTGCGTCACAAATCAGACAACTGATTGGGGTAAAATTCGGCATTTTAAAACACGCTCACGTATCCGAAATGCACCTTCGGATTGCGGAAATCCAGCGGATTTCCTGAAAGCTTTCCCACCGCCAAGCTGATGCCAAACACGCCTGCTGTCGTCTCAAACGTCAAGCCGCCGCCGAAGCCCAAGGGGTTGTCGTAAACGGTCTGAATGCCGATGCGGCGGTCTTCGGTGTAACCGTAATCGCCAAAGGCATAGAAATAAGAATTTTGGCCGATGAGCAGCCGATACTCCGCTGTGAAAACTGCATACAGGGTGGCAAATACACTTTCCTCGTCAAAACCCCGCAGCAAACGGTTCCCACCGATGCGAAACTGCTCGTTTTGGTAAATTTTTTCTTCCGAGAAAATAGCGCCGCTGCGTGCCGCCAGCTTTAGGGCGCTTCGCTCAAACAGGGGAAAATAGCGCTCCAGCCGCCCATCCAGCGTGAAGCGGAACGAGCGCTGCGGCAGTGTATCGTAAAAACTTTCCGCCACTTCGAGGATGGCCTGGTTGCGTTCGATGGTTCGATTGCCGGCACTGCCTTTTGCGAAAGCGACCCAACCCCGGCGGGGATTGAAACGATAGTCCAGCGATTGCCAACTGGCCTCCAAGCCAAAGGCGCGGTTGCGCACATCGAGTTGTTTGGGGAAACGGCCTTGCTGGATGGCCGTCGTGTCCACCGAGAGCAAATTTGAGGCGGTAGTGTTCCAAAAAGCTTTTAGGTAATTGCCTCCCTGAAAAAGATACTGCACTCCGAACTCGCCAATCACATCAGTGTAGCTGCTGTCCCTGCGGTACTGGTTGAATTTTAGGTCAACGCCGAAGGGCAGTTGCAGTATGTACGGGTAGGTGAAGGCCACCTCCAGCCGCTGTGTCTGAGGCCGCAGCCGCTCGAAGCTCGCGTAGATGCGCTCGCCCAGACCGAATTGGTTCTGGAACTCAGCGTTGAAAGTGCCCGTGATGAGCAGCTTCTGTTCCAAACTGCTGCTGTTCGGCAACACGCCGAGCAAGAAGTCAAAGCGGCTCGCCTTCTTTTTTTCGAGGAAAAGCCGCAGGTGGGCCGTGCCCTCCCGGAACGTGACCAGCACGTTTTTTTTCTCTTGCAAAAATGGCAACTCCTGCACCCGCTGCCGGATTTTCAACACCCGTTGGCGGTTGTACGGCTCGCCCGCCTTGATGCCCAGGTACTGCCGCAGGTAGTTCATCGAGATTTTGGCATCGCCTTCCACCTTGAGGCTATCGAATAGCACGAGCGGGCCTTTGTCAAGGAAAAGTTGAGCCAATACAGGTAATTGGTGATTGCTTGCCCCTTCGGGGTTGATGGGTGATTCGTTGAATTCAAGACTATCCAGATAGACTTTGGCGAAAGGGAACCCGTTGTTCTCTGCCTGTTGGAGGATGCGCTCCTGCGTCTTTTGGAGGTCGGTGAAGCTGAGGGGTTTCTTTTTGTACAATTTCGGGCGAAAACCACTGCGGTCGAGGAAGTCGGACGGTACGTTCCCGTTGCTGATGCTGGCCCACTCGTAGGCTGGCCCGACGTGCAACCAAGCGATGAGGGTGCTGTCCTGCTTGGCAGTGCTGTCAATGGAAGCTTCGAGGTAAGTTTGGGCGTGGAGCTGGTTTGTGATATTTTTTAACTCATTAAAAATCAGCGTACTATCTGCAAAACGGCTTTCGTGCTTCAGTTTTTTTTGGAGAAAAACGCTGTCAACGTCAAGCGGAATTAAGCGAAGGTAGGTGGAAGATTGAGCGTTGGTTTTCCCCAAAAAAAAGAAAGCAGGTAGCGTGAGTGCCACTATTTTCAACAGGTTTTGCTTCCCAATGGGATATATCGCAATTTTTTGGAAAAAACGCATGGAAGGCTAAACGCAGGAATTGGGTTTTGGGTATGTAACACGGACTAGCAGTCCGTGTTACAAATGCCGTTCCGCATGGTAGCTCGACCGTACCAGCGGGCCGCTTTCCACGAAGGCGAAACCTCGTTTCATTCCCTCTTCCTTGTATTCAGCGAACTGGTCGGGATGCACGAAACTCGCCACTTCGAGGTGCATTTTTGTGGGCTGTAGGTACTGCCCGATGGTCAGCACATCGCAGCCATGCTCCCGCAGGTCATCCATGATTTGCAGCATCTCGTCACGGGTTTCGCCGAGGCCGACCATCACGCCGGATTTGGTGCGCTTGCCGTATTCCTTCGTGCGCTTGATTTGCTCCAAGCTACGGCTGTACTTGGCCTGCGGGCGCACTTTGCGGTAGAGCCGCTCGACTGTTTCCATGTTGTGGCTGACTACCTCCTGGCCGCCCTCTATCATCCGCTCCAGCGCTGTCCAGTTGGCTTTGGTGTCGGGTATCAGCGTTTCGATGGTGGTGGTCGGCGACATTTCCTTGACCATCCGCACGGTCTGGTACCAGATTTCGGCACCTCGGTCGGCAAGTTCGTCCCGGTTCACGGAGGTGATGACGGCATGTTTTACCTGCATCAAAAAAATGGCCTCGGCCACCCGGCGTGGTTCGTCGGTGTCGTACTCAGGCGGGCGGCCCGTTTTCACGGCGCAAAAAGAGCACGAGCGGGTGCAGGTATTTCCCAAAATCATGAAAGTGGCCGTGCCCTCGCCCCAGCACTCGCCCATGTTTGGGCAGTTGCCGCTCTGGCAAATGGTATGCAGGCCGTAGTTGTCCACGAGGCTGCGAACGTGCTTGTATTTTTCACCGATGGGAAGCTTGACACGCAGCCAATCTGGCTTGCGGCGGCGAGGTTCGGCTGTTTCAGCGATTGGTAGTTCTATCATGTAGTTGCTTGCCCCTTTGGGGGTGGCTGGTGACTTGTGGTTGGTGATTTGTGTGGGAAGTGCCTGTACAAATCACGAGTCACCAATCACTAATCACCAATTACCATCTTTTTCCAAACTGCAAATTTAGGAAAAGGTTGAGGAAGAGGAAGTTGTTTTCCACGCCTTCCAATTCGACCATGATGGGGGCTTTTTTGGCAAATGCGTCCACCATGACGCCGCCTTCAAAGGATTTCACGTACTCGTCGAAGGCACCCCAGTCGAAGTGTACGGCGAAGCGGGCATGTGCGCCTGGCAGCAGGGACAGGTGGTTGAAGCCTTTCGTCCAAGCGGACGCACCGTGTATTTTTGTGATGTCGAGGAAGCGGGCGGCTGTTGATTCGGAGTAGCGGGCGGAATAGGTCAGGTTGCCATCGCCAGCCTGAAGGTCGAGGTAGTAGGGCTTCAGGATGCCGAGCGTTGCGCCAGCTTCGTAGCTGATGCCGACGGCCACGCCCTTGTGCTTTGCTTTTTCGGAAAAATAACGCTTGGCGCCGAGGCCGCCCCGCAGCACGAAAAGGTTGTTCTGCTTACCATACTTGAATGCTTTGGAAACCCGTCCGTTGAGGGAACTGGGCGAATCCCAGCTTTGGCGGAACTCCTTGGCGTGTTTCAGTTCTCCCAGTTCAAATTGCCAATATTTCGTGCGGTAGTAGGTTTGCAGGGATCCGATGTTCACACCGAATGCAAGGCCATGCGTGTGCATCCTGTAATTTACGGCGAATTCCCGGTTGTAAATAATACCCTTGGTGGGGTCTTCCAGTTGCTTCGGCTGGATGGTTTCTTGCGCAGCTAGGGAGCATGCGAAGAAAAGCAGCAAGGGCAGTAAACAGTATTTTTCGATTCTCATGGCCGACTGTTTCGTTTTTGAACCTGGAACGGTTATTTTTTGGACGCCTAAAAATAAGGGGATTTAGGCAGAGAAACGAGTGCCAAATTCCTTTTGTTTAAAATCTTTTTTCGGCCGGAGGCCAAAAACCGTGCATTTTCACTTTTTGTGCCAATCATTTACAAGGGATGATGCAGTAGGCGTACCTTTGTACAAAATCGGTTAACCATGATTAAATTACTGTTTTGGGGCCTTATCGGCTACGTTGTTTACCGGTATTTCCAGGTGAGAGAAATGATGCGGGAGAACCGGCATCGCCAATTTGAACAGCAGCAGCGCCAACAAAAATTCAGCGATGCCTCAGCCAACGGCAAAACAAAGAGTGAAGGCGAATTCATTGATTATGAAGAAATTAAATAAGGTCGAACAGGCAGCGCAACCGGCTTCCACTGCCACAGAAACGACCGCTCCCAATGCCTCCATCGGCAATTGGGTCATTCTGAAAAACAACCAGTTCATCGCCTTCAACAAGCCCGCTGGCATCCCCGTGCAGGCCGACAAGACGGGCGACAAGCCGTTGCTCCAACTTGCCGAAATCTACACGAAGTCAAAACTCTTCCTCGTTCACCGCTTGGACAGGCCCGCCACGGGCGTCGTTGTTTTTGCGAAGACAAAAACAATGGTTGGTTCGCTGGGCGACCAATTCAAGGGGCGCTCTGTGCGCAAAACCTACCTCGCCGTCGTTAAAGATTTACCGAAGGAAACGGAAGGTACGTTGCGCCATTTTTTACAAAAAAACGAAAAGGCCAACCGCTCCGCCGTGGCCGAAGCAGCGGAATCGGGCGACCTCTCCGAGCTTCACTACCGGGTGCTTGGCAGCAGTGATACCTACCATCTGCTTGAAATTCAATTGATTACGGGACGCCATCATCAGATCCGGGCGCAGTTAGCGGCCATCGGCTGCCCCATCAAGGGGGACGTGAAGTACGGTGCCCGCCGTGGCAACCGTGACCGTTCCATCCACCTCCACGCTTGGAAGCTGGCTTTTCAGCATCCGGTTTCGGGGGAGCAGATGGAGCTGACGGCGGCCCTGCCCGATGACCCGGTTTGGGCGGCATTTAAAGCGTTGATTTAAGAAATCCATGTACTTATGAAAAGGTTTTTCAGATTGTTAACATGCCTCACTATTCTGCTTCCGGCCATAGCATGTCATGCGCAGTTGTACCCCGTGCCTCCAACGATTAATGCTTTTTCCTACGGCTATACTTTTAATCAATATTACTGGTACAGGGATGGTGAGGCGTTCGAGATGCGAAAACTTGCAAAACAGGCTGCCTTGGACAGCGCAAGGGCGAACATTAAATTACTCAAAGAAAACACGCTCGTAGTAAGGTTGAGAACAGGGTCAAATAAAATAAAAGCGCTGGATAAGCAGATAGGATTGCCTAACACGAGCGATAAAGCCAAGCAAAGGTATCAGGCCATGAAGGATAAGACCATCAATGAAATACAGCAAGAAAACCAAATGTTGATGAGTGCCTTCAAAACGAACTATACTTTTTCGAAAGTCGTGTTCATGCCGGATACCCTGTCCGGGCAACTAAAAAAAGGAGTCAAATCTGGAATATTTTTGAATGACAAGCTTGAGATAGATTCTTCCATTTCCTTCCAAGGCCATTTTTTCCTTACTTACTACGGTGAAAGTGATTATGATGATAATACTAATGTGGAAGGACTTAACATATTTGACGAAAGGTTTGAGCCGCTGAAATACCCCTTTCCTTCATTTATTGAAAGAGCCTATTTCTGGCGATTTCTCAGCACAATTTTGGGTGCACCAGCTAATGAGCATTTTGAAAGATTGGCACATAAATTCAACTCGGCAATGGAAATCAACTGAGCCGTCACTTCTCCAGAATTGGCTTCACAGGTACTGAGTCGGTCGGCGGCTTGTAATCAGGTCGGGTCGGTCGGTTGGGAATCAGCGATTGGATGGAAGTGTCCCGATTCCGCTTTGCATTCTCGATGACAATGGAATCGGTGAGAATGGCGGCCTTGTCCTCCATGTCGCCGAGGCACTTCGCTTTTGTTTCGGCTATCCATTTATCAAGGCGCTCGTTGAAGCGCTCCTGCATGACCTGCTCCTTGGTCTTGGCGGGCTTGCGCTCGCAGGCAGCCAATAGCAGGGCGACCATTGCGCAAGCCAATATTTGCAAGGCGATTTTTTTCATTGGTGAAATCATTGGTTGGTTTCTTGGTGGAGCCGCTCCAGTGCCCGCTGGATTTCGGCGGTGCGCACTTTCAGCATCGAGTCGGTCTTGAACTTCACGGCGCTGTCGAAACGGGCAGTGCAGATGCTGTCAAAAATGGGCCTTAGCGAGTCGGTCCTATGCCGAAAAAGGCTGTCAACCACTTCCCTGTCCTTGTAGGCGAGGGTGGGTGGTGGCCCCTCGGTGCAAGCCGCCAGCACCAACATGGCTAGGGTGGCTTGGAAAAGTCGTTTGGCTGTTTTTTTCATAAAAATGGTTTGGAACCGTTGGCAAAATTACAGCTTTTGCAACAAGTGCTTCACTGTGTTTTGACCAAAATCATCTGCCCGCCTGACCTAGCTCAACGCTGCCCAACTGGCCTGTTTTTAATTTGCCTTTTTTATCAAAACACAAACTCATGTTGATAGATAACAGCAAGAAAATCAGGGATTTGCAAATGGAATTCCACCGGATGTTTCCCGGTTTGAAACTCGAATTCTACAGAGGCTCGCACCTCGACGGCGAGGCATCGCCAGCGAGGCAGCAACTCAACAGCGAACTGGCTTTGTCCGCCGTGCAGACGGTTCATACTTCAGGCGAGCTTCGTATCCAGGAGGAGATGACCGTGACGGAACTGGAGCAGCTTTTCCTCGAAAAATTCGGCTTGAATGCCCAGGTTTTCCGTCGCTCCGGCAACCTCTGGCTCCAAACTTCGGCCACCGACCATTGGACGCTCGCCGAACAAAACCGCAAGGGCAGCCATTCGGAGCAGTTGTTCCGGGAAAAACGGGAAGAGGAGGAGTTTTAAGATTTTCTTAGCATAAAACAGGTAGGGCAAGCCCAACGGTGGGTCGTTTTCAAACGTCTTTTTTATTGAATCAAATTTGGAACAATCTATCGCCCGATTTTTATGCAGAAGACAGTTTTTTCATCCATAGTTTTCCTTTTTGTTTGGACCGGCGTATCGGAAGCCCAAAATTTGCCCTTCCCAGAAAGCAACGCCATTTGGAAAGCATCGCAAAACACCATCGCCGGTCCAATTTTTTCCCACACAGCCCTCTGTGGCGACACCCTCGTCAATGGCTCAAACTATTCACAAGTACTTGACGTACAGGTGGATATGGATTTAAACATCACCAGCACCACCTACTTGGGCGGTCTCCGCTCCAACAACGGCGTGGTGCGGTTCCTCCCTTTCGACGGCTCGCCCGAACTCGTGCTCTACGACTTCAACCTCCAACCAAACGATGTCATTGATTTGGAGCTCGTCTTCTTGGGCAACTCCATCAGCCGCAAGGTGGACAGTGTGCGGGTGGAGCCATTGGCTGGCAAGCCCCGCAAAGTCATCTACTTTCAGCCTGCTTCGCAAAACGCCCCCGTGGAATACTGGATTGAAGGCGTCGGCAGCAGCTACGGCCTGCTAGGCAGGGCCAGCGACCCCGGCCCCGATTTCGGCGACGAGCTGCTGTGCTTCGAGCACGGTCAGGAGTACCTCAACCTTACGCTCATCGAATGTTTTCTGCCACAGCTCCCCAGCGAATGCAGCATTGTGAACGCTGACAACGACGTGGTGGCCAAGGCACCGCTCAAGCTCAGCGCACAGCCCAATCCCGGTGGCCCCTCGCTGCGGTTTTCCATCAACCAAAACCAGATGCCGGAGCCTTGCCAATTGAAGATTTACGCCGCCAACGGCAAGCTGCTCGGCCACATCCCCAACGCCCAGCCAACCACAAACCTGCCCGAAGGCATCAGCCTCGGCCCTGGGTTCTACATTGCCACCCTGGAATCGGAGCGAACGGAGCGGGTGCTGGCGCACTGCACGTTTGTGGTGGGGGGGGAGCCTTGAGTGGGTTCGTTCCAACGAAAAAAGCCTGCTGAGATATTCAGCAGGCTTTTTTCGTTTAAAGTGGTTTAAAAAACACCTTATTTTTCTAGCACTTTGTCAAATCAAGCAAAAGTTTTTACTTTTGCCCCGCTAATTGAAACTGCAAGACAGAGGGAACAAAAGTTCCCTCTTTTACTTTATGGCTGTTGATGCATTTTTTATCGAAGAAAAAATCCACGAACTGCTTGCTGCCAAGTTTGCGGAAGAGGGCTTTCAAGATTGCTTTTTGGTGGAATTCCATCACAGTGCCACTAACAAGTTAGAGGTTTTCGTAGATTGCGACAGCGGTCTGACGCTGGAAAAGTGCCAGAAAATCAGCCGCTACCTGGAGCACTACTTTGACGAGGAAGGCTGGCTCGGCGAAAGCTACACTTTGGAAGTATCGTCGCCGGGCTTGGGCAAGCCGCTCAAACTACAACGGCAGTACGTCAAGAATGTGGGCCGAAAAGTGGAAGTGACGCTGAAGGACGGCAGTATCAAAACCGGCCCACTCACCGCCGCTGGCACAACAAGCTTCACCATACAGGAGGCGCAGACGGTGCTGGAAGGCAAGAAAAAAAAGAAAGTAGAGGTTTCAACGGAAATCCCCTACGAAGAGGTCAAAAGAACCATGATTGTTATCAGCTTTTAAAAAAAATCATTGGTCAATGAAGATGGGCAAACTGTGAACGACACATTTCCTTTCCTCATTCTCCATTCATCCTGCCATTGGCAGGCAAGCATTCATCATTCAAACGATGATTAACTTAGTAGATACCTTTTCCGATTTCAAATCCAGCAAAAACATTGACCGCCCCACGATGGTGCGGGTGCTGGAGGATGTGTTCCGCACATTGATCAAGAAAAAATTCGGCAGCGACGACAATTTCAACGTCATCGTGAACACCCAGCAAGGTGACCTTGAGCTTTGGCGGGTGCGCCAAATCGTGCCCGATGGCGAGGTAACGGATGACCGCAGCCAGGTGTCCATCTCCGAAGCGCTGTCAATTGACGACAGCTACGAAGTGGGCGAGGAGTGCTACGAGCAGCTTTTCCTCGAAGATTTTGGCCGCCGTTCCATCCAAGCTGCCCGTCAGACCCTGATTTCCAGAATCATGGAATTGGAGAAAGACGATGTGTACCGCAAGTACATCGAGCGGGTTGGCGATATGGTCGTTGGCGAGGTGAGCCAGATCATCAAGAAGGAATTCCTCATCGTGGACGACGCCACAGGCCACGAATTGCTGTTGCCGAAACAAGAGACCATCAAAGGCGATTACTTCCGCAAGGGCGACATGGTGCGCTGCATCATCAAGCGGGTGGAAATGAAAAACAACACCCCAGTAGTCATCGTCAGCCGCACGGCTGATGAGTTCCTCGCCAAATTGCTGGAGCAGGAAGTGCCCGAAATCGAGGACGGCATCATCGCCGTGAAGCGCATCGTCCGCCTACCAGGCGAGCGGGCGAAGGTGGCCGTGGAATCCTACGACGACCGTGTGGACCCAGTGGGCGCCTGCGTGGGCATGAAGGGTTCCCGTATCCACGGCATCGTGCGGGAGCTTCGCAACGAGAACATTGACATCATCAACTATACGAACAACGAAAGTCTGTTCATCCAGCGTTCGCTGACGCCTGCGAAGGTGACGAGCATTGACCTCGACTCAGAGAACAAGCGTGCGAGTGTCTATCTCGACCCAGACCAAGTGTCGCTGGCCATCGGCAAAGGCGGTACGAACATCAAGCTGGCGAGCAAACTGACAGGCTTCGAGATTGACGTTTACAGGAATACGGATGGTCAGGAAATTGACGACGTTGACCTTGATGAATTCATGGATGAAATTGAGCCTTGGGTCATTGATGAACTCAAGCGCATTGGCTGCGACACTGCGAGGAGCGTGTTGGAGCTTAGTAAAGACGAGCTGGTAAGGCGCACTGAACTCGAGGAAGAAACCGTCGATGAGGTGCTTAACATCCTTGCCGCCGAATTCGATGATTAGCCTTGAATGACGGGGATGATGAATGAGGAGGGGCGAAGAATTCAACTTCGTTTTTCAATATTTATCACTCTCGTCATTCATCATTATATTTTTGAATGGATAAACGCTTAGTTAAAATAGCGCAAGAATTAAACGTTGGAACAGCAACTATTGTAGAGTTCCTGAGCGCCAAGGGTTTCGAAATCGAAAACAAGCCAACGTCCAAAGTGACGGAGGAAATGGAGACCCTCTTGCTCAAGGAGTACCAAAAAGATATGGCCGAGAAGGTGAAAGCCGATGCCATGACCATTGGTGTGCGCCCAACGTTGGTTAAAAAAGACCCGCTCCCCCCATTGGTAAAGCGGGAAGAACACGCTCCACCTCCGCCGCCACCCCCTCCGATCAAGAAGGAAGACTTGCTTCAGAAGACGGCACCGCCGCCAGCAACTCCGCCGTCGGCAACTCCGCCGCCGCCGAGCAAAGCGCCAGAGCCAGCACCCGTTGAGCCAACACCTGTTGTTGTGGTTCCTGAGCCTCCAGCAGTGACAGAGCCGGAAACCCCGACCCGTCAACCGATGGGTGGCTTGATCATCAAGGGCAAGATTGAACTTGACAAAAGGGGCATGCCAGTCCGCCCTAAAAAAGAAGAGGCAAAGTCAGCGCCGGAGCCTGAGGCAATTGTCGAACAACCATCACCTGTTGAAGCGCCTTCCGCTGCTCCCGACGAAACAGCAAAACCAGGCGTTCCTCCTGTGGTGGTACCTCCTGTTGTGCCAGTGGCCCCAGTGGAAGAAGCTGAAACGGATGACCTTGTCAGAATGAATACCCCGGAGCTTCGGGGCTTGAAAATTCTGGGCAAAATTGATATTGAAAAACGCAAAGAACCCGCACCTAAACCCGCTAGAGGAAAACAACCTGAAAGAGGTGGGCAAGGGGGTGGTCAGCGCGACAATAGAGGCGATCGCCCGCAGCAACAACAGCAGCAAAGGCAAGACCCAAACCGCCCAAAACCCGCAGGAACTACGACGGAGTCAAGCGAAGATGCGCGCCGCAAACGGAAGCGCAAAAAAGTGTTGCCACAAACAACACAGCCTAGTCCAAGTGATTCGCAGCAGGGAAGAAGTAGTAGTGGTAACGCTCCAACTGGCGACAGGCGCCGCCGTGGTGAGCCATCGCGGGAGGTATCCGGCAGGGAAGCCGAAGAGCAAATCCGCAAGACAATGGCCACGCTCTCAGGAGCAGGCAAGAAGAAACGCCAAAAAATGCGGCGTGAAACTCGTGAGCGCATCCGTGAAAAGCAGGAGATGCGCGACATGGAGGGACAAAGCGACGCACTGGAAGTTACTGAGTTCGTTACCGTGCAGGAGTTGGCCAATATGATGGACGTGCCAGCCACGCAGGTCATCATGACTTGTATGAGCCTTGGCGTATTCGTTTCCATCAACCAGCGCCTCGACGCTGAATTGATTGAATTGGTGGCGAGTGAATTTGGCCATGAGGTTCAGTTCATCAGCGTGGAAGACCAAACGGATTTTGAAGAAGAAGAAGAAGATGCAGCGGAAGACCTGCAACTGCGTGCGCCCATCGTCACGGTGATGGGTCACGTTGACCACGGTAAGACCTCGTTGCTTGACTATATTCGTAAAGCAAATGTAGTGTCCGGCGAGGCGGGCGGTATCACCCAGCACATTGGTGCTTACGAGGTGAACGTCAACGAACGCTCCATTACTTTCCTCGATACGCCTGGCCACGAAGCCTTTACCGCCATGCGCGCTAGGGGTACCAAAGTGACGGACATTGCCATCATCGTCATCGCAGCTGATGACAACGTGATGCCACAGACCCGTGAGGCCATCAGCCATGCTCAGGCTGCCAATGTGCCAATGGTTTTTGCCATCAACAAAATTGACAAAGCCGGTGCAGATGCCGGTCGCATCAAGCAAGAACTGGCCTCCATGAACATACTCGTGGAGGAATGGGGCGGCAATTTCCAGAGCATGGACATCTCTGCCAAGTCGGGCGATGGCGTCAAAGAACTGCTAGAGAAAGTGGTGCTAGTGGCGGATCTCGCCGAGTTGAAAGCAAACCCTGACCGTAATGCAGTCGGAACAGTGCTCGAAGCTTCTCTCGACAAGGGGAAGGGCTACGTGGCCAAGATGTTGGTGCAAAATGGTACCCTCCATATTGGCGACTCCATGGTAGCTGGCGAGTATTCTGGCAAGGTGAAAGCCATGTTCAACGAACGTGGGCAAAAAGTCACAGAGGCTGGGCCTTCAGCCCCAGTGTTGGTGCTTGGTCTGGGCGGTGCCCCTACGGCTGGTGAGCGCTTCAAAATCATGGACGACGACTCCGAGGCAAGACAACTGGCCTCCAAACGTGCACAAATCAACAGGGAACAAGCTACCCGTGCCACCAAACGTATCAGCCTCGATGAAATCGGGCGGCGCTTGGCTTTGGGCACCTTCAAGGAACTCAATCTCATCGTCAAAGGCGACGTGGACGGCTCAGTGGAGGCTCTCTCCGATTCGCTCATCAAGCTTTCGCTGGAGACCGTCAAGGTCAACGTCATCCACAAGGCCGTTGGCCAGATTGTCGAGTCCGATGTACTGTTGGCTTCGGCTTCGGATGCCATTATCATCGGCTTCCAGGTACGTCCTTCGGTATCGGCGAGGAAACTCGCTGAGCGGGAAGGAGTGGAAATTAAGCTCTACTCGATCATCTACGAAGCCATTGAGGAAATCAAGCTGGCCATCGAAGGCTTGCTCGAACCTACGAAGGAGGAGAAAATCGTGGCCAACGTGGAGATTCGAGAGGTGTACAAAATCAGCAAAGTTGGAACGGTTGCGGGCTGCTACGTGCTGGATGGCAAGCTCAGCCGGAACACCCACATCCGTTTGGTACGGGACGGTATCGTCATTTTCCCGACAAGGGAGGGCGCCCACGGCGAACTGGCTTCGCTGAAAAGGGTGAAAGACGATGTAAAGGAGGTCAAATCTGGTATGGAATGCGGTTTGACCATCCGTAACTTCAACGACATGAAGGTCGGCGACATCGTCGAGGGCTACGAAATCACGGAAGTGAAACAGAAATACGGCGGATAGAAGGTTGGCGAAAGCCAACCTTCTACTTTGTCAGACTGTTTTAATAGAAAACATAGCCATGCAGATACTACAATTATTGCTTCCGATATTCGCCATTATTGGCGTGGCTTTTCTGTTGATGAACGTAGGCTACATTTTCAAAAAAAGGGAATTCCGTGGCTCATGTGCTTCCAACAACCCTATGTTGGCGGATAAATTTGGCACTTGCTCCGTATGTGGTAGAAAACCAGAGGAGGAGTGCAAGATGCCAGAAGTAAAGAAGGCTTGAGTTTAAATCAAGGGGATTTCAATCGTAAATGTGGAGCCGCTACCTAGTTCGCTCGTCACCGTCACCCGCCCACCATGCGCCTTCGCAATCTGTCCAACATAGCTTAGGCCCAGTCCGAACCCCTTGGGACTCGCCCCGTCAGTAGGCACACGGAAGAATTTTTCAAATACTTTTTTCTGGTAAACTGTGTCAATTCCCAGCCCTCGATCGCTCACGGAAATGTGAAGTAATTTGCCTTCGATGGCTGTCGAAATGCTGATTTCGGGGGTTTCGGGACTATATTTCAGACTATTGTCCAATAGGTTTTGCAGTGCGTTCTGCAAGTGCTCGGCATCAACGAGTGCTATATCTGGATTGGCTGCCAGGTCGAGGTGGAGCTTGCCTTTGTGCTGAAAAATATCAGGTTCGAAAGTATCTGCCAACCTTCGCACAAGGTCGTTGATGCTGGTTTTCTGCTTGTTCAGGGAGTAGTTCGGGCTTTGAAGGCTGGCCAGTTCCAGTACTTTTTCCACGTGTATTTTTATTTTATTGTTCTCATTTTCAATGAGTTGCAAAAAATTGGCAGTGCGCTGCACGTCATTTTTCGCCAAACTTTCCTTGGCCATTTTCGAAGAAAGAGAAATGGAAAAAGCGGGTGTCTTCAATTCATGCGTTAGGTTGTTGATGAAGTCGTTTTTGATGGCATTCAGTTGGCGCTCTTTTTTTAAAATATTCAGGAGCAGGAAAAAACTGGCAAGGATGGCCACTAGGCAAAGTGCCGAAGGCACAACCAGCCCTCGCAGCTCGCCAAGCAGATACCCAAATAGGTTGGGCACATCAAAGTTCAGCAGCGGCTCGAAATGGCAGTTGCTGATGATGTGGTTTCCCAGTGGAACTTGGTATCTTCCAAAAGTGAATTGTTCCAGCTTGAAACTTCGGTCGGCCAACAGCACTTGGCCATTATATATAGGTGTAATGGCGAAAGAAAATTCGGCAGTGATGTCCCTGCGGCGCAGTTCCTGTTTCAGCAAGGCATCCAGCGAGTCGGAGATATTGTGGATCACCGTGGTGTCGTTGGTTGCCTGTCCAATTTTAAGCCGTTCAATCAGGGCTGTGCTGCGTGCATTTGGCTGGTTGAGCGAGTCGGCGACGGCGATCAAAGCCGACTCGGCCCTTTGGTCGAAGCGCTGTTTTTCCAGCCGCACCCCCGCCAAAAGGAGCTTGAACTGCACGTATGTCAGCACCGAAAGGGCTATGATAAGTATTGCTGCAAGCAGGTGTCGAAGCATGGTGGACAAAGGAAGCTGGTTTTGGATAAAATTTAGGGCAATAACTGAACCGCCAGTCGAGGGCCAATCGTGTTTGTATTTGCCAAAAATTAATGTTTAAAGCCAAATGCATTTATTCAATGAAAAGTGCAAAAAAGTAAGATGAATAAGTTTTATCAGTTAATACAAAAAAATATTTGGTTAAACTGCCGAACATTTCAAAACATCAATACATTTATGCTTGGAACTTAAACTAACAGCCTATTGCGTAGTTCTATTTACATATTCTAATTTCTTTTCAGGAACCACGTAAAATTTTCAATCATGACTAGCAACAATCCATCTTACAACCAGAACAAACCTAATCAAAATTTTATTGCGATAGCCGCAGTAATCGGGGTGATACTCCTTGGCATCATTGGCTACCTGGCCTACCAGAACATGCAGAAAAGCCGCCAACTGGAGACTACAATGACCGACTTGGATGAGACGCAAAAACTCAAAGCGGAACTGGAAACCCAGTATAATCAGGCACTCACCGACTTGGAGGCCCAGAAGAGCTCCAACCAGGAACTGAATGCCGTCATTGACCAACAAAAAGCCGAACTGGAGCAACAGCGTTCCAAAATCGAGGGGCTGCTCAAAAATAAAGGCTCTTTGGACAAGGCACGTGTTGAAATCAGTAACCTGAAATCGCAGGTGAGCCAATACCTTGCACAGATTGACAAACTGAAATCTGAGAACGAAGCGCTGGCTGGTGAAAATGCCAACTTGTCTTCCGAAAAAGAACAACTCACTGCCGACCTCCAGAGCAAATCGGCTGAAAATGAGGAACTTAGCACCACCAAGGCCCAACTCGTAAGTGAGAAGGAAAACTTGTCTGCCAAGGTGAATGTAGCTTCGGTCATCAAGATGAAGTCCGTGACTGCGGTAGGCCAAAAGGTGAAGGGCAGCGGTAAAATCAAGGACGAAGATTCCGCCAAGAGCGTTGACCAAATAAAAGTTTGCTTCACGACTGTTGAGAACGAAGTGGCAAAAGCGGGCAACGAGAAGTTTTTTGTACGCATCATCAACCCTGTGGGTGAAACCTTGGCCATCGAAGACATGGGTTCTGGGATGATGACCAACAAGAAAACGGGCGAAGAGGTACGTTTCACTAAAATGGAGGAGATTGACTATGCCAACAATGAGGCGCAATCCTGCACTGTGTGGGCACCAAGCAATTCCAGTTTTACGAAGGGCGAATACACCATCGAAATCTATAACAAGGGCTACCTTGCCGGAACGGCTAAGTTGAAACTGAAGTAATCTTCTGTTTTCTTCCTTGTAAACAAAAAAAGGGAAGCACACGACGTGCTTCCCTTTTTTTGTTTACAAGGATTTGATTATCAATTTTTTACAAAGTAGGGTTTGTTGAGATTGTCTTCTATTTCATGTCGCTTCCCTGACTTTGCTCGCTTTTCTAGCCGAAAATTGGGACGGGTCATTTAGTTTTGTTGAAAAGGCAAAACAAAAAACAGCATCGGCTGCCTCATGCTCAACACGAAACTTGTAGAATTTCTCCAAACCTTTTCCCGCAGCGAACTTGCGCAGTTCCGCAAGTACCTCGTTTCGCCTTTTTTTAATGAGAAGCTGGAATTCGTGCAGATTTTCGATGCGCTGAATGCCCGAATCCTGAGTTCCAATGCTAAAAAAAGCCCTTTAAAACAGCAAATTTGGCAAGCAGCATTTCCCAAGGCAAAGTATGACGACGTGCGTTTTCGGCGCTTGTGTTCTGACCTGATGCGTTTTGCGATGGACTTTTCGGCCTATGGCCAATATGCCAGCAACCCTGCCACGAGCCAGGTTTTCCTGCTCCATTCACTGGCCAACACTCGCCTCGAAAAGCACTTTGACGGGGTGCTGCGGCAGGCCGAACTTACCCAGGAAAAGGCGGGCTATCGCGACGCCGATTTCCATTACCTATCCTACATGATGCACCGCCGAAGGCATGAGCATCTGGAGCATATTTCACCAAGAACTGCAGCATTCGAACCCATCGAGCGGGCCGATTATCACTTAGACTGTTACTATTTTGCCAAAAAATTAGAGCACTACTGCGACACGCTCGGCTACCGGAATATTGTGTCTGAAACGGCGAAAGTGGCGCTGTATCCAGAATTTTTGAGCTATTTGGAACAAAGCCCTTACCTCGATGAGCCAGTGGTGAAGGCGTGGTACCTCGTGGCCCGGATGATGCTCCATCCTGAAGAAACGCATTTTTTTCACCAAATGAAAAACCTGCTCAGCTCGCAGGCTTCCCATTTCCAACACAAGGAATTGCAGACGCTCTTCATCCATGCGATGAACTATTGCATTGACACCAAAATAAACAATGCAAGAGAAGACTACTACGCCGAGCTTTTCAAGCTCTACCAGATTGCACTGGAGCGAGAGATAATTTTTGACAATGGGGAATTGAACCCCCAGCATTATAAAAACCTGATAGCAGTTTCTCTGCATATTATGGAGTTGGCTTGGGCCGAAAAGTTCATTCAGGACTACACGCATCGGCTCCCCAAAAGTGACCAAGAGAATGCCCTGAACTACAATCTGGCCCATGTATATTTTTACCAAAATCACTACGCCAAGGTCATAGCGCTGCTTCGGGAGGTCGAGTACCAGAACATAACTTATGCCCTCGGCAGCCGTACCCTGTTGTTGCGCACTTATTTCGAGCTGAAGGAGGATACCGCATTGTTCTCGCTTTTTGATAGTTTTAGTATTTTTGTGAGGCGTAACCGATTGATTTCCAAGGAGGTAAAGCAACAGTATCTCAACTTGCTCCGCTTTGCCAGAAAAGCGTTTGTGTTGGCTCCCTTCGACAAGAAAGGAATCGAAAAAATCTACCGTGATATTGAAAACTGCAAATCCATGATAGGCAAGCGCTGGCTGTTGGAGAAAGTGGGCGAACTAACTGGCCAGCCAGCCGACCAATAATTTTTAATGCCATGCCGCTGGACAATAATAATTTTGCCCGCTGGTTAATGCTCACATCAGGCTTGTACACAATCGTTTTCATGAAAAAATTGCACTCCAACTTCTTGCTCCTCGTTTTCTTGGTTTTGGTAAAAACGGCAACCGCCCAAACTGACCTTGCTATCGGCCAATGGAAAGAACACTTGCCGTTCAGTAATGCCACCTACGTCACCCAAAGCGACGATAAGGTGTTTTACGCGACCCGCTACGCCGTGCTGGAAGTGGACAAACAGGAACATTCCATCCGCCGGTTGACCAAAGTCGAGGGACTCAGCGACGTTGGCGTAAGCCTCATCAAGTACAACCAAGGTTCAAAAACGCTGGTGATTGTTTACAACGATGGCAAAATAGACCTAGTGACCGATGAAGGTACCCTCACCCTGCCTTCCCTTGCCAATGCCCAAATCATTGGAGGCAAAAAGGTTTTCGACATCTACATGGCCGACGATTCCATCGCCTACATTGCTGCAAGCTATGGCATAACAACCCTGAACCTCCGCCAAGGTCTCTTCCCCAACACCATAAAAACACCTGTCGAGGTGCGCTCCGTCCGCATTTTTCAAGGGAAAATCTACGCCGCCACCGACGACGGACTCTATGCCGCCGACCCAAATGCTGGCTACAACATCAATGACTTCTCTAACTGGGAATGGCTGAACGGCACCTTGGGACTGCCGCAAAATTTTGAATCGGATGCCATGACCCTTTTCAACGGAAAACTCTACCTCGACGTGAACGACAGCCTCTACCATTTCGATGGCAACAGCGCAGGTCTTGTTTTCAACCATGATGCGCAGGATTTGACGTTCCTGAGCGCTGAAGGCGAGCACCTAGTGGCAGGTTATTTCTGCGGGACAACTTGCAAGGGCGTTGTTTTTTCTTTGGATAAAAATGAAACAGCAACGCAAATTGGCAGCGACTGCCTCATCTTTCCCCGCTATGCCATCGAGGATGCGGAGGGCACCTACTGGTATGCCGATGATGTTCGGAACTTCCATTTTCAGGAAAAAAACACCGCCTGCAATTTCATCACCGTCAATAGCCCCTACTCCATCAACGTCTATCAGTTGGATGCTGCCAACGGCAAGGTATGGGTGGCGGCAGGTGGCGTGGACCTAACCTATAGCGCCGTGTACCGCACCGACGGTTTTTTTGAATTATCAAGTGGCGACTGGCGTTCCTACAGCCTGAACAATAGGCCCGAACTTGCTGGCATCTCTGATTTTTTGGACATAAAAACTGACCCAATCACGGGCAAGGTGTATGCCGCTGCCTTCCTCGATGCACTCGTCTGCTACGACCCTGCCACCGACCAGTTTCAGGTTTTCAACGACACCAACTCCACGCTCCAAGGTGCCCAACTGGATGAGACACGCACCCGCGTAACCGGCCTTGCCTTCGATGCGGAAGGCAATCTCTGGGTATGCAACCACAATGCCCCAAAGCCACTGGCCATGATGACACCCACTGGGGAATGGCACAGCTTCGGACTGTCCTGCGTAACCGATGACCAAATGTCCCGCTTGGTTGTGGACGGCCTTGGACGAAAATGGCTCATGTCCTCAGGCAACAGCACTGGAATTGTCGTTTTCGATGAGGGCGAGGATATCAACAGCTCCTCCGATGACAAATGCGTCGTGCTGAACTCCTCCAATTCGGAGTTGCCAACCAATGAAATCACCAGCCTCGAAGTGGACAGAGACGGCAGCGTTTGGGTGGGTACCAAGCTCGGTGCGGCGGTCTTCCAATGCGACCCCTTCAGTGGCGAGTGCCCTGGCAGCCGCCCCTTCGTGACCGTGGATGGCTTTGGCGCCAATCTGCTTGAAGACATTGAAGTGAAGGCTATCGCCGTGGATGGTGCCAACCGCAAGTGGTTTGGCACAGGGGCTGGCGTTTTTGTCATGTCACCAGAGGGCAATGAGCAGATCGCCCGTTTTACCGCAGAGAACAGCCCATTGTTCGACAACACCGTTACCGATATTGATTTTAATGATGAAACAGGCGAGGTGTATATCGGTACGCAACGGGGGCTTATTTCCTATCGGACCGAGGCAACCGCTGCGCCGGGCTACCATACTGGTGCACTTGTTTTCCCAAACCCTGTTCGTGAAAACTACCACGGGCCCATCGCCATCAAGGGTTTGGCGGAGGATTCTACCGTGAAAATCACTGACGTCAGCGGGCAATTGGTATATGAAACGGAAGCCCTAGGCGGGCAAGCCATCTGGGACGGCAACGACTACAAAGGCCGTCGGGCGAACACGGGCGTCTATCTCGTGTATGCTACCAACCGCAATGCAAATGACCCACAGGTCGCCGTCGCCAAGATTTTGCTAATAAAATAAGCGGGCCTCCTCCTCAGCTTTTCCATTTAATGTTGCACCCTGCACTGGGGTATTGTTTCGTCGCAGGCGCATCTCCTGCCAGAATGGCATCAAGTGCAGCCCGCAGGTCACGGCCCGTGAGCGGCGTACCGGAGTTGGGGCGAGAGTCGTCTAACCGCCCCCGATAGGCAAGTTTCTTTTTTCCATCGAAAACATAAATGTCTGGTGTGCAGGCGGCATCGTAGGCCCTTGCCACGGCTTGCGACTCATCGTAAAGGTAGGGGAAGGGGTAGCCGACGGTTTGCGCCAGCGTTTTCATCTTGTCGGGAGCATCGGCGGGGTATTTTTCCACGTCGTTGGCGCTGATGGCCACGAAGCCGACGCCTTTGGGCAGGTAGTCACTGGCCAACCGCACAAGTTCTGGGTTGATGTGGATGACGTAGGGGCAGTGGTTGCAACTGAAAATCACCACTGTGGCTGCGTTTCCAGCGATTTCGTTGAAGCTGAGGTTTTTGCCAGAAACCGTGTCTGGCAATTGGAAATCGGGCGCAGTCGTGCCCAGCGGCAGCATGTTTGATTCAGTGTAGGCCATTTATTGCGAAGTAGAAAAGTTAAAAATAGAGGGGCAAAAGTAGGAAAGCTGACGCTTGTGCGCCTTATTCAGTTTGAAGAACGACGAACTCCACCCGGCGGTTCATCTGGCGGCCTTGCGGGGTGTTGTTGTCGGCCACGGGCTGGGCGCTGCCGCAGCCTTTGAAGCGGGTGCGGGAAGGTTCGACGCCGTTGTTGTTGAGGTATTCTGCCACGGCCTTGGCCCGCTTTTCCGACAGGTTTTGGTTGTATTCGTCATCGCCGACGCTGTCGGTGTGGCCGCAGACTTCGATGGCGAGCTGGGGGTTTTGCCGCATGATTTTCAGCAGCTTTTTCAGTTCAACGAAGGAACGTGGCATCAGCTCCGAGCGGTCGTGCTCAAAGAAAATATCACGGAGCGGAACAGCTTTGCCAGCCTCCAACTTGACCTTGGAAAGGTCGTCGTCCGGTACGGGGATGGGCAGGATGGGCGGTATTTTTTTCACCAAAACATCCTCGATATAATAATAACCGTAGGGTAGGCTGCCGCTATTGCTGGGCTTGGTAAGGGTGATGCTGTCTGGGAAAAAATTGCCAATAACGAGGTATTCGTCTTCTGTGTCGGCAATGAATTTTCCAGCAACTTTTTGCCAAGTTTTCGTGCTTTCAAGCACATCGTCCGCATTCACTTGAGGTGGGAAATTGAGAAGCCCATCCGTGATGTCTTCTATTTTTTCCTTGGAAAAATAAAAACCTAAATTATTGGTTTTCAAGGACTTGGGTAGGCGGCTCACCCACATTTCAGCCATGTAGCTCTGCCCAACAACCAGCGGCTCACTGAGCTGAATCTGGACGTATTCCCGGCAATGCGGCTTGCCTTGCCCGCAACCGTAGGTCGTGATGCCCACCATCGAAACACCCGTGCGGGCGGCCTGCTTGCCGAAGCCTTTTTCCTCCCAGTGCGTGGGCACATGCACCTTCGGCCCGAACACATCGGGGCTGGCATTGGTCGCCGACGACCAGTATTTCATCACGTTCGTGAAATGCTCGCCCTTGTAGAACCAGCCGATGGGCGGGGAGGAGTAAAGCTCAAAACTTGGATTTGGGACAATATTTTCGGGTTCGCTGCCTGCGGTTTGGGCGGTGAGCACAAGATGACCTAACAAGAATATCGGCAGAATGTAGCTAAGTTTCATGTTGGTGAACTATGTCCTTCAAACTCAAGTGGGGCTGCCCGTAGTTTTTGTTTGCCTTTTTTTAATGTGCCATGAAAAAATCCATCATCCAGGCAAAGGATTTCAAGGCGATAAAAATAATGAGAAATAACAT
>Ga0075012_10000902_pt1 | contig 30993 bp, 22 predicted proteins | sample All_14_2_FD_71474 | JGI IMG/M metagenome (GOLD analysis project Ga0075012, IMG submission 71474) | Freshwater microbial communities in response to fracking from Pennsylvania, USA - Allegheny Zone_MetaG_DW_15 | ecosystem: Environmental > Aquatic > Deep subsurface > Groundwater > Drilled...
CATTTGGTTCATTTTTAAACCAGAACAAGCCATTTCCAACGTGTATTTTACATCTTCTGCATTTACCTCTCTTGTTCCTCCAGAAAAACAATCATCTTCATGGAATTTTACTCCTTTACGAATTTTAAAAGTGAATTTTTTTGCATCATCACTAACTGTATAAGATTCAGCTATCGCAGGAACTACATTCATTGTAGTTAAATCAATCTTAAGAAGAGGCTCAAAAATTTGAGAATTCAATCGTTGAGAATAGATATCCACTCTTGAAACTGGAAAAAGACTACTAACTTTTTCAGTAGACATGAATTTAAATTCACCTCCATACATTTTACCACCAACGGCTTCTTTCTGCACAGTTTCTTCACCACCACAAGATGCTAGGATTAACAAAGAAAATAGAACAAGGGGAAATAAACGGTACTGCATAGTTTTGTAGTTTTTGCTTTGTAAATATATCAAAATGTTTTCAATTTATTCAATATCCGACTTTTTCACGAACTCTTGACAGAACACCCTTAGCAACAATGCGTGCTTTTGATGCTCCTTTCTCAAGTGCATTGTCAATTTCAGATTTATTTTCCATTAAATAATTGTAGCGTGTACGCTGATTTTCAAATTTAGTTAGGATTAATTCAAACAAAGCTTGTTTTGCATGACCATAACCATAACCTCCCGCTAAATAATTTTTACGCATCTCCTCTATTTCTGTAGGATTTGCTAATAATTTATAGATTGCAAAAATGTTGCAAGTATCTGGATCTTTGACATCTTCCAACTCTTTGCTGTCTGAAACAATCGCCATCACTTGTTTTCTCAACTGCTTCTCAGGCAAGAAAATATCGATGAAATTATTGCGCGATTTACTCATCTTCTCCCCGTCAGTACCAGGGATCAATTTTGTGTCTTCGTTAATTTTTGCTTCTGGCAGGACAAATGTTTCACCATTTACAGCATGAAAACGACTTGCCACATCTCTTGTCATTTCAATGTGCTGCTCTTGGTCCTTTCCTACTGGAACAAATTCAGCATCATACAACAAGATATCGGCCGCCATTAAAATCGGATACGAAAACAAGCCACCATTAACGTCTTCCAAACGATCAGCTTTATCTTTAAAGCTATGCGCTAAAGTCAAACGTTGATACGGATAAAAACAAAGTAAATACCACATTAATTCCGTCACTTCTGTGACATCACTTTGGCGGTAAAAAACCGTTTTTTCAGGATCTAAACCAAATGCCAACCAAGTTGCAGCAGTTGAATAAGTGTTTTCCCTTAAGACCGCGCCATCTTTAATTTGAGTTAAAGAGTGCATGTCAGCTATGAATAAAAAGGATTCATTCGAAGGATCATTCGCCATTTCTATTGCGGGAATGATAGCTCCTAATAAGTTTCCTAAATGTGGTGTTCCTGTGCTCTGTACGCCTGTTAGTATTCGTGCCATCAGTTCAATTATCGTAAAGCGCGAATTTAGTTATTTTACATCGAAAAGTAGATGTAATCCACCATAGACTTAACGATTTTTGTAACTTTGGTACATGCGAGTCGGAATAGCTATAGGATCATTTTTGTGGAAGGTATACGTAGCAATCGTATTTTCCATTTTTGCTATCCTACTTTATCCTCTCTTTCTTGTTATTCTTTCCAATAAAAAATGGAAGAAAAAAAGTTTCAAACTATTCATCTTCTGGAGTTGGATGATGCGTGTATTTTGTTTCTATGTCGTGCGAAAAATCAAGAATTCGCCCTTGCCTGAAGGTCCTTATGTGATCGTTTCAAACCACACTTCTTACCTCGATATTTTCTTCATGTACTCTGTTTTGCCAAAGCATCCATTTCTTTTCTTAGGTAAAAGTGAAATTCTTAGTTACCCCATCATTTCCACTTATTTTAAAGGTTTGAATATTCCGGTTGACCGCAAAGATCGACGAAAATCAGCCATGTCATTGGTGATGGCAAAAAAAGCAGTAGCTGAAGGGTGGTCGATTGTCATTTTTCCAGAAGGTGGGATTCCTGATGACGACAATCCAAAAATGATTCGTTTCAAACAAGGAGCCTTCAATCTGGCAAAATCACTTAATATTCCAATTGTGCCCTTGAGTTTTACCAATAATTTTGAACTCTTTTGTGATCCTTTAGATTTTAAAGGTACTGCTCGACCTGGTGTTTCACATTTATACATTCATCCCTATTTGAGTCGTGAAGAAGTTGAAGGAATGGAAATTAAAGAATTGAGCGATAGATGTTTTCAGATTATCAACGAACCTATTCTTGCAGAATATCCGCATTTAAAGAATTCATCACATCAAGAAGAAAGCAACTAAAATTCTACTTATTTTTGTCACATGAAAATTACGGAAGAAATTGTTGACCATATTGCACACCTTTCTCGCTTAGAGTTTGAAGGGGAACAAAAAGTTGCCATCACAGCTGACTTGGAAAAAATTATTTCGTTCATGGAAAAATTGAGCGAAGTCAACACGGATAATGTAGAGCCCTTAATTTACATGACCAACGAATACAACAATCTTCGCGAAGATATCCCTGCAGTAACCATTACTCAAGATGAAGGGTTAAAAAATGCTCCAAAGAAAGATTCAGATTATTTCAGAATTCCGAAAGTGCTGGACAAATAGGAACATAGACCGTCCGCCGCGGCGGACTGATAGAACATAGATCGCTCCGCTTTTAGACTTGTTTCATTGAACACTTAAATTCTTAATCCTAAAATAAGTTGGTGTAATACAACTTAGTCTCAGCTCTCGGCTCTATAATCTCATATCCAACTCTAAAATCCCCAGTCTCAAGTTTCTAGTTCCCAGTCCCTACTTAAGCATTTCCTCCACTGCACGCACCAATTGTTGATCCACTCCGCTTTCAAACTGCTTGTAGTCATTTTTTACTTTGATATCGGGTTGCAATTCGTGATTTTCTACAAGATAGTTATCCGAAACCCCTCTCATTCCAATCTGAGGAATTCCAAAATAAGTCGAACCGTCAATCATTGTTTCCCACCAAACAGCTGTTCCTGTACCTGGGACAGGCATTCCAATTAAGGGACCGATACCTAAAGCTTTGTAAGTGTATGGGAACAAATGTGCATCCGAATAATTTCCTTCACTCATCAATACACATGAAGGTTTTTGCCATTTCCAGATAGGTTCGCCACCCATGTTCTTTTGTCCACGTGGTTCAAATTGCATGTACATTTTTCCACTTAAGAAAGTAGCTAAATCGTCGTGCAACCAACCTCCTCCGTTGAAACGTGTATCAACAATCAAGGCCTCTTTCTTGTTGTATTTACCCAATGCTTTATCGAATAGTTTTCTGAAACTTTCGGAATCCATACCTTCAATGTGCACATAGCCCAAACGACCGTTTGACAAACTATCTACTGTTCGTTCACAACGCTTAATCCAACGCTCATAAGCCAAGTAATTTTCTTCCCAAAACGAAATAGGCACCACTGTTTCATCCCACTTTTCTTTTGATTTTGGATCATACAAGGACAACAAAACTTTCTGACCCGTTTTTCTGTTAAACAAACTGTAATAGTTTTGATTTTTTAGAATCGCTACGCCATCCACTTTTTCGATAATGACACCCTCCTTAATTTTAGTTGAATGCAACAATAGCGGACTTTTGTCCATTATTTCCAATATTCTCAATCCATCACCTGTATGTTTTTCATCGTAATAACAGCCTAAAACACCAGTCACGTCACCATCCGATTTTCTTACTCTATAACCAGAACCTGTGTGCGATGCATTCAACTCACCTAACATTTCGGATAACATTTCACTGAAATCGTAGCCATTGTTGATTGTTGCCAACTTCGGTTGATACTCTTTCTTGTACATGTTCCAATCAACACCATGTAAATCTTCCACATAGAATTTTTCTCTCACTTGTCGCCAAGCGTGTTCAAACATATATGCTCTTTCATCTGCAGTATTCAATTGCATTTCGCCTTTAACCGCAATTGGTTTCGGGGTAGAATTCGCAATTTCAAACTTCGTAATTCCACCGTTATTGCTAAAAAACAAGAATTTCTGCTCCTTGTCCAAGGTCAACGAAGATCCACCCATTCCTAATTTCGAAATGATTTTCGTTTCGCTCGTTTTGAATTTTGTAGACCATAAATCGTATCCTTTATCGAAATTGGTCAAATAATACATTTCTGTTGCTTCGTTGTTAAGGACGTAATCAGACAAATTCGAAGAGTGAATTGTTAAACGCACTTTTCTATCTTGCAAGCCATCAAGATCGATTGTAATTGGTTTGATAACAGGTTTTTCGTCCTTTTTATCTTTGTCCTTATCTTTTGATTTATCGTCTTCTTTTTTCTTATCCGCTTCTTTTTTAGCCTCGTCTTCTGCTTCCTTCCATGCTTTGTATTCTTCTTCACTCAAGGTAAATTTGTAATACGCTTGTTTGGTTAAGAAAATGGCTTCAACATCCACTTGTGAACCCCAACTTCCGTGCGAACGCAATCCATATTTATCAGTAGAGTAATAAACCATTTCACCATCCATTGCAAATTTAGCCCATGAACTTCCATAACCACTTTGTGTTAAGTTGATTGGTTTTTCTTTTCCAGATGCATTCACAATTCCAATGTCTGTATTCCAACGCTCGAACTCAAAAAATTGCACCAATAAATGCTTTGAATCGGGTGACCAAGTATAATACTGATCACCATCAGAATAAGAATAATTGTAAGATCCAGCCAATACTTCGCGACTTTGTTTTGTTTTCAAGTTGTATACACAAACCGTTGTTCGATTTTGCAAGTAAGCCACTTCTTCTCCATCTGGTGAATATTTAGGATCAAATGTTTCCTTATCTGTTTCAACCAACGGTGTTTCAACTAATAGGGTAGAATTGAAGAAGAATTTCTCAGTATCATTGGTGCGTTTCATTTCATAAATGTTCCATGAATTGTTGCGCTCACTCGCATAAAGAATCTTTTTACCATCTGGACTAAAAGACACGTTGCGTTCTTGTCCTGCAGTAAATGTTAATTGTTTCGTTGTTCCAAATTCAACAGAACTTGCGAACACATTTCCACGGTGCACAAAAACAACCTCCTTACCATCAGCTGAAACAGCAAACTCTGATGCATTTCCACCGATTGGTAAAATTTGAGTGTCATTGATGGTATTGTCCTTAAATACCGTTATTTCAAGCTTTTTGCTTACGCCGTTTTCAAGTGTATAAATATCTCCGTGGTATCCAAAACACAAGGTCCCAGTTGACGCCATTGATAAGAAACGGATTGGATGTGTTTTAAAATCAGTGATTTGCTGCCCATAAGCAGATCCATCTAGGCTCCCTTTCCAGATATTGAAACTTCCTGATTTTTCTGATAAGAAATAGTAGGATTTATCATCAATTAGCACCGGATTTCGGTCTTCACCATTCCAATCGGTTAATTGTGTGTATGTTCCTTTTTGATTATTGTACAAAATAATATCTCTTGCCACAGAAGAAACTTGGTGTTTTCTCCATTCATCTTCATAGCCTTTTATATCTTGAAAGATCATTAAGTTACCGTCCTTGCTAAAGTTGATACTTTCAGCCGGAATTGTGTGTTCCATTTTTTCGCGACCACCAGTTGTTGGAATAGAATACACTTCACCTAATGCACCATAAGGAAACTGCACTGATGAAGCCTTATCCAAACGAGCTGAAATAAATACTACTTCTGTATTCGAAGGTTTAAATGCATTCGGATAATCATTTGATGAATGATATGTCAAACGCAATGGTGTTCCACCTTCTTTCGCAACAATAAACACATCAAAATTGCCAAAACGATTACTAGCAAAAGCAATGTTTTTAGAATCATTCGACCAAACAGGCATGAAATCGTGTGCGACATGTGAAGTCAATTGTTTTGCCTCACCACCTTTTGCACTAACGGTGAAAATATCTCCTTGGTAGGCAAAAGCAATTGTTTGTCCGTCTGGAGAAATCGCTGAATACCTCATCCAATTGTCATTTGCGGACGAAACGAAGGGAAAAACAAGGAATGAGATGATGAATAGTGATAGGTTCTGAAGCATAATTTTCTAAAATTGAAAGATGAAAGTACAAATATTTCTAGAGCGAAAGGACGCACATCTAAAAAATAAAGACAGCAATTATTGGAATCACAAAATCCAAACAAAAGTGTAATTTTGACTGCATGCCAACATCCTCTTCAAAAAAGCACGATCCATTCGCGGTGCTTCGCTACAAGGAATTCAATTATTTCTTGGCGAATCGCTTTTTCTTGACCTTAGGAATACAAATGCAAAGTGTTATTGTGGGTTGGCAAGTTTATGCTCTAACAAAAGATGTGTTTGCTTTGGGAATGATTGGTTTAACCGAAGCCTTGCCTTTCATTGCTGTTTCGCTTTTTTCAGGTCACGTTGCAGATACTTTTAATCGCAAATACATCATTCTCTTTTTTAGTTTCCTTTTCATTATTGTTACTTCATTTTTGTTGTATTTTTCCTTTGATTCAACTGGTGTTTTAAAGCAATTTGGCACTTTCCCCATTTTCATTTCGATTGCATTCATTGGTATAATTCGAGGATTCATTTCAGCTGCCTACCCTTCATTTATGTCCCAAATTATTCCTAGGAGTGTGTATGCGAATGCAGCAACATGGAATAGTACTGTTTGGCATATTGCTTCTGTTGTAGGACCTTCGCTCGCTGGAATTTTAATCGCAATCAATTATTCAACGGCTTATATGGTCGATATTTCCTTTTTGATACTGGCATTTGTCGCTTTCCTTTTTATCAAATCAAAACCTTTACCCGTAAAAGAAAAAACCGAATCTTTATTTGAAAGCCTCTCGGCTGGAATTAAGTTTGTCTTTAAAAATCAATTGATTTTAGGTGCGTTAACCCTAGATTTATTTGCTGTTTTGTTTGGTGGAGCAGTTGCGCTATTGCCCGCATTTGCAGATGAAGTGTTACATGCAGGAGCGGTAGAACTGGGATTTTTACGCGCAGCACCAGCAATTGGAGCAGTAATTATGGCATTGATTATTGCGTATAAACCTCCTACCAAAAATGCGGGTCGCAATTTATTTTTATCGGTTGGCGCTTTCGGATTAGCAACCATTTGCTTTGGATTGTCCACCAATTTCTATGTAGCTTTATTTTTCCTTTTCTTGACTGGTGCGTTCGACAATGTAAGTGTGGTTATTCGTCACACCATTTTGCAATTATCAACTCCTGATAATATGCGCGGACGCGTTTCAGCGGTTAACGGAATATTCATTGGTTCTTCGAACGAAATTGGCGCATTTGAGTCGGGAATTACCGCTCGAGCATTTGGTGTCAAACCTTCGATTGTATTGGGTGGGATTTTAACAATTCTAGTGGTTATTGTTACCGCTCGACTAACACCAAAATTGCGTAAATTAAATATTGATCATTTATAAAAAAAGGCCAAGCGAACTTGACCTTTTTGTTGAATTATTTTCTTTTAGAATTTCCAATCGTGCTTGTCTAATTCAGATACACAGGCAACCAACAAATCGATACTTCCTTGAATATCTTCTTTGTGTGCCATCTCAATTACTTGATGTAAATGTCGTGTTGGAATAGAAACTGCACCAGCGATTGAACCACCTTCGGTCATTCGTTGAATACCCGCTGTGTCTGTTCCTCCTGCTGTTAAGATTTCAGGTTGCCACTTGATTTTATGTTTTGTAGCCGTTTTTTTCATGTATTCTACCATGCGGTAATCACAAATTGTTGAAGCATCCATAATTTTAATGGCTGTTCCTTCTCCCAATTTCGTAATCATTTCATGCGCTGCAGCACCAGGTAAATCGAAGGCAATTGTTGTATCCAATCCGAAACCAAAATCTGGATTGATTCGCAAAGCAGATACATTTGCCCCTCTAATTCCTACTTCTTCTTGCACCGTGAACACACCATAAATATCGTAAGGCACTTTTTTACCTTTCAATTTTTTCAAGGTTTCAATCAAAATAAAAACGGCCAAACGATTATCCAAGGATTTACCGTTCACACAATTTCCCATTTCGATAAATTCACGTTCACGCGTGATTGGATTTCCAATTTCAACCAACTCCTTTACCTCTTCTGCACTCAAACCTGTATCGATGAAATAATCTGAAAGTTTAGCCACTTTTTCTCGCTCAGCAGCGGTCATCACATGAATTGGTTTTGAAGCCATGACGCCAATCACATCTTTTTTACCATGAATAATTACGCGCTGAGCTGTTAGCGTTTTTGGATCAAATCCACCCAAGGTATGAAAACGAATAAATCCTTTATCGTCAATGTGTGTCACCATGAATCCAATTTCATCCATGTGCGCACCAATCATTACCTTTTTTCGGTCTTTTGCTGTACCATGTTTTACAGCATAAATATTACCCATGTTATCTAGTTCCACATGGTCAGTTAATCCTTTCAATTCCTTTAAGACTAACTCTCTGATTTTCTTCTCAAATCCAGGTGCACCAGGTGTAGTGCATATTTTATTTAAAAGGGCAGTGTTTATTGGCATCTTGTTGTTGTTTTGATAAAAGTACTGAATTTCTAATCAAAGATAATAGGATGAAGAAAAAGTAATTTGGTTTTGGGGAAACACACTTTTTCCTTTTACCTTTATACCTTATCGAATAAAAATGGCCAAAGTAAAATCAGCATATTTCTGTCAAAATTGTGGGTACGAAACACCGAAATGGTTGGGAAAATGCCCTTCGTGTTCTGAGTGGAATACATTTGTTGAAGAGATTATTGAGAAAAACGTCCCTTCATCGGTCGTAGCATTTTCGACCTCAACTCGCAACTCAAAACCTCAAGCGATTCATACAATAGAGAATCAAGAACATGTGAGAATTGAGTTGAAGGACAAGGAATTGACGCGTGTTTTAGGAGGTGGATTGGTTCCAGGATCATTGATTTTATTTGGTGGTGAACCAGGAATTGGTAAATCGACCTTACTTCTTCAAATGGCCGTTGAAGAAGATAAATTAAACGTTCTTTATGTTTCTGGTGAAGAAAGTGAACAGCAAATAAAAATGCGTGCTGAGCGCATTGGTTTGACCAATGAGCAATGCTATATTCTAACAGAAACAAACATTCAACATATTTTTACCCAAGCAGAAAGCACTCAGCCGCAATTGATGATTATTGATTCCATTCAAACGCTGTATTCTACGCAAATTGAAAGTTCGCCAGGAAGCATTTCTCAAGTACGTGAATGCACTGCACAATTGCTTCGATATGCAAAACAAACCGGAGTTCCTGTTTTTCTAATTGGTCACATCACTAAAGAAGGTTCATTAGCTGGACCGAAAGTGTTGGAACACATGGTAGATGCCGTTTTACAATTCGAAGGAGATCGCAACCATGTTTACCGTTTATTGCGTTCTATTAAAAATCGCTTTGGGAGCACCAACGAATTGGGTATTTATGAAATGTTAGGAACAGGACTGCGCCAAGTGGAGAATCCTTCCGAAATATTGATCACCAACACAGATAGTTCGTTGAGTGGAATTTCCATTGCGGCAACTTTAGAAGGTTTACGTCCAATGTTAATTGAAGTTCAAGCACTCGTAAGTACAGCAGCTTATGGAACACCTCAGCGCTCTTCTACGGGATTTGATAGCAAACGATTGAACATGTTGCTAGCTGTGATGGAAAAACGCTGTGGATTCAAATTAGGCGCAAAAGATGTTTTCTTAAATATTGCCGGGGGAATTAAAGTGGATGACCCAGCGATTGATTTAGCCGTTGTTGCTGCTGTTTTATCTTCTAATGCTGATCTACCAATTGAAAAAAACATTGCCCTTTCAGCAGAGGTAGGTCTATCGGGAGAAGTACGACCTGTGAACCGAATCGATCAACGCATTTCAGAAGCTGAAAAACTCGGTTTTGAAAAAATCATCATTTCGAAATACAACAAAGGCATTGATCAAAAGAACTTCAAAATTGAGTTAGTCATGTGCGGTAAAATTGATGAAGTCGTAAGGGCATTGTTTGCTTAAACGAAAAAATGGAATCAGTTAAAACCAATTCCATTTTCTTTATCTTCAATCTAAGATTTATTGTGCGATCGTAATCAACTTGCGTTGTTGGTTTAATTCCAATAGGTAAGTTCCATTTCCGTACTTGGATAAATCCAATTGAAACGTTCCATTGGTAGTTCCTTTTTGAATGATCTGACCATTCATTTTGTAAATGATGTAATCTTTCGTTGTTTCATCAGCAACTTCAACTGTTACTATTCCGTTGCTTGGATTTGGGTAAACAGTAATTTTATCTTCCAATACCTCTTCATTTAATCCAACAAGCGCAGCATTGAATACTATTCCACCCCCATTATTAATAACCCAGTTTGCTGGATCAATAAACATCGATCCCGCGGCACCAGCATTACTAATTAAAAATTGTTGTTGATTGCTGTTCACATTTAAACGAACAATTGTATCACCAAGTGTTGGACGCGTAATACGCACATCAATCGGATTTGTAAAAGTTGGAGTAACGGCAGCTTGAGAAACTGTATGTGACAACTGAATCAAAATATCGTTACCTAACTGATTCCATTGAATAGAATAGGTTGGATAACCTTCACCAAAATACCACTCTTCAAAAAAGGCGGTGAAATCGATTCCAGTTTCTGCTTGAAATTTGTCACGAACATCAATCCCTGTTGCAACACTATCCCCAAAGTCCGCTTGAAACTCACGCAATGTTGCGAAAAACAAACTATCGTTATTAACTATGTAACGCATGGTGTGAATAATCCCTGCTCCCTTATCATAGGTTAAACGACCGCTGAAAATTCTATTTTCATCTAAGCTATCCAAAACCCATACTGAACCAAAGGGCTGTGTTTTTACATTTGTGTGCACATCTTGCATGTGCGCAACTTGTTCACCAGGATATAAATTTTCTAACATCAGGTATTCTGAATAAGAAGCAAAGCCTTCGTTCACCCAGATATCAGACCATGTTGCACAGGTAACATTGTCACCAAACCATTGGTGTCCAAGCTCGTGCGCTGTTAACCCTTTTTCAAAGAAACCTTGCGTTGTCATTGTTTGATGCTCCATTCCTCCAGAAAGTGGTGCCATACAGTGACCATATTTCTCATCTTCAAAAGGATAAGGACCATATAGTTCATAAAACAATTCAATAAAATCTGCGGTTTCATCAATTTCTGTTTGAAAATTCGGCAGTGTTGCTGGGTTATTATAAATATAATTTTGAATCATAATTGGATTCGGCGCGCCTACTGGATTAGCATAAATTGTGTAGTCAACGTATTCTGCAACTGCAACTGACACCAAATAATAATCAATCGGGTGACGATGCTTCCATTCGTAACGCGATAATCCACCACCTAAATCAACCACATTTTCTAACAAGCCATTTGATCCTGCTTTACACGCTGTTGGAACCGTAATTTTTACTGAACAGCTATCCGCTTTATCCGTCAACGATTGTTTACATGGCCACCATTCATAAGCTGAAAAAGGTTCAGATAACGACCAAGTAACTTGATTTCCCCAAGAAGGCGAATCGTCGTTACTCATTCCACTCCCGCCAAAAGGCGTTGAAGCACCAGTTGGAGGTGTTCCAGCGTAGTCAACTGAAATAACAAATGCATCACCAAGAATGGCATTTACTGGAACTTTGATAGCAGAACCAATTCTTGAATAAGTAACTGGAATCGAATTCACACGAATTTGAGAAATAGCTAAAACATTATGTAATTCAAACAAAGCTGAATCTAGATTTTCACGCGCAATAGCATGAATCTCTCCAGTTCCTGCGACATCTGTGACCAAATTATTCATGGCAATATCCAAGGCATAAAAATGAACATTGTAGCGTTCAGTTTCAGCAATTTGTGCAACAGATAATGAAGCACTTTTCTGTGCAGAATGATGTTTATTTCGCTTCGAGCATTGCGTCGAATTTTCATCTTGAGCAAAAATCACATAAGGGAGAGCAAAGAAAATAAGGGTAAAGGTTTTAAGCATAGCATTCTAGTTTTTACGAAAATACACATTTATCCAATCGAAAACACGAAGTGAAGACCTATGAAATTGGTGTAAACACGTTCTTATTTATAGAAAAAAGCGAGGGCAATCAACGCCATGGAAAAATCAACTAAAGCAAAAAACGCATAAGATCTTCGTTCATTACTCAACAAAAATAAAGCTGCTGTTAAAAACAAAGCAACTAGAAATGGAACAGAAAATCTCAATTCTTCATAAATTATTGCGAAAATAGAATAAAACCCGAGCAAAAATAATAGCGCCAATACTTTCGAAAGAGCGTTCCCAACAACTTGAGGTAAGGTCCGTTGATTTTTCATATCAACGTGTTTGTCACGAATATCAAATGGTATTGTCAGTGCTAAAAAATAAAGAACGAACGCCAAAATACGATAGTAATCATTGACTGTAAGGCTGTATTGATTGACTAAAGGAAAAGCGATAAGTACACTTGTCCAGCTTAACGCTACCAGAGGTGCTTTCACAAAGGGAATATCTCTTAATCGAATGCTAAAGATTGGAATGACATACCAACTACTCAAGATAACGGTTGGAATCAGCAACAGCATAACTGCTTCAATATCGATTATTAAAAGTTGAACCAAGAATAGTGCGCAAAAGAAAGAGAAGGTTGTCAATGCAAGCAAAAGTGATTTGTGCCGCAAACACCAATCCTTTAGTTCTGTATTGATCAACGTATTCATTTTCGAAAGTCGATGATAATTATACAGTCCGAGTATTCCAAAAAATGTAAATAGTCCATATTCAATATACGAATCAATAGACACTAATTTGGCAAAGGAAGACGATAGCAAGGCACCTGAAAAAGCAACAATCAGATTGCCAAAGACAAGCGCTTTTATGAGGTTGTTAATCAGAATCAAGAAATTATTTCTTCCAACACTTTTTCTACTGAAATAGATGAAATGCAATCACATGCCTTTTTCTTCTTACATGTTTCGCAATTCTCATCAAAAACCAAGGTGCGCACATTTGTTCCAAGCGGACTCCATCTACCTGGATGTATTGGTTTGCGTGGTGAAAATAAACCAATGGCACGAATACCAACAAATCCAGCGATATGTAACGGTCCAGTTGAACACGCTACCAAATTTTTCACTTTTGAAATCAATACAATTAATTCGGGTAAGGATAACTGACCAGTTGTATCGATAATGCTTTTATTTGCAGGGATTGCTTGTCTGAATTGACTTCCTTCGGAATCTGTTCCAGTAAAGAAAACAGTGAAACCTTGATCCGCCAAAATAGTTGCCAAAGCCATATACTTTTCTGTTGGCCATTCAACAGCGCTTCCTTGTGATTTCGGATGCAAAATAATTGACTTGCTACTTTCAGAAAGAATGTTCTCAATTTCACTTGGCAATTCAATTGTAGGAATGTGAAAAGCATTCAACATACCTGTCAATTCTTCCAATGATGGTAATTCTTTTATACCAAATGGTTTAAGTAATTCAAAATTTAATTGAGCTTCATGAAATGCCGAATTCTTGCGTGTAAAATTCAATCGATGATTACATGTAAGAAGATGAAAACTTCGGTGAGAAGTTCCAACTCGCATCGGTATTTTGGCCTTCTTAGCCAATGAAGCAATTTCTTTGTTAGGAAAAACATGAATAATTGCATCCGCATTCCAGTCTTTAAAAACATCTGCTCGCTGAGCTGTAGGCATTGCTTCTATCTCTTTCCAATCAACAAATTCATCAACAACTGAAAAGCAGTCGACAATTGCCTTTGTGTAAGCACTGCCTAAGAATACAAGCTGTGCTTCTGGATATTTATTCTTTAACCATACACACATTGGCAAGGTTAACATTACATCTCCAATACTGTCGGTTCTTGATATGACGATTTTATTCATTTTCCCTTCTGCAAATTCAACAACTTGAGGTATTTCTGATAGGTTGCATAGGCGCTTAATCGAGAAATCGTGAAGCCTGTTGACCCATCCAATATTCCCAGTTTTAAGAAGTAACTTTTAATAAACTGCGCAATGACCTTCGAAATAATTAGGAGCCAATTTGACTTCCCTCCTCGTTCAAATAATTCTTTGGCTGCAATATTACCAAAATAGTCGATTTGTTTGAGGTGATCTGCCTGTGAATAATAGGAATAATGTAGAATATCTCCTTTTAAATGACCAAAAGATTCATTTTCTAACATATCTAAGCGATCGTGTGGATTAATTCCTGTCCATCGCGCAAACTCACGATTTACCAATCGGACTTTTGTATCTGGATACCAACCACAGTATTTCACCCAATGACCGCAGTAATTTGTGAGGCGATTCATTGAATATCCTTTAAACTCAGGCTGCTTTTTGATTTCTAGAATACTCGACTTTAATTCCTCTGTCAACGCTTCATCAGCATCCAAGGAAAGTATCCAATTATTTGAAGCAGCATCAATGGCAAAATTCTTTTGTTGAATATGTCCTTCAAAAGGATGTTGAATGAATGTTACATTAAAGCGTTTACAGATTTCCTCTGTTTTGTCCTTCGAAAAAGAATCCACAACAATTATCTCATCTACAACACCTTGAAGGGAAGTTAGGCAACGCTCAATGTTACGTTCCTCATTGAAGGTAATTATGACCGCTGAGAGAGAAATCGCCATTATTTAACCAATTCGACACTTTTTAAAACGGCCTGAAGTTCACGCAAAGGATGTGTCCAACTAGCAGTAGCAGGTGCATCTACATATCCACTTACACAAATCAACTTTTTCTTCTTAGGATGAACAAAATGAAAAGCCCAAAACGCTCCACCAGTTGAATGTACTTTTTTACCCGTAAAAACATACATTCCTCTCATTTCATATCCAGAAATGTTGCTTTTATAAGTCGTCATTTCGTTGCCCTCTGGATAGACCATTTCAGCATATTGCGTTCCCATAAACAATCCATCTGTTTCGTGAGGGACATTGTACTTAAGCATCGTGTCGCGCGCCATCAATAAATTTTCTAATGCAAATTGACTAGAATCAGTATAATCATATTGATAAATCATAATGCCTGATAAAATCGAACCTGCATCTTGCGTCCCTGAACCAACAAATTCGATTGGTCGAGCACTCACTGGAAACTCAACACGGTAAAAATTCGTTCGCTTCGTCACGATTCTCGCACCTTCTGGTAAGGCTAAATCAATACCAAAGTTCTTTTTAATATCTGTTTGAACATGGTGGTTTTCATCCGACTTAAACTGCTTCAAAATCCGTTTCCATTCCATAAAATCAAATTCAGCATGAACCGCTTTCAAGCCTAATTTACATGCTTCAAGCACTTGGTTATAGTCTTTACCAATGATGTCAACCACCAATTGATCAGTTGCCCAAACACCCACGCGCTTATTTATATCTGCTTTATCCTTTTTATGATTTGGGTCGATTGTTACGAAGAGTGTATTTCTGAACCTTTTCACACCTTGTTCAAAATGAGAAGGTGTTCTATGCACCAATTCGAATGTTGCAACATCCGGGAAATAAGGCATGATGAACTGAGTAAGATTTGTATCAAGGTAATTCTTAATTTCTGAATCCCATATTCCTTGTTCACAAATGACCAAAATTTCTCCTACGTTTCCAGTAACCGAAGGGCCACTCGATCTAAAACGTTTTGATGTGCCTTCACCGCATTGTTGAAAAAACAAGAAAGAACCAATAAGTAGAAGTGCAGAAAATAAATATCTCATAACAATTTTTTTTGCGGCTCAACAAAAATCAAGCTAGAAATTATCTAATCCTAATTTTTTGACCAACTGTTAAGCGATTAATGTTGATTTTAGGATTAAGTCTGCGCAATTCTGCCTGACTCATTCGATTTCTATCGGCGATTTTTGAGAAGGTATCACCTGATCTCACTGAATAGTATTTTTTAGCTGGAACGACTGGTGGTGGTGGAACAGATTTGTTTGCTCCTTTCACTTTTAATCGTTGTCCAGCATAAATATTTGTAGTACGCAATGCGTTCCATTCCATTAATTGCTCTACCGTAACAACATATTTGGTTGCAATGGCATTCATAGTTTCCCCTGTCTTCACCACGTGATAAAAATACGGCTCGGCAGGATTATCATTTGTTACAGGCGTCAAGGTATCGCCTCCATCTGGCACATCAACTACTACTACTGGCTTAACAACGGTAGTTCCTGAGTAGATACTTTTCTCTAATTTATAGAGAGAATCTTCTAAGCCAACAAGTAAACCAATTCGATCTAACGGTCCTGTGATGCATTGCGCAGGAACTGTTTGCGGTACATATGACGTTTTATAAATTGGATTCAATTCTTTAATTTCTTCTGTTGGCCAATTAATCAAACGAGTAATTGTTGCCATGTGCACACCTGAAGACAAACACATTGTATCTAATTGAGCATTGTGTACTTTCGCTTCTACCGGTATGATATTGTGTTCAGCGTGATACGTCATGAGGTATGCTGCTGCGATAAAATTAGGCACATAGCCTTGTGTTTCTGCAGGCAAGAATGGGCGTACTTCCCAATAATTTGTTTTATTTCCAGAACGGCGAATGGCTTTATTTACGTTTCCAGGTCCAGCGTTGTAGGCTGCTAACACTAAATTCCAATCACCATAAATTCCATACAATTGACGGAAATATCTACAAGCGGCATCTGTAGCCATTGCTGGATCCATTCGCTCATCGATGTATGAATTCTCCTTTAAACCAAAGTATAATCCTGTTCGATACATGAATTGCCAAAGTCCTAAAGCACCCGCGCGCGATTTAACTTGTGGACGCAAACCACTTTCAATAACAGCAAGAAATTTAAGTTCTTTTGGTAGACCGTATTCTGCTAATTTCTCTTCAAACATGTCGAAATATAAATCAGAGCGACCCATTGCAATGCGAATGAAACCTCTTCTTTTATCGACAAAAAACTTAATGGTAGAAAGTGTAGCTTGGTTGCAGTCCAAATGAAAAGGACTCATTTTATTCATCTCCGCCAATCGAGCGCAATATTCTTCATCGGAAAATTTAGGAAGATCAGTCGGCTCATAATTCAGCACTTTAATGATTGAATCATATTCTTGCTTGCTGGCATAATCTTGATAAAAAAGCATTAAGCTTTGATCGACCGTATTTATAAAAGCTTCTTTGTTCAGTGTATCGCTCGGTTTTACGAGGTGTGCGGGTTTTTGAGCGAAAATTGCAACACTCAAAAAGACGAATAACACGGTAACAAATCCTTTCATATAATTATTTTACACAACTCTCCAAGTAGGATGAGAAATTAAACATTTTCTTTTCTTCGAAATGATTTGCCATGACTTGAATTCCAAACGGCAATCCATTTGAGTGCATACCTAACGGTAATGATATCGAAGGGTTACCTGTCAAATTGGAATGAACTGTAAAAATATCTTGCAAGTACATTTGAATTGGATCTTTCACATCGTTCAACCCAAACGCAGTTGCTGGTGTTGTAGGTAAAAGAATCATATCAAATGTGGATAGAATTTCATCTGTTTTATTGCGCAATACACGTCGAACCTTTTGACCTTTCGTGTAATATGCATCATAGTATCCATGCGAAAGAACGAAGGTTCCAGCCATGATACGTCTCTTCACTTCTGGACCAAATCCTTCAGAACGTGATTTTTTATATGTTTGTTCAACACCTTGAGCGTCTTTACTTCTGTAGCCAAAATGTACACCATCAAAACGCGATAAGTTTGAAGATGCTTCAGCTGTTGTAAGAACGTAATAGGTAGGAACCATAAATTCTAAGTACGGAAAAGAGACCTTTTCTACCTCATGACCATCTTTTTCAAGTTGAGCAATAATAGCCTCCATTTTCTGAATTACTTCCTTATCGATTCCATTGACGTCAAAGCTTTCCTTGATAACCGCAATCTTCAATTTAGCAGGTTGAGCGAATTCAGTATACTTTTCTACTGGTTTTGAAGAACAAGTAGAATCAAACTCATCAGCACCAGACATAATTTCTAGTAAGAGCGCTGAATCCTCAAGTGTATTTGTAAAAGGACCGATTTGATCAAATGAAGAAGCGTAGGCAATTAAGCCATACCGACTGATTCTTCCATAAGATGGTTTCAAACCGTATGTACCTGTGAAAGAAGCAGGCTGACGTATTGAGCCACCTGTGTCACTTCCAAGTGCTACCGTGCACAATCCAGCCGCAACTGCTGCAGCTGATCCGCCTGATGAGCCACCTGGTACTTTTGTTTTGTCTAATGGATTTAATACTGGTCCGAAAGCAGAGTTTTCATTGGAACTACCCATTGCAAACTCGTCACAATTCAAACGACCAATAATAACGGCATCTTCATCGAGCAAGCGTTGAACAGCCGTGCCGGTATAAAGAGATTCGAATCCTTCTAATATTTTTGAAGACGCAGAGACTTTATGCCCAGCATAACAAAAATTATCTTTTAGTCCGATAACCATTCCAGCCAGTTTACCTGCTGTACCGCTCTTGCGTTTTTCATCAACAATCTGTGCGTTTTTCCTCACAGATTCTTCGAAAACTTCAAGAAAAGCATTGAGATCTTTCTGCGCGTGTATTTCCTTCAGGTATGCTTCAACAATACCCAAAACAGATTCACCCGAAGAAAGGGCGGACTTTACTTCAGCAAAAGATTTATACATTCGGAATGTAATTAACTGTTTTTTTCTTCCGGTTGAGTTGGTTCCTCACCTTTCGAAGCGTCTTTAAATTCTTTAACGCCTTTTCCTAGACCTTTCATCAATTCTGGAATTTTCTTACCTCCAAAAAGAAGTAAAACAACTGCCAAAATGATGATTACTTGCCATGGGCCAAATGCTCCTAAAATCATTGTACATCAATTTAATTCGAGCAAAGTTACGGAAATCTCAGAAACCAAAGGTTTAATTTATCCTAAAGTTGTTTTTAAAATCGAAAAACTTATTTGATAATATTAAGATGACCAGTTAATTCTTCCTTTTCATCAGTATTGGTTTTCTTAAGGTTGATTTTCCAAGTGTATGTTCCATCTTGACATATTTTACCTTTATATGTTCCGTCCCATACAAAATCACTTGTAGTAGATTCAAAAATCAACTCTCCCCAACGATTGTAAACTTCAAATTTAAACACATATGAATCATAGCATTCTCCTAAAAAAATTCTAAAATCATTGTTAAATTCATCGCCATTTGGAGTAAACGTATTAGGGACATATAAACCGCCGTCTCCTAAATTTTCTATGACTAAGGTATCTGCAAAAGATCCGCACACATTGCTGTAATTAACAATATAAACTCCTGGTTGGTCAACGAACAAGTCGCAACCCTCGTTACCCGTATTCCAAGTAACTAAAGAAGTTGCATCGCAACCAATCACAGACAAATTCAATGTAAGTTCACAAGCTGGGTCATTGACATTTGCAGATATTACTAATGGAATATTTTCATCAATAACAATGTTGATTGAATCCGAATCAAAATAACAACCATTGTCGTATTGTACCCAATATAAACCACTTGTGGACACATTAATTTCTTCAAATGTTTGACCTGTGCTCCACAGCATCTCCCCTGATCCGACAAATGTGGGCGTGATTAAAATTGTTCCATTCGACAAACACGTATCAATGTCCATTGGTAATGAAATACTCACCGGTTCTCCTGTTACAACTTCAAAATCGATCGTATCTGAAAAACAAACATTTGACACTATAAGTGAATATTGCCCAATTGAATTGATTGAAAGCGAATCTCCTATTGATCCATCACTCCATTGAATGGATGCTGCACCATTTATAACGGGACTTATATTCACGGTACCACCCTCACAAATAGTATAAATCGCATCTAACTGTGCTTGTGGTGGATTTAAGACTGAAATGTAAATACTATCGCTAGACACCTCACAACCATCTGTTACTTCAATTGAATACCATCCACTGAATTGCGCTTCAGTGCTTAAGTTCGTTGATCCTGTAGACCATAAATAGCTTAAGTTTGCGGTTCCATAATAGTCTATTATAGGACTTAATGTAAAAGTATCGCCACTTGCTAGGCATAACACTCCAGGATTTACAAAATTAATATCGATAAGACTTGAGGAAAATACTACGTTTATTGTATCAAAGTAGTAACAACATGTTGCTGGGTTGTATACCTCTAGAGTATACTGACCAGCTGTTGATATTAAAATAGTACTCGTAGTTTCACCAGTACTCCAAAGGATGCTATAAGAGAGTGGGACTTGTGCACCTAATGTATATGACGTACAACTCGAATCAACTACTTCAATTTCAAAGTTGAAAATAGGGCATGGGTTGTTTACGATAGTATTTGAAACCGTTGTTGTTAAATTAAAATTAACAGGGTGAGAAGACTCATCTCTTTGCAAATTATTAGAATATGGAGGAACGACTGTGCTTGTAATTGTAACTGGAGTAATAGTAAAACAATCAGAAACCAAATTTGACAACCCATTTGTTTTTAGCACTACCATTTGATTTATAGGTACACCAACAGTATTTTTTATTGAAAAACCTAAAATTGTTTCAGAATTTTTAGACCAGCCTTCTCCTGTTACATTCGCGTAATTCAATAAATTCATTTCAAAGTTATAGTCTGGTTTAGAAATAACCGTTGATACAGTTATCGTTCCAGTAGAATTCGTTTCAAAAGCTATCAATGACTTACCCATTGTAGAATTAACATTGGAAATTCCAAACACTCTATATCCACTGTCTATAATTTCAACATGACGAATAAATTCGCCACTTGAGCTAGGTAAATCATACAATTTAGACCAAATTACGCTACCACTCGTGTCCATTTCAACAAGCCCCATTTGAAAATTGTTGCACGAACCACTGCAGGTTGCATCGCCAGTAACAGCAACAATTATCCTATTATTCGGCGCTAAATCAATCTCAAGTCCATAAAATCTTTTAAATGAGCTTCCTGTTTCATTGTACATTAAATATTTCATCCAAATAACCTGACCAGTTGTGCTCATTTTTATAACAAAAGCCCTCATATTGTTATTAATTGCGACATATGCACGACCAGTTACATAGAAATATCCATCACGGATTTTTGTGCTATTTGCAATATCATCAACATGATTAATATTGGATGTAGAAAAATACAGATCTAATTGATTTGACTGCCAATTAATAGAACCATTGCTGGCGGATACTGCTATGAAATCACAATTGGTATTTGGAAAACTCGTTCTGTTTGCTCCAGTTAAAATATACTGATTGTTGTCGATTAGAATACTTGAAAAATAAGTATCACTGGAAATTTCTCCTTTAAACCAATATAGATTACCCGTAGTGGCATTCATTTTAAATATGAATCCACCATCAAAATCATTAGTAGCAGATTGAGTGAATCCACAGCCGACAAGCGTATCACCAGTTAAAGCAATAGATGTTATAATTGATTGTATTTGATTCAAATAGTTGGTGTTCAATATTTTAGACCATAAAATATTGTTGTTACTATCAAATTTTATTACCAGCGAACTATCTGCTTTTGAACCTGCAACATAATAATTATTTGTTGTAGTATCTGAAACTACAGCTGCTATGTGCTGGTTAACGGTAGATGGAAATGTTTGAATAAAATTAGACTGGCTATATATTGGTAAACCTATTAAGTTCAACATAATTATAGCCAGCCATCTATTCATTCAATTACAATTTTCTTGCAACTTCTACCTCTTCGAATGATTCGATAATATCGCCCGGTTTGATGTCGTCAAACTTGTCAATATTCAAACCACATTCATAGTTGTTTTTCACTTCACGAACATCGTCTTTGAAACGCTTCAATGAACCTAGAACACCAGTGTGAATAACGATTCCATCGCGGATCAAACGTATTTTGTTTGAACGCTTGATGAGACCATCCAAGACATAACATCCTGCAATCGTACCCACTTTCGTGATGTCGAATGTTTCACGTACTTCAGCTGAACCAATGATTTTCTCTTCAATATCTGGAGATAACATTCCTTCCATTGCCGCTTTAATTTCATCAATTGCCTTGTAGATAATTGAGTAAAGACGGATATCAATTTGTTCAGTTTCTGCTAATTTTCTTGCTCCAACCGTTGGACGAACTTGGAAACCAATGATAATCGCATCAGATGCAGAAGCCAAGTTAACATCTGCTTCAGAGATTGCTCCAACCCCTTTGTGAACGATGTTAATTTGAATTTCTTCAGTTGATAGACGCAATAATGTATCAGATAAGGCTTCAATCGAACCATCCACGTCACCTTTGATGATGATGTTAAGTTCCTTAAAGTCACCAATCGCCAATCGACGACCAATTTCATCCAAAGTAATATGCTTCGTTGTACGTAAACCTTGTTCACGGTACAATTGTTCACGTTTCGTAGCAATTGATTTTGCTTCTTTTTCGTCATCTAAGACGTGGAACTTATCACCGGCACTTGGCGCACCGTTAATTCCAAGAACTGAAACTGGTTGTGATGGTCCAGCTTCTTTCAAAATCACTCCTTTTTCATCATGCATTGCTCGCACGCGTCCGTAATGTCTTCCAACAAGAACAACATCCCCTACTTTCAAGGTTCCAGATTCAACAAGCATATTTGTAACATAACCTTTTCCTTTATCCAAAGAAGATTCAATTACTGTTCCTAATGCATTTTTATTTGGATTCGCTCTTAATGTTAGCATTTCTGCTTCCAACAAAACTTTATCCAATAACTCTTCAATGTTCAATCCTTGTTTCGCTGAGATTTCTTGTACTTGGTACTTTCCACCCCAATCTTCCACAAGAATGTTCATTTGAGAAAGTTGTTCACGTATTTTATCTGGATTTGCTCCTGGTTTATCAATCTTATTGATGGCAAAAACCATCGGTACATTTGCAGCTTGTGAATGGGCAATTGCTTCTTTTGTTTGAGGCATTACATCATCATCCGCAGCAACCAAGATAATTGCAACATCGGTTACTTGTGCACCACGAGCACGCATCGCTGTAAAGGCTTCGTGACCTGGTGTATCTAGGAAGGTCATTTTACGACCATCTTTCAATGTCACTGAGTAAGCACCAATATGCTGAGTAATTCCTCCAGCTTCACCTTCAATTACGTTTGCATTTCTAATTCTATCTAACAAGGAAGTTTTACCGTGATCGACGTGACCCATTACTGTGATAATTGGTGGTCGAGTGATTAAATCTTCTTCTTTATCTTCATAAATTGGAATAGACTCTTGTACTTCAGCACTTACGAATTCAGTTTCAAAACCAAATTCATCCGCAACAATTTGAATTGTTTCTGCATCCAAACGTTGGTTGATGGAAACAAAAATACCGAGCGACATACATACCGAAATTACTTGTGTCGGTTGAATATTCATCATCGATGCTAATTCAGAAACAGTTACGAACTCTGTCAACTTCAGGATTTTTTCATCCATTTCAGCTGCCAACATTTCGTCTTGACGACGTTGAGCTACGTTATCTCTTTTCGCACGTCTATTCTTAGAAGCTTTTGATTTTCCACCTTGATTTGACAAACGCGCCAAGGTATCTTTGATCTCCTTTTGAATATCTCTTTCGTTGATCTCTGGCTTCGCGAATTTATTTCCTCCTCTTGCTGGCGGTCTGTTTCCAGTTGCTCCTCCAGTATTAGGTGCGTTTGTATTTGGTGTCGTTCCAGCATTTGGTTGTTTTGCAGGATCAACTTTCTTGATTCTTTTACGTTTTTTACGCGCATCAGCAGCAGCTTGACCAGCAGCAGATTTCTGATTGGGCGTTTTAGGACGTTCAACAGGAAGTTCAATTCTTCCTAGTACAGTTGGACCTGTCAATACTTTTCGTTCAACACGAATTGTTTCGATTTCTTTTGGACCTTCCACTTCCGGTTCTTCAACTTTCACTTCAGGAACAACAACCTTAACTTCTTCTACTCTCTCAGCAACAGGTTTAACAGCTTCAACTGGCGCTTGCTCAACTTGTTTTGGCTTGTTTTCTTCATGTTTCTTTTTATCTGGTCGCGTTTTGCTATTGATTTTATCCAAATCAATTTTACCGATAACAGAAACATGAACATCTCCAGAACTTACTGTTTTTTGTTCAGGCTCTTCTTCCACCTTTGGCTCCTCAACAACAGGTTCTTCAACCTTTGCAACAGGAGTTTCCATAATGATATTGCGCTTAATTTCTTCGGCGCTAATTGGCTCACTATCTTCCTCTTCTACCTGAGGAGCGTTCGTTGTTTCTTCTTCTTTATCTCGAATAGAAACTGACTCACGCTTTTCTCTTTTCACTGCGCTGAACTTTGATTGCTCTTTCAGACTTTGGTCTGCGGCAAATTCTTTCCGAAGGATATCATAATGTTCTTCCTCCAACTTTGTGTTGGGGCTTACATCAATTTTAATCCCTTTGGATCCAAGGAATTCGACAAGCGTAGACATACCCACATTGAGTTCTCCAGCTGCTTTTCCTAATCTTATTGGTTTTCCGGCCATATAATTTATGCGTCCTTCTTTTTGTTAATCAATTCTGTGTTACAAGATACGGTATACGGATCAATTATTCGAATTCAGCGCGAAGTATTTTCATTACTTCTTCGATTGTTTCTTCTTCTAAATCAGTACGGTGAACTAAGTCTTTCACACTCATTTCGATTACAGATTTCGCTGTATCCAAGCCGATTGCCTTTAATTCATCAATGATCCATCCGTCGATTTCATCCGCAAATTCTTCTAAATCCACATCCTCTACATCTACTTCTCCTTCACGGTAAACATCCAGTTCATAACCAGTTAATTTGCCCGCAAGTTTAATATTGTGTCCCCCTTTACCAATCGCCAATGATACTTGGTCTGGTTTAAGGAAAACTTTCGCACGCTTATCTTCTTCATTGATATCAATAGAAGAAATTTTAGCTGGCGACAGTGCGCGTTGAATTAACAATTGAGGATTTGATGTGTAATTGATGACATCAATGTTCTCATTTCTTAACTCACGAACGATTCCATGAATACGTGATCCTTTCATTCCGACACAAGCTCCAACTGGATCTACTCGGTCATCATAAGATTCAACAGCAACTTTTGCTCTTTCACCTGGCTCACGCACGATTTTCTTGATAGTAATTAAACCATCAAATACTTCTGGAACTTCCAATTCGAACAAACGCTCAAGGAATTCAGGAGCAGTTCTAGAAAGGATAATAACTGGGCTACTGTTACGCATATCAACTTTTGCAACAACCGCACGAACAGTTTCACCTTTCTTGAAGTAATCAGAAGGAATTTGTTCAGATTTTGGTAATAAAAGCTCATTGCCTTCATCATCCATAACCATAATTTCTTTTTTCCAAACTTGGTAAACTTCACCTGTGATGATTTCACCAACTCTTTCTTTATATTTCTTGTATAAGTGGTCTTTTTCCAATTCCAAAATACGAGATATCAAGTTTTGACGCAGCGAAAGAATGTTTCTACGACCGAAATCTGCAAAACGGAATTCTTCTGTTACCTCTTCCCCGATTTCAAAATCAGGTTCAATTTTAATCGCGTCAGAATAAGCGATCTCTGTATTTTGATCCTCTACTTCACCATCATCAACAATTTCTTTATTAATGAAGATTTGAACATCTCCTTTGTCAATATTTACAATGATGTCAATATGCTCATCGGTATTGAATTTCTTTTTCAGCATAGATCTGAAAACGTCTTCCAACACATGTTGCATCGTTTGTTTATCGATGCTTTTCAATTCTTTGAACTCCGAAAACGAGTCAACCAATTCAAGGCTATTCATGTTTACCTATTTAAATGAAATGATAATTTTTGTTTCTTTTATTTGCTCAAACGGGAACACATGTTGTTCCACAATCAATTCTTTTTTCTTTTTCCCTTCTGGTTTTTCCATTCTAGAATTTTCTAGAACGATTTGGTTTTCATTAACTTCCACCAATTTACCTTCAGTTTTGGTTCCGTCCTGCGCAACCACTTTTACTTCACGACCAATATTTTTAACATATTGTGCATGTACACGTAATGGTCTGTCTAAACCAGCAGACGAAACATGTAATTCAAAATCTTCTACCTCGCGGTCTAAGTTATGCTCTACATTTCTAGAAACTGACATACAATCATTTACGGAAACATTTCCTTCATGTTTGTCTAATTCCACGTGGATTACATTGGTTGCAGAGATCGTTAAATCAACCACAAAAAGCCCATTTGCTAGTTCAGCAATGCGCTCATCAATTAAATCCATTATTGTCTTTTTTGCAATCATATGTTATGAAAAGAGGGGACTTTCGTCCCCTCATTTTGCGTTAATTTCTTCGTAAATGCATTGCAAATATACCTACTTTTTTTAAAAATCCAAGTGCCTACGTTAATTTAGTTTCTTGGTATCGTATCTTTGAAAAAAAATTACAATGCTAATTGAGGTAAAAGACAAGGTTGTTTCGACAGAAATCTTCGAACGAAAATTTGTCTGCGATTTGAATGCATGCAAGGGTGCTTGTTGCATAGAAGGTGATGCGGGAGCTCCCTTAACTTTTGAGGAAATTCATTTATTGGAAGATAATCTAGAACATATTATTCCTTATATGCGTCCAGAAGGCGTTGCTGAAGTTGAAAGAAATGGGGTGTTTTATGTCGACCAAGATAATGAACCAGTAACAGCACTATTAAATGGTGGTGAAGAATGTGCTTTTGTTTATTTTGATGAGAAAGGAATTACCAAATGTGCGGTAGAACAAGCCTACAATGAGGGGAAAACGAATTTCAAAAAACCCATTTCTTGTCATTTATATCCCATTCGTGTAAAGCAATTCAATGATTTCGAGGCATTAAATTATGATGTTTGGCCAATTTGTGCTCCAGCTTGTGCATGTGGTGACAAGTTAGACGTTCCAGTGTTTCGCTTTTTAAAGGAACCTTTGATTCGCGCTTTTGGTGAAGATTTTTACAAGGAGTTGGAAGTGGTTGATAGGGAGTTGAAGGCTTCTAGGGACTAGGAACTGGAGATAGGCATTAGGCTGGAGATAGAAAATAAAAAAGCCCTGAGAAAATCTCAGGGCTTTTATTTTATCTCTAAGCATAATAAAAACGGCACAATTATTAACTGCTACGAGAATATTATGACAAGCTGCTTCTAGCCAGAACACATTTGGTTTCACCAGATTTAGTTCCGACGATAATCAGCTAGTGCTGCTTCTAGCCAGAACACATTTGGTTTCACCAGATTTAGTTCCGACGATAATCAGCTAGTGCTGCTTCTAGCCAGAACACATTTGACTCGGGATAAACCCTCGTCGAATATGCTCATGTTCGAAACCGGCTTTCGCCGCTTTCTACCCTGAGCACATTTCACAACCGTCTGGATCGTCCAATGAGCATGCGATAGCAGCTTGTTGATCTTCTATTGTTTGAGCAATTGGCATTTCAGTTACTGTTTTTTCAACGGTGAACTTAATTGCATCTGTTGCTGCTTTTGTTCTTAAGTAATACATACCTGTTTTCAATCCTTTCTCCCATCCATAGAAGTGCATTGATGTCAATTTTCCGAAGTTTGCATTCTCCATGAAAATGTTCAATGATTGAGATTGGCAAATGTATGCTCCACGGTCAGCAGCTTGATCGATAATCGCTTTTTGCGAAATTTCCCATGCTGTTTTGTACAAATCTTTCAAGTTTTGTGGCACTTCATTGATATTTTGAACTGAACCATTTGCTTGCATGATTTTTTGACGCATGTCTTTGTTCCACAAACCAGCTTTTACTAAATCTTTCAATAAATGCTTGTTCACGATAATGAACTCACCTGACAATACACGACGCGTGTAAATGTTTGATGTGTATGGCTCGAAACATTCGTTGTTACCAAGGATTTGTGCTGTAGATGCAGTTGGCATTGGTGCTAACAACAATGAGTTTCTAACCCCATACTTCATTACTTCTTCTTTCAACACATCCCATTCCCAACGATTTGTTGGTGTAACATTCCACATATCGTATTGGAAAATTCCTTTTGATACTGGTGAACCTGCAAATGTTTCGTAAGGTCCTTCCACTTTCGCTAAATCTTTAGAAGCGGTCATTGATGCATAATAGATTGTTTCAAAAACTTCTCTATTCAATGCTCTTGCTTCTTCAGATTCAAATGGTAATCCCATCATGATGAATGCATCTGCTAAACCTTGAACACCTAATCCAATTGGACGGTGACGCATGTTCGAATTTTGAGCTTCAATTACTGGATAGTAATTTTCATCAATAATTCTATTCAAGTTGATTGTTGCCTGATAAGTAACTTCAAATAATTTATCGTGATCGAAAGTACCTTCTTCAGTTACATATTTCGGTAAAGCCAATGAAGCCAAGTTACAAACTGCTACCTCATCTGGGGCTGTGTACTCGATAATCTCTGTACATAAGTTTGAAGACTTGATTGTACCCAAGTTTTGTTGATTTGATTTTGCATTCGCAGCATCTTTGTACAACATGTAAGGTGTTCCAGTTTCAATTTGAGATTCCAAAATCTTGAACCACAAATCTTGTGCTTTAACTGTTTTACGACCTTTACCTTCGTTTTCGTAACGTGTATATAATTCTTCAAATGCAGCACTGTGCGTATCAGAAAGTCCTGGACATTCGTGAGGACACATTAACGTCCAATCACCATTTTCCTTCACACGTTTCATGAATAAATCTGGAATCCAAAGTGCAAAGAATAAATCACGCGCACGTTGTTCTTCTTTTCCGTGGTTCTTTTTCAAGTCCAAGAAATCGAATACATCTGCATGCCATGGTTCAATGTACATTGCAAAAGAACCTTTTCTTTTACCACCACCTTGATCAACGTAACGAGCAGTATCGTTGAATACTCTTAGCATTGGTACGATACCATTTGAAGTACCGTTTGTTCCTTTGATATATGATCCTGTAGCACGGATATTGTGAATAGCTAAACCAATACCACCAGCTGATTGTGAAATCTGAGCGCAAGACTTCAATGTATCATAAATACCTTCGATGCTATCATCTTTCATTGTTAACAAGAAACAAGATGACATTTGAGGTTTTGGTGTACCAGAATTGAATAATGTTGGAGTAGCATGTGTGAACCATCCTTCCGACATTAAGTTATATGTTTTGATAGCTTCTTGGATATTCGATTTGTGAATACCAACAGCAACTCTCATCAACATTTGTTGTGGACGTTCAACGATTTGTCCATCCAATTTCATCAAATATGATCGAGTCAAGGTTTTAAATCCGAAATAATCGTATCTAAAATCGCGATCATAAATAATACTTGAGTCCAATGCTTCCTTATTATCCATGATAATTTGGTAAACATCTTCAGCAACTAATGATGCGTTTTGACCTGTTTTTGGATCAATGTATTTGAACATATCTTCGATTACTTCAGAAAACGTTTTCTTCGTTTCTTTATGTAAGTTAGATACGGCAATACGTGATGCTAATAAAGCATAATCCGGGTGGTCGATAGTTTTTGCGGCTGCAACTTCAGCTGCAAGGTTGTCCAACACAGTTGTTGTAACACCATCATAAATCCCTTCGATTACCTTCATGGCAACCACTTCTGGTGTAACCAATGGGTCAAGACCATAGCACATTTTCACAATGCGTGCTGTAATCTTGTCGAACTTGACAGCCTCCTTTCGGCCGTCTCTTTTTACTACATACATGGGCGCTCGTTTAATTTTTGTTTAATTCAATTTTTTAAAATTCTTCTTCAGTACTGAATGTGTGATTGTCTTTCCCGGACGACAATACACCAGCTTTCTGATATTCTGCAACTCTTTTTTCAAAGAAATTCGTTTTACCTTGGATTGAAATCATATCCATAAAGTCAAACGGATTTGAAACATTGTATACCTTATCGTTTCCTAATTCTTGCAATAATCGATCAGCCACGAACTCGATGTATTGTTTCATTAGGTCACTGTTCATTCCAATTAATTTCACTGGAAGGGCATCAGTAATAAATTCTTTTTCAATTTCTACTGCATCCATGATAATCTCTTGCACCTGCGATTTTGGCAATTGATTCACCAAATGTTTTGTGTACAACAGGCAAGCAAAATCACAATGCAAACCTTCATCACGAGAGATCAATTCATTTGAAAATGAAAGTCCTGGCATTAAACCTCTTTTCTTCAACCAGAAGATTGAACAAAAAGAACCTGAAAAGAAAATCCCTTCTACTGCAGCGAATGCAACTAAACGCTCTGCAAAAGATCCATTATCAATCCATCGCAATGCCCATTCTGCTTTCTTGCGCACACAATCGATTGTGTCAATTGCGTTAAACAGGTTGTTCTTATCTGCAGTGTCTTTGATGTAGGTATCAATCAACAATGAATAAGTTTCAGAGTGAATGTTCTCTATCGCAACTTGAAAGCCGTAAAAGAATTTTGCTTCAGTATACTGCACTTCTGATAAAAAATGCTCTGCTAAATTTTCATTTACAATACCATCCGATGCAGCGAAAAATGCAAGAATATGCTTAACGAAGTGGCGTTCATCATCATTTAATTTTGTTTCCCAGTCAATAAGGTCTGGTGACAAGTCGATTTCTTCTGCCGTCCAAAAACTTGCTTCAGCCTTTTTGTAGAAAGACCAAATGTCATCGTGTTGAATCGGGAAAAGAACAAACCGGCTGTTGTTCCCTTCTAAAATCGGTTCTGCTTGTTGTGCCATTTTCGTATAAATATTAATAGTGTATCATTCCATTGATGAAAAATGTAAATCTTTCATCTTTGTTAACAAACCGCTAAGTTTTTTTGTTTCCTCTCAGTGTGAAATTCAATCAGTAACATTGAATTCATTTTGTTATATGAGGCATACAAAAGTTGTCAAAAAACTCACCTTTCGCAATTAAAGAAATTCACAATCATTCAATGTTATTAACATCTACAGATTCAAAC
>Ga0075012_10000903_pt1 | contig 30977 bp, 32 predicted proteins | sample All_14_2_FD_71474 | JGI IMG/M metagenome (GOLD analysis project Ga0075012, IMG submission 71474) | Freshwater microbial communities in response to fracking from Pennsylvania, USA - Allegheny Zone_MetaG_DW_15 | ecosystem: Environmental > Aquatic > Deep subsurface > Groundwater > Drilled...
GTATATAATATATTGGAGTTATTGGGTTTTTTCTGTCCCATGTTCTGACAATCTAAACGGGGACTAGATGGGGACGGTGGGACAGCCGTTTTTGTTCGGATTATCCATCGTTGAGAAAATCGCAAGCAATGCTATTCTGATGGCATGGCACTTAACCCAAAGCACAGGCTGTTCGTTGAACGATACCTCATTTGTCGCAATGGCAAGCAGGCGGCAATTGAAGCTGGTTATAGCGCGAAGTCCGCAGAACAGCAGGCTGTTGCCATCATGAAGTACCCTGAAGTTGCTAAGGCTATTGCTGAGGGGATGGCTGAAGTTGCGCGGGAAGCCAAGATTGACGCGGCGTGGGTGCTCAAGCGTTTGGCCGCTGAAGCTGAGGCCGATATTTCTGACCTGTACGACGAAACCGGTGCAATCAAACCGCCAAGCCAATGGCCGCTAATCTGGCGTCAGGGCTTAGTGCAGGGCATCGACACGTTCGAGGAGCGCGACAAGCAGGGCAACCTGATTGGCTACACGCGCAAGATCAAGCTTGATAGTCGCATCAAGCGCACTGAGCTGCTTGGTAAGCACGTTGCTGTACAAGCGTTCAAAGAACAAATCGAGCACAGCGGAACCGTTGCCCTTGCTGACCGCATTGCAAAGGCGCGTGCTCGTGCAAAAGCTGCCGAGGGTGAGGATGATGATGCTTAAAGACCTATTGCTCGTAACCGCTGGCACCGTCGCTGTGCTGGCCATCATCGTCATCGGCATGCTGATTGGTGCCGCATTCGTATAGCCCATGGCGGTTGACCCCGAGCAGCAGCTAATCGAAGACATCGCGCGCTATACCCACGACCCTCGTGGCTTTGTGCGTTATGCTTACCCATGGGGCGAAGGCGAGCTGTCGAACAGCAATGGCCCACGCGAGTGGCAGGATGACATCCTTGGCGTCATCGGCAAGCACTTGCGCAATAAGGCAACACGGCACCAGCCTCTTCTCATCTCAGTCGCATCCGGCCACGGCATTGGCAAGTCAGCGCTCATCGGGCAGGTGACGCACTGGGGCATGTCTACCTGCGAAGACTGCAAGGTGGTCGTTACGGCGAACACCGAGAAGCAGCTCATGACAAAGACCTGGCCTGAGATCACCAAGTGGTTCAGGCTTGGCGAGAACAACCACTGGTTCAAACCCACAGCGACCGCAATCTTCTCGACCGACCCGCAGCATGACCGCTCATGGCGCGCCGACGCTGTGCCGTGGAGCGAGAACAACACCGAGGCGTTCGCTGGTCTTCACAACGAGGGCAAGCGCATCATCCTCATTTTCGACGAAGGCTCAGCAATCGCTGACAAGGTGTGGGAGGTGGCAGAAGGCGCGCTGACCGACGAGGGCACCGAAATCATCTGGATTGCATTTGGTAACCCAACACGGGCAACTGGTCGCTTCCGTGAGTGCTTCCGCAGATGGAAGCACCGATGGGTGAACAGGCAGATCGACAGCCGCACGGTCGATGGCACGAACAAGGTGCAGATCGCCAAGTGGGTTGAGGATTACGGCGAAGACTCAGACTTTGTGAAGGTGCGTGTTCGCGGCGTATTCCCCTCGATGTCAGCCAAGCAGTTCATCTCCGAAGCCGATGTGGATGCAGCATTTGGCCGCTTCCTACGCAAAGAGCAATACGACTTCGCGCCGGTCATTCTCGGCGTTGACCCTGCATGGTCTGGTGATGACGAGCTGGTGATTGTCAAGCGTCAGGGTCTTTTTAGCGAGGTTCTTCTCACCATGCCGAAGAACGACAACGATGTGCATGTGGCCAACATTCTCGCCCGCTTGCAAGACGAGCACAAAGCTCAGGCCGTGTTTGTCGATGGCGGCTATGGCACTGGCATCGTGTCAGCAGGCAGCACCATGGGGCGTGGCTGGCAAATCGTCTGGTTCTCGGGCAAGCCGACCAGCGCCGGCTACCTGAACAAGCGTGCTGAAATGTGGGGCGAGATGCGCGACTGGCTGAAGTCTGGCGGTGCAATACCCAAAGACAACGTGCTGCGCGACGACCTGACCGGCATTGAAACCGTGCCGCGCATGGACGGCAAGATTCAGCTTGAGCCAAAAGAGGCGCTCAAAGACCGCGGCCTTCCGTCGCCCAACCGAGCTGATGCCTTAGCACTGACGTTTGCATTCCCTGTGCTTGCTCAGTCGGTGTACGGCGCAGCGCCACGCACTCAGTCGCGGCGACCTGACTACGACCCGTTCGCTGTGTAGCCATCAATGTTAGGAATATCCTGCGTTGTTGCCTTGCCGCAATTCTGGCATATTGAGGAAATCGCAACGGAGCATGCATGTACAATCGTTCAATTAACGCACTCGTCATCGGCTACATCCTGACGCTTTTGCTCATCGTTATCTCGGGTTGGCTTCTTGGCCGCCGCATCGACGCGGGCATTATCCCTGGCATCTTTGGCGTCTTGTCGCTGGCCAGCGCGTACATGCACGAAGAGCTTTACACGAAGCTCATGGCATACAGCGAAGAGAAGGGCGAAGAGTACGAGAAGCTCTACGGCCTTTGGCGCTTATCGCAAACACTGCCAGCGCTCTCGGTAGCTGCCGGCTACCTGACCGCAATCATCGTAATCCTTGGAGTTTAGCTATGTGCATGTTCTCTGCGCCCGCCGCGCCCCCGCCACCGCCTGAACCTGTAAAGCCGCCCGCACCGCCGAAGCAGGCTGATGAAGCCGTGCAGCGCGCACGTACCGATGAACGTAGCCGTGCTCGTGCAGCAGCAGGTTCGGCATCAACCGTCGCCACTAGCCCCATGGGTGTGACCGGCGAAGCAAACACGATGCAAAAGAAACTTATCGGACAGTAGGGGCAAGCCATGGCAACGAGCGCAAGCGGAACATTCACGGCGGCAGGCGCATCGGCGCTTGTCACAGTCTACCCTGGCCAATTCGTAGACCTAACGCTTTCAGGCACCTATGCGGGTCTGAAGGTTGTTGTCGAGCGTGGCACCAGCCTCAACGTATGGGACAAGGTGAACGAATACGCTGTGGACACTACGGCCACACTGTACGCCAACGACATCAACGAGCCGACGAACTACCGCCTCCGCGCGCTGGTCACTGACCCTGAAGAAGAAGAAGATGAGATTACGTACACGCTGACTGCGCGTGCGATGACGATCAGCGAAACCAAAGACCGCTTTGGTAACACGGTTGCCACTGTTGGTGATGACCGCATTGCCATCGAGCTGCCGCTTGAGCTGCCGGTTTACACCGTGGCCACGCAGCCGGACGCAACCGAGTTCGCTGGCTGCATTGCATACTTCTCTGATGGTGACGCGGGTAGCGCGTGCATTGCTGTTTCTCTCGGCTCCGCGATTGCGGCTGAGTAGGTGGTAATGAATGGCTGACTTCAGCTACAAATCAAAGCCTCGGCAGTATCTTGAACGCCGGCTCGAGGCGATGAAGGCTGACCGCACGCCGTGGGAATCCGACTGGAAAGATCAGCAGGACTTCATTCTGCCGACCCGAGGCCGATGGCTGACGACTGAGGCCAACCGAGGAACCAAGCGCCCCCGTAAGATTTACGATGGCACCGCGACCTACGCGATGCGCACGCTGGCATCTGGCCTCATGGCTGGCATCACCTCGCCAGCTCGCCCGTGGTTCAAGCTGACCACGCCAGACCCCGACATGATGAAGCACGGCTCAATCAAGCTTTGGCTTGAAGAAGTCGAGAACCGCATGGCTGGGATGTTTGCGAACAGCAACGTCTACAACGTACTGTCGAATTGCTACGAGGAGCTTGGCACCTTCGGCACTGGCGTCATCATGCTGTACGAAGACCGGCAAGACATTATCCGCGGCTACGGCCTGACGATTGGTGAATACTGGCTGGCGTCTGATGACCGCGATGAAATCAGCACGATGGTGCGTGAGATGCAGTGGACGGTAGGGCAGGCAGCCCGCCGCTTTGGCGTTGAGAAGCTCTCGCGTTCGGCCCGCAATCTCTACAACCGTGGCCAGCTCGATTCGACGCTAGTTGTCTGCCACATGATCGAACCGAATGACGAGTTCATGCCTGGCCTATTCGGCTGGCGTGGCAAACCGTGGCGCTCGATCTGGTGGGAGCAAGGCTCGAACGCAGACGAAATTCTCGCGACCGAGGGCTTCGACAGCAAACCATTCATGTGCCCGCGATGGAAAGTCATTGGCCGTGATGCATATGGGACGGGACACCCAGGCAGTGACGTGCTTGGCGATGCCATCTCGCTGCAAGCCATGACAAAGAAAAAGGCGCGCGCGGTTGACAAGCAAATTGACCCTGCGGTGAACCTGCCTGGCGCGATGAAGCACGGCGGGGCTGCATACTCGCTCGACCCTGGCACACAGAATTTCGTTGACGGTATGGGGCAGGGCGTGAACGCAACGCCGGCGCAGACCGTGCAGCCGAACCTTCAGCATTTTGTGGCTGACATTCAGGAAGTGCAGCAGCGCATCGAGCACGGATGCTACAAAGACCTGTTCCTGATGCTTCACCAAATGGAGCGAGGGCAAATCACCGCGACTGAAATCATCGAGCGCAAAGCTGAGAAGCTTATCGGCCTCGGCCCTGTGGTTGAGCGCCTGAACGACGAGGTGCTTGAGCCGCTTATTGATCGCTCGTTTGATGTGATGATGACCGCGCAGGATATGGACGGCAACCCCATGCTAGTGTCGCCGCCGCCGCCTGAGCTGCAAGACGTGAAGCTTGAGGTGCAATTCCTCTCGATCTTCCGTCAGGCGCAGGAGCAAGAAGAAGTGACCCGCACCATTGGCTATGTGCAGAACCTTGCGCTGATGGCGCAGGCCACTGGCAACCCCGATGTGATGGATAATCTTGATGCTGATGAAGCTGCGCAGATTCTCGGCAACAAGGGTGGCGCGCCTGTTCGCATCATCACGCCGGTCGAAAAGCGCGATGCAATTCGCGAAGGCCGCGCGCAGCAGCAGCAGCAAATGGAACAGCAGGTGCAGGCCGCACAGGCAGTGGAAGCCGCGAAGGCTTTAAGTGAAACGCAAATCAACCCGCAGCAGAACGCTCTGGGTGCAATGTTGGGAGTGTAGTTATGTGCGTAGCAGGCAATAACTCAGCGCCCCCACCTCCACCGCCGGCTTCCTCAGCTAAGCCTGAGTCATTAGAGTCTGGTATGATTGAGAAAGGTAACATAGACCTGAACGCACGCCCGATTGCTAAGAACAGCGACGGCTCAATAAGCACAGTGCGGTCGATTTCTATTGGGACTGACGAGGGTGAGATACTCATACCGACAGTCAGCGATGATGGTCGTGTCGTGTCGAATAAAGAGGCCATCGAGATGTTTAAGAAAACTGGCAAGCATCTCGGTAAATTTAGAACGCCAAGTGCAGCGACGGCATACGCCAACCGCTTGCATGAGAGTCAAGCAAAACAATATGCGAAGTAGATTGGGAGTGTAGTTTATGGCAACAGTAGCAGGCGTCGCGCAAGACCTTGGCTTTGGCGCAATGAAAGTTCTTTGGGAAACGATCACGAACGCGAACTCTGATGGTTCGCCGGTTGCGGCTTCGTCGTTTGCGCATGCGAGCGTACAGGTGACTGGCACGTTCGGTGGTGCTACCTGCACGATTCAGGCGAGCAATGACGGTTCAAACTGGGTGACGGCAACCGACCAGGCTGGCGCTGCTGTAACATTCACCTCTGCTGGCTTGAAGCACGTCTACACTAAGGCTGCATTCATTCGCCCGCTGCTATCTGGCGGTTCCGGCTCTGACCTTGATGTGACTTTAGTCGCCGTTAAGCAAAACCACTAATGGCTGTACGTTCAGAATATCCTGCGTTGTGAGCGCGCTTCTTGTTTGATATGTTGAGATAATCGCAATGGCTGAGATTGAACACGTTGATGAAGACAAGGCTAGGCGGCGCAAAGAAACCGAAGCGCAAAAAAAGAAGCGCTTGGCGGTTGCCGTTTCAGAGGTCTTGGCATCGGAGTCTGGCCGTACAGTTCTGGGGGAGTTCCTCAAGCTGTGCCAGCTCGAAAACATCAACGCGTTTGAAGGCGCAGCATCCGGTCGCGTCGAAGGGGCGCGCGCTGTGGGGCTGATGGCTACTCGAATCCTGCGCGATAACGACCCGCAAGGGTTCATGAAACTATATAGAGAGATGTATCTATGACCGTAGCCGCAGCAGCAGACACAACCGCAACCGAGCAAGTCACAGAAGCAACCGAGGCCACTGAAGCCGCTGATGATCTTCTTGGCGATGCCGCTGGTGCTGAAGGTGCTGAAGACGCTGGCGCGAAAAAGACTGAGAGCGCTGACGATGGCGACGACCTGCTTGATGGCAAGGTTGGCGAAGAAGAGAAGCCTGAAGCCGCAGCCGATGGTGCTGACGAATACGGTGAGTTCACCATTCCCGAGGGCTATGAGGCTGACGCTGAGCTGGCCGATATTAGCAAGCCCATCTTCAAAGAGCTGGGGCTGAACAAAGACCAGGCGCAAGGTCTGGTCGAAAAGCTTGGGCCGCAAATCCTCTCCAAGGTTGGTGAGAAGATGGCGGCGCAGTGGAAGGCCACACAAAAACAGTGGGCCGCTGATGCCAAAAAGGATGCCGATATTTTCGACGCATCGGCAAAGGCTGTGCGCCCCGAGGTGGCTGTAGGCCGTGACTATTTAGGCGCTGACTTCTCGGCGGCAATCAAACAGCTAGGCGGGAATAACCATCCCGCTGTGCTCAAGGCACTCGCAAAAGTTGGCCAGGCTCTACGCGAGGACACTCCAGGTTTCGGCAAGCCAGCGGCTAAAGCCAAGACCGCGGAGCAACGACTCTATCCAAACGATCAACCAAAAAGTTAAGGAGTAAGTGATGGCCACTTTAACCGCCAGCAACCTGACCCTTCTCGACATCGCGAAGCAGACCGACCCTGATGGTGGCATTGCTGATGTTGTTGAGGTTCTCGCTAAACAAAACCCAATCGTTGAAGATGCGATTGCCATGGAATGCAACATGGGCACGAAGCATCGTCACACCATCCGCACCGGTCTTCCCTCGGTTTCGTGGGGCGCTCTCTATCAGGGCATTCCTCAAAGCAAGGGCCTGACCCAACAGGTCGATGACACCACCGGTTTCGTTGAAGCCCTGTCGAGCGTTGATAAGCGCTTGCTGGACATCTCGAAGAATCCGGCAAAGGTTCGCCTGAACGAAGCCAGCGGCTTCCTTGAGGCAATGAACCAAGAAGTTTCGACCGGCTTCTTCTACCACGACACCGCGACGACCCCTGAGAAAATCAAGGGTCTGGCTTCGCGTTATAACACCCTGAGCAACAGCCAGGTTGTGAACGCAAGCGGTTCGGACAGCGACCTGACCTCGATCTGGTTTGTGACTTGGGGTGAGAACTTCACCCACATGATCTACCCCGAGGGCGTGACTGCTGGCCTGAAGCGTGAAGACAAGGGCGAGCAGCGTGTTCTTGACGGAAACAACAACCCGTACTTCGTCAAAGAAGAACTGTTTACCTGGCACCTCGGCGTTGCTGTACGTGACTGGCGCTACAACGCGCGCATCGCGAACATCGACGTGAGCAATGCTCGTGGCGGCTCTGTAGACCTCTACACCTACATGCGCAATGCTTACTACAAGCTGCAATCGCGTCGCGTGGCCGGTGGCAAACAGGTCATCTACATGAACCGCGACATGCTTGAAGTTCTGGACGCGCTGGCCACCAACAAGGGCAGCTCGGACAACTTCGTGCGTCTTGAGCGTCGTGAAGTGGAAGGTCAGGAAGTGATGACCTACCGCGGCATTCCGATTCGCGAAACGGATGCGCTGCTCAACACCGAAACCGCTGTAGCGTAACCCATCGAAGGAAAGGAATAGAACCATGATCTTCGACAAGAAACTTCAACTCTCGAACGCGCAGGCCATTACGGCAAGCGCGGCCTCGACCAACGTCATCGACTTCGGTGACAACGGGCGTGTCTATGGCGCGTCGGCTGACATCAACATGGACCAAGGCAAGGGCACTCCGGTGCCGCTGCTGATCCAGGTGGTGGAAACCTTCGACACTGCTGCTGAGGATGGAACACTGACCATCGCAATCCAACTCGACAGCACTGACACGTTCACGCCTGACAAAAGCATCAGCCTTGGTACTTACACCGAGGCCGAGCTGGTGGCTGGCTTCCAGATTCCTTTCGACTACATCCCGAAAGGTGTGAACTACCAGTACATGCGCCTGTACTACACCGTAGGCGGTGCTGGTAACTTCACTGCTGGTAAGATCACTGCGGGCGTAACTGCCGGCAACCAGACTGCGCCTCTGTAGAGGTTAGCATGAAGGTCGTTGCAACCAGCAAAGGCTATTACGGCGGTGCCATCCGCGAGAAGGGCGAAGAGTTCGACATTGGCGCGAACGAAAAGCTCGGCTCGTGGATGGCCCCTGTTGAGCCTATCGAGGTCAAGGCAGACAAGCCGAAGCCATCGAAAAAGGAAACGCCCAAGGTAGCCGAGCCTGAACCGGCTGCTGACGAGGTGATGTAATGGGTGGCGGGGCGTAATGCCTCGCCTCTCGTATTGAGATAATCGCAAGCCGCGGGGCGTTCTGTGTCTAAGGTTTCCATTTTGAACCTTGCGTATGCTGGCATAGGCCACAAGGCATTCATCCAGTCTATCGACGAGGCAAGCGTAGAGGCTCGCTACGGCAAGCTTTACTATGACGTTGCCCGCCGCGCGACATTGCGCGCACACCCGTGGAACTTCGCGACCGTTCGCGTGAACCTTGCGCTGCTTGGCGATGGCCCAGCGCCGTGGACGTATATGTATGTACTGCCGACCGGCTGCGTGAAAGCGCGCTACATCGTGTCGTCGCTGCCTGGCGTCAAGATTCCATTCGAGGTTGGCCTGTCTGCTGACGGCACCACGCGCGTGCTCTACACAAACCAAGAAGATGCGGTACTTGTTTTCACGTTCGACGTTGAGAACGATCTGCTCTTTGATGCCACTTTCATTGACGCATTCGCATTCGGCCTTGCGTACCGCCTGGCTCCGACCATCGCGCCGTCGAAGTCGCAGGAAGCCGCAACCAAATTCATGAATGCAATGCGCATGGCACAAGCTGCTGACGCAAGCGAGGGCGAGGCTGAAGAGCCTGCTGCACCGGACTGGCTTGAGGCACGGCTCGGCGGCACGCCTGAATACTATCTGCGCTATCTCGGCGGCGAAGGTTCGTAATGGCGCAATGGGTTCCTCAGCCATCATTTGCCAAGGGTGAGGTTGCCCCGTCATTGTACGGGCGTATAGACCTTGCCGCGCTTGGCTCTGGTGTAAGGGTTGGCGAGAATGTTCTTGTCACACGGGCGGGCGGTCTGGTGAACACACCTGGCACCATGTTTGTGGGCGAGGTGAAGAACAGCGCCGCACGCACACGCCTGATTCCATTTCAATTTAACACCACGCAAACCTACGCGCTTGAGTTCGGCAACCTTTACATGCGCGTCATCAAAGACGGCGCATACGTGCTTGAAGATGCGCAGAACATTGGCGGCATCACTCAGGCTGCTACCGGTGTGCTCACCTATGTTGGCGCTGACCCGTCGAACGGTGACTGGTTCGTGCTTAGCGGCATCGTCGGCATGACCGAGCTGAACGGCAAGACGGTCGTTGTGGCGAATGTGAACGCAGGCGCAAATACTTTCGAGCTGAATGACGTTGACGGTAACGCCATCGACACCAGCGGATTCACCGCGTACACCAGCGGCGGCAGCATGGCGCGCGTCTATACGCTTGTGACGCCATACGTGACCGCTGACCTCCCGCTTCTGAAATACAAGCAGTCGGCTGACGTGATGACGCTGACGCATCGCAGCTATCAGCAGCGCGAACTGACCCGCACCGACCATGACTCGTGGACGCTGACGACGCCAACCTATGCGCCTTCTATCAGCGCTCCCACGATTTCGAGCAGCTCATTCAGCGGCGCCGGTACTGCGCAGAACTACAAATATAAGGCGACATCGACGGACGAGGACACGGCTGAAGAGTCATTGCCAACCACTGAATACACCGCAGCTGGTGTGGTAGATGCCGACTGGAACGCCGGCGAGTATCTTGAACTTGTTGGTACAGCCCCCGCCACGGCTGGCAAGGTGAACATCTATAAAAGCGCTAACGGCGTTTACGGCTTCATTGGTCAGGCTGTGCCGGATGGCAGCAACAACTGGTCGTTCCGCGACACGAAGATCGAGCCTGACACCCTTGATGCGCCGCCTGAAGCGCGCAACCCGTTTGATGCGGCAGGCAAATACCCGCAGTGTTCGTCTTACTTTGAGCAGCGCTCAGTAGAAGGCGGCTCGATAAACAGGCCGCAGGGTTTGGATATGAGTCAGTCTGGCCAGTACAAGAACTACAACATCTCTACCCCATCGAAGCCTGATGACGCAATCAGCCGGAACATTGCTGCGCGCCAGGTCAACGAGATTCGCCACTTTGTCCCCATCCGCGAGCTGCTTGTTCTGACCAGCGGCGGCGTGTGGAAAATCTCGGCTGGCGGCAATTCGGATGTTGTCACGCCTTCGTCGATGATGGTGCGGCTGCAAAGCGAGATTGGCGTCAGCCATGTACCGCCCATCGTGATTGGTGACATCGTGCTGTACGTGCAGGAAAAGGGCAACATCGTTCGCGACCTTGGCTACTCGTTCTCTGCTGATAACTATGTGGGTTCTGACCTCTCGGTTATCTCGTCGCACCTGTTTGAAGGGCGTGAGATTCAAGAGTGGGCCTATGCGGCAGTGCCGTACTCAGTCGTGTGGGCTGTGCTTGATAACGGCCAGATGGCAACGATGACGTATATGCGCGAGCAAGAGCTTATCGCATGGACGCATCAGGTGACTGACGGTGAGTACGAGTCGGTCTGCTCGATCAGTGAGGGCAACGAAGATGCCGTGTATGTGATTGTGAAGCGCACTATCGACGGCGTGACCCGCCGCTATGTTGAGCGCTTTGCCTCGCGCCTTGTAAGCGCGCCTGAGGATGCATTCTTTGTTCATTGCGGCCTAACGTATGATGGCTCGCCGGTTTCGACGGTTTCAGGTCTTGACCACTTGGAAGGGGAAACTGTCGCCATTCTGGCCGATGGCGCAGTTCTTCCTCAAGACACGGTGACGAACGGCAGCATCACGTTGCCGGTCGCTGCCAGCGTGATTCACATCGGTTTGCCTTACGTTTCTGAGATCGAGTCGCTGCCTATTGGCGATACACAAGGTGGCATTGGCCGGCGCAAGAAGACGGTGCGACTGCGCGCGCGTGTTGAGCGTAGCCGCGGCATGTGGGCTGGGCCGAACCGCAATGATATGACCGAGCTGAAGCGCGACCCGCTGTGGACGAACGGCCTGCGCACCGAAGAACTCGAACTTCTTATTGTGCCTGAGAATGTTGAACAGGCGACGCTTATCGTGCAGCAGCGCGACCCGTTGCCGCTTTCCGTTCTCGCACTTATTCCTGAGGTTGACGCATGAGCTACCACCCACACTATGCAATCGTTCCGGCAACGGCTGAGTTCATTGAGCACGTAATTGCAAATCTGCGCGATGACGATGCGGCTGAGGTGAAGGCACAATCTGGCATGCATCCGGCCATGGCTATTGGAACGAGTGTTGGCGCAAGCGAGCGCGTGTACGCTGGCCTTGTGGATGGCACAGCTATGTGCCTGTTCGGCGTTGCAACGGTTGATGGCCTTGATGGCGTTGGCTCGCCGTGGATGGTTGGCACTGACCTGGTGGTGAAACACCAGCGCAAATTCCTGCGTGAGTGTCACGGCGTTGTGGCTGATATGCTTGATGACTTTCGAGTGCTTGAGAACCACGTAGACGCGCGCAACACCACATCAATTCGCTGGCTTAGCTGGCTGGGTTTTGATATATTCGCAACAGTACCTCACGGCCCGTATGGGCTACCGTTCCACCCTTTCCGCATGGTGCGAGAGTAAAATGTGCGTAGCAATGGCAACCATTGGCATGATTGGCAGCATCGCTTCAACGGCGATGAGCGTCATGGGTTCTATTCAGCAGGGCAAGGCGGCGAAGGCACAAGCGAACTATCAGGCGCAGGTTGCGACGAACAATGCGAAGATTGCTGAGTGGCAGGCGCAGGATTCGGAAGCACGCGGCAAGATTGCTGAGAATGAGCAACGCGCGAAGGTGCGCCAGTTTGTTGGCGGCCAGCGTGCTGCGATTGGCGGTAGTGGGTTTGAATTTGGTGACGACACATCGCTTTCGCTACTTGGCGATGCTGCGGCAATGGGCGAGTACGATGCGCTGGTTATCCGCAACAACGCGGCTCGTGAAGCTTGGGGCTACCGCACGCAAGGCAGCAACTTTACTGCGCAGGCTGGTGCCTATGGCGCGGCTGGTAAGAACGCGATGACCTCTGCGTACATGACCGCTGGTGCTGACCTGCTTGGCGGGGCGAGCAAGTTCGCGACGCAGTACGGCAAAAGCAGCACAACTCTACCGTGGCAGACTTCCGGCAACGTGAAGCCTTCGTGGATGGGTGGCGGATTCTACTAAAAAAAATCCCCCGCCGAAGCGAGGGAAAACCAAGAATAAAAGACACAGGTGCATTGAGAATAACACAATACCGGGTGAGTAGCAAGTGCCAAGAGTGCCGACATATGACCAGCCGCAAGCGAATGTTGCCGCGCTTCCCGGCGTTCGCCAGTCGATTGATGCGCCGGCAGCAGCTTTCGGCGTAGACACGCGCGCTGCGTCAGCAAGCCTTGCGCGTACATCGGCCATGCTTGATCGCTATGCGGCGAAGAAGGCTGAAGAGGATGCCGAGGCTGCTGCATGGAACGCATACACACAATTCTCGAACGAGCAACGCGATTATCTGTACGGGCCTGAGAAGGGCTTATTCAACGCTAAGGGCGGCAATGCAATGGGCATCGCTGGCCGTGGCGCAAGCGAACTTGGCACCATGGCGCAAAAGATCAGCAGCACGTTGCCCGAGGCCGCGCGCATTAAGTTCGACTCGCTCTACCGCCGCCAGCTTGATGGCACGCTTGACAGCCTGTCGCGCCACGAGTCGGCTGAGCGTCGCTCGTTTTTTGAACAAACGGCCAAAGGCGTTGTGACTGGCGCAGCGAATGACGCGGCTGTGAACTACAACAACCCGAAATACATCGAAGCATCTGCCGACCTTGCGGTGATGGCGATGCGCCAGAACCTAGCCATGAGTGGCACCGCGCCCGAGCTTGTCGAAGCTCAGGTTGCTGCAACGCGCTCAGGCATTTGGCGTGCGGCTGTCACGAGCGCAATTAAAGCCAACCCACTTGAGGCAAAGGCGCTGCTTGACGCAAACCGCGACAAGATGACCGCTGAAGATGCTGTTGCGTTGGAAACCGCGCTGAAGACGCCGCTGAAAGTAGCGCAGGCCAGTGCGGATACGGCCATTGCAACTCAGCGCGTTCGCTCGTCGTTGCCAGCTAATATCTCGCAGGGCATCGCGGCTGAGGCGCAGGCGCAGAATGTTGATGTCAGCGTGGCCATGACCATCGCAAACCTTGAGAATGCCAAGGGCGACCCGAACGCAAAGAACCCGAACTCTTCGGCGCGGGGCATTTATCAATTCATCGACGGCACGTGGAAAGCTATGGGCGGCACTGATGCTGACCGTGGCGACACTGGCAAGCAGATCGAGCTAGGCATTCGCCACATCAAAGATAACCAGCAGAAGCTGACCGCGCAGCTTGGCCGCCCGCCTGCCGGTTGGGAGGTGTACCTTGCGCACCAGCAGGGCATCGGCGGGGCATCGGCGCTTCTGTCTGCCGCACCAGGTGAGCGTGCGGTTGATGCTTTGGCGCGTGCACTCAAGTCGCCCGAGAAAGCGGCGATGGCTGTTGTGAATAACGGCGGCGACGTGAATATGAGCGCGCAACAATTCGCGAAGATGTGGGAGAAGAAATACAACGCGCGTGCGACGGGCGGCACCGAGATGACGCTTGCCGAAAGCCTGACGGTGGTGAAAGCGCTGGCGAACGGCGACCCCGAGCGTGAGGCTGCTGCTGTTGCTCAGGTAACAGCGCATTACGCGACGATGAAGAAGATCAAAGAAGACGAGCAAGACGCCGCTGAGATGGAAGTCTATGACCACATCAACAAGACCGGCGGTATCGCCGGGGCACCTGCTGCCGCCCTGTCGAAGCTCGACCCGAAAACGCTTTACAGCATCCAGAAGTCGGTGAAGACGGAAACTGACTGGGAATATTACGACAGCTATATGGCGAAGACGCCTGCGGAAAAAGCTGTGGTGCCTGTGAGTGAGCTGCGTTCTAAGCTTTCCCCGACCTTAATGAAAGCAGCAATCGACGAGCGCGCTGAAGCTCGCAACGGCGGTGGCACAAAGCAGCCTTGGCTTGAGCAACGCGCGACGATCATGAAAACATTCGCGGCTGAGGCTGGCATTGTGTCTGGCAGCAGCACCGACTGGTCTGAAGGTCAGCGCAAGCAATACAACGCTCTTGCGCAATACATGCATGGCCGCATGCAGGAATACCGCGATGTAAACGGCAAAGAGATGCCTGAGAGCGACTTCCGGCGCGAGGCCGCAAAGGCGGTGTCGAAAGTCTATATTGATAACAGCAACCAAAGCCGTGGTCTTTTTGGCGGGCTGTTCACTGGCCTGCTGTCCTCGGGCGCGGTCTACGGGTTTGAAACCGGTGGCCGTGAGATCACTGAAGTCAAGCAGCTCCCTGAATCTGCGCGGCTTGATATTGAGGCCACACTGCGCAAACGCGGCAAGGCAGTGACCGACGAGGCTGTGCTCGCTGTAGCGCGCCCGCTGCTGACTGGCCGCAAAGACCTTATCCTAAAAGCTATCGACGGAATCCCGAATGCAAACTGACCTTGAGCGCTACCTGGCTGACGAAACTCCTACCGCGCCGGCGCAGCCAAAAACCAACCTTGAGCGCTACCTTGACGGTGATGACGCTGAGGCTTCGGTGCGTCAGTCGCTTACTGCGGTGGAGGCCACTGGCGTTACTCCGCAGCAGGCTGTTGAAGCGAAGCAACTCAGCAAGAAGCTGGGCATGCCTCCGGTTGTGGTTGAGGCAGACCTTGATGGCGCAAAGAAGCGCGCTGAACAGCAAGAGATTATCAGCGCTGCCCGCAAAGACCCTGACATTGAGTGGCTGATGCGCGACCCGAATATGGCGAAGGTGGCGCGTGGCGATGTCGGTTCGCTGACTAAGTTATCGGAGGTGGTCAAGTCCATCCCAAGCAGCATCCCGATTATTGGCCCTGTAGCCACGGCCTATGGGTTCGGCATCGACGCAGCACCTTACATTGGCAACTCACTTGAGCGTGGTGTGCTGCGGGTTAAGCAGGGTGCCCAGCAGTTTATGGCTGAGTCAGCCCGGCGGGCGCAAGATGACCAGTCGCGAAGCTTTCTTGAGATACTACAGGACGCTCAAAATATTGGCGGCATTGCTGCAATGCCTATGCAGCTTGCATTGCCGAATGCTGCAACCCGCTACTTACAGTCGCGTTATGACAGCGCTGTTGGCGTTGACAACAATGCGATCGCTCAGCAGCGGATGCTTAGCGTCGGACAGACTGCTAACGAAATCAGCCAAATTGAGATGTCACCAGCGGCAACTCGGTTTCGGGAGGCGGTGCAGCAGGGTGAGTCTTCAGGTGGGTGGACTGGTGCGCTTTCTGCTGCCGCGAGCGACCCTCTAGGCGCGCTTGCTTTTATCGGTGAGGCTGGCCTTGAATCGTTCCCGCAGCTTGCGGCGATGGTCGGGATTACCGCGGCTACAAAGAACCCGCTTGCCGGTGCAGCGGTGATGGGTGGCGCTTCTGGACTAACTGAGCGCTACGTTTCACCCGCTGAGTTTTTCCAGGACAAGGGTATAGACCTAAGAAATCCAGAGGCCGTAAGGGCAATTTTCAGCGACAAGGCGTTGCTTGACGAGGCACAGCAATACGGCTTCACGCGTGGCGCTATCATTGGTTCTGTTGACGCCTTATCTGGCGGCATTGCTTCCCGCACGCTTATGTCGTCGCCGCTTGGGAATATGCTCGCTCAAATGCTTGTACAGACAACAAGTGCGGGCGCTGGTGAAGCTGGGGCGCAGCTAGCTACAAAGGGGAAGGTTAGCCCTGCCGAGGTTATCTTTGAGGCGCTTGGCGAGTTATTTACCGCCCCGGCTGAAGTCGCGACGCTTAACTCTCAGTACCGCAACCAAATACAGATAAGCCGCATCACCGCGAAGGTAGCGGTAAAGACAGCGAATGATGCGACCAAGGCTCGCGAAGAAGGTGCGGCTCTTGACGCTGTGGTTGAAACCGCAGTGCAAACACCGCTGCGTGAGCAAGACCCCGAAACATTCCGCGCGTTCATGAAGCAGGTCGCGGCGCGCACTGGCCGTGAGGATGTGAGTATTCCTGCGGATAAGCTTGTGGAGTATTGCCAAAGCGTCGGCCTTGACCCTTACAGCATCCCAGAAATTGCTGACGACCTTGCCGACGCGCATGCGAACGGTGAAGACGTTATCATTCCGCTTGATGCGTATGTGACCAATATCGCGCCCGACCATCATGCTGGCCTCGCGCCACACATCCGTGTCGATCTTGACAGCCTGACGCGGCAGGAAGCTGAAGAGTCCAGTGCGGCCTTTGAAGCGCTGGTGCAAGAAGAGAATGAGCGTATTGCCGCGGCGATGGCTGACGAGAACGTGGCTGCGGTCGAACAGGTCAAGCAGGATGCCAAGTCGCAGTATGTGGAGTCAGGCGCGTATGCACCCGAAGTGGCTGAGTTTGGCTCTATTAGCGAGAGTAAATTGTGGGGCACATGGGCGTCACGACTCGGTGGCGCGATTGGCACGGCGGCAGACCTCTACAATAAGCATCGCCCATTGCGGGTTGCGCCGGTCAATGAGGCAGCGCAGCTTCGTCAGCGCGTTGATGACCTTGAGCTTGATATTGCAGCGCTGAAGGCGCGCCGTGGCGCGAAGACATCTGACCCGTATTTGAAGCAGCGCGCAGCACAAGGCGCTGGCCTGCTTGAGTTCATTGCGCGCCGTGGTGGCATCGAAGAGTTTAGCGGTGAAATGAAATCGCGCGGTGCTGATAAGTGGCATCGCAAGTACCCAGGCATGCCAAAGCTGGTGCGGCCTGAGCGCGACCGTTCACAGTCGGCCATGGCGGGTATGGCTGGCGATAATGAATACACGGCGGATAGCGTTGCGCGCGCTGCGTGGGAGGCTGGCTACTTCCCTGAGTTCGCTGAGCGCCCGTCTATCAACGATCTGTACGAGGCCATCGACCAAGAGCTTCGCGGCAACTTCCGCTTCTTGCAGCAGCCTGACAGCGCAACGGTTGAGCGCGAGCAATACCTTGACCAGCTTGACGAATATCTCGGTCGCTTAGGCGTTGGCACCGACGCGAAGATCGAGGACGTGAAGGCTGCTATCGACGCTGACCAGAAGCGCATGGCCGATGAAGGCGAGCTGTATCAGGAAGGGCAAATTGCGACCGAGAGTGAGGCGTTCAAGCGCTGGTTTGGTGATAGCAAGGTGATTGATGAGGATGGTCAGCCGCTGGTGGTTTATCATGGGACTACTGCTGACTTTGAAGCGTTTGACCGAGAACGCGCAAATCCTGAAAGCGACCTCGGAGCTGGGTTCTATTTCTCAAATACAACTGACGATGTCGGCGTGAACTACGCTGGTTTTGGGCCTGACCTTACGAACAAAATAGAGCGAGAGGCCGAACGAATTGCGAGCGAAACAGACCGCGAGTACGACGACCCTGATGTGGTAGATGAGGCGCGGAAGCGATTTGCCACGAACGAAGGGGCTACGGTTCCGGTATATCTTTCTATGCAAAATCCTGTGCAGATTGGGGGTGGCGCAGAAACGTATCTCGATCTTGAGCAGAATTACGACGAGGACGCCGACGAATATAGTGAGCCGACAGGGGCACTGGTGGATTTCATCGAAGGGCTGCGTCAGGTCGCGCCCGACTTCTATGATGCTGATGTTGAGCGGGCCGCCTCTGTTCTGTTTGAGCGAGGCTTAGATGGCGGTTTAAGCGCCTCTGAGGTTTTTGATGTACTAAAGAGTGAAGAAGGAGGCTTGCTCTACGCGACAAACGAGAATGGCGACTTGGCCGGAAATGAGCTGATTCGACGAGCGTTCGAGGCTGCCGGATACGATGGCTACATTGACCGTACTGTGAACCAGAAGTTCGGCAGTGAGCGCCGTACCGGCAATGCCATGGCCGGCATGAATGAAGACACTGTTCACTACGTCGCCTTCCGCCCCGCTCAAATAAAATCCATATTCAATCGTGGCACGTTCAACCCGAACGACGCGCGGATATTGTATCAAGACGGCAAGCGCGGCAGCTACAACCCTGAAACCAACATCACCCGCTTCTTCAAGGCGCGTGACCTTAGCACGATGCTGCATGAAGCCGGGCACCGCTGGCTCGAATCGTTCGCGGATGTGGTCGAGGATGTGCAGAACAACCTTGAGCGCCAAGACCTGACCGATGAACAGGTTGCCGGCATGCAGGGGTTGCTGGCTGACTGGGACAAGACGCTGAAGTATCTCGGCGTAAAAGACCGCAGCGAGATTGGGCGCGAGCAACACGAAACATTCGCTCGCACGGTTGAAGCCTATTTCATGACGGGCAAAGCGCCGAGCATTGAGCTGCGCTCGGTATTCAGTCGCTTCAAAGACTGGCTGATGGCTATCTACAAAGACCTGCGCGCTCTGAATGTGCAGATGACGCCTGAGATCACGGGTGTGCTTGACCGCATGTTTGCGACCGACGAAGAGATTGCGGACGCTGAGCGCCTTGCTGGCTACGAGGGCGTGAAGATACCAGGCGCGACGGCTGCCGAGATTCGCACGCTTGAGAAGCTTACTGAAGAGGCCACTGCTGAAGCTGAGGCACAGCTTATCCCGAAGGCGATGGCACCTATCCGCCGCGTGCGTGAAAAGTGGTGGAAAGAAGAATGGAACCGTGAGGCTGAGCAAGTCGAGGCTGAGGTTCGCCAGCGCACTGAATGGCGCGCGCTTGAGCTTATTCGCGGCACCAAGGGCGACGGTGAGGATGTTGTAGCTCCGGTGAAGCTGAACCGCGACATGATGGTGCTGCTGTTTGGCGAGGGCGTAAAAGACTTCTTGCCGCGTGGCGCACTAGCCAAAGGCGGCGTTGACCCCGACATGGCAGCGCAGAAGCTTGGTCTGACGAACGCGCGCGAACTATTTGATGCCTTGTCGTCGGTGAAAGATGTCAAGCTAAAAGATGTGGTGCGTGCGGAAACTGACGCGCGCATGAACGCCAAACACGGCGACATTCTGAACGATGGTTCAATTGAAAGCGAGGCGGCTGACGCTGTGCGCAACGAGAAGCATGCGCAGAAGATGGCGATGGAGCTGCGTGTGTTGCGCCGCTTGGGTGGCGACAAAGAGATTCGCAAGGTGGCTGAGCGCCGTGTTGCTCAGGAAGGTGCGCAGAACGCGCAGACCTATAAGAGTGAAGCGGTTGAGGCTGACAATGCTGCTGAGCTTATGGCGGCGCAGGAGGCTGGGCGGCTTGCAAGTTTCGCCCGCCGCTATGATCGTGAGGGCGCTCGCACTGCCAACTGGTACATGCGTGACATCGACCCTAAGAACATTCGCCGCATGGCTAAGGAAACCATTGGCAAGGTGCCGGTGCGTCATTCTGGCAAGGTCGCGGTGTATGCGCAGGCCACTGTTCGCTTCTCGAATATGTCGCGCAAGGCGTTGCAGAAGCGCCAATACGAAGAGGCGGCTGAGTACAAGTACCGCCAGCTATTGAACCACTACCTCTACATGGAAGCGCGCTCTCTACGTGATGAGATGGATAAAGCATACAAGCGCCTTGAGCCGTTGCAGCGGGCTGAGAACAAGATCGGCGGCAAGTACGACCTCGACTATATGCGCATGGGGCAATACCTCATGGCGCGCACGGGCTTGTCGGAAGTGCCGGTGGATGTGACCGATGCGGAATTTGCCGAGTGGCGAGCTGGCCTGAGCGATGAAAGCAAGGCTGAGCTGATGATGTTCCAGCTCATTCCTGCGGATGTGGCGAACTACAAAGACCTGACGGTTGACCAGTTCCGTGACCTTGCCGCTGGCCTGAATAATCTGATTACGGTAGCGCGCGGCAAAAAGGAGCTTGAGCTGAACGGTGAGAAGTTTGCCCGCGACCAGGTGGTTGGTGAGCTGACCGGCATTCTAGCTGAGCGTGCACGTGAGCGTGAAACCGCACAGATCGGCGCGACCGAAGAAGAAAAGTTCGCTGGCAAGCTCCTGTCGCTTGGTTCGGCTCTGACCCGCGTTGAGGCGTGGGCGTATAAGATGGATGGCGGCAAGCAAGATGGGCCATTCACCACATACCTTGTGCGACCCGTGATGGACGCGCTGGGCGTTTACAAGACGCAGAAGACGAAGCGGCTGGCTGAGATTGTTTCTATTATCGAGCCGTTGCGCGAACAAATGCTGAAGCCGCAGCAGATCAATGCGCCTGAGTTAAAGGCCGCTGGGCAGAACCGTGCACCATCATTCGAGAACAAAGGCAAGCTTATTCATGCCATTTTGCACACCGGCAACAAGAGCAACCGCGACAAGCTGCTTGGCGGCTATGGGTGGGGTGAGCCTGTCTACCGACAGCGCGTGACGAAAACTGGCCGCCTGTCAGTTAGCCGCACCGGCCAGCCTATCATGGAGTTCGTCGGCATCGACACGAGCAAGTGGGATGCATTCGTATCGCGCATGTTCCGCGAGGGTGTGCTGACGAAGGCCGACATGGATATGGTGCAGGCCATTTGGGATTTGAACGAAAGCCTGAAGCCGGATGCGCAGGCGGCGCACAAAAAGATGTTTGGCTATGAGTTCGCTGAGGTAACTGCCGAACAGATGGAAACGCCCGTGGGCACATACCGTGGCGGCTACATGCCAGCGATCATCGACCGCGACCTGTCTATTGACGGGGACAAGCGTGCGGCTGACGAGGCGCTTAGCAATACGCAGGCGGCCAATATGTTCCCCACCACTGGCCGCGGCTTTACCAAGCAGCGTAGTGAGTTCTACCGTGAGCCGCTTCAGTTGAACCTGATGCTGATTCCGTCGCACGTCGATAAGGTGCTGCGTTTCACCCATCTTGAGCCGACCATCAAAGAAACCGCCAAGATTGTGAACGACCGCAATTTTATGAAGTCGCTGCGTGAGATGAACCCCGCGGCGCATGGCAGCATGCTTGTGCCTTGGCTTCAACGCACGGCGCGGCAGGTAGTGGAAACACCAGCTACCGATAAAGCTGGCCAACTGATGGGTGAGTACCTTCGCGGTGCTCGCAAGCGCATGGGTATTGCGCTGATGGCCGGTAACATCGTCAACGCGTTGCAGCAAGTTACTGGCCTTTCAAGCGCGCGCGCCGCTATCGGAAAAGGGTACATGAAGCGAGCGCTGGTGAACTATGTGCGTGACCACAGCGGCGTATCAACCGAAGTGCTTAGCCGTTCGGAGTTCATGCGCAACCGCTTGGGTAGCTCGGCGGTGGATATGATGGCGAACATCGAAGAGATTTTGGAAAGACCTGGCAACCTTAGGAAGCTGCAACGCATTGCCGACCGCCACGGATACTTCTTGCAAACAGGCGCACAGCGCATTGTGGATGTTATCTCATGGTCTGCCGCATACGACAAAGCGGTTGGGCGGGGTAAGAGTGAAGCTGATGCCGTGTTCTACGCTGACAGCATTGTTCGGCGCACGCAGGGTGACTTCTCGCCTGAGAACGTGTCGGCATTCGAGGCTGGCTCAGCTCTCAAGCGGCTGTTCACGCAATTCGCCAGCTACTTTAACACACAGGCAAATATGCTGGGGTCTGAAGCGGATGTGATATTGCGGCAAGACACAGGGTGGAGCGGTAAGCGCAACCAGCTCTTCGGCCTGTATTTCTTTGGTATGTTTATCCCCGCTGTGTTGGCTGAAGCTATCGTGCAGGGTGCGCGCGGCGAGCTTGGCGACGAAGATGATGACGGCTACTTTGACGACTTCCTTGAGTTGTTCCTCGGTTCGCAGGTTCGTTTCACTGCCGCAATGGTTCCGATAGGCGGGCAAATTGCTATGGCAGTGCTGAACGCGTGGAACGACAAATGGTACGATGACCGCATATCAACTTCGCCAGTTATCTCTGGTGCGGAAACTTTCGCCCGCTCATTCAAGTCGGTTCCCATGGCGCTGTTCGGTGATGGCGATAAGAGCATGGCTGTCAAAGATGCCACGATGGCTGTGAGCCTTGCAACTGGCCTGCCCCTCTACCAGCTATCGAAGCCGGTGGCGTATGTGGTTGACGTGGCTGAGGGCGACTCGCGACCGCAAGGCATTGTGGACTGGATGCAGGGCTTGATTTCGGGGCGTGATGGCACTGCGAAGAAGTAGCGTTCTGATAAACCGTGCGTTGCGAAAATCGCAATGAAAATGTATAGTGTTTGTTCTAAGGGGTGAGTGATGACTGTTCCTGCTTCAAGCAATAAAGGTGGGCCTTACAGCGGCAATGATGTGACCACATCGTTTGCGTATGGCTTTCGCATTTTAGACAAGACTCACCTGCGTGTGTACCTGACGAACGCCGATGATGAGGTGCAGGCAGACCTTACGGTTGACGATGACTACACCGTGTCTGGTGTTGGCAGCGAGCTTGGTGGCAATGTGAGCTACCCTGTTTCTGGCTCGCCTTTGCCGACCGGCTGGAAGCTGACGATTCTGCGCAACGTGCCGTTCGATCAGGACACAGATATTGCAAACGCCGGCGCATTCTATCCCGATGTGCACGAAGGCGTTTTCGACAAACTGACCATGCAAATGCAGCAGCTTAAAGAGGCTGTTGACCGTGCGGTGAAGGTGGATGCATCAAGCACTGCCGACCCCGATGACCTTATTGCTGACCTGACTGTGGCGAGCAACGCCGCTGTGGCTGCTGCTATTGCTGCTGCTGCATCTGATGACCTTGCTGAAGACTGGGCGGTGAAGACTGACGGCATTGTTGACTCGGTAGACTATTCCTCGAAAGCGTGGGCGATTGGCGGCACTGGTGTGACGAACACCGCAAGCCGAGGCGCTGCAAAAGAGTGGGCGACAAAGACGGGCGGTACGGTTGACGGGACTGAATACAGCGCGAAGAAGTACGCCGCTGACGCAGCCACGGCGCTCGCGAACATTCAGGCCGCTGTTGATAGCGCGATGTTCCGCGACGTTGTATTTTTGACCGCCGCTAACAGCCCTTATACTGTAACCCAGAACGACAACGGCAAGATGCTGGCAGTAAGCACTGCGAGTGGCACTGTGTCGATCACGCTGCCGCAGATTAGCGGCCTGACATTGCCGTTCACGCTCGGCATCAAGAAGACCTCAAGCGATGGCAGCTCGGTCACAGTGACCCGTAGCGGCACGGACACCATCGACGGCGGCACCTCGAAAACAATCACATCGCCTAACTCTGGCTCTACTTTTATTCCCGACACGGACAGCTCGCCTGATACGTGGACGACCGCAGACTTCGGTGCGGCTGGGGGCAACATCACCGTAGACGCGTTCGTGGGCGACGGCTCGAACGCCTCTTTCGTGCTTTCGGTTGACCCAGGAAGCAAAAACAACACAACTGTCGTTGTCGGCGGCGTGGTGCAGCTCAAGCAAGACTATACGCTGACCGGCGCGACCATCACCCTCGGCGCGGCACCTGGTCTTGGCGTTGACGTAGAGGTGTGGTCTGGAACCACGGCGAGCATTGGCGTGCCGAGCGACGGCACTGTGAGCAACGCCAAGATGGCAGACATGGCGCAGGCGACCATTAAAGGCCGCGCTTCTGGCGCTGGCACGGGCGCGCCGGTTGACCTTACGGCGACGCAGGCCACTGCAATCATCAACGCATTTGTTGGCGATAGCGGCGCTGGCGGCACGAAGGGTGCCGTGCCTGCACCTGCGGCTGGCGATGCTGCTGCGGGGAAGTTTTTGAAGTCAGACGGAACGTGGGCAGCGCCAACCACTATCAGCGGCCCTACCAGTTGGACTCCCGCGCTCAGCTTCACTGTACCCGGCAACCTTAGCGTCACATATTCCACGCAGGCTGGTACTTATGTGAAGATTGGACGCCTCGTCATTGCATGGTTCACCGTAAGTACTTCAGCGTTCACCCACACAACGGCCACTGGGGTTTTGCGCATTACTGGCCTGCCGTTTGCCATTAGCACGTCGCAAGAATTTCACATGCCGCTTGGGGCTTTCGCGGGGATTACGAAAGCGAACTACACGCAATTTGAATGCCGCATGACAAACGGCGATTCGTTCCTTGAAATTATTGCTTCTGGCAGCGGCCAGTCGCTTTCCACTGTGAGCATCATGGATGCGGCAAGCGGTACTAACAAAACATTATACGGCTGTGTGATGTACACGGCGGCTAGCTAGGGGTTTTATGGTTGATGTTCGAGAGTTCGGCACGTTTGTAAACGGCAATCACGCAACGCTTATCAACACGGCGCTTGCATCTGGGCATGATATTGAGTTGCCTAACAGTGATTTTCTGCCTGATAGCCAATACGTCATCGACACGCCGCTGCTGCTTAGTAATACCGGCCAGACGTTGCGCGGCGGCTCACCGAATCGCTGCAAGCTGGTAACGCCCACCGACTTGACCAGCGACCTTGATATGATTCGTATCTCGGCTTCGCATTGCGTGGCTGAGAACATGTTCCTGTGGCCAGCCAAAAGCAACCACATCGGCGCACGGGCTTATGCTGCGTGGACTAAGCTAGAGCGTATGCGTATCTTTGCTGCTGTGAACGGGCAGGGTAAGGCGGTCGTGCTTACCACTATCAACCCCACAACTGGCCAGCCGGTTTCTGGTGCTTATAACAACCTGATTAAAAACAACTGGCTTGGGTACTGGGGCTACGGCTTCCAAACGGCAATCGAAGCATACGGCCAGAACGCTAACCGTTACCTAGAAAACCATATCCTTGGCGACAAGTTTATCAGCGCCACTTATGGTGGTGGCAACCTATACGCGCACAACACCATGCAATCACTGACAGGCACCATTCCAACGAAAGCAGGTTACGCAATCGACCTTGCTGCTGATGCCGTGGGCGAAATGGTCATCGGCAATTACTTCGAGCGCTACCTTGCCGCCGTTCGCTCGGCCCGCACTGACAATACCTACAAGGTGTTTGGCCTGACGAACAACCACTACGATAACTGCGCTGCGCATTACAGCGTGCTTTCTGGTCTTGAGAACTACAGCGACGACGAAGAAGGCGCATACAGCCCACCTCCGCCACCCCCGCCGCCTCCGGGGGATTTTGCTGAAATCACGGGCGGCACTGTCATTGGCAACATGACTTCGGGCGCTGGCATCAACGCGCCGTTCACTGGCTCGACCAGCAAAACTATAAGCGAGTGTGCGCAATCAGCGCCATACGTGCTTACCGGCCATGTCGGCAAAGACTGGGGTGCTGCGAAGACGGTCGCCAAATATGAGATTTGGGGTTCGTCTAACTACGGCTACGACCTAACAAGCGGCACCGGCTCGACGGTTACCGTCACGGCAAAGCTGAAGGGTTGGAACGGTTCGGCTTGGATTGACCTGCACACTATCTCAGCTTTCCAAGACAACAACACCAGCCAGCCAAAATCCATCACCAGCGGCATCACAGCTACCCCATGCACCAAGCACTATGTGGAACTGACATCCGCGAACGGTGGCGGCGTAGTTCTGGCGGCGGCTAAATTTTACGAGGCAGCATAGGAGGCTTATGGCACTGACGAAATTACATGGCAACATGATCGAGGATGGCACTGTAAGTCCGACACATCTGCACGCTAGCTCTAAGTCGGTTGTGGTGCAGCGTGTGCTTTCGTCTACCGGCGCGGTAGCCACTGGCACGACAATTACCCCATCTGACGACACGGTGCCAACAAGCTCCGAGGGCACCGAGTTCATGACGGCGAACATCACGCCGACCAGCGCAACAAATTATCTTGACATCTCCGGCGTAGTCCACGCATCAGCCTCTACCTCTGGCCGCATCACTGTCGCTGTTTTTGTTGGCGCTTCTGCAACGCCAATTAGCGTGGCGGGGCAGGCTATCGCAAACAACAACAACATTTTCGCAATTCCGTTCCGCGCTCGCGTAGTGGCCGGTTCTACCAGTGAGCTAACCATCCGTGTTCGCGCTGGGCTTCACAACGCTGGCACCGTGACCTTCAACGGCGAAGGAGGCAACCGTCTGTATGGCGGTTCGCTCGTAAGCTACATTGAAATATCTGAGATCAAGGCGTAAATAAGGTGTTGAGAATATCGCAATGTTATGTTACAAATGGGAAAGGATAACCGCATGACCGGCCAAGGGCATCACATGCAACATCAAGTGGACGTAGCTTTGGCTGGTGGGGCGATGACATCGCCAGTGTGGTTGCAGTTATTTGAAACCATCGCACAGTATTACCTCATCATCGGCGGCGTTGTCTTGCTGACGCTGCGCATTCTTATTGCGGCTATCGAGTTTCACCAGAAGCGCAAGAATAAAGCATGAAACCTAAGGGGGGTTTGTGGCACCAACCGATAAGTACCAAGAAGCCATCAATTTCGTAGAGCGTTGCGGCTCAATTCTCGGGGCATCGAAAGCCCTTGGCATTGCGTACTCAACCATGCACGACCGTTACAGCAGGGCCAAAGAGAAGGGCTACACGGCGAACGGCATCAAAGAGTTCTCGGTGCCAGAACTGCCCCCACTCGAACTACCCATTGAAGAGATTATTGACCAGGCCGCGCGCCGGTTTGAACAGCGCCATGCTGGCACGAAAGCGCGTGAGTGGTTCCCTGTGCACATCAACATCGGTGGGCCATATGCGCTTGCGTTTGTCGGCGACCCGCACATGGACGACGATGGCTGCAACTGGCCGCTGCTCAAGCGCGACCTGAAGATCATCAACGACACACCTGGCATGTTCGGCGTTGGCATGGGTGACTACCTGAACAACTGGGTTGGCAGGCTCGCCCGCCTTTACGGTAGCCAGAACAGTAGCCAGCACACCGGCTGGCGCATGATGGATTGGTTCCTGCATTCGGTGAACTGGACGCTACTTATCCGAGGAAACCACGACCTATTTTGCGGCAACAATGACCCGCTTGACTGGATGTTTACGGGTAGCGCCGCGATGGCTGACTGGAGCGCGAAAGTGAAGTTCGTAAACCCTGACGGCCACGAGGTTCGACTCAATGCGGCGCATAGCTTCAAGGGTCATAGCCAGTGGAACCCAGTGCACGGCCCGATGAAGGCGGCTAAATTCTCTGGCCTCGCTGACATCTATGTGCAGGGGCATCACCATGAATGGGCGATGTTCCAGACTGAAGACTCTGACCGTGGGCGCTCGTACTGGGCGCTAAAGGCGCGGGGGTACAAGTACATCGACCAGTATGCCGACCTGCACGGGTTCGGTAGCCAGACCTATGGCGCGAGTGTGGTTGCCATCATCGACCCTGATTGTGAGGGGCCTGCGATGGTGCAGTGCTTTGGCGATCTGGCTGAGGCGGCGCGCTTGCTTACGCTGAAGCGTGAGGCGTGGAAGGCGAAACATAAAAAGCGGAGCAAGTGTGAAGCGTAGCGAAGTATTGGATGCGGCTGCGGTCTGCATCAACCAGGATAGGGCGGCTGAGTACGGCAGCGCTCAGGAGAATTTCACCCGCATTGCGCTGCTGTGGGCAGTGATTCTCGGCAGGCCGATTGCACTGCACGAGGTGGCGCTGTGCATGGATGCTGTGAAGACGGCGCGCCTGATTGGAAACCCGAAGCACGCAGATAGCTGGGTGGATAAGGCTGGATATTCTGGCCTCGGCGGCGAACTGACAACGGAGTAATGTATGCGTAATTCATGGAAGGCGGCCTATGCCGCGGTGATTGCCTTGGCCACGCCGATGGTCGCGGGATGGGAGGGCTTACGTGTGCGCGCGTATCTCGACCCCGTTGGCATCCCCACCATTTGCTATGGGGAAACCGAGGGCGTGAAAATGGGCGACGTGAAGACAAAGGCTGAGTGCGACAAGATGCTGACCTTCAAGATGGCGTATCTCTCTTGGCGTGTGGATAACATTGTGATAATCTCAATGAAGCCGGAAACGCACGCGGCGATGGTGTCGTTCGTTTACAACGTAGGCGAGGGCGCATTCAAGCGTTCGACCTTGCTGAAGAAGCTGAACGCCGGCGACGTGGTTGGTGCGTGCATGGAGCTTGACCGGTGGACGTATGCCGGTGGGCGGCAACTGACCGGCCTTGTGAAGCGTCGCGCTGCTGAGCGTGACCTGTGCCTGAAAGGGGCTGTGTAATGTGGGCTTGGGTGATCGGCACGAAGGCCGGACGTATTCTTGCTGGGTCGGTTGCGATAATCGCAATGCTCGGGCTTGTGTATCTAAAGGGCTACAGCGACGGCAAGCAGTCGGCTGTGGCAAAACAAAAGGAGGCCGACGATGCGGCGCGTAAACGTATTGAGGCTGTTGAGCCTGCTACCCCTGACTCTGTTATTCGCAGCCTGCGCGAAGGAACCTTCTAGCGCGGTGACGCCAAAGCTGCGCGTGTACTCACGTGATGTGCAGGCGCGTGCCGCTGACGAGCTGCAAGCGATGCCTGCCCCATGTGCTCCTGATGCGGTTGCTGGGAATTGCAGCGCAGTGAAGCGCCTGGTCGTGGACTATAAGACCACGCGTGACGAGATTCGGGCGATCAAGAAAAAGCGCTAGGTTTATCGGGGGTGGTGGCCCGTCAATTTAACAACGCCACTGCATTTGGACGGCCTTTGCTTTGCGCTTAGGCACCCCCGATTGCCCACAGGAGAATGTGAGTATAATCCTAACGGGCATTCCCCGCAATTCAAATCTGCATCCGCGCGGCGACCATGTTGGCAACCTGCGTTGCGCTGGTGCGGTGCGACTCGTCGATCAGGTGGGCGTAGCGCTTGGTGGTCTGTGGCGACTTGTGACCAAGAAGCCCGCCTATCTGTTCGAGCGACAAGCCAGCGGCCAGCGCTTCGGATGCGAAGCTGTGGCGCAGGTCGTGCAGCCTGAAGTCTTTTAGGCCAGCTCGGTCGCGCACTTTGTACCAGCACCGTTGTGGCCGGTTCGATATTCCTATGAGCCTGCCGTCTAGTGATGGCGTAGCCTCGATGATGGCGAGCGCTTGCGGCGGCATGTAGATGCGCTTCTTGCCGGTCTTGCTGTCTGGCAGCTCCAGCCACTCACCACGCAACCACTCTCGCCTTGAGCCGGTTATCTCGCTGACGCGCGCGCCTGTGAGGGCGAGTAGCCTGATGACCGCCACGCCTTCGGGGTGCTTGGGATGGTAGTGGTCGAGCGCCTCGGCCAGCCGCTTGAACTCATCGGCGCTGAGGTAGCGCTCGCGGTTCTCTTCGCCGTCAAGCACGAAGTTCTTTGTCGGGTTGTAGTGTAGCAGGCCGCCTCGTATCTCTTCGCGGAACACGGCGGCGATGGCACCGATGGTCATGTTGACGCTTGAGATGGCATATTTGCTGGCGAGCTTGTGGGCAACGCGCTCGATCTGAGGCGCATCAATATCGACCATGCGCTCGCCGCCGATGTGCTTGCCCCATATACGGAAAGCGAACCGGTAGACGTGGGCGCTTGTTGGTTTCAGCTTGGCCTTAGCCCAAAACCTCTGGACTGATGCGTTGAAGGTGGGGGAGGCTATTGCATCCTGCCGCTTCTTGCTCGGGTCTTCGCCCATGGCAGCGCGGGCGTACCAGTCGCGGGCTTTCTTGCGCGCCTGCTCAATGGTGATGGCTGGCCACTCACCAAGCTTGGGCTTGCGCTGCGTGCCTGACTGGGTGCGGTAGTAGAGATACCATGCTTTGCGCTTGGCAAAGACGCGAAGCTGAAGACCTGGCACTGCTGCATCGCGCAGCACGTCGCCGTTGGCTGCCGCGCGGATGGCGGCGTTGGTTATGGTCAGTTGCTATTTCCTGCTGGTCACGCACTGGTCACGGGTGGTGGGTAGTGCGGCGTATCGTAGAGTATCCACAGCCCAATGGAATCAATGACTTAGTAACTCCAAGTAAGCTGCGGTTATCTACAGTAATTAACCCTTTCTTAATAGTCAAGCAGCGATTCGTTGTGTGGGCGCAGGCACTTAGCTGGTTGATAGCAAACGCTGGTCACACACTGGTCACGCCGTCACTCTCACGGTATTGCTCGCGCTGGCTTGGTCTTCGTTTGATGCAGTGGAACTCCTCGCGCGGCATGAAGTTCTGCTTCCGGTAGGTATAGTCGGAAAGCAGGATGCGGCGGATAAAATCTCGGTTGTAGTGTGTGCGCTCATGAATGAACTGCACACGCTCAACGATCTGGTCAGGCCCGTGGGGTTTTGGAGGTCGGCGGTTATCGCTCACGCTGACCTCCCCAAGCCTTGCAGCTTCCAGCCGTTTTTAGCGGCAATGCCCTCGGCCATCTTGCGTGCCTGCCATTCATTCACGGCGTGCAGCACACGTGCTTCAGGAAACCACTGGCCGGTAAAGGCGCGGCGCAGGAAGGTGGCTCTGTATGCCTGGCGTGGCATTAGCCAACCAGCCCGTCGATGACCTTCACCTGCACCATAAGCACAGCGCGGCGAGCCTTGAGCCAGCGCACGACCAGCCACGGCTTTTTCTCTGCGGTGACTTCAGGGGTATGCGTGACAACAGTCGGTTTCGTCTTGATGCCCTTGCCGGATAGGTAGTTGTAGACAGACTGCGGGTCGCGACCAAGCGAGCGTGAGATGCTCGGTGCAGGTTGGCGAATGATGATTCGGCGGATAACTTCGTAGCGTTCTGCGAGGGTATAGCGTCTATAATTATTCATAAAAAATTCTCCTGTTGGTTAAAAGCACGTTGAGATAATCACAACAC
>Ga0075012_10000904_pt1 | contig 30964 bp, 38 predicted proteins | sample All_14_2_FD_71474 | JGI IMG/M metagenome (GOLD analysis project Ga0075012, IMG submission 71474) | Freshwater microbial communities in response to fracking from Pennsylvania, USA - Allegheny Zone_MetaG_DW_15 | ecosystem: Environmental > Aquatic > Deep subsurface > Groundwater > Drilled...
AAGGGGATCAGCGCGGTGTCGTCCTCGCCGTCCAGGTCAATGGCGACGTTTTCGCCGTCCACGCCCGCCAGAACGCCTTTGAAGCGCTTGCGCCCCTCGATCATGCGGTCGGATTCCAGGCGAGCCTCGAACCCGTCGAACAGATCGAAATCGATGAGCCGGGTCAGAGGTCGGTCGATGCCAGGGGACGAAACCTCCAGCAGATATTCGCCGGCGATCGGGTCGGCGGCGTCCAGAACCTCGGACATGGCGCGGCTCAGGCGCGCGCACTCCTCGACCGAGATGTCGTGGTCGGTCGGCCGCTCGGCCATGACCTGAAGCCGACGCCTCAGGGTGCCGCCCATCAGACGCACTCGCACGATCGACAGGCCGATCGAGTCCGCGACGGGATCGACAAGCTCCAGGATCTCGCGGTCTTCGACGGTCTTGGCGCGCAAAGGCTGGATCAACTCAATAAAAAAGCGGCAGGCCGGTCGGCCGCCGCTGGAGAAACACGGCGCCGTCGGACGCCGGTGTCTAACGATGTGGAGAGGCGTATAGACCGGTCGGAGAGGGTTGTCAGCCCCTCTCCGTTCAATCCCTCGATTACTGCGGTATGCCCATATAGTCACGCTTGCCGATCTGGACGCCCGCTGCCCGCAGCAGGGCATAAGCCGTCGTGATGTGGAAATAAAAGTTCGGCAGGGCGAAGCCGGTCAGATATTGGGCTCCCTTGAAGTCCATCTGCCCGCCCGGAAACTTGAGCACGACGTCGCGGTCCTCGGCCCCGGCGAAGGCCTCGGATGGAACGCTTTTGATGAAATCGATGGACAGGGCGATCGTCGCCTTCAGTTCGGAGAAGCTTGCCTCGGTATCGTCCGTGGTCGGCCAGTCCTGGCCCGTCAACCGGGCCACGCACCCACGCGCCGAAAATGCGGCCGTCCGGATCTGGGCTGGAAACGGATTCATGTCGGGGGCCAGGCGCGCCTCCATCAGGATCGCCTCGTCAAACCCCTGTTCGAGGGCCTTGTCGAGCAGGCCCGAAAGGGCGATGAGGCCGCGCACGAAGGCGGGTGCGGATGCTGCGTAGATGTCAAAGGCCATGGTCGGTTCCCGGCTTTCTAAGGTTAGTTGCTTTTGATTATGGACAATTTTGGGAATGCTTCGCGTCGGAACTCAAGGAACAAGGGTGCGGTGTCACCCAGTTTCTTGGCCTCGTACCGGGTGACGACATGATCGTCGGGAGCGACGCGCCAGTCGTCGGCATCTCGAGCCAGCCAGGCGAGGCCGGGCGTGCGCAGAAATCGCTCCAGCGCCCAGTCAGCATAGTCTTTCCAGTCAGTAACGAAGCGCAGGCGACCTCCGGGCTTGAGCAGGCGCGCCAACTCTGCCGCGAAGGCGTCCGACACCAGTCGCCGCGCATTGTGTCGTGCCTTCTGCCAGGGATCGGGAAACAGAATCAGAATCCGGTCCAGACTGGCATCGGGCAGGGCCTGGACCACTGCGCGGGCGTCATCGGCATGGATGCGGACATTCCTGAGGTCCATTTCGTCGATGTGCCGCAAAAGCGACGCAACGCCGTTCAGGAAGGGTTCGCAACCGATCATCAGAACGTCGGGGTGGCGCGCGGCCTGGGTGGCCAGATGCTCGCCGCCGCCAAAACCGATCTCCAGCCAGACTTCGGTAGCGTCGGGCATCAGGGCGTGCAGATCGATGACCCCGTGAGCCGGGTCCGGGACGGCGATGTGGGGCAACAGTGTGTCGAACAGGACGGCCTGGAGGGGCTTTATTGCCCGCGACTTGATCCGGCCAAACGAGCGCAAGGGGCCGTGGGCGCGAGGGTGCAGAGGATCGCCGGGTTTTCGGGGTGTGGAGACAGGCATGAATGGCCCTATACCGCAGAATCGCCGACTGTGCCGTTTGGCGACAGTCGGCGATCCTGGCGCGGCGATCTGACTATTCGGCGTAGAAGCCGTTGTCGGTGACGTAGACGTCCTCGATCTCGCAGTAGTCGATCGTCTCGTAGTACTCGGTCCCGTCGGCCATGGTGACCTTGGTGTTGTACTCGCACTCCTCCTCGGAATCGAAGAAGCGCATATTGACCTGATCGTTCTCTTCCAGGACCCGGGTCGGGATCCAGTCGTTGCTCCACGAGCCGTTGGTCCGGGCAGTCTGGAAGGTCAGGACCGTCTGGCTGGAGGCATTGTAGAGGGTGAAAGTATAGTCGTCTCCATCCGGCTCGGCCACTGCTGAGCCCGCTGTCATGGCCAGCAAGAGCAGGCCCGTAAGCGCGCCGATCGTCATCTTCATGGTGTTTCCCCCGCTATCTCGGTGAGGATCGCCGTGCGATAGCGAGGGTTACTTGGTCGATTTCATACGGTTCGGTCAACCGCGAAGCTTGAGCTGCACGGCTTCGCGAAGATCAGGCAAGAGCTCGCAGCTGATCAACGAGATCGGTCTTCTCCCAGCTGAACCCACCGTCGGCGTCAGGCGTCCGGCCAAAGTGGCCATAGGACGAGGTACGGGCATAGATGGGCTTGTTGAGGCCCAGGTGCTCGCGGATCGCGCGCGGTGTCGCTCCGCCGATCAGGTCCAGGATCTTGTCTTCAAGGACTGCCTCGGTGACGGATCCCTTGCCGGTGCCGTGGAGGTCCACATGGATGGACTGGGGCTTGGCGACGCCGATGGCGTAGCTGATCTGGATCGTGCAGCGATCGGCGAGGCCTGCAGCGACGACATTCTTGGCCAGGTAGCGGCAGGCATAGGCTGCCGACCGATCGACCTTGGTGGGATCCTTGCCCGAGAAGGCACCGCCGCCGTGTGGCGAGGCTCCACCGTAGGTGTCGACAATGATCTTGCGGCCGGTCACGCCTGCGTCGCCGTCAGGTCCACCGATCTCGAAGATGCCGGTCGGATTGATGTGCCAGACAGTGTTCTCGTCTGTGAATCCCTCGGGCAGGACTTCCAGGATGTAGGGCTTCACGACCTCGGCGACCTCGGCGGAGGTCATGCCCTTGGCATGCTGGGTCGACAGGACAATGGATGTCGCACGAACGGGCTTCCCGTCCTCATACTGGATCGTGACCTGGCTCTTGGCGTCGGGCTCAAGTCGCTTGTCGCCGGCGTGGCGCACTTCGGCCAGTTTCTTGAGGATGTTGTGGCTGTACTGCAGGGTCGCGGGCATGAGTTCCGGCGTCTCGTTGGAGGCATAGCCGAACATGATGCCCTGGTCGCCCGCGCCTTCATCCTTGTTGCCAGCGGCATCGACGCCGACGGCGATGTCGGCCGACTGGGTATGCAGGCGGTTGATGAACTCGAAGGTTTCCCAGTGGAATCCGTCCTGTTCGTAGCCGATGTCCTTGACCGCAGCACGAACTGCGGCCTCGATTTCGTCCTGGACGCCCGGGGCCCAGTTGCCTGCCGTGTCCATGATGCCTTCGCCGCGAATTTCGCCGGCCAGCACAACAAGGTTCGTCGTCGTCAAGGTTTCGCAGGCGATGCGTGCGAACGGATCCTTGGACAGGAACAGGTCCACGACAGTGTCCGAGATACGGTCAGCGACCTTGTCGGGATGGCCTTCGGACACACTTTCCGAGGTGAAGAGGAACGACGAACGGGACAAGGCGGGCTCCTGGACAGGGTTCGCAAGTGGCGAGCCAGGACAGACATATAAAGATATGCTTATATGTTCAAGTCAGCTTTGTGCGATTGATCGACGATCCAGCGGTGGAGCGGCCGGGCGCTCTCCAGCCAGGCGTCGTTCGGCGATACCAAGCAACAGGGCATACAAGGAGACCAGGCCGAAGACCCACTGAGCGGCGACGTTTTCGCGCGCAGTGAGCGACGGCGTCAGCACCAGCGCAACATGGGAAAGCACATTCAGTGACTGGGCCGCTGTGGCCAGCAACAGCCACCATCGGTCATGCTTGAGGCTGAGCCAGACGAACACGGCCCATACGATCACATCGCCGAGCGCCAGCACGACCAGGACACGCCCGACCCGAATGTCCTGCAAAAACGGGCCGGACACATAGGCCGCCACAAGCAGGGCGACGGCCGCCCGTTCCGCGTGACCTCCCTTCATCCAGGCCAGCGGCAGGATGACGAGTGCCGAACAGAGAAAGAAGAGCTGGACCGACGGCAAGGCTGGATATCCTGTGTGGGGCGTCTTCCAACTCAACCGCCCGAAGCGAGCCCTTGGTCGGATTTCGGGTCAAACCGGTCGACGACACGGTGAAAGTCGCTGACCATCCCCACGACGACAACCAGCATGGCGGAGATGACCACCGCCAGAACGGCGATAAGGATCAGCCGAACGATCGGTCCTCCTGGCGGAGCGCGATAGCCTGGGACGGCATTTGTGCGAGGACCATCGAGGTCGCCAGGAGCGACGCCAGAAGCTCGATCGGTGGCACTGTCGATGCTTCGCCTTTCAGCCCCTGGATCAGATGATCGCGCACCGGATGGTTCCGGCCGATCGACCCCATCTGGTCCAGCGCCGCGTCCAGATCTTCCCAGCTCCAATGCGGAAGTGGCCCTACCGATTTGCCCATCGTCTCGATCCCCCTGGATAGCGGCATCAGGCACGATGCGCGCCATTTCGGCCATGGGGTCGTTCGGATACCCCTGTCCGTTTTGGTCCAGGAGGGCGAGCGCGGCCTTGCGGCGGTTGACGCCCAACCGTTGGCAGGCCTCATGGACGTGCTTCTTGACGGTCGCTTCGGAGATGCCGAGGAGGGCGGCGATCTCCTTGTCCGTCCGGAAAGCAGTCAAACGGACGCACTGCTCCTGACGGGCGCTCAGACGGGGTGGCATCATACGCTCCGAAATCAGTGCCCAAGCCTTTAGAGGCATTGTCGCCCGGCCGTCCAGCGACGACCGTCAGCGACCGGTGCAATCGTCGAACGACCGGCGTTCCACGTCGGTGATACATCAGGGCTACAGCCGCTTTGGCCCAAGCCTGGCCCACTTCCTCACGGGCCTCGGCCGATCATGGTGTCGATTATGTCCACCCCCTAAAGTAGGTGGCATGAGAACCCTGACGGGGTCGCCAGAAGGAGCCAGTGGATGCGGACGAGGCAGATCAGGGCAGGGGGACTGACTCACCGCCTACTGGAGGCCGGAGAGGGGCCGTTGGTTCTTCTGATCCACGGCTTCCCCGAGTTGGCGATTAGTTGGCGCGCTCAGATCTGTGCCCTATCCGAGGCCGGGTATCGGGTCGTCGCGCCCGACATGCGCGGTTATGGTGGGACCGACAAGCCGGACAGACGCGAGGACTATTCGATTCTCCACCTGGTCGGAGACATGGTGGAGCTGGTGCGGGCGCTGGACGAGACCGAGTGCGTCGTCGTCGGGCACGACTGGGGAGCGCCTGTCGCCTGGCACTGCGCCCTGATGCGGCCTGATCTGTTCAGGGCTGTTGCAGGCCTGTCGGTGCCGTTCCAGCCCCGCCGCTCAAATTGGCCGCCGACCGTAGCGATGGCCGCGATCTCGACACGAGCGGGTTTGGGCGAACTCTATATCTCGCAGTTTCAGGCTGATGACTCCCACCAGATGTTCGAGGTCGATGTGGAATCCGCTCTGCGCAAGGCCTTCTATGCCTATGATGGTTCGACCCCTGATGGGCGACAATCGACCGGATTCGTCTCCACGGGACAGAATTTCCTGTCCACCATCCCTGACGATGCGAACCTGCCGCCCTGGATGAACGAGGAGCATCTGGCGGAATATGTCGCCGCCTTCGCAGCCGGAGGGTTGAAGGGTCCGATCGACTGGTATCGGTGCCTTGACCTCAATTGGGCCCTGACAGCGTTTCTTCAGGGCAAGCAGATCACCCAGCCGTCTTTCTTCCTCGTCGGGGAACGCGATCCGGTCCGACACTATTCCGGTTCGCATGAAGCTGGCCTCAAGGACTGGCTGACGGATCTGAGGGCACAGATCGTGTTGCCAGGAGCAGGCCACTGGGTGCAGCAGGAGCGGGCCGGTGACGTCAATGCCGCGCTGCTGGACTTTCTGGAAGGCCTGGCCGTCGTCGATCAGGGCGTTCCGCCATCACCGACGAACATATGTTGAGCCCGACATTCAAACCCGCCGCAGCGGCATCAGGGGTGCACCGACTGGACCGGAGCCCTTCGCGCGCTGATGCTATGACTTCTAGGACAAAGCGTATCTGGAGGGCCTGTATGATGCCCAGCGGACCCGGATCAATCGCGGAGCACACCAAAGCGAAGTCGCAGCGTCGATCGCGCGTGTCCATCGACGAATGACCCTCGAAGCAGATGTGGAGGATACGCCGGCGACAGACGACCCGGTGAGACAGGCCCCCTAAATTCCGGCGTACCAGTCGTACCCCTGATCTTCCCAATATCCGCCGTTTCCGCCCTCGATGTGGGAAAAATCGGCGACGGCCTCGATCCGGCGGATGTATTTGGCCTGTTTGTACCCCAGCTGACGCTCGACCCGCAGTCGCAACGGTGCCCCGTGTGGCACTGCGAGCACCTCGCCGTTCATGTCATAGGCCAGGATCGTCTGGGGGTGACGCGCATCGATCAGGTCGATACTCTCGTAGTAGCGCGGACCGTCCTCGGTCTGGGTCAGGGCATCGAAACAGTAGAAGACGATGTATCTCGCCTCGGGGTTCAGTCCCGCCTCTTCCAGAAGGGTTTCCAGCCGAACACCGGTCCATTGCCCGATAGAGGTCCAGCCCTCGACACAGTCGTGTTTGGTGATCTGGGTTCGCGACGGACGGGCACGAAGATCGTCGAGTGACAGGGACAACGGCCGGGCGACCATGCCGTCGATGATCAACCTGTAGTCGACAAATCCCGCGTCGCGGAGCGACACATAGTCGGACGCCGCAGGGTCGATCGAACCGTTGGCACGAAAATCGGCCGAAATCTCGGACGCATCATACTCGGGAGCCAGGGCCTCGCGCGGGACCAGCAGCCGCTGGGCGCGCCGCGTCAGGCCTTCGGCCATGCGCAGGGCCTGCATGATCACGGGTGAGGTCGTCTGCCCGCAGGCCGACAGGGCGGCGGCTCCGAGGGTCGCCAGCGCCCCGGCCATCCATCGGCGGCGGTTCATAACGGGTCTCCTTTCGCCGGATCGGCAGGTTCGATGACGAACCAGCCGGTGATCATCGCGCGCATGTTGTTGAAAAAGCCTGTCCAGATCACCAGCCCGACGTGGATTACGATGAACCCGATGATCAGGGCGGCGGATATGAAGTGTAGGGTTCGCGCGGACTGACGCCCGCCCATCAGGTCCAGAAGGAGGCCTCCGATAGCGTTGAAGCCGGGCGACATCGACAGGCCGGTCACCAGCATCATCGGCAGCACCACCAGAACCATGACCAGATAGGTCAGCTTCTGGATGACGTTGTAGGTCCGAGCCTCATCATCCTTCGGGAAGTAAAAGCGGGCGTGTTCGACCACCGAAGGCCAGAACCCGCTGATGTCGCCCTTAGTCGGCCATAATCGGTGTCTGAACCTTCCCGACAACCAGGCAAAGATCAGATAGGCCAGGCCGTTCAGGACGAAAAGCCAGGCAAAGGCGAAATGCCAACGCCGGGCTTCGGCCAGATTGCGGCCCTGGGGTATCAGAAGCCAGTCGGGGATCTGGCCAAAGCTCAGCCAGGGATCGGCGAAGGTCGATCGAACACCCCAGTAGAGGTGAGGGTGGGCCAGCAGGATGTTCAGCCCGCTCATGATCAACACCACTACAGCGGTGACGTTCAGCCAGTGGGTGATCCGCACAGCGACGGGGTGACGCCAGGTATCGACCCGCCCGCCCGGCAAGGGGCGGTCTGGATGATGGCCAGCTGAACCGCTGGTCATCGGTATTGCCACGGTGGGCTCGTCGGCCATCTGATCGGTCATCGTTGGCTCCCCTGTTCCCCGAGAGCTCCCACGTCACCGGGGGACACGCAACGGAGCGTTCAATAGAGGTACGTGACGGGCGAGGAAAAGGTTACGCGTCTTCGTCGAATCGGCGCGCGACCAGATCCAGCAGGGCTTCGATTGCCTCTGCCGCATCCGAACCCTCTGCAGAGATATCGATGGCGCAGCCCTTGCCTGCCCCCAGCATCAAAAGGCCCATGATGGAGCGGGCATCGACGGTCGCGCCGTCTCGGGTCACCTGGATCTCGGCCTCGAAACTGGAAGCCAGCTTGACGAACTTGGCCGAGGCGCGGGCGTGCAGGCCCCGGGTGTTGCAGATGTCGGCGGTCGCCGTGATCGCACTCATGACGACCCTATTTCTCGCCCGCCAGGACCCAGGAAGCGACCGAAATATATTTGCGCCCCGCATCCTGCGCGTGGGCGACGCAGGCTTCCAGGGATTCACGGCCGCGTACGCTGCCCAGTTTGATGAGCATGGGCAGGTTCAGCCCGGCGATGACCTCGGCATGAGTCTGTTCCATGACGGAGATCGCCAGATTTGATGGCGTTCCGCCGAACATGTCCGTCAGCAGGATCACGCCTGAGCCGTCATCCACGGCGGCTGCGGCATCGACGATGTCGCGACGGCGTCGCTCCATATCGTCTTCAGGCCCGATACAGATGGCAGCCACGGCGCTCTGGGGGCCGACGACATGCTCCATCGCAGCGAGGAATTCAGAGGCGAGACCTCCGTGGGTGACGATCACCAGCCCGATCATGAAGGCTTCACCAGTCAACGCCCCCGCGTCTGGCCCTGGCCGGAGGGGAGTTCCGGAAGGGCCGCAAGCAGGCCTAGATAGAGGAAAGCGCGAAGGGTTTAAAGCGGGGCCGTCGTCAAACTTGTCGGAGCGCGAACGCCAGGGTTCGCGTCGCCGAGGCCGGACGGATATCCAGTGCCAGACGCGGCAGGTCCAGTCCGGCGATGGGGGCCGTTTCCAACTCGGGCATCCGCTCGACCTCGCTCCAACCGCAGGCCACGACCAGGACTATGCGGGTGATCCAGCGCGGCGGCGTGGAGGCAATGCCAAGGCCGCGGAGCTCGATCCTGCCGGAAATCGACGCCGGGGCCGTGGCGAACACGACCTCCTCAGAACGCCAGACATCGCAATAGTCGTCTGACACAAGTCGCCAGCCCTCGCCGATCAGGCGCAGTGCCAGGTCGCTCTTTCCCGCGCCGGACCGGCCGGTGAGCAGGACGCCCCGCCAGGCGCCATCGAGGCGACAGGCCACGGCGGTCGCGTGGATCGGTGTGATTGCCGATCCTTGCGCCGACATCCTGTTGGCTTCGGTCATGTACGACGTACAACGGCCAGAATTGTGGATGGCAAATCGACCCTGAACCTTGCCCCAAGGATCGCCCCGTCCGGTCCCATCCGGTTCTCGGCCCGGACCTTGCCACCATGCGCCTCCACGATCTGGCGCACGATCGACAGGCCCAGGCCCGAGTTGGCACCGAAGGCCGTACCCCGAGGACGCGACGTGTAGAATCGCTCGAACACGGTCTCCAGATTGTCGGGTGGGATCCCCGGGCCATCGTCATCCACCGTGACGGACAGGGGCCGGGATGGATCGATCTCTTCGCGGCGCAGGGTCACGCGCACGCTTCCGCCGGGTGGGCTGAACGACCGGGCGTTATCGATCAGGTTGCGAAAGACCTGACCCAGCGGTCCGTCACGCCCCAGCACACGCGCATCGCCGTGGGCCAGCGTCAGGCCGACCGTCGCCTCTCCGGGCTTGGCCGAGCCTTCATAGACGCCGACGATATCATTGATCAGGACGTTCAGATCGATGGGGCGCGGCCGGTCACGGGACAATTCTGCGTCCAGTCGAGACGCATTGGAGATGTCGGTGATCAGCCGGTCCAGCCGCTTCACGTCGGCCTGGAGCAGGGCCGTCAGCCGGTCGCGCTGGGTCTTGTCCTTGACCAGATCCAGGGTTTCCAGTGCAGAACGGATGGATGTCAGGGGGTTCTTGATCTCGTGGCTGACGTCAGCGGCGAACCGTTCGATGGCGTCCATCCGGTCAGACAGGGTCTCGGTCATGGTCTCCAGCGAGCGGGCCAGGTCACCGATCTCGTCCCTGCGATGCTCCAGGTCCGGCAGGGAGATGGCGCGGGCCCGTCCCTGACGGACCTCATCAGCCGCCGCAGACAACCGCATGACCGGCCGGGCCACAAAAAGGTGGAGCAACAGAGACGCCAGGAGATTTACCGCCAGGGCTACCAGGGCAAACGGCGTGAGGGCCCGGCGCTGGGCTCCCAGAATCTGATCGACATCGCCTGCCTCCAGGGTCATGACGCCCAGGACCTGACGGACATGGCGCACGGGGATGGAAACCGAGACCACGCGGTGACCGTCCTCGGACCAGCGCAACCCGGCCTGTGTTTCGCCATCCAGCGCCTTGGCAACCTCCTCGGACAGTTCGGCATTGGCGCGAATGAGGTCGCGAGCCTCACGCGCCCGGCTTTCGGTCTGGTCCCTGGGCGGCGTTCCTGCAGGCCGGGTCGGCGGCAGGGGTTCGCCCGGTATCGCCTCGGTGACGACATAGGAATCCGCGATCGGACGAAGCGCTAGCCCGGGCAGGCTGTCGGCGACCGAAAGGCCGTCGATGTCAAATACCCTCACCCTCTGACCCGGCGGAATGAAGTTGTCCCGAAGCCAGCGCGACACCTCGATCTCGTCGAGCGCAGGCGTCGGCTCACCGGCGGTGATTCCGAGCTGCCCCAGCACATTGGACAGAATCTCGGCCTGGGAGGTTAGGGAATCCTGGCGAGCCTCGACCAGTCCGCGCCGCCATTCGTTCAACGCCAGAGCGCCACCGAACAGGATCAGCAGGCTCAAAAGATTCAACGCCAGGATCAGCCCGCCCAGCCGTGAGCCTCCGAACCGTTTCAGGCGTCGGGGCGGAGGCTCGTCGGATCGGTCCTGCTCGTCCGTGTCGCTCAAGCGCTCAGCTTTCGCGATAACGGTATCCAACGCCGTACAGGGTCTCGATGGCATCGAATTCGCCGTCCACGACGCGGAATTTCTTGCGCATCCGTTTGACGTGGCTGTCGATCGTGCGGTCATCGACATAGACCTGATCGTCGTAGGCGGCGTCCATAAGGTTGTCGCGGCTCTTCACGAAGCCGGGCCGCTGGGCCAGGGCCTGCAGCAGCAGGAATTCGGTAACCGTCAGCTTGACCGGCTTGCCGTCCCAGGTGCTCTCGTGGCGGGCAGGGTCCATGACCAGCTTGCCGCGCCGGATGGCCTTTCCTGAAATCTCGGCGGAGGGTTCGGGTTCGCCACCGTCGGCCCCCGTACGGCGAAGCAGCGCCTTGACCCGCTCGATCAGCAGCCGCTGGCTGAACGGCTTGTGGATATAGTCATCGGCACCAAGGTTGAAGCCCAGGATCTCGTCGATCTCTTCATCCTTGGAGGTCAGCATGATGACGGGAATCTGGCTGGTCTGACGCAGTCGGCGCAGAACCTCCATCCCGTCCATCCGGGGCATCTTGACGTCCAGGATGGCCAGATCAGGGGGAGTGGCTTCCAGGGCCTCAAGGCCGCTGGCCCCGTCATGATAGGCGACGACCTTGTGTCCGTGGCTTTCAAGCGCCAGCGACACGGAGGCGACGATATTCTCGTCGTCATCGACCAGGGTGATGTTGGCCAAGCAAGGCCTCCTCAAAGGTTCAGTTCGGTATCAACGCACGTCAAGCGTAACCGTTCGACGGCAATCGCGGTGACATTACGGCCACAGGCCGCCCGACGCCAACCCATTCGCGTGAAACCTCGCCTTAAACCCTCCTGTGCCAGGGTAAAGCATGGCTGGACCCATTCACTACGAAGTCTTCATCCGCAAGACGGCCCCGGCCCCCTGGTCACTGCTGATGGCCACGGAGGACCGGACGAACGCCCTCGAGACGGCCGAAGACCTCCTCAAGGACAAGCGCGCGGTCGCCGTGCGAGTCACCAAGGAAACCCTTGATCCCGAGACGATGGCCTTCAACAGCATCACACTGCTGACCAAGGGCATGGCTGAGGGGCCCAAGAAGCGGCTGGTCGATCCGGATCAGCAGATGACGAACTGCCTGGGCCCCCAGGACCTCTACGCGCCTCATGCGCGCGAACTGCTGGGCCGGGTCCTGGAGGACTGGTTGCTTCGGAATGGAGCGACGGCCTGGGAATTGCTGCACCGGCCCGACCTGGTCGAAAAGCTCGAAGCCTCGGGCGTCGAACTCCAGCACGCAATCCAGAAGGTGGCCATCCCCGAAAGCCAGGCCACGGGCCAGGCAGCCCACGAACTGATCCGTCATTATCAGCGGCTGGCCGGACAAGCCGTCGAACTGGTCATCGGGGCCGGACGCCGCAAGGTGTTCGCCAATCTGGCCGACCAGTCCCTGTCCGACGTCGCCAAACGTCTGAGCGGAACGCCCGAGCGCGCCTTCCTGATGGGCGGTGCGATCTGTGGTGCCCTGGCCAAGGCGCGAGGGGCCCGCGCGCGCCTGGGACTGGCCATGGACCTGGCCGATCAGGCCCCTGCGGACGGCGCGGCGCGGGCCCTGGTTCTGGTCGGGCTGGAACAGTTCTTGTGCGAACTCCTGTCGGCCCGGACCAACCTGGCCGACATCCTGGGCCCTTCGCTGGATCAGGGCGGGAGCCTGGCCGCCGTGGTGCGGATGGTGGCACCCCGCGAAATCGACGCCCTTATCGCGCACGACCCCCGCATGGCGTTGATGATGCCGACCGTGGAGGGGCCTGCCGCGCGACTGGGCGAGCATCTGGCGGCGGGAGAGTTTCCGCTTCTGGCCAACAGCCTGGCCCGGATCGTGCTGCGTGAACTGATGGGTCCGCGCCGGTTGCGGCCCAGCGATCCGGCGGGCGAGATCGACATCCTGCGTATCCTGGCCATGGCTCTGACGACCACCGCCGGACGGCTGCTAAGCCATGAAGAGGTTCTCGCCGCCTTTACGGAACGTTCAAAGAGCCTTGTCACGGCGGATTTCGTTCAGGCCTATGTCGTGAGCTGCGAGACCGTACTGTGCGAAGCCGAGAGCCTGACGCGGCTGTGCGAGAACGTCACCGGTCCGTCGAACAAGCGAGCCGCGGCCCGCTGGTTGAGCGCCTGCCTCACCTCCCTTCGATTCGAGAACGAGATGCGGCAATCGCCTGTGCGCGTGCCGCAGAAACTGCATATCCTTGCGGGGCTACAACGCTCGGCCAGGGCCTGCAGCCTGTCCGAAGGTGATGAGCTTCAGATCAACGGCGCGATCGGCGTGGTCGGATCAACCCTTGAATCCGAGGCCAAACTGATCGCCCAACTGGGGCGGGCCAATGCGCCCGTGCCCCAGAAGCTGATGGCGCTTCTGCGCATGGCGGTGGGCGAAACCGCGCCCTTGGGTCCAGTCGCTGACCGTGCCAGGGCCGAGGTGCTGAAGATGTTGCGCGCGCCCGAGGCCCGGGCGGCTCTGAGCGCGGCCCCCGATGCCGTGAACCTGCTGCGGCCCCTGCTGCAGGCGGTCGGGATGGCGGCCTGATCGTCCTCCGCGTTCGATGGTGGACCAGGAACCCGGTCGATGCCACACGAAGCGGGCTCACAACTTTGCCGCAATACGGCTTAACTTGGTGATGCCGCTGGAGACACCGACACGATGACGCTCGCCCTTGCCGCTTCCCTGTCGTTACTCGCCCTGGCGACCCCGGATCTCGCCCTGGCCCAGACAGCGCCCCAGGTGTCGGTCCCACCGGCATCACCGGTTGTCGCGGTTGCGCCTCGCGGAGTCCGCGGCGTCTCTCCTGCCGGCGTCATGGCCTGGCTGAATACGCAGGGCGCGATGCCAGGCGAGATTCAACAGGATCAGGGCCGAACCTTCGTTCGGGTCAGCGCCGATGGCCTGGCCTGGCTGCTGTTTTTCCAGTCGTGTGACGCCTCGGGGATGTGTTCGGACCTTCAGTTCTCTACCGGTGCGGCAAGCCCTGCCATCACGGCCGAGATGGTCAACGGCTGGAACCGGGATCGTCGCTTTCTGAAGGCCATCTACGAGGCCCCCGCCGGCACGGCTCCGGCATCGGCAGTAATCCAGTATGATGTGCTGCTGACGGCCGATGGCCCCGAACAGTTGACCGACCATCTGGCCATCTGGCGCGGTCTTCTGCCCGAATTTGCCCGACTGACGATGGGGCCGGCTGCGTCAGAATAGGGATCGCCGCAACGTCGCATCCTTCACACTCCAGACTGTACGCGTTCCACATCCTTCAGACCGTTCACACCCCGACTTCCTCCTCAGAGCCTTGATCGTGTCGGCCGTTCGGGCCGGTCGGAGCCTTCGCATGACCCTCGCCAGTTCCAGTTCGGCCAGCCCCATTTCAGCTCCTTCGGCCCGGGTCGCATCCTTCGAGGGCGTCCTTGATGCCGCCCGCCAGATCGCCGGGGTTGCGGTGCGCACCCCCCTGATCGAAAGCCCTGCCCTGAACGAATGTCTGGGCGGGCGGGTGCTGATGAAGGCCGAGACGCTCCAATACGCCGGGGCCTTCAAATTCCGGGGGGCCTACAATCGCATCAGTCGCCTGACCAAGGAGGAAAAGGCGCGGGGCGTCGTGGCCTACTCGTCAGGCAACCATGCCCAGGCCGTGGCCGCCGCGGCCAGGATGGTGGGAACCTCGGCCATCATTGTCATGCCCGCCGACAGTCCCGGGGTTAAGGTCGAGGGCGTCACCGGCTTCGGCGGCGAGGTACGGATGTATGACCGCTATAGCGAAAGCCGCGAGGCCATCGGCGAGGAGATCGCCGCCACGAGGGGCTCTATCCTGGTCCGTCCCTTCGACGACCCCTTCATCATCGAGGGCCAGGGGACTGCGGGGCTGGAGATCGTCGAACAGTCGAAAACACTCCCCCAGGGCGAGGCGCGGCTTGATCAGTTGCTGTGCGGAACCTCGGGTGGCGGGCTGATGGCGGGCATCAATCTGGCCATGGCAGCCCTTTCGCCTGAAACGACCACCTATGGCGTAGAGCCGGCCGACTACAACGATACGGAGATCTCGCTGAAGGCCGGAGAGCGGCTGACCCACGCGCCCGCCGACCGCACCATCTGTGACGCTCTGATGACCGACCGGCCCGGAGAGCTGACGTTTCCGATCAACCGGCGTCTGGCGGGTATTCTGACCGTCACGGACGAGGAGGTCGCGCAGGCCGTCCGCTTCGCCTTTCGCTATCTGAAGCTGGTGGTGGAGCCGGGCGGAGCGGTGTCGCTGGCGGCCCTGCTGTCGGGCAAGATCTCGACGAAGGACCGGACCACGGCCATTGTTTTGTCGGGCGGCAACGTCGATCCGGCCCTGTTCTCGGCGATCATCGAGGACCGGTTTCCCGGCTGAAATCCCTCTGGCCTGACCTCACGGAAGGCGTCTAGCGTGCCGGAAACAATGGGAGATGACCATGACCAGGCCCAGCGACCTGCCCGGAATGATCGGCCACGAGACGGTCTCCAAATGGATCGAGATCACCCAGGCTCGCATCGACGCCTTTGCCGACGCCACCGAGGATTGGCAGTTCATCCACATCGACCCCGAGGCCGCCAGGGCCACCCCCTTCGGCGGCACGATCGCGCATGGATTCCTGACGCTCAGCCTGATGTCGGCCATGACCTATGACGCCAATCCAGGGCTGGAGGGCGTGGTCATGGGGGTCAACTACGGCTTCGACAAACTGCGCTTCCTGGCTCCCGTTCCGGCCGGATCGAAGGTCCGGGGACGCTTCAAGCTGATGAGCGCCGACGACAAGGGCGGCGGCCGCTGGCTGATCAAACACGAGGTCACCGTCGAGATCGAAGGCTCCGAAAAGCCCGCCCTGATCGCCGAATGGCTGGGGATGCAGTTCGTGGGGTGACAATTGAATTGGACCATCGATTGGTCCATGTTTCAACCATGACCCAGGTTCCCCTGTCCCAGGCCAAGGCCCAACTTACCGACCTTGTCCGCCGGGCAGAGGGCGGCGAGACCATCATCCTGACCCGTCACGGCAAGGATGTGGTGCGGTTGGCACCGGTTGCGGTCCTGCCGGATCTGAAGGCCAGACGAATGGCGGCGATCCGGGCGGCCCAGGCTCTTGTGGGCGATCTGCCTGCAGATTTCGACGCCGCGCGCAGTCAGGATTTCCTCTATGACGATGACGGCCTGCCGGCGTGATCGCTGTCGATAGTTCGGCCTTGATCGAGGTTCTGGCGCGTCAACCGGGGGTCCGCCTGCCTGGAGATACTGCTCGACAACGACCTGATTATCTCTGCCGCCACCTTGACGGAGACCCTCGTCGTTTGCTCGCGCAAGGAGTTCCGCCAGGCGATTGGACCATTCCTGGCCGAACTCAACCTCAATGTCATTTCAGTGGACGAGGCTTTTGCCGAGCGCGCAGCCCTTGCCTATCGTCGGTGGGGCAAGGGATTTCACCCGGCGTATCTCAACTACGGTGACAGCTTCAGCTATGCTCTGGCCGAGCTTTACGACTGTCCCTTGCTGTTCGTCGGCCACGACTTCGCCCAGACCGACATCATCAGCGCGCTAAGCTGATGATCGCCTTGCGACACGAGTGTCGGGTGTTCAAGGATGGCAATGGTCTGGCTCTGTGGGTCGCATCGATCCAGGGGCAGGCCACGCTCGAAAGAATCGATGGCCCCAGCCATCTGGCCTATGTCGTCTACGCCGCGACGCAGGAAGACGCGATGCAGCAACACCATGATCGTCAGGGATGGGGCCCCTATGTACCTGTGCCGGGCCTCACCGATCAGCCCTATGAAGCCGAAACGCTGCGGCGTCAGTTGGCCGAGTATCCTGACGATGAGGAACTGAGGCGTCTGAACGGCATCAACGCCTAACGCTTCAGCGCCGCCTCGATCGCGGCCATTGAGGCATCCTGCGCGGCCAACGATCCGAACACCGGCGACGGCACAACGGCGACCGGTGCCTCATACTTCGACGCCGCGCGGCGATAGGCCGGGTCGTAGTGGGTCTCAAGAAGCTCGGCGATCAGGGCCGACAGGTCTCTGTTCCTCACCAGCCCCTTCCACCGCTCGACCGTGGCCCGCCCAAGCCGCAGCGGCAGGCGTGATAACACCGCCTCCAGCGCCTCCGGGTCGGCGGCGATCCCGGCATAGGCGGCGCGGCTGAAGCCTGTGCGATCCTCCAGCGAGCCAGTCAGGGCGATGCGGGGCGCGGCCTTCATTGCGGTCCACAGCCGTGGCGGCAGGGTCAGGCCACCGATGCGGCTGGCCTCGGCCTCGACAAGGACCGGCCTGGCCGGATCGAAGCCCTCCAACGCCACCGCCAGTCGGCTGTCGAACAGCTTCTGGGGCGGCTGGGCGGTCGCTGTCGCCCCGAACAGAGACCCGCGATGGGCGGCCAGCCCTTCCAGGTCCAGGACGGGGGTACCCCGCTCGGCCATCAGGGCCAGCACCGCCGTCTTTCCGACCCCGGTCGGCCCGTCGAGCAGGACCAGCGGCGGCAGGGGTGCTGCGTCGCCCTCGAGGTCATAAAGCCGGGCCAGCACCCGTCGCCGCCAGGTCTGGTAGCCGCCCGTCAGCTGCGCCACCGGCCAGCCGACCTGGTCCATGACCGTGGCCATGGCGTGCGACCTCTGACCCCCGCGCCAGCAATAGACCAGGGGCTTGAACCCGCCGCCCTGCCCGGCCAGCGGGCCTTCCAGATGGGCGGCGATGTTGCGTGCGACCAGCGCGGCCCCCCGTCGCCGGGCCAGGAATTTGGAGCGTTGAACGTATTCCTCCCCGACCTGCGCGCGTTGGGTATCGTCAAGCACCGGCAGATTGATCGCGCCGGGGATATGGTCTTCGGCGAACTCGGCCGGGCTGCGCACGTCGATCAGGGCATCATATCCCGCTCGCGCGGTTGGTTCGAGCCCGGTTGTCAGCCGGATCACGAGACGCGCACGACCGCCGGTCCGACAGCGATACGCCCGATCTCGGCAGCCAGAGCGAAACCCTCGCGGCGGACCAGGGCCACCACCGCCTCGGCCTCGGCCTCCGACACGGCGATCAGCAGGCCGCCGCTGGTCTGGGGATCGGTCAGAAGTGTGCGCCGCCACCCGTCAAACCCTTCAGCCAACACCACCCCATCGGCATAGCTCGACCAGTTTCGGCCAGAGGCCCCGGTCGCTACCCCGTCACGCGTCAGCGCCTCGACACCGGCCAGCAGAGGAACCGCCGCCTCCTCGATCTCGACCATAACCCCCGCTCCGCGTGCCATTTCCAGTGCATGGCCCAACAGGCCGAACCCCGTCACGTCGGTGACGGCGTGAACGCCTGCTATCCCCGACAGCAGGGTTCCGACCGCGTTCAGCTGGGTCGTCGAGGCCACGAGCGCGGCATAGCCATCCGGTGACAGCCTGTCCTGCTTGAAGGCGGCGCTGAGGATACCCACCCCGATCCCCTTGGTCAGGATCAAACGGTCGCCGACCTGAGCCGTGCGATTGGTCAGGACCTGTGCGGGATCGACCAGACCCATCGCCGCCAACCCATAGATGGGCTCTACTGAATCGATCGAATGGCCACCCGCAACCGGGATCCCCGCCCGCCCGCAGACCTCGGCACCGCCCGCCAGAATCTGACGGATCGTGGCGTCGGACAGGACGTTGATCGGCATCCCCAGCAGGGCCAGGGCCAGGATCGGCCGGGCACCCATGGCATATATGTCGGACAGGGCGTTGGTCGCCGCGATCTGGCCGAACACGAACGGGTCATCGACCATGGGCATGAAGAAGTCGGTGGTTGCCACCACCGCCTGCTGGTCGCTGATCTTCCAGACCGCCGCATCGTCGGAGGTCTCGGTCCCGACCAGGAGAGATGAGAAGGCCCGGGCCGACGGCATTTCGGCCAGGATGCTCCGCAGCCGCTCCGGTGCCATCTTGCACCCGCACCCCCCGCCATGGGCGAGCGAGGTCAGGCGGGGTTCGGCTGTGGCGATGTTAGCGGACATCGCCATCTTATAGACGATGAACTCGTCAAGTTCATCACCCCTCGCCCAGACACCTCAAGGCGACTTCCAGGTTGCGTAGCCCGTCCTCGCCGGTCACGGCAGGGGTCTCTCCGGTGCGGATGGCATGGGCAAAAGCCTCGAGCTCCTTCCTCAGCGGCTCATTGGGCCAGCTCATGACTCCGCGTGTGGAATAGGAACCGTCGGGCTGCTGCCCGAAATATTCGGTGACCTGGCGGGTCATCAGATCGGCCACGACGAACTTGTTGGCCGTGGCGACCTGAAGGGTACGGGTCTTGTAGGGCGTCACCCAGTTGGTCGTGATATGTGCGATCACGCCATTCTCCAGCCGGAACTGGAGCAGCGCCGTGTCCTCGCGGTCGGCCCGGGTGCGGGCCAGTTGCGGCTGGACCTCGGCGATCTCCGAGCCGGTCAGGTGGCGGATGATGTCGATGTCGTGGACCGCCAGGTCGATGACGACGCCGACCTCGCCCATCCGGGGCGGGAAGGGGCCGACGCGGGTGATCTGGATCGAGATCACGTCCTCTCCCGCGATGGCGCGCTTGACCGCCTCGACGGCCGGGTTGAACCGCTCGACCTGACCGACCATCAGGGCGCGGTTACTGGCCCTGGCGGCATCGATCATCCGCCGGGCGTCGGCGACGGTCGCGGCAATCGGCTTCTCGACCAGGACATGGACCCCCGCCTCCAGAAGTGAGACCGACAGGTCGGCGTGGTGACGGTTCGGGGTGGCGACCACGGCGGCCTCGAGACCCGCCGCGACGAAATCGGCGGCGGTCGTCAATGGTTGAGCGCCAAAGGCCGCCGCGACACTGGCGGCTGTCGACGCTTCTGGGTCGAACACAACGGCCAGGTCGAACTCGCGCATCTCGGACATCACGCGCGCATGGTTGCGGCCCATGACGCCGACGCCGGCGACACCGGCGCGAAGGGGAGTGTGCAGCTGGGTCGGGTTCATCGGATCAGCCCCCGAACGATGCGACAGCGGCGACGATCCGGTCCTGGGTCGCCTCGTCCAGGTCGGAATGCATCGGCAAACTGATCACCACGTCCTTCTTTGCTTCAGTCACAGGCAGCCCCTGGGGGCCGCGCGGATAGTGTTCGTAGGCGGGCTGGAGATGGCAGGGGATCGGATAGTAGACCGCGCTCGGCACCCCCTGTTCCTTCAGATGGATGGCCAGGCCATCGCGGTTCGGATGCTCGATCGTGTACTGCGCCCAGTTCGAGACATTGCCTGCCGGGACATGAGGCACTGCGGTGACGTGCGGGGCCAGAAGTTCATTGTACCGCGCCGCGATCCGGTTGCGCCATTCGATCTCTTGCCCGAACACCTTGAGCTTCTCGATCAGGACAGCGGCCTGGACGGTATCGAGGCGGCTGTTCATGCCGATCCTCATGTTCAGATATTTGGGATCGTGCTCGAACGTCCGGCCCACCAGGTCCTTGGCCACCGCCTTGCCGTGAACCCGATAGGAGTCGATCTCCTGGGCCAGGTCCTCGTCGTCGGTCAGCACCGCCCCGCCGTCGCCATAGCATCCCAGCGGCTTGGCCGGAAAGAAGCTGGTGGTCGTGACGTCGGCCCATTTCAGCGGTTGGGCCCTGTCAACTGTACAGCCGAACCCTTGGGCCGAGTCCGCGATCAGTTTCAGCCCATGCTTGTCGCAGACCGCACGGATCGCCGGATAGTTTGCAGGCTGTCCGAACAGATCCACGGCGATAACGACGCGAGGGCGGAGCTTCCCCTCGGCGATCACGGCTTCGATCGACGCCTCAAGATGGCCCGGGTCCATATTATAGGTCGTCGCGTCGATATCGACGAACACAGGTGTACAGCCCAGCCACGGCACGACCTCGGCGGTGGCGCAGAACGTGAAGCTGGGCACGAAGACGGCATCTCCTGGCCGCAGACCCCAGGCCATCAGTGGCAGGACCAGGGCCTCGGTGCCGTTGGCGCAGCTGAGCGCGTGTTTCGCCTGACCAAAGGCGGCCAGGTCGGCCTCAAATGTCCGGACCTGGGGTCCCATCACATAGGCTCCGCCGACGACGGCCTCCTGAACGGCGGCCTCGACCCTGCCGCCGAGACGAAGGCGCTGGGCCTGAAGATCGATGAAGGGCAGCATAGTGATCGCTTTCTCTTTCGGGCCAGACCTGTCTGGTCCTGCACGCTGCCGCGGTGGGCCGTCTGGGCCTGTTGATCCGATCGCACTCTTTTCAGCGATCGGGACGCGTCCAAAGGTCCGTTGCGGACGCCGGGGTGTGGTTGTCCCTAGCAAATGACAGTTCCTGACATCAAACCCGCCAGGGTCACTTCGCGTTGCGGCTTGCAACGGAGCGGCATAGACCAGCACCGACCATGATCATTCAGCCCTCCGTCCCCGCCGTGTTTTTCGACCGCGACGGCGTCCTCAACGAGGACACCTCCTATCCGCATCTGGAAGAGCACCTGATCCTGATCCCTGGCGCGGCCGATGCGATTCGACGGCTGAACAGCCTGGGCTATATGGCCGTGATCGTAACCAACCAGTCGGGCGTGGCGCGCAGGCTGTTCACGATCGAACAGATGCACACCTTTAATGACCTGCTGATCCGGCGTCTGGGGGCGAAGGGCGCGCGTGTCGGCGCGGTCTATAGCTGTCCGTTCCATAGCGACGGTACGGATCCGGAATGGATCCACCCGGACCACCCGGACCGAAAGCCAAATCCCGGCATGATCCTGAGGGCTGTCGCGGAGCACAATATCGACCCGACAAGGTCCTTTCTGATCGGGGACCGCGGGTCGGACCTGGAGGCCGCCAGGCGGGCGGGTATCCCGGGCTTCCTGTTTCAGGGCGGCAATCTCGACGATTTCGTGCGGGAACTGCTGGGCAGCTGAGATCTGATATGTCGATGTCGCCTTTCATCTTCCGATGAAATAGACTCTCATCAACTTTGTGAATTCAGGAGCTTGTCCATGTCGACCGCGATCGCATTCACCGAGCGCCAGTGGAACACAGTCGACGGCCTGACCCTTTTCGCGCGCGATCATGCGCCGGGTGCAGGACCGGCCCGCCTGCCCGTCATCGCCATCCATGGCCTGACCCGAAATAGCGCCGATTTCGAAACCATTGCGCCCCTGATCGCTCGGGGTGGTCGCCGCGTGCTGGCCATCGATGTGCGTGGACGGGGACGATCGGACCGGGCTCCGGACCCGATGACCTATACGCCCGAAGTCTATGTAAAGGACGTACTCGCCCTGATGGACCAGTCAGGGATCGACCGGGCGGTATTTCTGGGCACTTCGATGGGGGGGCTCATCTCCATGGCCCTGGCCGGAATGAAGCCTGCAAGGGTGACGGCGGCAATCCTGAACGACATCGGTCCCGAGGTGTCGCCGGAAGGCCTGGCCCGGATCGCCACCTATTCGGGTACGGCCGTCGACACCCCGACCTGGGCCGATGCGGCTGCCTATGCGCGCACGATCAATGCGGTCGCCTTTCCGCACTATGGCGACGCAGACTGGGACTCTTTTGCCCGTCGCATATTCCGCGAGGGAACCGAAGGTACGCCGGTGCTCGACTACGATCCCGACATCGCCGTTCCGATCCGGGCGGCGGGAGCCAAGGCCCTGGTGCCCAATCTTTGGCCATGGTTCCGGCGGCTGGCCAGAAAGCGTCCTACCCTTCTGGTGCGCGGCGCGACCTCTGACCTGCTCAATGCCAGCATTGCGGCCAAGATGCAGAAGGCCGCGCCCAAGATGATTCTGGTCGAGGTTCCCGGCGTCGGCCATGCGCCCATGCTGGACGAACCCGAGGCCAAGGCCGCGATTTTCGAGTTCCTGTCCGGCCTCGACTGACAGGTCAGCGAATCGAGCGGTTTCGGGCGACGGTGTTTGCCGTGGCCCGATCGCCGTCGTCCAGGCTGGATCCGAACGGCCAGCCCCGGTCGTCGCTACAGTAGCGACGACCGCCCTCGCGCGACCCGATCACCACGCTCTGGCGTGTCGAGCCGGAAAAGACATTGTCCGTGATCGTATTGCCGGACGGTGTCTGGTGCCGGATCACGCCGTCCTCTCCGCAGTTTCGGTAAAGGAATATCCCGCCCCTTCCCCTGAGGACGAAACGGTTGCCGGTGATCCGGTTTCGCGCAGAGCCGTCCACGGCGATCTGTTCGCGCGGTGTGACAATGTCGAAGATGACGGCGCCGATCCTGGCTGCAGCGCTTTCAGCATCGAGATAAATCGCCGTTGAATCTGACCGACCCGTGAACCGGCCGCCGGTCAGGCTGACCTCCGTCACACCTGGTCCGACGTAGAAGGGGATCGACCCCGTCGCCTGAAACGTCAGGTTCGACAGAACGATCCGGGTCGGAGCTGCACGCTGAGCGGCAGCTGTATGTCCTGAGGTCCGCGACGAGGCATAGAGATCGTCAGTCCGGCCGCGTGTGCCCATGCCCCAGATGCGGACATTTCCGTGTACCGTGCAGTCGGTCAGGGTCACATCGGTCGGGCGGCTCCAACCCGGTGTGGTACCCTCTATCCGTCGGGACCAGATGGCCACGGTCGGGGCCTGGGTGGTCGTTCGGGCACCGGCCATACCGATCGACCCGCCGCCGCAGTCAATTCCGGCTCCGGACCCTTCGGCCCCTTCGATCAGAACGGGGCGGCGAACCGATTGTCCACCCAGGTTTGCCCGGCAGCCCAGGCGAAAGGGTTCCCCGGATACTGTGGTCAGGGCGGCTATCTCGCCGGACGAGCAGGGGCGGGCGGCCGGCAATGTACCGCCGGTTTGCGCCTGAAGCAGAAACAGGAACAGCAAACCCGGCATGGCTCAGGGCAGGGGCAGGGCAAGAGCGGCCCGCTCGGCGACGCAGCCCGGGTTGGTCAGGCCCGTCGCCCGAACGGCGGCCAATTCGATCTGGGCACCTGCCAAATCGGCACGAAACGCGGGTGTATCTGCCGCGGCGTCGAACACGGCGCGGCCCAGTGGTTCTGCCGCAGCGACGTCGGCCGGATAGTGCATCCCGCAGACAATTCTGCTGATGCCGATCTGGCGGCCGATCTCGCGCGCGGCCTCGGCACGTACGGGGTCGAGCGCGGCAACCGCCTCGCCATAGGCCGTACCGACTGTGGCGCTGCCGGACGGATAGGAGGCGCTGCTTCGACCGGCAGGCGTTACGGCGGTGCAGGTCGGGCGGCCTGGATCCACGCCGACGGGCCGGGGACGAAAGGCCCGGGCCTTGGCGGCCTCGGCCGCGCCATTGGCGTCCTTGAGCAGCCGGTCAAACATCGCAGCCAGGTGGGGGGTGGGAACAGACGCGAATCGTACGCCAAGCGCACAATCGAAATGCTGGGCCGCCAGCATGGGTGACAGCTCGGCATGGGCCGTGGCCAGAAGCCAGCGGTCGCCGTTCTCATAGCCGCGATAGCGTTCGGACAGGGCGCGATCAGCTACCTCAGCCGGCGCACCAAGAGGAGCCGGCGTGGTCACAGTCAATCCCAGGGCCTGAATCTGGTCGGCCGACAGATAGCCTCCGGAAGGTATGGCCGTCATGGGGCCAGCACCAGGGGCCGATGCCACGGCCGAGGCGACCGGTGCGCCGAACGGGGTGGTCGAACAGGCCGCTATCAAACCGGCGGCAACCAGTGCGACAACCGTTAGGCGGCGGCTCATTGGCCGGCGCTCCAGGTTAGCTGGACCGACGTCCGCTCTTCGGCGGGCGCCGCGACGACGTTGACGCTGGCACCGTTGGCCTGTTTCAGCGCGCCATAGGCCCGTGCCTCGCCCTGGTTCATCGACATCATGGTGGCCAGACCGGCCGCTTCGGCGCGCTGCCGATAGAAGGCGATCACGGCATCGGGCTCCGCTTCGGTGACAAAGGTCACGACCCCACCGGGTCCGGCCTCGCCCATCGCCATCAGCGGTTCGCCCTCGACCTCTGCATCCGGATAGACAGCAGCAAAGGCAGGCAGGCTATCGACCGGCGTCAAAGCGTCGTTTGCAGCAGAGGGCACAGAAGTTGCGGAAACCGAAGGCGACACCGTCGTTCCGGGCATTGCGGTCGTCGCTTCGGCAAATGGGACTTCGGGGGATGGGGCGTCGGCGCGATTCTCGCACCCCGCGATCGCGACCGTCAGGATGACGGCGCCTACCGCAAGACTGGACTTCATTTCAGCGCACGCCCTTGAGACCATTCGACCTGTGCGCACCGTGGCCCATCGATGAGGCGACGGCAAGGCGATGGCTGGGCGTATCGCCTGGCAATGTCAGGTCGGGAGTCAGGTTGCCTTCAGCGTGTCACGACGCCGCGTCGGCCTTCGGCGCTCAGTGCTGCATTGATGACAATCGAGTCGGGGTCGTCGTCCGACCCGGTTGCTGAACCCCCTTCAAGAGAGCCTGCGCGAGTATCAGATCCCGAATCGGTTCCAGTCAATTGCTCGATCATGGCGTCGGGCGTTCGACCGAGGTCGGGTTTTTCCCCGATATCTTCGGCTTCGCGGGAGTCTTCGGTCTGGATGGGATCGGTCATGGATTCTTCCGGCCTGCGGGGAAAAGGCATGACAGGTCAGACCGTTCCAAAAAAATAAAGATATATCGCAAATGTCTTGCGTGCGATATAAAAAGATATATCTTTTACTGATGAAAACGAGAGAGAGACATATGCGGAGCGGAGATATGAAAGATGACTCTGGTCAGTTCGGCCGACAACGAAGCGGACCTGATGATGGTGGCGATGGCCGAGGGCATGGCCCCGGCCACACCCGAGGGCCCTGGGGCCGTATGGGGCGCGATCGGGGCAGCCGGGATGCAGAGGGACGTGGACCCGGTCGAGGCCGCCGGATGTTCGGGCCCGGCGACCTTCGGCTTGTTTTGCTGGCGCTGATCGAACAGGAGCCGCGCCACGGCTATGATCTGATCAAGGCCATCGAGGCTCTGTTCGGTGGCGGCTATGCGCCTTCACCCGGTGTGGTCTACCCGACCCTGTCGCTGCTGGCTGACGAAGGCCTGATCGTCGGCCTCGAGGATGCGACGAGCAAGCGGGTCTTCACCTTGACACCTTTCGGAAAGACCTGGCTGGACGAGAACCGAGCCGCCGTGGATGGCGTCATGCAGCGTATGGCGTTGGCCGCCAGGCGGGTCTCCGGCGAGCAGACGCCCGAGGTCGTAAGAGAAGCCTTCCACACCCTGCGTCAGGCGGTGCAGATGAAGCCCGGTGGCTGGAGCGAAAGCGAAACAACCAAGGTGGTCTCGACTCTGATGGCGGCGGTCCGAGAGATCAGCGAAGGTTGACGGGCCTGGCCGGAGACAAGACGTCTGTCATCCCGGCTCGCCGACGAGGGTAAATGGCGCCCAGTAGGCAGGGTGACTCCAAAGGCGGTTGGCACGGACAGCCTTCATGCCATGCTGGAGAGCCCTGGCCCGGTCGCCGATGTCGGCTCCCGGTGCATCGAGCGCCCCGAAAGTGTCGGAGATCAGTTCGGTCGTGGCGACATCCGATACTTCCCAATGGGACACCAGCACCGATCGCGCGCCGGCGTAAAAGAAGGCGCGCGCCAGACCTGACAGGCCCTCTCCTCCGGGCGAACCGTCTGACGCGGCGGTATTGCAGGCCGACAGCACGACAAATTCTGCTCTCAGGCGCAGTTGTGCCGCTTCGGACGCGCTGAGATAGCCGTCGTCGGCTTCGGTCGCCGTCGTCGGCGGAGTCAGCACGAGACCCGGCTCGGCGACACTGGACCCTGCCATCAGTCCATGGGTCGAGAAGACGACGAACCGCGATTGCGAAAGGGCCCCGGCATCGCTTTGACGGACGGCGGTCTCGGTCGCGGCGGTTCCCATCCGTACCAGGGCGCGGGGGTAACGGGTCTTCAGCGTCTGCAGCTCGGCCTGGGAGCCGGGCAGGTAGGGCAGCGCCCGCAGCTTGTCGACATCGGCAAGCCGCCCCTCGCCCAGGATTCCATCGGCCAAGGGTGCGCCGCGCGATCCGTCCTGGGGAGCTCCCGCCAGGATCGGTGCCCCGAAGGCGGCCAGCGAAAACCCTGGGGTCGAGGCGCGTCGCGATCCACGCGATGTCGAGCCCGGCAGCACCGGCGGGCAGCCCGGATTGCGGTCCCGCGGATCGGCGACCAGGTAACAACGCAGGGCCTTCAGACTGGACACCGACGGCAGGGTCGCCAGGGCATAGCGGTCGATCAGCCAGGAGGTCGTGCTGAACGCTTCGGGCGACGTATCTGAGCCGACCGGTGGCTCGGTTGCCAGAACTGCCAGCGGAAGTGTGGTCAGGGCCCCGGTGACCACGGTGATCAGGGTGGTCTTGCCCATGAATACGCTTTCGACCGGTCTGATCAGTCGAGAATAGAGGCGATGCGCCTCGGTCCGATCGAAGGTGGCGACAGGACGACCGGCAAAGATCGATGGATCGATGCCCGGATCGCTGCGCGACGCGGCCGTCGTGAGCGAGGCCCGAAGCTTCGCCACCGAGGCGGTCAGCGCCTCCTCGCCAAGCGATTCGGCTCGCGCCCATTCTATCCGGTCGTGCGACACGCCCCACACATAGGTCGCTTCCGGATTGACCAGGACAAGTAACAGGCCCTCGTCCGGCTTGAGCAAGGCTTGCGCCTCAATCACCGACAGGGCACGCGGGCTGGTCAGCTCGGAATAGGCTGGGAAACGCGCTTCTATGTCGGCATCGACGGCCTTGAGCCTGGTCAGGGTCGCTTCATAGGTGGTGCGTGTCGTAGCGCGCCGCGCCTGGCCGTCGGGCGTGTCGATGGCGTACAGCCGCTCAAGTTCGCGCTCCAGACTGTCTCGGCGGGCGATCAGGGTCTCACGCTCTTCGGCAAGTTGTCCCAAGGCATCATCGCCCTGGGCGAAGCGAGCGGAGACCTTGGCCAGGGCGTCGGCGGCATCCGAGGCGATGGCCCATTGCGCGGCCTCGAACGCCTCGGCCCTCAGGGCCTGGGGCGTGTCGGGGCCGGTCTGCGCCAGGGCGGATGCCGTCAGGCCTGTCAGCAGGCCCAGGGTTGCTGCGACCGCCGAGACTCTTCGCCAGAGGACCATGCTCATGCTCAGTTGCTCAGGATCTGGACCTTGGTCCAGACCGCGCCCCGGTTGACGATGTCGATTCGCATCTTGCCAGCCTGTTGTCGCTGGACCGTGCAGACGGGATAGTGATCGCCGAAACCATCCTGACATACCAGAGCGCCGGCAGAGTCGCGCACCGACATGTCGATATTGGTATCGCCGTCGCCGATCGCGGCGACTCGCAGGACCTCGCCACCGCGTGCCTCGACCTCGAACCAGTAGGTCTCCCGAGCCTTGATCTCGCGCACCATGAAGATCGGGCCCTGGCCGAAGGGCGAAGAACGGACACCCCGCGTGCCCCCGTTCTGGGTTCGGCTCCGCAACAGCGCGATGGCGTCGAGCACACCCTGGCTGCCACCTGCGAATGTTTCGGCCTCGTCGAGCAGGCTGTCCGGCGTCAGCATCGCTTCCGTGCTATCCGCATCGGCGCGCACCGGAACCTCGGCCAGGATGCGGGCGGCCATGATGAGGGCTCCGGGATCGGAATGACTGCGCCCCCATGCCGCGACGTTGGCGGCGGTCACGATCTGGGCCACGCCCTGGGCCTCGGGCGTGAGGGTGGCGATTCCCGGTTCGGGCGTCTGGACGGAGGGCGGAGCCGCAGGTCCGGCGACAGTGCGCGACCCAGAGGCACAGGCGACCGACAGACCCATCAGCATGAGTGTGGCCAGCGTCCCGAGCCGGTGCCTGCGTCTGATGGTCTTCATGGACTTCCCCCCCGCGCGACCGGGCGATATCCAGGAGCCCGTCACATCCGATCACTCTGACGTGAAAACACTTCCGGGGAAACTGATCGAACGTGATCGGGCGAACCAGGATCTTGCCGCAGACCGAAGCGCCGGACCTCAGAGGGTCGCGGCGGTCAGGATGCGACGATCGGTCCGGGACTGGACCATGACGGCGACGGCCTCGGCTGCGTCGCTGTCAGGCAGGTCGTAGAGTACGGGACGACCGGTCCAGCTTCCCAGACGCCGAAGGCCGCTGACGACGTTCATGTGCCGAACGACGCGGCCACGATTGTCGCCCCCGCTCACGGTGACTGACTGAGGGCCGGGACGATAGGTGACCGCCCAGACCTCGGCTCCGCCCTCGGGCGCGCGGCCCGATCCGATGCCGACGCGGTCACCGGCTTCGCGAAACTCGATCTGGGGCGGGAAGACTCGACGGGCGGCCTCTTCGTCGATGGCCAGTTGCACGTCGGCCCCGCGCGCTCCCGATAGCTGGCGGCGGCCGTCGATGACAATCTGGGGCGTATAGACGCCGCGAAGGCGCATGGCCGACTGATAGGCCCGCTGGCGCTGGGCGAACTCGGGCCGTGCAAAGGTGTCGGGCCAGCCCAGATAGTCCCAATAGTCGACCGCATAGGTCAGTGCGATCACTCCCGGCTCGTCTGCCAGGGCCTCGACCACACGGTTGGCATCGGGACATCCGGAACAGCCCTGGGCCGTGAACAGTTCGACGACCACGGGTTCAGTCGGTGTTGCGCGCAAGGCGGGACGCGAGGGCGCAGCGGGCTGGGCCGATGTTCCCATCGACATTCCGCCCGCGATCAGCATCGCGGCTGTGGTGATCCAGACCTTCACGCTCATGATCCGAACCGTAGCGCGGCGCGTCAGCCGCCGCCGGTCATATCTGCGTGAGCAGACGCGCCAATATATCCGGCGCATAGGCGCGACCTCCACCACGGCCCCAGATCGGATCGGGCCACAGGGGGTCGTCGCGGCGTCTTCCCACGACGTGGATGTGGAGCTGGGGCGTGACATTGCCAAGGGCAGCGGTGTTGATCTTGTCCACTGGTCTATCCAGTACCTCACCCAGTCGCCGCGCCATCACGGCGACCGCGACGATCTCGTCCATCAGAAACGCACGTTTCGTCGCGTCCAGATCATCGATCTCGCTGGCCCCCGCGACGCGCGGGATCATGACCAACCAGGGGAAGCGGGCGTCGTCCATCAACCGAACCTCGCAAAGCGAAAGCGGCGTCAGGGCAACGGAGCCGGCCAGAAGGCGAGGATCGATCCGGAAGGTCATGCCGTGACCCTAACGCCAGATGGTTCTGGCGTCAGCCTTAAGCGGTCTTCAAGACCCTTTCCGGCATGATGGACGCCATGTCGATGACCGACCTTTACCTCCTGGCAGGCTGTGCCCTTGGCTTTGTCGCTCTGGAACGGCTGTGGTCGTTGCGACGGGACCAGGCGATCCTGAGGCCGGGCTGGCTGACCGACGTCCTCCACATCCTGGTCGGCGGAGCCGTGATCCGACTGGGCATGATCGGGATCGCCATGGTCCTGAGCCTGCTTGCCGTTTACGCCGTGCCGACGGACCTGGCCGAGGCCGTTCGGGCCCAGCCGGTCTGGCTGCAGTATCTGGCGGTGCTGATCACCGCCGAGCTCGGCATCTACTGGACCCACCGGATGGTCCATGCGGTGCCGGTATTCTGGCGCTTCCACGCCGTGCACCATTCAAGTCGTGAGCTGGACTGGATGAGCTCGCACCGGGAACATCCGGTGGAGCAGATGCTGTTCTCAGGCGTGGCGCTTGCTCCCGCCATCATGTTCGGGATCGAGCCCCTGCCGTTGTTGATCTATGGGGTCACCTATCATCTCCATGCCCTCCTGCTGCATGCCAACGTCCGGCTCGACCTCGGCCTATTGGCGCATGTGATCGGCTCGCCGCGCTTCCATCACTGGCACCACGCGGACCAGGCCGAGGCCTATGACAGGAATTTCGCGGCTCAGCTGCCACTTCTGGATCACCTCTTCGGGACGTTCAGGCTGCCGCAGGCTGGGCATCCGGAACGGTATGGGGTCGCCGATCCGGTGCCGGAGGGGTTTCTGGGGCAGCTGGGGTATCCACTGGGCAAGACCACCCCGCCCCCTTCCGCTCATCCCGACGGAAGCCGGGACCCAGTGCTTTTATGACGCACGGCGTCCGGGATGAGGGGCTTGAGCCGCTTCATCGTCCGATCGGCCAAAGGACTGGGTCCCGGCTTTCGCCGGGATGAGCGGAGATT
>Ga0075012_10000906_pt1 | contig 30928 bp, 26 predicted proteins | sample All_14_2_FD_71474 | JGI IMG/M metagenome (GOLD analysis project Ga0075012, IMG submission 71474) | Freshwater microbial communities in response to fracking from Pennsylvania, USA - Allegheny Zone_MetaG_DW_15 | ecosystem: Environmental > Aquatic > Deep subsurface > Groundwater > Drilled...
GAGCGCACCATTTTCGCCAAGCGCCGTACAGCCGTCGGCCGCTATGGCCGCCCGGAGGAACTGGCGCATGTGGTACTGGCCCTGTGCCAGCCGGGCGCCAGCTTCATTACCGGAACCGTCATCCCGGTGGATGGCGGACTGACTGCGCGCAACGCCTGAGCGATGGGCAGCGCCCGGCCAGCCCGTGCACTTGAAAGCCTGCTGCGTGCAGTACGAAAGGACGTTATCCTGCGCTTGCAGAATTAGAATGCAGACTATATTTGTATAGTAGCATACTATCGGTCGTTGGAGGAGGATTAGATGGCCACGGTCAAAGAGCGTGAGATTGTGCGCGGGTACGGCAGCAAGGACCGACCCGTCATAGGCGAGCTGTGGAAACGCGACAGCGTCGGCGTGAACACGGCGATGGAGGCGAATGGCGACTATCAGCCGAACAATCGGTTTGTCGATTACAAGCGCTACTACGACCCCGAATTCTTCGCGCAGGAATTGAAGCACATCTGGTCGAAGCAATGGCTGTTCGTATGCCGCGAAGAGGATATTCCCGAAGTCGGCGACCGCGTGCCGCTCCAGATCGGCACCAACTCCTATTTCGTCGTGCGGTCGGAGCCGGACGCGTTCAAGGCATTCTACAACAGCTGCCTGCATCGCGGCACCATGCTGTGCGCCAAGAAGGAAAATGCGGAGACCATCCGTTGTCCCTATCACGCCTGGGAATGGAATGTGGATGGACGCCTGAAGCGCATCCCCAGCCATTGGGATTTCCCGGACATCACGCGCCTGAATGGCTCGCTGCCGGAAGTACGCCTGGAACGTTGGGGCGGCTTCATCTTCATCAACGCCGACAAGGACGCCCCGCCGCTGATGGAAGCGCTCGGGCCGATGCCGGAGCATTTTCGCGAGTTCGCACCGGAGAAGCGCTACACCAAGGCACGCTTCCGCAAGCTGATCCACGCCAACTGGAAAGCGACGCAGGAGGCTTTCCAGGAATCCTACCACGTCTATGCCACGCACCCCGAAGGCGTGCCCTTCAGCGGTGACAGCCAGTCGCAGTACGACATCTTCAAGACGTCGTTGGGCGCAGTCGGCCGCGAGGCCGTGCCCTCAGCCGTCCCCAGCATGCATGCGGATTCCTCCGCAAACTCGCATAGCGCTGCAATGGCGTCCGCCTATGTGCAGCAGGCCTGGCATTATCCCGATGCGACGCTTCCGGAAATCGATCCCGCAGGCGATGCCCGCGCACAGCTCGGCGAATGGCTGCGACAGGCGTATGAAAAGGCCTATGGGCGTGCGACGCAGCAGTCGGACGGCGTGATGATCGATAGCACGCTGTACTTCCTGTACCCGCACTTCACCCTGTGGCTGTCGGAATCCGTGCCGTTCGTCTACCAGTTCCTGCCGCATGAAAGCGATCCGAACTACTGCTATTTCGACGTGCGCCTGCTGATGCCCTATGCGGAGGGGCAGCCGCGTCCGCCGGCCGCCGAACCGATCATCATCGGCGAGCATGACAGCATCGTTGAAAAGGCGCCGGCGTACAGCTTCCTGGCCATGATCTTCGATCAGGACATGAGCAACCTGCCGCTGGTGCAGGCCGGACTGAAAGCAGCCGACCCGGCAGCGCCCTACTCCCGCCTTGGCTCGTATCAGGAGGGCATCATCCAGGCGTGGAACGAAATGTTCGACCGCGACGTCAACGGCTGACCCACGGATCCTAGAAAGAGGGAGCGCCGGTCCCGGCCGGCGCTCCCTCTTTCATTATTTGCAGGCGTCGATCACGCGACGCGCAAAATCCTCGGTAAACCGGCGCTTCTCGTCAAAGCTGGTGCGTATCTTGCCCAGCGCATGATCGATCGGCCCGACATGGTGCTGCGTAACGCCCACGTCCGCAGCACGCCGATAATCGTCCAGCGATGGCAACGATCCGTCCTCGTTCCGGGCGAGCCCGACCATGAACTCAAACGGCACATCCGACCGCCCCGCTTCCGCCCGGCCCTGGTTGATCAGCGCGATCTGTCCCGGCAGGTCAGCGAGCTTCGACGTCATGCCCATCCATCCGTCGGCGACCTGCCCCGTGCGCAGCAGCGCGGCTTCCGCCACGGACCCCATATAGATCGGGATCGGCCGGTTGGGTCGCGGTTCGGCGAAGGTCGGCGAAAAATCGAAAAAGCGGCCATGATGCTCGGCCGGCTTGTCCGCCCACAGCTTGCGCAGGATTTCCATCATCTCGACGGTGCGCGGCACGCGCGTCTTCCACTCGACGCCCGCCATGTCATATTCGTCCCGCATCCATCCGGTGCCCACGCCCATCACGAAGCGGTCGTCGCTGATCCGGGCCAGGGTAGCGGCGGCCTTCGCCACCAGAAACGGATTGGTGCGGTTGGCCAGCACCATGATGCACGATCCGAACTTCAGCCGCGTGGTCCGCGCGAGCACCGCGCCGCCGAACGCAAAGATATCGGGAAAGATATAGTCCATCGGCAACGGCGCGCGTTCGTTGGGATCGTGATTTTCGGAGGTTGCCGGCATGAACCAGTGATCGTCACCCACCACCCCTTCAAAGCCCAGCTGTTCGGCCATCATGGCCAGCTCCAGGCCCTCTTCCGGTGGTGTGTTGTGAATGTGAAGCCAGAACCGCACGCATCAATCTCCTGCAAACAAAAAAGGGGCAGCCGACATATCGGCTGCCCCAAGTAAAGTGTCGATCCCGTCGATCAGAACTTGAACACCACTTCGCCGCCGTAGGTGCGGGGCGCACCCGGAGCACCGGCGAAAGCCGAACCCGATGCCTGAGCGTAGTAGTTGATGTTGTACTTCTTGCCGGTGATGTTCTTCGCCCAGAAGCGCAGGGTCACATGATCCAGGCTTTCCGGCGTGAAGGCGATCGCGCTGTCGAGCAGGAAGCGCGACGGCTCCTTGATCAGGTTGTCGGCGTCCCAGTTGAACTTGCTGGACCAGTTGCCGGTCACGTCGAAGTTGAAGTTGCCGGTGCCGTCGACCTGCTTTTCATAGGTCAGGCCACCGCTGACCTTCCACTTGGATGCGTAGGGCATGCGGTTGCCGGAGCAGTCGACGTTGATCTGGTCGAGGTTGCCCGGCGCGGTCGGCGAATATACGTAGGAGGCGCAATCGAGGCCACCATCGCCATCCACGTCACCGAAGTCGCGGAACTTGGCATCCAGATAGGAAGCCGCCACGCGCAGCGTCAGCCCTGTCGCAAGCGCCGCCGTCATGTCGACTTCGGCGCCCTTGGTGCGGGCGGAACCGGCATTGGCCAGGAACACCAGACCGTTGCGCTGCGCCTGGATCTGCGGATTGCTGATATCGTTCCAGAACAGCGCACCGTTCAGGCGGATCGTGTTGCCGAACAGTTCGGTCTTCAGGCCGATTTCATAGGCGTCCACGACTTCCGGATTCAGCGCCTTGGTGTCGAGCGGCAGGGTGTTGAACGTGCCCGACTTGTAACCGCGGCTGTATGACGCATAGGCCATGACGTCCTCGGTAAACTTGTGGTCGAACGACCCCTTGTACGTCCACTTCTTGAACGTCTTGCTGGCGTCCGGATTGACCCCGTCGACGATGGTGATGCCATTCGGGTTGCCATAGTCGTTCTGGGCGTCGAACTGCTGCGCGCGCAGCGTAAACGGATCGGGCCCGAACACACCGGGGAAGAACACGACGTCGGTCGTGCCCATGCCGCGCACCTTGTCGACCGTGTAGCGCAGACCACCGGTCACGTTGGTCATCTCACCCAGCGGAATGGTGACCTGGCCAAAGCCGGCGTAGGATTTCACCTTCTGCTTGCCGACGATGTAGACGCCCTGGATGCCGTTCAGGTTCTGGCCCGGACCGGCAATGACCGTCGGGTTGAAGCCGCCATCGGCGTTCAGGTAATAGGCGCCGGCGATCCAGTTGATGTTGCTGCCGGCAGCGGACTTCAGCTGGAATTCCTGCGAGAACTGCTTGTCGACGATGTTGAGGTCGTAGACGAGCCAGTCATAGTCGGAATAGTTGCCCGACGAGTGGTAGAGCTCGTTGTTGCTGCGATAGGCCGTAATGCTGACGAAGTCGGCAAAGCCCAGTTCCTGGTCGACACGACCCGAAACGCCCCAGCCCTTGGAATCGTCATACTGCTTTTCGGCGAGCGACACGTCGTAGAAACCCAGCTCCGGCAGGACCTGCGACGGCGACGGCGCATAGGGCGGCAACGCCGCGCCATTATTATGTGCCGGGTCAGGCGAACCACCGACCGTGCCGGGGAACGGACGGGAATAGATGCCGATCTGGCTCCACGAGCTCTGGTAATAACCGATCAGCTTGACCGAGGTGGACGTGGTCGGCTCCCACAGCAGCTTGCCGCGCAGGCTGATGCTGCGACCCTTCCAGTAATCCTCGCCGCCGGGCAGATAGCCCTCGGACGTGTCCAGCTGATTGGCCAGCTTCTTGTTCCGGCCCCAACCCTGATCCTGATTGTGGTAGCTGGCCGAGAAGTTCGCCGCCAGCGTATCGGTAAGGGGCAGGTTGGCGTACAGCTTGGCGTCCATCGTCTGATAGTTGCCATAGCCGACACGTGCTTCCAGCTCCGCATCCTGGCTCGGGTCCTTGGTGTAGACCGAGATAACACCGCCGGACGCGTTGCGGCCGAACAGCGTGCCCTGCGGCCCCTTCAGCACTTCAACGCGATCGATGCTCGCCAGATCGAAGAAGGGCGCAGCCGCACGGATGAAGTAGACATCGTCGATATAGACCGGAACGCTGGCTTCGTTACCAGCCGTCGTCACCGGGTTGCCGATGCCGCGAATGAAGGTCGTGACGGTGCCGGTGGCCTGGCCGATCTGCAGGGCGGGGTCGACGCGGTTCAGTTCTGCGACGCTCGTGATGCCCTGAGACGCAAGCGTATCGCCGCTGACGGCAGTAACGGAGATCGGCGTATCCTGCACGTTCTGCGAGCGCTTCTGCGCAGTAACGACGATGTCTTCCAGCTGATTGCCTGAAGACTGCGCGTCCTGCGCGTGCGCCGCGCCACCACAAACGCCTGCACCAACCATGGCAACGGATGCCAGCAAGGCTCCCTTGCGCATCTGCACGGCCAGAGGACGAAGTACAGCTGTAGATACTGTCATTGGTATCCCTCCCATTCAAAATATTTATCGGCGCCCTGTTGCCTGGCGCGATTACGCTACTGTTGTAGTCAGCAGTGATTGAGTGCCGATCCACATGGACCGACAGTTCAAGGACTGAATTTTAAGGATATGGCTCGCCTGACCTCACGATCGTACGCATCCTCTCAATATCTCTTCATTTTACCGACCAAGGCACCATTGTGCTCATGCGATCGGTAAGTTGGCACACTATAAGCGACACACCGATAAAATCAAATGCCAACCCGCAAGCGGACTGAAACCCGCACAATTTTTGAAACGCCTGTGACGGAAAAGTCGCACTTGCAGGCGCATCGGTTGCAACGACAGCGTTGAAACCATGGCCGGGCCGGCCACTTCTCAGCAGCTAACTATTTGATGCAATTGGCACAATTGGATTTTTCAGCCGCAGCCTGAGCGCTACGGACCGCTCATGCTCGTGCCCGCGCCAACACGGGCAAAGAGTACACGGGGAAAAAGGGGCGGCTGCGGCCACCCCTGTACGCACCGCGTCAGTTGACGATGGCGAGCGTCACGCCTTCATATTTGGCGTCCGTCGAATCAAAGGCTTCAAAACGCTGAAATGCCTCGGGCGTCAGCGTAAGGCCGTTCAATCCCGCCAGCTTGAATGTCCCAAGCTTCAGTTCGACCGGAACCTTCCCCTCGCGCTGCATCACCACACCGTCCACGAACGGGTCGTCGTGGCGCGTGTACAGGATATGCGGGGCGAAAAGGATCGACTGGCGATTATAGGTCGCCGTCATGCACAGTCGACGATCGATGGCGAGGCGCAGCAGATCGAACTCCGCCCCCTGAAAAGGCGATTCGACTGCGGTAGCCGCGGACTTCAGTCCCAGTTTTTTACGAGGTGCTTGCTGCATTGCGGCACGCCTTATCGGCGGCACGCCGCGAAGGCAAGGCACGAGGGGGTCGGATCGCCGGTAATGCTGCAGAATGTAAGGAAATGCTGGCGCCGCCCCTGCATGAATCATAGGCTCAAAACCATGTCACGCACCGCCGTCAGCATCGCCCTGCTCGTTGCCCCGCTGCTGGGTATGATCGGCGTCGCCGCCGCCCAGGAGGACCGGTCAGGCCTTACCCCGGAAAAATTCCGGCGCGATTGCCTGATGTGCCACAGCAAGGCTGCGCCGGAAGGCCTTTCTCCAGAGATACTGGACGGACTGCACCCGGTCCCCGGCCTCCTGCCACGCGACGCGATGCCGACCATCAGTTGCTGGCGCAGATGCGATCAATGCTTCGGCCCCACACCGACCGCCCGCAAAGCGCCAGGCCCCGCAAAATGACGCTCATCGCTCAAGGCTAGGCCAGCGGCTGCATCTCCGCACCGCCAGCCTGCCGGCAGATCTTGTCGCCGCGCATGACGAAAGTATCAAAACCGCCCACGGCGTGGATCGCGGACGATTTGGCCGTCCAGTTCACCAGCGCGAAGTCCGCGGTATAGACTTCTGCGGTCACTTCCAGCGTCGTGTCTTCGGGCCGGAACATGCTGTCGAACACCTGCGCATACATCGCCGCAATGGCGTCCTTGCCTGTGATTGCGCCTACCGCGCCGGACAACATGACGATGTCGTCCGTATAGTCGGCCAGCAATGCCGGGATATCGCCGCGCTTCCAGGCGTCCAGGTGCCGTCGCACGACGTCGCGGGTGGTATCCTCACTCATGCATCTCTCCTGTAATTCTCTATGCTTCGCGATGGCGGACCTATCCACGTGGCAACGGGATGGGAAGTCTTTCCACCGAAAGCACACGACACGATAGCGGTGGACGCGCGCCCGCAAGCTTGACAGTTTCACCATCCCGCCCCGCCGTTCCGGCATTTTTTATGGATAGAGACAGATGCGCCTAGCCCCCCTCGCCGCTGCCATGTTCACGCTCGCCGGAACCGCGCCGCTCGCCGCGCAAACCGGTACGGTCGAAAAGCCGGCCGCGCTCACGGCAGACGGCATGCCCGCGATACCGGAAGCGCTGGCGACGGCGACCCGCCCGTATATGGAATATCGCACCGCCACCCTGCAGGGCTGGGACCCCAGGGACGGGTCGATGCTGATCACCACGCGCTTCGGCAACACAGCGCAGTTGCACCGCGTGGCCGCGCCGTCGGCCGACCGCACGCAAATCAGCTTTGAGGCGGACCGGATTGCCGGCGGCAGCTGGGCGCCCACGCGCGGTGACGTGCTGCTGGTGCAAAAGGATGTCGGCGGCGACGAGTTTTTTCAGCTCTACACGCTGTCAGACGGCCGCCTTTCCCTGCTGACCGACGGCAAGAGCCGCAACGCGCTGGGTGCCTGGAGCCATGACGGCGCACTGATCGGCTACAGCTCTACACGCCGCAATGGCGAGGATACCGATCTCTACGTCATGGATCCGCGCGATCCGAAAAGCGACCGGATGGTGGCGCAGCGCAAGGGCGGCGGCTGGCAGATTGCGGACTTCAGCCCGGACAAGACCAAGGCCGTCGTGGTCGAATATGTTTCGATCACCCGATCGCCCCTCTGGCTGCTGGACATCGCCACCGGCGCAATGACACCGATCGGGGATCACAAGCAGGCGGTCGCCCACAATAACGTGCATTTCGCTCCGGACGGCACGTTGTGGGCAACGTCCGACGCAGGGTCGGACTTCCTGCGGCTGGGCCGCATCGACCTGAAATCGGGCAAATTCGCGGCGCTACCGGGCGAAAACCGCTGGGACGTCGATGATTTTGCCGTTGCACCGGATGGCAGCTTCATTGCCTATTCGGTGAATGAGGCGGGCCGGTCACGCCTCAGGATACTGGACGTGGCGTCCGGCGCGGCGCGCACGGTGGATGCGCTGCCGATCGGCGTGCTGGGCGATCTGGACATCGCAGGCGACGGACGCATCGGCTTCACGCTCAGTTCCAACCGGGCGGCCGCGGACGCCTATTCCGTCGATCCGAAGACGCTGTCGCTGACGCGCTGGACACACAGCGAAACCGGCGGACTCGACACGGCGGTGAATGTCGAACCGGAACTGGTCGAGGTAAAGAGCTTCGACGGCGAAACCGTCTCGGGCTTCCTCTATCGCCCCGATCCGGCGAAATTCCCCGGAAAACGCCCGCTTCTCTTCAATATCCACGGCGGACCGGAGGGGCAGTTCCAGCCGATGTTCCTGGGCCGCAACAACTATCTGATCAATGAACTCGGCATTGCCATCTTCTTCCCCAATGTCCGAGGTTCGAGCGGCTACGGCAAACGCTTCGTCAATCTGGACAACGGACCGTTCAGGCGGGAAGATTCCGTGAAGGACATCGGCGCCTTCCTCGATCATCTTGCGGCAGACCCTGCGCTCGACGCCAGCCGCTTCGGCGAAACCGGCGGCTCCTATGGCGGTTACATGTGCTATGCCAGCGCCATCCGCTACGGTGACAGGTTCAAGGCGGCGAACTGCATCGTCGCCATTTCCAATTTCGTGACGTTCCTGGAAAACACGCAAAGCTATCGGCGGGCCCTGCGCCGTGTCGAATATGGCGACGAGCGCGATCCGAAACAGCGGGCGAAGCTGCTCGACATCTCGCCGCTCACGCATATCGACAGGCTGAACATGCCCCTGTTCATCGTCACCGGCGGCAACGACCCGCGCGTGCCGGCGAGCGAGGCGGATCAGGTGGTGAAGGCCGTCCGTGCCAACGGACGCCCGGTCTGGCACTTGCTCGCCGCGGACGAAGGCCATGGCTACGCGAAAAAGGTCAACCAGGATTATCAATTCTGGGCGAGCCTGCTGTTCTGGCAGGAGCAACTGCGCTGAGTGAAAGTTGCCATAATTGATATTGACTCTCAATAGACGAAATATCTACACGCCCCCGACGATGATGGCGGGGGAATGCCGGTATGAAATCTTGGGTCTTTTCGGGCTGCGCAGCGGCTGTGCTGATCGGCAGTCTATCCTCGCCGGCCATGGCCAGCGATGCGGATGCAGAACGCAATGTCGATCCGGAGGCGATCGTCGTCACGGGCCTGCGCGAGGATGAAGGTCAGAACGCAAAGGCCGCCAGCGGTGCGCTGGGCGCCAAGACACTGCTCGACACGCCCTTTTCGATCACGGTCGTAGACGCTGAGGACATCGCCAAGCGGCAGGCGACCACGATCGGCCAGGTGTTCATCAACGATCCGTCCGTGTTCTCCTATGCCTCGGCCGGCACCACCAACTGGTGGGGCACGCAGATCCGCGGGCTGGGCGTACGCAACTATTACATCGATGATGTCCAGTTGATGCTCTACTGGGGCGGCGACTTCCCACTGGAATCGATCGAGACCGTCGAGGCGCTGAAGGGTCTTTCGGGCTTCATGTACGGCTTCGGTGCGCCGGGCGGCACCATCAGCTACCGTACGAAGCGGCCCACGGCCGAACCTCTGCTGACCACCGAAGTCGGCTATCGTACGAACAGTGTCTTCTTCGGCCGGGTCGATGCCGGTGGTCCGCTCACGAAGGATGGCAGCTTGGGCTATCGCCTGAACCTGGCCGGAGAAAAAGGCACTGCCTACAACGATGCGGGCGTCAATCGCTGGCTCGGCTCGCTGGCGCTGGAATATGCCTTCTCACCCGATCTCAAATGGTTCGCAACCGCCACCTATGACGACAGCAAGCTGAAGCGGGAGCCCTTCCACGCCTACTGGATCGACGACCCGACGGCTGGCGATCTGACCTATCAGGGCACGGGCCTGCCAAAGGTTACCTATGACTATGACAAGGTGAACATCGACAACAGCTATTACGCCGCGCGCACGCTTGCCACCGCGACAGGCCTCGACTGGAAATTCGCAGATGGCTGGTCCGCCAAGCTGACTTACGGTTACAACAGCAAGCGGCACCACGCGAACAAGATGTTCGTCTACATGCTGAACCAGGCAGGAGACTATAGCGGCAACAGCTATAACTTCGGCTGGCTGGACAAGAGCCATTTCGCACAGGCGATGCTGCAGGGCGAATTCGAGACAGGACCGATCCGGCACGCCATCACCGCAGGCGCCGTCTACATGCTCGCAAAATCCTATAGCAGCACACAGTTCGACTGGGTCAACGACTTTGACGGCAACATCTATCAGGACCAGACATTCCGCGTCACCCGCCCGATCAGCTTCGCGCTGGCCGACGGCCATACCGAAGAACAGCAGCGCGCCCTTTTCCTGAGCGACACGCTGTACATCGGCGACCATGTCCAGGCGATCGCCGGCGGACGTTATACCCGCTACAAATCGGTGCCGAGCGCCGGTTCCGCGACACCTGCCTACAAGACCAACAATTTCTCACCCACGCTGGCGCTGATAGTAAAGCCGTCCGCCTACGCATCGATCTACGGCAGTTATGTGGAATCGCTCGAGCCCGGCGAGCGGGTCGGCGGCGAATATGTCAATTTCGGCGAAGTACTGAAGGCCACCGTCAGCAAGCAGTACGAACTGGGCGTCAAATATGAGCATCAGGGCCTCAGCCTGACCGCCGCGGCGTTCCGCATCGAACGTGCCAACACCGCCGCATTCATACTGGGCGATGAGGATGGCGACGGCGAAAGCGACGGCAGGATCCTGACGCAGGATGGCCGTTCGATCTACAAGGGCGTGGAAGCCAATGTGAGCTATCGCCTGGGGCAGGACCTGCGGCTGGGCGCCGGTGTGCTGCGCCTCGACCCAACGCTGAGCGCGCTTTCCGCCAATCAGGGCAACACGCCGAGCGAAGCGTCGAAGTGGCAGGTCACGGGCAATGCCGATTATTATGTGTCGGCCGTCCCCGGCCTCAGCATTCACGGCAATGTCCGCTATTTCGGCAAGGCGCCGGTCAGCGATCTCAACATTCTCTACTTCCCCGACCGCACGATCGCGAGTGCAGGCTTCCAGTATGAAACGCTGGTCGGAGGCAGAAAGGTCACCTTCACAGGCAACGTCAACAACCTGTTCAATGCGAAATACTGGAGCATGCAGAACTTCGGAGAAGGCATCAACGGGTCGCTGAGCGCCAAAATCTTCTGGTGATCCGGGTCGCAGGCTGAAAGACCGCCGACCTCTTGCGAGGCCGGCGGTCCAAGGAGAGGACATGCAATTGCCTTGCGTCCGAGACCGGCGCGACCCGGGGCCATCGGACCGATCCGCCACTCCCCCCGGTCGTGGCGGTCCCCATCGGCGCGACCCGCTGGACAGGCCCCTCATATTCCCGCGCCGACCGCTACTCAATCAGACAATGGTCGTAGGACACACATGTTTTCAATAACTTGATTGGTTAACAGCACGGAATGCGGGCCATCACTGGCGCATGGGCAAAAATATCAGCGCGGCCAGACCGGGACCATTATCCTCCAGTGACAAATGCCCGCCATGCAAGCGCGCCACGGCCTCCACCAGCGCGAGGCCCAGCCCCGCTCCCGGACCGGATCGGGCGCTGTCCAGCTTGCCGAACCGGCGCAATGCCTGCGACCGCTGATCGGGGGCAATGCCCGGACCATTATCTTCCACGGCCAGCGCGATGCGTCGCCCGTCGGACGTTTCATGGACGCCAAGGCGCAGCACGATCTTCGTCCCGCCATAACGCAGCGCATTGTCGATCAGGTTGCTCAGCGCCTGCGACAGCATCTCGCGATTGAGCGGCATGGGCGGCACGTCCGCATCGGCCTTCACGGACAAGGCGACGCCGGCATCCTGCGCCAGCGGCTCATACAGATCGGCCAGTTCCTCCAATATGCTGGACGGCGCTATCCGCTCCAGATCGCCCTGGTCGGCCAGCGCCTCCGCGCGTCCGATCTGCAGCAAGGTTGTCAGCATGCGCATCAGCAGGTCGGTTTCCAGCAGCGCCGCATCCATCGCCGCGACGGCCGCGGGCGCATCCGCCTCCTCCGCCGCCCGTTCCACCTTGGCGCGCAGGCGCGCAAGCGGCGACCGCAGATCATGCGCGAAGCCGTCGGTCATCAGGCGCAGTTCGTCCAGTAGCCGTTCGATGCGGTCGAGCATCATGTTCACGCGCTGGGCGAGCCCGTCAAAGGCATCGGTGCCGCCCGAAACGATTGCCGCGCGCTGGCGGATGTCGCCCGCGCTGACCCTGTCCACAGCCGCTGCGATGACCCGCAGACGGCGCGACACATAGACGACGATGACCAGCGCCCCTGCCCCGCCCAGCAGGATGGAAAGCAATGCGGACCAAAGCAGGGCCCGTTCCAGCGCGTGCTGCATCTGCTGGCGATCATCGATCAGCCGGCCGCTCAGGATCAGCATGTCGCGATCGACACGGCGCACTTCATAGCCGGTGTCGCGCGCCTGATCGTCCATGCGCCCGCCCAGGGCAGCGATGGCGAAGCGCGCGGGCTCGACACGGACGGGTACCGTGCCAACCTGGGCAAACGGCGCACGCGCCCCGTCATAGGCCGCCACGACCAGCGCCGCATCGCCGCTTGCCCGCATGTCCGCGATTGCCCGCGTCAGCCCTGCGCGGCCGTCATCGCGCCACGCGGCCTCCAGATCGTTCGCCTGTGCCGCGACCTGATCCCGCAGCCGTGCGAGCGCGTCGTCCCGCAACTGACCGTAGAGCAAGCCAAGCACGCCAAGGTTGCACAGGAACACCAGCGCCGTCGTCAACAACGCCAGGCGCGCGGTGGTGGAGAGAGATCGGATGTTCAGGAGACTATGCCATCGCCGGACAGGCGATAGCCTGCGCCCCGCACCGTGTGCAGCAGCGGCGTATCGAACCCGTCCTCGATCTTCCGGCGCAGTCGTCCGACGTGCACATCCACGACATTTGTGCCGGGATCGAAATGATAGTTCCAGATCTTCTCCAGCATCATCGTCCGTGTGACGACCTGCCCGGCATGGCGGGCCAGAAATTCCAGCAGCGTATATTCGCGCGCCACCAGCCGTATTGGCCGCCCTGCCCGCTTCACCGTGCGGGACAGCAGGTCGATCTCCAGGTCGCCCACGATCAGGTTCGTCGGCGCGGCGTCGCCCGCCGCATCCACGCGGCGGAGCAACGCTTCGGCGCGCGCCAGCAATTCGGCGAAGGAAAAGGGCTTGGTCAGATAATCGTCGGACCCGCCGCGCAGGCCCGCAATGCGGTCATCCACGCTATCGAGCGCGGACAGGATCAGCACCGGCGTCAGGATCGCGGCCGCGCGCAGCGCCTTCAGCACCGCCAGACCGTCCATGCCGGGCAGCATCCGGTCCATGACGATCAGGTCGTGGACGCCTTCGCTCGCCAGAAACAGGCCGTCGCGGCCATCGCCTGCGACATCGATGGCGAAACCGGCTTCCGCAAAGCCCTTGGCGATATAGGCGGAAACCGCGGGGTCATCCTCGATGATCAGCATCTTGCGCGTCATCGCCTGTCCGTCCTCGTCGGCTGCGTCGAGCCGGGTCCGGCAGAGATAGAAGAATGGCGGCCCGGCGCAAGGATCAAGACCGGGACCGCCATTCTCCGGGAGTGGAACCCGCCGCCGCGTCGGACGGATCGGCAGGTTCCGGGGCATTGTGCGAAGCGCGACACTCAGGGGGCCGGCCGCGCTTCGCGCAGCGCTTACTTGTGCGCATCCTTCTTCTTGGGCGCCTTCTCGACCTTTGCGGTGTCGGTCGACTTGGTCTTGGCAGAAGCGATCGTCGGTGCGGCGATCAGCGACAGGACAGCGAGCGAAGACAGGATCTTGGCGTTCATGATATTTTACTCCGATGATCAGGCAGCGGCCCGGAGGGTCGAGAACCGGGCCGCTGATAGGGTTATGATCCAGGGCGATCTTCATGGCGGTGACGGCCGCATGAACTTTTTGTCATCCGGCAAAAACAGGGTTATTTTTTAGCTAACTTGCCGAATGGAGAGGGCCGTGCGGCGGCATGCTTTCTGTTACAATTTTTGCACTGCCGCATGACCGTATAAAGACCTAAGCCATTGGAACGGGGGGCACATCAGGGGAGTGCCAAAATGCACCAGACAGAAATGCAGATACTGCGTCACCGCCGCGACAGGCGGCACGTGATGCAGGCCATCAACCATCAAAGGAGGATCCGCGCGCTGCGCGCCATGACCGAATTGTCGGGCCTTTTACGCGACACTGAAGCAGAACCGGCCTAGAATATCCTGCGGAAAAGTGGGAACCGCTGCTCCGCAAAAACGATGCGGCAACACATAACGAGAGCAGACGAACTCCATCCGATGGAACGCAGCCTGCTCCAGGGGCATTGCCCGGCAGCCGGAGGCGCGCTAAGGGCTGGCGCGTCATCCGGGGAGTAGCCGGCCGCACGACATGTGCGGACCATGCGTCAACATATTCGGCCGAGAGGTCGTGGCGCATGGGGTGCAGGACGCGGTCCTGCATCGGGCGAGACCAATGGCATCGGTTTTCCGTTCGACCGGGCGGGAAAGCCGATGGCATTGCGTCGTTTCACCGCCCGGTCCGGATATTTGCCCATGGAAGCCCTGCTCACATCGACTGCCCTCGTCGCGCTCGCCGAAATGGGCGACAAGACGCAATTGCTCGCCATGTTGCTGGCGACGCGTTTCCGCAAACCGCTGCCCATCATCATGGGCATCCTGATCGCGACGGTCGCCAACCATTTCCTCGCCGCGCTTGTCGGTCATCAGGTGGCGGGCCTGCTGACCAGCGACTGGTTCCGCTACGCCGTGGCGATCAGCTTCATCGCGATGGCCGGCTGGACCCTGATCCCCGACAAGATCGATGAGGACGCCCCGCTCAAGGCGCCGTCAAAGGCCGGCGTGTTCGTCACGACACTCGTCGCCTTCTTCCTGGTGGAAATGGGCGACAAGACGCAGGTCGCCACCGTGGCGCTGGGCGCACGCTTTGACAATCTGTTCGCCGTCACGGCTGGCACCACGCTGGGCATGATGATCGCCAACGTGCCCGCGGTGATCTTTGGCGAGGCGCTGGCCAAGCGCGTACCGATGCGCGCGCTTCAACTGGGCGCCGCGCTGTTGTTCCTGCTGCTGGGTCTATGGATGATCGCCGGATTGCAAGGCTGGTTCTAACTTAACCCATCGCTTCCAGCGCCTGCGCAAAGTCGGCGATCAGATCGTCGGCATCCTCGCACCCTATCGAGATGCGCACCATATTGTCGTCGATCTCCAGCGCCCGCTTGCGCTCCGGCGGTACGGACAGATGCGTCATGGCCGCCGGGTGGCTGGCCAGCGTCTCCGTGCCGCCCAGGCTGACCGCCAGCTTGGCGATCTTCAGCGCATCGAGAAAGGCGAAGGCCTCGGCTTCCCCGCCCTTCAGATAGAGCGAGAAAGTGGAGCCTGCGCCCGTGCAATGCCGGTCGTAGATATCACGCTGGCGATCGCTGGCAGGGAAGCCGAGATAGACGACCCGCTCCACCTGCGGCTGTTCGCGCAGCCAGGCGCACACCTTCGCTGCATTCTCGCCGGCGCGCGTCATCCGCAGTTCTAGCGTCTCCAGACTGCGGAGCAGCATCCAGGCGCTGTGCGGGTCCAGTATGGTGCCGATGGTGTTGCGCATCATGCGGATGCGATCGACCAGCGCCTTGCCGCCCAGCACCCCGCCCGCCACCAGATCGCTATGACCGCCCGCATATTTGGTGAGCGAATAGACGACAAGGTCCGCGCCATGCTCCAGCGGCTTCAGCCACAGGGGGCCGAGGAAGGTATTGTCGATGACGATCGGCGGCCGGGCATCCCCAAAGCGCGTGTTGCGCGCGGCCGTCACCGCCTGAATGTCGACCAGCACATTCGTCGGGTTGGCGGGACTTTCCAGATAGATCATCGCCACGCGGCCCTTTTGCGCCGCGCGCTCCAGCACGGCGTCAATCTCCTCGGGGGTCGCGCCGGCGGGGAAGTCCATCCATGCGACGCCGAACTTGCCCAGTATCTTGCCTATCAGGCCTTCGGTCGCGGCGTAGAGCGGGGCGGAATGCACGATCACGTCGCCCGGTTCGACCAGCGCCAGCAATGTGGTCGCGATCGCCGACATGCCGCTGGAAAACAGCAGGGCGTCCTCCGCGTCTTCCCATACGGACAGCCGGTCCTCGGCAATTTCCTGATTGGGGCCGTTGAACCGGGAATAGACCAGCCCTTCCGCACCGCCGGGCCGGATGCCGGTCACGCCCTCGAAATGGCGTTTGCCCGCCGCCGCGCTTTCGAACGCAAAGGTCGATGTCAGAAAGATGGGCGGCTTCAGCGCGCCTTCGGACAGGGCCGGATCATAGCCATGCCCCATCATCAGCGTGGCCGGTTTCAACCGCCGGCCACCGATTTCCTGGATGCCCGGCTTGGGGCGGCGGCGCGGGCTCACGCCCGTCAGGTCGGCTTCGGTCTCTTCGCTCATGACGCCTCTCCGGCAGCACTATCGCCTTACCGGAACATAAGCGCCGAAACAGCAGCCGATAAGGGCTAGGCGATGCCGATCAGCGAAATCTGCCGCCCATAGCCCTGCTCGCCGTTCAGGCAGGAGCGGCGATAGCTGAAGAAACGATCCGGTTGCGAACAGGTGTCCTCGCCCAGCGCTTCCACGCGCGCGACACCGGCGGCGGCAAGCCGCGCGGCGACATAGGCTTCAATATCGAACATGCGATGCCCCGCCCGACCGGCCGCAAAGAAACGCTCGTTCGCGGGGTCCTCCGCCTCGAAACGCAGCGCGAAATCCTCACCGACTTCGTAGGAGGCGCGGCCGATGCAGGGGCCGATGGCACACGCAATGCGCGTGCGATCCGCCCCCAGTGCCTCCATGGCGGTAATAGTGTTATCCGTGACGCCGGAAATCGCGCCCTTCCAGCCGGCATGCGCCGCGCCGACCACGCCCGCCTGGCTGTCGGCGAACAGCACCGGCACGCAATCCGCCGTCAACACACCCAGCAGCAGGCCGGGCCGATCGGTGACGAGCGCGTCCGCCGCCGGCCGCTGCGTTTCCATAATGTCTGCCGTCACGGTGACGACATCAGGCGAATGCACCTGACGCACGGTGACGAGGGCAGCGCCAGGCAACACCGCATCGCGCGCTATATCCCGGTTCCGCAGGATGGCGTCACGGTCATCATCCGACCCCAGCCCGACGTTCAGGCCGGCATAAAGCCCCCCGGAAACGCCCCCGCGCCGCCCCAGAAAACCGTGCGGCACATTGCCGAGCGCGGCTGCCGTAAGACGTTCGATGGGCGGATGCGATGTCATCCTGCGGCGATGGCCGACAAGTCCGCAAAGCGCAAGCGGGCGATCAGTGCCCGCCACCGCCCGGCGCGAGCGGACCTTTCGGCCGCGGCGAAAGCCACACGACGATAGCGGCGAAGAACAGCACCAGCGCGGCCACGAAGAAGGTGTGGTTCACTGCCATCACCATGGCCTCCTGATCCACCACATTGCCGATGGCCGCCCGCGCCTGCTCCGCCGAGAATCCGGCCTGCGACAATTGGCGCTGCACCTCGTCCGGTTGCAGCTTGGACGCGAGTTCGCTGTGCGAAACGCGCTGCGCGTCACCCCATATCGTCAGCGAGATGGATGTGGCTACGGCGATGGCCATCGTTCGCAGGAAATTCTGCAGGCCCGCCGCAGAAGCGGTTTCCGATGGTTCGACCGCGCTTAGGGTCAGCGTCGTCAGCGGTATCATGAAGAAGGACATGGCAAAGCCCTGCAGTATCTGCGGCATCGCCAGCGTCCAGAAATCGGCGCCGGTGGTCCACTGCGACCGGACGACCGCCATGACGCCAAGCCAGGCGACCGCGCATGAAATCATGATGCGCGGATCGATCTTGGTCATCAGTTTGGGGGCAATGGGCGCCAGCGTGATCGCCGCCATCGCCGTGAAGGCCGTAGTCAGGCCCGCCTGCGACGCGGTGTATCCCATCGACGTCTGCAACCACTGCGGAATAATGACGATACTGGCGAAATAGGCCCCGAAGCATAGCGCCAGGGTAATGACGCCCGAAGAGAAGCCAATATGGCGAAACACCCTGATATCGACGATGGGATGTTCTTCGGTCAGTTCCCATATCACGAAGACAAGGAAGCCCACCGCCGCGCAGATCGTCAGCGCCACGATGGTCGGGTCACCGAACCAGTCGTGATCACGGCCGATGTCCAGCACGATCTGCAGACAGCCGATCCAGAATATCAGCAGCGCCAGCCCGACCTTGTCGATCGGCCGCTTCACCGTCTCCGTCTCCGCCGGGCGCAACAGCATGTGCGCCGCAAAGACGCAAAGGGCCGCGATCGGGATATTGATGAAAAATATCCAGTGCCAGCTCCAGTTGTCGCTGATGTAGCCGCCGATGATCGGCCCGAGCGCCGGCCCGAGCAGCGTCGTCATCGCCCACAGGCCCATGGCCTTTCCGCGCTGGTCCGGTGGAAACACGCGCATCATCAGCGTCTGCGACATCGGCATGATGGGGCCGCCGCATATGCCCTGCCCGATCCGGAACGCGACAAGCATGCCCAGCGTGACCGACAGGCCGCACAACAGGGAGAACACGCCGAAACCGGCCATGCCAAAGATGAAGGTACGTACCACGCCGAAACGCTGCGCCAGCCAGCCGGTCAGCGGCACGCAGATCGCCTCCGCCACGGCGTAGGATGTGATGATCCAGGTGCCCTGGTCGCCGGAAATGCCCAGACTGCCCGCTATATGCGGTACAGAGACATTGGCGATGGTCAGGTCGAGCACCACCATGAAGTTGCTGAGGGCCAGCACCATGCCCGCCAGCAGGCGACGCGACGCCGGAATGCTCAATTCATCGCCCGGACGGCCCCGAGCCTGCTGCGGGCTGGCCACGGCGCTCTTCCTCAGTTGCCCGAAATATCGATGTCGACTTCCATCGACAGGCCGACACGCAGGGGATGCTCGGCCAGTTCCTTCGGATCCAGCGCGATGCGGACGGGCAGGCGCTGGACCACCTTGATCCAGTTGCCGGTCGCGTTCTGCGCCGGGATCAGCGCAAAGGATGACCCGGTGCCGCCGGAGAAACCGGCCACACGGCCATGATAGACCACGCTGCCGCCATAGATGTCGGCAGTCACCTCTGCGGGCATGCCGACTTTCACGTTGCGCAGCTGGCGCTCCTTGAAGTTCGCGTCGACATAGACCTTCGCCAGCGGCACGATCGTCATGATCGGCGTGCCCTGCGCGACACGCTGGCCGACCTGCACCTGCCGCCGGACGATAACCCCGTCGATGGGAGCCCGAATGACCGTGCGGTCCAGATCCAGCCGGGCGGATTCCAGCTTCGCCTTGGCCGCCATCACGGCAGGATCGGTTTCGATGGTGGAACCGCGCACCAGCGCATCATTGGCTTCCAGTTGGCCGGTCGCAGCGCTCCGCGTGGACTGCGCCTGCACGACACCGGCGCGTGCGACGTCCAGTGACGCCTTGGCCGCGGCATAGGCCTTGCGCGCCGTCGTCAGCTCATCACCGGACACAGCGCCGCCGGGTGCCAGCTTCTCACGCCGTTCCAGGTCGATACGCGCCTTTTCAAAGTCGGCCTGCGCCGTGGCCAGACTGGCCTGGGCAGAGGCGATGTCGGCACGGCGGGCGTCGACCTGGGCCGACAATGCGCTGCTGGTGGCGGACGTCTGCCGGAACCGGCGGCGCGCTTCGGCCAGATCGGCCTCCGCCTGGGCGATGGCGATGCGGGCATTGGCAGGGTCCAGCTTGACCAGGATATCCCCCTGCTTCACGGCCTGCGTGTCGCTGACGTTGACTTCGATCGCCTGCGCCGAAATGAGCGGCGTCACCTGCGCGACTTCCGCATTCACATAGGCATTGTCGGTGCTGACATGGTTCCGTCCGACCAGCAAGTACCAGAGGCCCACCAGAACCGCGACGACCGCAACCGCGATGGCGAGCCGTGTCAGCCACGTCTTGCGCGCGCTCGTCATGGCCGCTTTCGCGTCCGCCTCGGCGATCTGTTCATTCTCGATTGCAGCGTTGGCGTCAGCCATTCGGATTATCCTTAGGGAATTGCGCGCGCTGCTCGGCAAAGCCACCGCCCAGCGCGCGTATGAGCGCAACGTCGAGGGCAAAGGCCCGCGTTTCCATGTCGGATGCTGCCTGACGCGCCGCCAACAGGCGCTCCTCGACAGTCAGGACATCGATATAGGTTGAAAGGCCGCCTTCATAACGGCGGCGGGCAATGCCATAGGCTTCTTCCGAAGCAGCGAGCGCCGCACGAACATCGGCCATGCGCGTCGCCAGCGCCCGCTGGCTGGTGACGGCGTCGGCGACCTCCCGATAGGCGTCGACGACGGTGCGGTCATAGTCCGCGACAGCCTCGTCATAGGTGGCACGGGCACCGCGATACTGCCCGCGCAGCGCACCGCCATGGAATATCGGCAGGCTGATCGCCGGACCGGCGCTGCCATAGATCGAATCCTTCTCGACCAGCGTGCTCAGATGCAGCGCCTGGACACCTGCCAGCGCAGACAGGCTGACCGCAGGAAAGAAGTCCGCCCGCGCGACCTTGATGCGGCGCGCAGCGGCCTCGGCGCGCGCACGCGCCGCCACGATATCGGGCCGGCGGCCGACGAGATCGGTGGTGATGCCGGCGGGCAATCCGCGTGCGGCGAGCGCCCCGACGGCTGGCTTGGCGATCGACAGGCCACGATCAGGGCCAGCACCGATCAGCGCGGCGATCTGGTTGCGACGCAGCGCGATCGCTTCGTCCGCCGCGGCAAGGTCGGCGCGGGCGGTGGAAAGACCCGACTCCGCCTGACGCAAGTCGCCCCGCGTATCCAGACCACTTTCCAGCCTGTCACTGGACAGTTTCTGCGTGGCCGCACGGATATCCAGCGCGCCCTGACGAATGTCGCGCTGCGCATAGAGACGCGCCAGCTCCGCATAGGCATCGGCAATGGATGTGGTCAGGATCAGGCGCGCCTGCGCCGTATCGACTTCCGCCGCCCGCGCATCGGACGTCGCTGCGGCCAGCGCGGCACGGTTGCGGCCCCACACATCCAGATCGAAATTCAGGTTCAGCGATGCGCGACCGTTGTCGATCCACCCCTTCGGCACGAACTCCTTGGGGAAACCCATATTATAGCTTTGCTTGTCATAGCCGACGCCGCCCTGGGCATCCAGCGACGGCAAGAGCGCCGCGCCCGCCTGCTGTGCGTAGCCCTGCGCCTTGCGAAAGCGGGCTGCGGCAGCCGCGACGTCCGGCGATCCTTTCAACCCCTCCTCGATCAGCGCGTCGAGCTGGGGGTCGCCATAGGCAGTCCACCAGCGATCGGCCGGCCAGTCGGCCGCTTCCGCAGCCAGGCTCTGCGACGCAGCCACGCTCTCGGGCGCACGCAATTCCGGCTTCGCGCCAAGATCGGGTATCGACGCACAGCCACTCATGAGCAGCGCCGCGACCGACACCACCCCGAACTGCGCCGCAGTTGCAAAACGACTCACAGGCATAGAAAACCGTACCATTCAGTATGGTCCCGCCTCTGCGGCACCCAGCAACACTTGTCAACAAAATTATCGTACTCTATAGTACACTTTTATGTCACGGATCAGATCTCTAGCACCCGCTACGCGGCGCGAGGCACGACGGCAGGATCGGCGAGAAGCCATCATTGAGGTAGCACGGTCTTGTTTTATGGAACATGGCTATGCGGCGACGACGATGTCGGGCATCGCGGCCACGCTTGGCGGGTCGAAAGGGACGCTGTGGAGCTATTTCCCGTCCAAGGAGGAGCTCTTCTCCTCGGTGCTCGAGGAAGCGACAGACGCCTTCCGCGCCAAGCTCTCGCAGATACTGGACAACGCATCCGGCGACGTTGCATCTGCGCTCCGCCAGTTCTGCATCAGCCTTACGACAAAGATCACGCGTCCAGAGGCCGTAGCCCTCCATCGATTGGTAATGAGCGAGACTAGCCGCTTTCCCGAAGTCGGCACGATCTTCTTCGATCGCGCACCGCATATGACTCAGAAACTGTTGGCACAATATCTGTCGGGCGCCATGGACAGCGGTTTTCTACGCCAAGATGACCCGCTGGCGATGGCGCGCGAACTGTCCGCGCTGTGTCTGGCCGGTTCCCACCAGAAACTGTTGCTGGGCGTCATTGATACGCCGACGCCGGATGTTATCGAAAGGGACGTTGATCGTGCGCTCGCCATTTTCCTGCGCGCCTACGCCGCCTGATCGCCGCCGGACGCACGACGGAAAACTTCGCTGATCAGGCGTCCGCCTTCACCACCCCGCGCCGGATCTGGTCGAGCTCGATACTTTCGAACAGCGCCTGAAAATTGCCGTTGCCAAAGCCTTCATTGCCCTTGCGCTGGATGATCTCGAAAAAGATCGGCCCGAACAATGGCTCGGTGAATATCTGCAGCAACAGCCCTTCATCATTCTCGACGCTGCCGTCGATCAGGATGCGGTTCCTGTGCAGCCGCTCCAGATTCTCGCCATGCCCCGGCACGCGGTCGTCGACCAGCTCGTAATAGGTTTCCGGCGTATCCTGCAACTGTACGCCGCGCGCGCGCAGCTTCTCGACCGTCGCGTAGATATCGTCAGTCGTCAGCGCCAGGTGCTGGATGCCCTCGCCGTGATAGTCCCGAATGAACTCCTCGATCTGGCTGTTCTCGTCCTGGCTCTCGTTCAGCGGAATGCGGATCGCGCGGTCCGGCGCGATCATCGCCTGGCTCAGCAAACCCGTCGCCTTGCCCTTGATGTCAAAAAACTTCTGCTCCTCGAAATTGAAGAGCGTGCGATAGAATTCGCTCCACACCCGCATCTGCCCACGCCGGACATTGTGGGTCAGGTGGTCGAGCAGATCCAGGCCGACGCTGTTGCGGGCCTCCGCTTCCCGCCAGCCGGGGAATTCGGCCCAGTCCGAAAACAGGTCCTGACCATCGCGAATGAAATAGAGGTAGGAACCGCCGATGCCCTGAATGACGGTATCGTCTTCGTCCGTCCTCTGCGCGCCATGGTCGATCGCCCAGCGCATCGCCGCATCGGGATCGGAAACGGTAAAGGCCATGGCGCTGGCCGAAGGGCCATGTTCGCCGCGGAACGCCGCCACCCGGCCGGCATCGTCGCGGTTCAGCATCAGGCTGATACGCCCCTGCTTGTACCGCGTGATGTTCTTGGTCGGATGCCGATGCGTCGCCGTAAAGCCCAGTTGCTCGAACTGCGCCGCCATCGCGTCCGGATCGGGCGACGTGAACTCCACGAAAGCGAAGCCGTTCAGGCCCAGCGGGTTTTCACCCGAAGGATTCTGGCCCAAAGGGTTCTGGGACGTCTCGGTCATGCTGTCAGGCTCCTCTTGCTCTGGGCGTAGCGCTGGGTGCCGCGATGGAGAACGCGGTCTTCGGGCAGCACTGCGTCGGGTTCTATATCGGTCGCGCCTTCGAGCGCGGCGTAGAGCGGCGCAAAATCCGTCTGGGTGGTTCCGCGCAGCAGTTCGTCAAAACTGTCGATGACGAAATAGCTCTGCTGATAATCGTCGATCCGATAGCGGGTGCGCATGATGCGACGCAGGTCAAAGCCCAGCCGGTTGGGCGAAGCGTCTTCCAGCGCAAACAGCGATTCCGCATGCGACGACACGATGCCCGCGCCATAGAGGCGCAGCGCGCCCTCCTGGCGGATCAGCCCGAATTCGACCGTGTACCAGTATAGCCGCGCCAGCTGGTCGATGGCACCAAGGCTGTCGGCGCGCAGGCCACCTTCGCCATAGGCCTGCATGTAATCCGCGAACACCGGGTCGGCCAGCATCGGGACGTGCCCGAAGACGTCATGAAAGACGTCCGGCTCCTGCAGATAGTCAATCTGTTCCGGCGTGCGGATGAAGCGGCCCGCAACGAAGCGGCGATTGGCGAGATGGTCAAAGAACACGCGATCGGGCACCAGTCCGGGCACGGCGACGACCTGCCAGCCGGTCGCCTTCATCAACCGGTCGGAAAGCTCGGCAAAATCGGGGATGCCGGGCCGCGACATGTGCAGCATGTCCAGCCCCTTCAGATATTCGGGCGCTGCCCGGCCGGGCAGCATCTCCGCCTGACGCGCAAACAGCCGGTCCCACATGGCATGCTCGGCGTCCGTATAATCGGCCCACGCCTGCGGAATGGTCCAATCCGCCGCTGCCCCGTCCGGGCGTATGAATTCCGTCCCTGCCATATCGCGCTTATCTCACGATACCGGTGAGATTGCTTTTCAAACGTCAAACAGATCGGCATATTTCCGTGAATTTGTTTCAGATAATGAGATATTTATGACGGAATCTATTACACTCGACGCCCTCGACCGTCGCATCGTCGCACTGCTTCAGCGCGACGCGTCGCTCAGCAATGCCGAACTGGCCGAACGCGTGGGCAGCACTGCGCCGTCCTGCTGGCGACGCGTGCGCGCGCTGGAGGATGCGGGGGTGCTGAAGGGCGCGGTGCGCCTCGCCGATCCGGCTGCGCTGGGGCAGGACGTCAATATCCTGTGCGACGTGCGGCTGCGCAGCTACGGCGCCGACACCATCGCCGCCTTTGAAAATTTCGTGCGGGATGAAGCGCGGATCATGGAATGCTACTCGTTGTCGGGAGAGCGGGACTATCTGATGCGGATCGTCGCGACGAGCGTGTCGGACTATGAGCATTTCCTGATGCGGACGCTGCTGCGCCATCCCTCGATCGCAGGCGCCTCCTCGCACTTCGCGCTGTCCGTGACCAAGTATCAGACGGCGCTGCCCGTGCGGTCCTGATACGCGGCCCTGATGTGCGGGCCTAAGCGGGAGCGTCCGGCTGATTGTCCGGATGCGCCTTCACGAAGGCGGGCAGCTTCACGCAGGCGGCCTCTATCCGGCACAGGCGCGGCATCGCCGACAGGTCAAAGGCGAAACGCCGGGCATTGTAGAGCTGCGGGATCAGCACCGCCTCGAACAGCCCCGGCCGCTCGAACAGGAAATCCCCGGTCGCCAGCATGTCCAGCCGCTGCTCCAGCGGCGTCAGCGTTCGCGCGATCCAGTGACGATACCAGGCGTCGATGGCAGGCTGCCCCTGCCCCATTTCGTTCTTCAGATATTTGAGCACCGGAAGGTTCAGCGGCGCGTGCAGTTCCGTTGCCATCGCATAGGCCAGTTCGCGCACCGTAAAGCGCGCGTCCGGGTCCGCGGGCAATAGCGGCGCCTGCGGCCAGCGCTCGTCAAGCCACTCCATGATCGGCATGGACTGGGCGTGGATGCGCCCGTCCACCTCCAGCGCAGGAACGCCTCCAAAGGGGTTGATGGCCAGATAGTCGGCACCCCGCTGCTCCGACGTCAACAGATTTACCGGCACGATCGCGTAATCCAGCCCCTTGAGGTTCAGGGCGATGCGCACGCGATAGCTCGTCGAACTGCGATAATAGGCGTAGAGCTTCATCTTCTCTCCCGCACCCCTTTCAGCACATCAGACAGGCCACGAGAAGCGGATCGCGCTGTCCCCCGCCGCTTCCCCGGCTGGCGTAAAGCGTCGCTCGGCAATCAGGCCCGCGCCGTCCCTGTCGATCGCGACCACCGTGCTGCACCGCGTGCCGTACACATTGTCGCGGATGAAGATCGGGCTGTCCTTTGGTTCGCGCGGCGCATCCGAGGGCGTGGACGGCGCGATGCCGACGGCGGGCAGCGTTTCGGATCGCAGGCCTTCGAACAGCGCATGCGGATCATCCGCGCCGCCCGTCAGCCAGTCGAACATGAACGCCTTGATCTGCAGCAGCTTGGGCCACGGCTCGTCCAGCCCACCGTTCGACAGGCCATATACGCCATGCGTCAGCGTCGCGCGGGTCGCCTGCGGCCTGTTGGATAGGAACCGCGCCTGCCCCGGCCCGGCCACGATCAGGTTGAAAGGGTTGAACGCCTCCAGCGGGGCATTGTCGGGATCGCCATAATCCCCCGTGCCCGACAGCATGTCCGTCACCAGCGCCCCCCGCGAAGCACGATCAGGATCAGGCCCGCCATAGCCGCGCAGGTTGGTGACGACGGCCAGCCGCCCGCGACCGGAAACGCCCAGCCACGTGCCGCCGGACTGCAGATCGCGCCCCGCAATCAGGTCATCCGGCCCATCCCACCGCGCCAGCGCCACCGCCGGCCGCGCATGAAACTCATCCCGATTGCCGGCCAGCACCAGCTTCCAGCGCGGATGCGCATTCCAGGCAAAGGCAAGCACACACATGCCGCCTGCCATGCACCACGCGACGGGCGTGGCGCAACAGGGCCCAATATTCTCCGATCGAGGCGATCGACGGGAACCCGTGATCGATTTGCCGATTTTCTCTGATGGAGAGGGATCGTTTTCCACGAGGCTGACACGCGCCTACAACAGCCGGACGGAAACGACGTGAGAGGAGGCACACCCCATGGACGCGAAAACGACAAGCCCCATCAGCAACCCATCGAAGGAACCTGCAGCACTCAGGACGTTGCTGGGTCGAACCAACCGTGACTGGTGGCCCGAACAGCTCAGCCTTGAAATTCTCACACAGAACGGTGTCTCGCCCAATCCCTATGGCAGGGACTTCAACTACCGCGAGGCCTTCAAAAGCCTCGACTATGCGGCGCTGAAGAAAGACCTGACGGCGCTGATGACCGACAGTCAGCCGTGGTGGCCGGCGGACTATGGACATTATGGCCCCTTCTTCATCCGCATGGCATGGCACGCTGCCGGCACCTATCGCACCGGAGACGGGCGCGGCGGCTCCTCGTCCGGATCGCAGCGATTCGCGCCACTCAACAGCTGGCCGGACAACGGCAATCTCGACAAGGCGCGGCGCCTGCTGTGGCCGATCAAGCAGAAATATGGTGCGGAGATCAGCTGGGCGGACCTGTTCATCCTGACCGGCAATGTCGCGATAGAGTCGATGGGCGGCCCGACGTTCGGCTTCGGCGGCGGCCGCGAGGATATCTACGAGCCCGAGCGGGACATCTACTGGGGTACTGAGGAGCAATGGGTCGGCCAGAAAGGCAACAAGACCCGCATCGACGATGAGGCCGGCATGGCACTCGAAGAACCGCTCGCGGCGATCCAGATGGGCCTGATCTATGTGAACCCGGAAGGACCTGGTGGAAATCCGGACACCAAGGGATCGGCCCGCGACCTGCGCAAGACCTTCGCGAACATGGCGATGAACGACGAGGAAACAGCAGCGCTGACAGCCGGCGGTCACACGTTCGGCAAGGCGCATGGCGCTGGCGACGCCTCCAAGGTCGGGCGTGAGCCGGAAGCGGCGGATATCGCACAGATGGGCTTCGGCTGGGCATCCACGCACGAAAGCGGCATGGGCGATCACACGATCACATCCGGCATCGAAGGTGCGTGGACGCCGACGCCGACGACATGGGACATGAGCTATTTCGACATGCTCCTCGACCATGATTATGAACTGGTGAAGAGCCCGGCAGGCGCAAAACAGTGGCAGCCGGTCGGCAATCCGGAGGAGACGTTGGCCCCAGCCGCGCATACGCCGGGCAAGAAGGTGCCGACGATGATGACGACCGCCGACAAGGCGTTCAAGGACGATCCGGAATATCTGAAGATCATGCAGAAATTCCGGTCAGATCCGGCTTATTTCGCTGACGCCTTTGCCCGCGCATGGTTCAAGCTGACCCACCGCGACATGGGCCCCAAGAGCCGGTATCTCGGCCCTGAAGTTCCAGCAGAGGACCTGATCTGGCAGGATCCTATCCCGGCCGGCACACCTCTGAGCGATGCTGACGTCGCGACGTTGAAAGGCAAGATCAGCGCCTCCGGCCTTACAGTCGCGCAGTTGGTAAAAACTGCCTGGGCATCGGCTTCCACCTTCCGCAATTCGGACAAGCGCGGCGGTGCCAACGGCGCCCGCATCCGCCTTGCCCCGCAAAAGGACTGGGAAGCGAATGAACCGGCTGAACTCGCCAAGGTGCTAAAGGTCTATGAGGACATCAAGGCCGGCTTCGGCGGGACGGTAAGCATCGCTGACCTGATCGTACTGGGCGGCAATGTCGGTGTGGAAAAGGCGGCAAAGGATGCGGGCTATAATGTGACCGTGCCCTTCACCTCCGGCCGCGGTGACGCCACCGACGCACAGACCGATGCCGACAGCTTCGCGCCGCTGGAACCCCGTGCAGAGGGCTTCCGCAACTATCTGGGCGTGAAGTTCAACGTGCCGACGGAGGAACTGCTGGTCGATCGCGCACAACTGATGGACCTGTCCGCGCCCGAAATGACAGTGCTGGTCGGCGGACTGCGCGTGCTTGGCGCGACGCATGCCAAGGCCGGAAAACATGGCCAGTTCACGAACCGTCTGGGCCAGCTGACCAATGATTTCTTCGTCAACATCCTCGACATGGGCACGAAGTGGAAACAGGTGTCCGAAAAGAGCGACGAAGAATTTGTCGGGACGGACCGCGCCACTGGCCAGGAGAAGTGGACAGCGTCGCGCACCGATCTGGTGTTCGGCTCCAACTCACAACTCCGCGCTCTGTCCGAAGTCTATGCTTCGTCCGACGCAGGCGAAATGTTCGTGAAGGACTTTGTGGCGGCGTGGGCCAAGGTGATGAACGCAGATCGCTTTGATCTGATCGCCTGACGCTGGTTCGCACCGCAAGGCGCTAAGGGGCGCGTCGACCTAGCGATGGTCGGCGCGCCCTTTTCCATGCTTCTGACGCGGGCCCTTGCCGCCCGGATGCCGTGCTGGCGGCTTGCCACCTTCGCGGGGGCCGCCCTCGAAACGGCGGGGCTTGTAGGGCTTGGGGCCAGCGCTGGCGTTGTCGCGACCGCCCTCCCGGCGGTTCTGGCGCGCGGCTTCGCGGGGCTTGCCTTCGACAGGCGCGATCTCGATGCCGTCATCTTCCTCGCTCGGGCGGCGGACGGCGGCCAAGAAGCGGGCGGCGGCAGCCTGCTGCACTTCGAACAGCGTCTCGTTCTGGGCGATGCGGATTGCGCCGATATCGCCCCGCGCAACATGGCCGCGCCGGCAGATCAGCGGCAGCACCCAGCGGGCGTCGGCATTCTGGCGGCGGCCGACATTGAGGCGGAACCATGCGCTGCCCTCAAACCCTTCGCGCGGCGCGCGCGGGCCGGACGGCGCGTCGCTGGCGAGCAGTTCCTCCGGCTCGGGCATGGATGCACGGTGGACCTGGACGAGGGCAGCAGCGATATCCTCCGGCGACTTCTCGGCCAGCAGACGCGTGGCAATGGCGCGGTCTTCCTCGCTCACCTCGACGGGCGCGAGCAGCTTTTCCATCAGCCGCTCACTATCCGCGCGGCGGATATCCTCGGCAGACGGGGGCGTGCCCCATTCGGCGGCGATGCGCGCGCCGCGCAGCATAGATTCGACGCGACGGCGGCGCGGATAGGGGACGAGCAGGATGGCCGTCCCTTTCTTGCCGGCGCGGCCGGTGCGGCCCGAGCGGTGCTGGAGCGTTTCGGCGTCGCGCGGGATCTCGACATGGATGACGAGCGAGAGCGTGGGCAGATCGATGCCGCGCGCGGCGACGTCGGTGGCGACGCAGACGCGGGCGCGGCGATCCCGGAGAGCTTGCAGCGCATGGTTCCGCTCGTTCTGGCTGTGCTCGCCTGACAGGGCGACGACAGCAAAGCCGCGCTCCGTCAGGCTGGCATGTAGGTGGCGGACATTGTCGCGCGTGGCGCAAAAGAGGATCGCCGTTTCGGCCTCGTGATAGCGCAGCAGGTTGACGACGGCATGTTCGATATCGGCGGGCGCGACGGTGACGGCCTGATAGCTGATGTCGCCATGGCCGCGGCTCTCCTCAACCGTGGAGATGCGCAGCGCGTCGCTCTGATAGCGGCGGGCCAGCGCAACGATCGGCTTGGGCATGGTCGCGGAGAACAGCAGCGTGCGACGGCCTTCGGGCGTGGAGTCGAGCAGGCCCTCCAGATCCTCGCGAAAGCCCATGTCGAGCATCTCGTCGGCTTCGTCGAGGACGGCGACGGCAAGGTCGGACAGGTCGAGCGCGCCGCGTTCCAGATGGTCGCGCAGGCGGCCGGGCGTACCGACGACGATCTGCGGCCCTTGCGATAGCGCGCGGCGCTCGACCGAGGGATTCATGCCGCCGACGCAGGTGGACACGCGCGCGCCGGTGGGGCCGTAGAGCCATTCCAGTTCGCGGCTGACCTGCAACGCGAGTTCGCGCGTGGGCGCGATGATGAGCGCGCGGGGCGTGCGGGCGGGATGCGCCCTGCCCGCCTCGTTCAGCAGGTCGCCGGCCATGGCGAGACCGAAAGCGACAGTCTTGCCCGAACCCGTCTGTGCAGAAACGATAAGGTCGCGGCCCTTTGCTTCGTCTTCAAGGACGGCAGCCTGGACGGGGGTGGGCGCGGCATAACCACGCGCGGCGAGCGCTTCGGACAGAAGCGCGGGAAGGGTTTCGAAGGTCATGGTCTCAATGCTTGTGCGTGCGCGCGCCACAAGGCGGCGGCGGACTCACAGGCCCGCGAAAGCTGGCGCGATAGGCGCGTTTGGGGTTTGACGCAAGGGCTACCGCCCTCTCATACCCTGCTTCGTTCGTTGCTGTCGCGTGTCAGGCTACCCACGTCCGCGTGAGCGCGGTCGCTGTCTCCACGTCGTTCAGAAAATCGACTTCTGCCCATTTCAGCCCCTCGATCGAGCAGGTGCCGACCTTGCCCGTCGGCGCGATGGCGTCGATGATCTTCAGATACCAGTTCTCGACGCCAGCGGGCGTGCGCATGAACGCCTCCACCGTATCGCGGAACAGGGCGACACCTTCGCCGCGGAAAGCAAGGAAGCCGATGGATTCGGCGTTGGTCTGCTCTGCCGTCAGCGTCTTGCCGATGGCGAGCAGCTTTCCGGCCTGGCGCGTAACCTTCATGTCGTCGCTGTCGTAATTGGATTTGACGTCGACCGTGACGGTGATGGGCCAG